>Ga0105047_10004620_pt1 | contig 23882 bp, 20 predicted proteins | sample MAT04_FD_78384 | JGI IMG/M metagenome (GOLD analysis project Ga0105047, IMG submission 78384) | Freshwater microbial communities from Lake Fryxell liftoff mats and glacier meltwater in Antarctica - MAT-04 (megahit assembly) | ecosystem: Environmental > Aquatic > Freshwater > Ice > Liftoff... | reverse complement strand
GACGAAGCCATTCTCCGTCGCAGGTTGAGGAGTTCTTCAGATCGGTCAATGTGAACAAGCATTCACTAAAAATATACGGGCGTACACTTCCCGTCAACAGCACATTCGAGGCGAGCCATTTCGAGGAGTTCACCACTCTCCGTCCCATTCAGTACGATGCACCTCATGTGCGGACGCTACACACTTCGAATCACCTCGCAAGAACTCGCCGAGTTCTTCGACCTCTTGCGCGAACCCGAGACCACCCCGCGATACAACATCGCTCCGACGCAAAACGTCCTGGCGATCCGGGCGGCTTCCGACAATTCGACACGTGAAGCCGTGGCCATGCGGTGGGGTCTGATCCCCAGCTGGTCGAAGTCCCTCACCGGCCCGCCCCTGTTCAACGCCCGGTCCGAGACGGTCGCGGAGAAGCCATCATTCCGCACAGCCTTCCGCCGCCGCCGTTGCCTCATCCCGGCCGACGGCTTCTATGAGTGGCAAGCCCTCACCTCCAAACAAAAACAACCCCACTACATCACACTCCGCTCGGGACAGCCGTTCGCGTTCGCCGGGCTGTGGGAGTCGTGGCAACCGCCGGACGGGTCCAGGGTCGAGTCGTGTACCATCCTCACCACATCGGCCAGCCCCTTCATGCAGCCCCTGCACGACCGCATGCCGGTGATCCTCTCCCCCGCTGAGTTCGCCCCGTGGCTCGACTCCAAACTCACAGAGCCGGAACAGCTGCTCCCGATGCTCGACCAATACCCCGACAACGAGATGACCGAGTTCGCCGTCTCATCGCTGGTCGGTTCGGTCCGGAATGACTCGCCGGAATTGATCCATCCTCGCGAGTCGTCAATGTGAACTGACTCTCATTGCAAAGTCCGGTCATTAGAGCGGATTCAGAATCTGTCGCATGGACTTTGACGAACAGGCCGCTGGTAGCGAGGAGACGATGATTTGGCTGTGGCGAGCCGAACTCGCCGCATGGACGGTCGCCGATGTTCTATCAACTCTGACGGAGCCCGCGCTATGGGAGCAATAGTTCTGGCGAGCCGCTCGACCGGCTGTTCGGGAGTGGGGGATTGTCTTCGGGGCGGAAGGTGAAGACTGCGGAAAGTTTGGTTTCGGTAGAGTAGTTGCGTGTCGCGGCGTGGAACGTCAGGCAGTGGAAAAAGAGCACGTCGCCGGGCTCCAAGGGGGCGTGGACGACATTCGCCAGCAGCGGTTGGTTCGCGGGATGGTCTTCTCGCAGAAAGAGCGTTTCGTCGAACTGATCTCGTTCGAACTGCATGCGGTGAGTTCCGGGAATGAGCTTCAGGCACCCATTCTCCGGGGTCTCGTCACCGAGCGCCAGCCACATGTTGACCAACTCGGGGCGGGTGAAGGACCAGTAACGGATGTCCTGATGCCAGCCGGTGTCACTGCTGTGCCGAGGTTCCTTGGTCATGATGCAGTTGTGATGCGCCAACGGGCAGACCACGCGTGGACCAAGCAACTGCTTGAGTCGATCGAGCACAGCTGGCAGAGTGACCCATTGCAGGAAGGCATAATCGCGGGTCAGGGCCTGCTTGAGTCGGCGAACTGTGCGGCCTCCTTCCTCATCGTGGGACTGCGGAGCGCCTGGGTAGTGCAGGTCCGCCTCGAACTCGACCGGTTCGATAATGCGCGATAGTCCCTCTTTCGTCACGTGCCGCATGCGTTGGAGCAGGTCTGTGGGAGCCAAGCCACGTACGATCAGATAACCGTCCCGGTGGAACAGCTGGAGGTCTGCGGGCGAGAAGGAATCAGCGGTGGGCGGGCGAGCCAAGTGACGATTGCTCCGGGAAAGCAAAACTAAATTGGAGGGCAGGAAATGGGTTGGAATTCGGGCGATCGTCGGCCCGCAGAGAAAGAGCTCCCTCAAGCCTGGCCCCTCACCCACGTCGAGGTGAACATGGATGCGGCACTACTTCACCTCGGGCTTGGTCAGCAGAATCTTGTCGCCCGCCTGAAGCCCCGACTTGATGTGCGTTTTCGTCGCACTGCTCAACCCAACCTCGACGGGTTGCTGCCGGGGCTCAGCGCCCTCGACAGTGATGTAGACGTACCGTAGATTCGTGTTGTCCTCATCGGCAAAGACGGCTGTGGAGGGGACCGCGATGGCCTCTTTCTCCGAAAACAAAACGAGCCGCAGCTTTCCGGTCATGCCCGTCATAATGGGGCGCTGGCGGGGATCATCCTTTTCGGCTTTGACCTCCACCATTCCTCCGAAGATGCCGTCTTTCGTAAAGACTCGCGTGTGCCCCATCAGCTCGCACGGCAGCAAGATGCCGGGGTAAGCGGTCAAGGCCAAATCTCCCGTCTGACCGACGCGGCAACTCCCGATCTCCTTTTCGGGGATATCGACCCAGACGAATGCCCCCGCGTCGGGAATGATGGTCATGATGACCTGGTGGGCCGAGATCGCTCCGCCTCGCCGCAGGCTCATCCGCATGGCGTCGGTCGTCGTCCACTTGCCGCGCTCAGCTTGGCCGTAGACCACGACACCATCGATGGGTGATTTCAGCGTGAGCAGCTCTTTATCCTTCTTCAATCTTTGCTGCTTGTCGGTGAGTTGCTTCTGAGCATGCTGGAGCTTTTCGAGTTCGACGGTTTTCTGACTGAGCGTGAGAGGCAGATTGACCCGAGCCTTGGTGAGACTCAGAGCCTCGCGATCTTTGGCGACCTCTTTCAAGCGCTTCTCGCGGGGCAGTTCTTGCTCCAGGCGGCGGTCATGATGGACTTGAGAGACCTTGAGTGAGAACTGAGCCCTCTCGACCTCGCGGCGGGCCCGCTTGAGGATGATCTCTTCCGTCTCTTCGGTGAGATCATCGGCCTTGTACATTTTCTCCAGCTGGTCAAGTTCTTCTTCCGAGCCTTCCACCATATCGCGGACCGACTTCAGGTTTTCTTCGACACTCTGGCGTTCCAGAGCTTCACCCAACTTCTGGTAGTAATCCCACTCTTCAGTGGCCACTTGCGCCGAACGCTCCGCAGCTTCGAGATCGAGGGGGTTCGTCTTGCTGATCAGCTCCAGCTCAATCTGGGCCAGCTTGATGGCCAAGTCACCGGCTTCGACCTGAAACTGGAGATCGTCGAACTCCCGGTCGAAGGCTTTGGTCTCGAACTTGACCAGCTCTTCTCCGGCCTGAACGAGTTCACCGGACTCGATGGCCGACTCGACCGTGAAGGCAGTCCACTCTTCCGGCTTGATCTGGATCTCTGCTGCTCCGTGCGACTGAATCGCTCCCTCGAATGTCGCCGCGACCTCGAAGGGGCCGGATGCGACCGTGTGGGTCTTGGGAGGCGCGGGGTCTTCGGCCCGGAGTCCGGCTCCGGAGATCAAGGCACTTAGAACAGCAACGAGAATGAGTCGACGAACCATGGCGAACCTCGATTTCTATCAGTCAGGGCGGACAACGGACATCACCGTCCGCCGATTGCTGACGGATTCAGGTATCCAGCAAACACGCGAGCCCCGATTATGCGCGGGCAAACTCGAACATGGGGGTCGAGAGATACCGCTCTCCCGAATCGGGCAGGATCACAACGATCGTCTTGCCCGCGTTCTCGGGACGAGCGGCGACCTTGAGGGCGGCTGCCATCGCAGCGCCACAGCTGATGCCGCAGAGAATGCCTTCTTCGCGGGCGACGCGGGGGGCCATTTCGAGGGCTTCTTCATCGGTAATTTGCATGACCTCGTCGATGAGCTTTAGATCGAGAATTTCAGGAATGAATCCCGCCCCGATGCCTTGAATCTTGTGCTTTCCGCGGGCCCCTCCCGAGAGGACGGGACTGCCCGAGGGCTCGACGGCGATCGATTGAATTTTCTTACCGCGTACTTCTTTGAAGTAGCGAGACACTCCGGTGATGGTGCCGCCGGTGCCGACTCCGGCGACGAAGATATCGACCTTGCCGTCGGTGTCTTCCCAGATTTCTGGGCCGGTGGTTTTGAGGTGGATCGCGGGGTTGGCGGGGTTCTTAAACTGTTGGGGGAGGTAGAAGTTCGGATCCTTGGCGATCTCCTCAGCCTTGGTGATCGCGCACGGCATCCCTTCCGCTCCGGGAGTGAGTACCAGAGTGGCCCCGAAGGCTTTGAGGAGCATTCGCCGCTCGATTGACATCGTATCCGGCATCGTCAGGGTGAGGGGATATCCCTTGGCAGCACAGACGAACGCCAAGGCGATCCCGGTATTTCCGCTGGTCGGTTCGACGACCTGCATCCCCGGTTTCAGCTTCCCGGACTTCTCCGCGTCCCAGATCATCGCGGCCCCGATGCGGCACTTGACGCTATAAGCGGGATTCCGACCTTCGATCTTGGCCAGAATGGTGGCCTGCAGCCCTTTGGTCAGGCTGTTAATGCGGACGAGTGGTGTGTGTCCAATGGACTCGGCGTTGTCGGAATAGACCGGCATGACTGACTCCCTCCCTGTGCTAGGTCAATGAAGACATTGTCCTTTTAGAGCAATGTCGGTGTTGATCAGGGATTATGGAGAGTCGAGACCTGACCGGCAATGGCGGATTGCGCGTGTTCGTCCCAAACGCCGATGAGCCTTAAAGTCGAAATTCGACACAGAGACACAGAGACACAGAGACACAGAGCCGAGTTGAGAGTGGAGGGCCGTGCATGACTCCAGCGACTGCCGGACATCCCACAGCATGAACTTGGATGAATCTCCAGAGGGAGCAGCTTTCTGGCTCTGCTTGGGGATTTCGTACCCGGCAGGCTCTCAATTCCACGGGTTTCTTCCGTGTCTCCGTGCCTTTAAGGGGAAATTCTTCTCTCCACCAATTTCTGAGGCGCACACACATCAATGGCCGATGAGTCTACGAGACATTGGGAGACCTGGACCTGACCGGGTATCATGCTCCGGGTATTTCATCTGGGGAGTGGTGCATGAATCGTTGGCGCTGCATTTTGTGTTTGGTCTGGGTGACTGCCGACTGCCAAGCGGGAGTTGAGTTCGAGGCGTTGATCGCTCCGCTCATATCGGCGAAGTGTATCGAGTGCCACAACGCCCAAGAGAAATCGGGCGGGCTCGACCTGACCACGCGAGAATCAGCCTTGCTCGGCGGCGACAGCGGTGCGGTGCTGAAGGCGATGAAGCCCGAGGTGAGCCTCCTCTACGAGCGAGTCTGGAAGGGGGAGATGCCGCCGAAGACTGCGGGGAAGTCTCGAAAACTGCCGGAGACCGAAATTGCTGCTCTGCGAGAGTGGGTGGCTGCGGGGGCTGACTGGCCCGAGGGGCGGGTCCTCGACCTGTACGAACGGACGAACGAGAGCCGGGCGGGGCGCGACTGGTGGGCCTTTCAATCCGTCCAGAGACCGGCGATCCCCATGGTGGCCACTCAGCAACGAGTCAGCACTCCGGTCGATGCTTTCATCCTGGCCAAGTTGGAAGGTGATCAATTCACTCTGGCCCCTGAAGCCGACAAACGCACTCTCGTGCGACGGGCCTACGTCGACTTACTCGGACTGCCGCCGACCGTCGAGCAGGTCGAAGGTTTTCTGCGCGACGAATCGCCGGACGCCTATGGCTCACTGATCGATCGCCTGCTCGCCTCACCGCATTACGGTGAGCGCTGGGGCCGCCATTGGCTCGATGTTGTGCGGTATGCGGAAACGTGTGGATATGAGCGGGATCAACTGAAGCCGGGGATTTGGAAGTACCGCGACTGGGTGATCCACGCCCTCAACTCCGACATGTCGTACGACAAGTTTGTGCTGCATCAGCTCGCGGGCGATGAGATTCCGGATCGTGACGAACAGTCGGTGATCGCGACCGGCATGATCCGGGCCGGGACATGGAACGATGAGCCGAACGACGCAGCGGACTACTTGTACGAACGGCTGGAAGACATGGTCGACACGACTTCGTCGGCGTTTCTGGGGCTGACTGTGAAGTGTGCCCGCTGTCACGATCACAAGTTCGATCCCATTCAGCAGACCGACTATTACCGCCTCGCGAGTGTCTTCTGGGCAGGGCCGCTGGGTCAGGCGAATCTGGGCGGGCCGACCAAGGAGGAGCTCGGGTTTGATGTCTTTGGCTGGACCGACAAGGGGCCGACTGCCGAGCCGATTCATCTGCTCATCAAAGGCGAGCGCAGCCGCCCCGGCGATGTCGTCGAGCCGGGGTTTCTGTCTGCCGTGCCGGTTCTCGACCGACCGCTCGGGCCCCCACCGGCAGAGAGCAAGACAACACAGCGGCGATGGCAGCTGGCTCGATGGATGGTCGACCCCCGCAATCCGCTGACGGCTCGGGTGATGGTCAACCGTCTGTGGCTGCATCACTTTGGCGAGGGGCTCGTGCGATCAGCTAATAATTTTGGGTTTAAGAGCGATCCCCCGACGCACCCGGAATTGCTCGACTGGCTGGCGGAGGAGTTCATGCATCCGACTTGGGAGGCGGAGGCAGGACGCCCAGTGGAACACGCGGTGCCCTGGTCGCTGAAGCGGATGCACAAGTTGTTGATGCTGTCGAGTGTGTATCGCCAGTCGTCGAAGCATCCGCTGGAGGAGGAGTCTGCACAACGGGACTTTACGAATCGAAAGTGGTGGCGTTTCAATCGCCAGCGTCTCGATGCCGAGGCGATTCGCGACGCCATCCTGGTAGCGAGTGGTTCCATCAGCGAGCAGGTCGGTGGCCCGAGCTTTACGCCGTCGATGAGTTCCGAGGCGCTCGAAGGGCTCTCTCGCAAAGACGCGGCCTGGACGGCATCACCCATTGAGGACCAGAGTCGCCGCAGCGTCTACATGATGACAGTGCGCTCGCGAGTTCTGCCGCTCATGACCGCCTTCGATTTCTGCGACACCACACGCACCTGCGGTCAACGAGATGTCACGACCGTCGCCCCACAAGCACTCGCGTTGCTGAACAATGAGTTCGTCCACCAGCAGAGCGAAGCGTTAGCAGTACGTATCGACGGGATCGCCGGAATGGATTTGAAGGAAAGAGCATTACTCGCCTGGAAGCTGGTCCTTGGTCGTGAACCTCAGACTGATGAGTGGCAGGCGGCAATTGATCATCTGCGAGAACAGAGCGAGCATTTCTCTGCAAAAGGTGAAGATCCGACAAACCAGTTCGTTCCAAGTTCGCAGAAACTCGCGGACTCACTCGAGATGACGAAAGAACTTTCGATGTGGCTCCGCGCGGACCGGGGAGTCGAAACCGACAGTGAAGGGAGAGTTCTCTTCTGGCGGGATCAGGTGCAAACGACGGGCAGTCATCCGCATGATGCCTCACAAGCAGATCCTGAACGACGACCACGGCTTATCAAGGACATCATTGCGGGGCGGCCCGCACTCCAATTTGACGGCCAGCGGACATTCCTCAATGTGGCGGGACAAGTGATCCACTCCGCAGAGTTCAGCATCTTTGCCGTAGCGACTCATCGAGGTCGCGATGAGATTCCTCGTGAGATCATCACGAACTGGAATCGTCGAAGTCGATCGACATCGTCGATTTTTCTCGGCACGGTCGGCACTCAGGGGGTCCGTTTCTCCGATGCCTTCGGGAGCGCGGGTCAACTCGTCGAACCTTCGCAACCATTTATCTTGACTGGGATCTCGGCTGCGGGAAAAGCAGAGACGTTCCAGAATCGTAAGTCACTGGCCACACAAGGCGGCCTCGGCGACAGAGACCTCCATGGCCCCTATGAAATCGGGACGCAAGGGGATTTTGGCAGCGAGTTCTGGAAGGGTGAGATGGCAGAGATCATCGCCTTTGACCGCGCATTACCCGACGATGATCGGCAAGAAGTCTGGAGATATCTCGATCAGAAGTACGCGATCTCCGCCCCGCATTCGGCGCCCAGTCTTCGCACTCCCGAGCAACTCGCTCTCGCATCGCTCTGTCTCGTGCTGCTGAATACCAACGAGTTTATGTTCGTGGATTGACGCGATCCTGGCGAGTTCTCGAGTTGCAGAGCATGAGTCTCCGGGCGACTCGATCCCTAAAACTTGACTGTCGCTCCGACTGTCAACATGTCGGCTGAGGCGGTGCTTTTGATTTTCGAGCCAGGAATCGCTCCAGTGGGGAGGGTGATCAATCCGGAGACCGAGTTCTCGAAGGCATGGGTGTAGGCCGCCGAGAGCGAGAGTGCGTTCGTCACTTGGTACGTACCACCCACAGAGATCACGTTCTGCACCACGAGCGGAGAAGCCACATTCGCTGTCGCTTGTGGACTGGTCACCGGGTTCTGGCTCCAGCTATAACCCGTTCGCAGGGTGAGTGCTTGAGTCAGCTCGAACTGGGCTCCCAGCGAGGCCGCGAGGATGCTCTCCAGCCCGATGCCACGGAGCGCCCCGTTCGGTGCGAACCCGGAATCTCCGAAGCCAGCGGCATTGGCATAGTCGAGATACCTGAGGTCTGCCGCCAGCAACACGCCTTCAATCCCTGTGTACGATGTCCCGATCGAGACGATCGATGGCAGATCGAGGCTGAAGCTCACCGTCTGCGGAATCCCGATTTCATTCGCGGTGTCGAACTTATAGGGCTGGAACCATTGCTGGCTTTTGTATGAAGCCCCCAGCCCCCAGTCATCGACCTCGTAATACGCCCCCAGACTGAAACCGGCCCCCCACGCCTGACGTGAATGCGTCCCACGGGGGTAGCTGGCAAAACCGTTCCCGTTGGCGTCATCGGGGGCCGCAAAAATCGCGGGGTCCAACTGTGCCATCCCGATATCGAGGAGTGGACTGAACGAGATCGAGAGTTCGTCAGTCACATCGTAGACAATCGCCGGCGCGATCTGCATGACTTGGTACTGAGAGTAGATCGGACCAAAGCCCAACCCCGCTGGCGGGGGCGGCATCAGCAGTGGATTCGTCGGACTGCCGGAGTAGTTCAAACCGAACCCCGCCAGTGCAAAGGCTCCCATGCCGTAGGTCACGCGGGAATTCTCCGGACGATACGACAGCGCGATCGTGGGGACCGCGAACACGGCGTTCTGGTTCGTCGATCTCCCCGCCAGATCGACGGGCGGACCCAGCGGTCCCAGCGAACCCGCGGGAATGGCCGAGTACAGACTGGTATGCGGGAAGATTAGCTCCGCACCCACATCGAGTTCCGAACTGCTCAACTTCGACAGCGTCGCCGGGTTCCATAACAATGCACCACTGGCCGACACGGGTGCCCCCGTCGCGGCCCCCCCCATCGACCGGTTGATCGGCCCAGCTGCGGTCATGATGGGACCGAACTGAGCGGACGCCGGAGTGGCCGAAAGAGCCAGCCAGACCCCGGCCAACAGACAGACCACACCGCCGAAAACGACTTGACGAGAGTGAGGCATGGACTTTTCCTGGAGCGCGGATTGCAGCGGATACTCCTGAAATATCGTCGCCCCTCATTCCGAAGAATCGGTTCATGACGTTCTTGAGGCCAACTTCCAGCTATCCCACGTATTGAATCCGAAAGAAGTGCTACAACCCGAAAAGTCAGCCAGTGAAAACTCGCACCCCCGTAGCAGAAGTCGCCGCCCGTAGCAGAAGTCGTCAGACTTCTGCCGAACTCGATCCACCCTCGCCACACGTCAGAAGTCTCACGACTTCTGCTACGGCTTTGGGAGGTCGCTCGTGATCTGGCACTTGGGCAGAGCCGCTTCCAGCTTTCGCACACCGGCTTCGGTGACGCCGGGGCAGCTGCCAATGTTGAGATCGATCAGTGCTTGCATCCCGGCCAGCGACTCTAATCCGAGATCGGTGATGAGGGTGTCGTTTAAGTTCAATCGTTGCAGCTTTGCAAACCCGGCGATGACCAGCAGGCTCTCGTCATCGATCTTCGAGTGGTAGAGCTCCAAATGCTCCAAATTTTTCAGCGGCTGAAGGTGTGAGATCCCCTCCCGGCTGATTCCGGGGTTATCGTTGAGTAGTAACAACTTTAATGCGATCAAACTACCAATGAAAGGCAAATCGACATCTGACAGACCGCATCCCACGATAATTAACTGGTTGAGCTTCCACCTCGCCAGAGGAGTCAAGTCACTTCCGCCCAACGGGGTCGATTCAATGCCCAGTTTACTAATCTGAGGAGACCGATCCGCCAACCTCGACAGAGACCCGTTGGTGTACGGGATGTTTCTGCTGCTGTACAACCGGAGTTCGGGCAACTCCAGCTGTTGGACGCCCGCGTCGGAGACGGAAGGGCACCTCCAGTGCATCTCTCGCAGGCCCGTGAAGCGGTTGATCGATGGTATCGCTGTATCCGTGATGCTCGGGAGCGGAGTCCACAAGACCAACTGCTCTAACCCCCCCGCAAATGCCGCCTGGCTTAACGCTTCGATCCCGCGATCGGTCACAAGAGGACACATATAATGTTTGACCTCTATAAGATAAATCTGCTGTAGATGTGAGACCCGCGCCATCCGCTCCAGGTCCGCATCCGAGAACGTCTCTCCATCGACGTTCAGGACCAGATCGGTTACGTAAAACTCCCCCGCTGGTAAGTCCGCTAACTTCGTCACAACGACTGCCGGACTGCGTGCCTCGCGCCCCACAATCACTACGTACGGATTCGAAGTCGACATCGCCCACTCCGCCAGCTACCGGTCGAGGTCGATGGGCAGCTGGCGTTCCGCCTTCACGGCGTCGATGGAGAGTGCAACGCGAACCCCGAGGCTGTACATCTTAATGTTGGGGTCCACGCCGACACGATACGCGCTGCGGCACCAGACGACAGAACTATCCCAGCCACCACCGCGAATGACTCGCTGAGTTTCCGTGGAAGACCATCCCCGGGGATTGAGCGCCGCTTTGTCGACAAACTGCTCGTAATAGCCCGGCTTCCACCAGTCACTGACCCATTCCCAGAGGTTGCCGTGCATCTCATGCAGACCAAACGGATTCGCACTCGTCTGCCCCACAGGATGTGTCATTCCTTTCGAACTGATGCCCGCCCAGATTTCCGGTATGAGTGGACTCTCCTCGGTTCCGGTCCAGAAGCTGGTCGCCGTCCCCGCGCGGCAAGCGAACTCCCACTCGGCCTCCGTGGGCAATCGATATCCGCTTCCCGCAGCTGGCGACGCCCCCGCTTTCCTCGGTGAGTAGAAAGACGGGAGTGACGCTCGCTGACTCAGTTGATTACAGAAGGCCGTCGCGTCGAGCCAGCTGACTCCGTCCACCGGACAGTTTTGCGTGTCGAGACCCGCCACGACTGCCTTGCCCGCGCCGGTACTGGAGCAGTAAGAGGGGTTTGAGTGCGTGATCGCGGCATACTGTTTTTGCGTTAACTCATGCATTCCGAGATAGATCGGCTGCGTCAAAGTCACTTTGTGTTGCGGACCACTACTCTTGACGCACGCCTGTCGATGAGCATCATTTTGAGAGTCCTGTGCAGCCGTTTCGATTTCAGCGGGCGTACTCCCCATCATGAACTCACCGGGCGGGATGAGGACGAACTGCATGCCGAGGGAATTGGTGTACTCGGGCGGCACCTTGAGGTACGCAGCCCATTCTTCTTGATGCTGCTTCGCCTGTGTGGCATCGAACGGAGCAATCGCCGGGGCCGGGGCATCGGCGGGCCAGCCTTGCCAGCCGGTTTTAGTAGCGAGCGGGGGGCGTGAGCCCTCCGTGCTGGCGGGGGTCGGTGACGGGGCGGGGGACTCGACAGGCTCACGCCTGCCGCTCGCCGAGGGAGCCGTTATCGCGACCTGCGGTTGAGAGAGATGAGCGTAGCCTTGCCACTGCCCAATTCCGACCGCAATCACAGCTCCGATCGCCCAGATGCCGAGCATGAACCGGGGACCGGCCCATCGGCTAGCTTGTGGATTCCGAACTTTCTCTATCCGCCAATAGACCCACCAAGCGAGACACCCGAGGCACCCGACCAGTACCGAACTCGCGAAAGGTTGGAAGCCCATCCGAAACGGCGTCGTTGTGTCGGGGTAGACCTCGAATCGATACCACGGGGCGGGCCGCCCCAGTTGGTAGTCGAAGGTGACGTGCCCCTCGGGATCGTGCCCGCTCGATTGCCCCATGCTGACAAAGCAGAGCATGCAGACGAGGCAGGCGATGACGAGGACCGTTTCTAAGCTGAGCACGACCCAACGATCTCGTTCCGACCACCAGTCGTGCCACGCTTGGCCGAGGACACCGCGTGGAGGACTCTGCCCGGCGAGAGAGGGGCGTGAGCCCTCCGAGATCGCGGGCATGAGTGCAGTCGCGGCGGGGGAACCATCCGGCTGACTCCGGGCGCTGACGCTTCCGGCTCGGGGTTCGACACAAGTGACCTTCCCGGTGAGTTGCAGTTCCGACTGGCAGCGGGCGAGCAGGTCGGCGACCTCTTTGGCGGTTTGGTAGCGGTCGTCGGGCTCTTTCGCGAGCAGCTTGGCGATGATCGCGTCGAGCCACTCGGGGGTGGTGGCGATGACCTCGCGAATCGGACGGGGGGTGTCCTCGCAGACGCGACGCAGCACCGCGATCGTGTTCGCCGCGCGGAACGGTGGGTGCCCGCTGGTCATCGTGTAGAGGACGCTGCCGAGGCTGAACAGATCGGCCCGGTGGTCGAGGGTCTGGCCGCGAGCCTGCTCGGGGGCCATGTACATCGGCGTGCCCGCGATCAGGCCGCTCTGGGTCATACTCGCATCATCGACCGCCCGAGCCAGACCGAAGTCGGTGATCTTGGCCCGGGATTCCACCGCATCGTCAATCAAGATGTTCGCGGGCTTGATGTCGCGATGAATTAGAGACTGGGCATGGGCAGCTGCGAGTCCCGAGGCGAGCTGCTGGCCGAACTTGAGGATGTCCTTGACTTCCAGCGGGCCGTTATCGTTGAGCCACTGCTGCAAGGTCTTGCCGGGGATGTATTCCATCACGAGGTACGGGACCGGCTGCTCCTCGACCGCGTGAATCGCCACGATGTTCTCGTGCCGGACAGCTGCGGAGGAGCGGGCCTCGCGGAGGAATCGCTTGCGCGGGGGCGAGGTGGCGGCGAGTTCGGGGTTCATCATCTTGACCGCGACCATGCGGTGCAGCTTCTCGTCGAAGGCTTTGAGGACCACCCCGAACGCCCCGCGTCCGAGGAACTCGATGACCTCATAATGGGCCAGCTGGCCGAGCGAGCCGGGCTTGGTCGAGGGGGTCAGGAGCTTGAGCACGGCGGCCTCGGCGGCGTTCTCCTCGATCTCGTCCGGCCCGTCGTCGTCCGCATCCCCGATGGGTCGAACGATCGTCTGCGTCTCGTCTAGAAAGACCCTGTGCGCCGCCGGAGCTGCAAGAAACTCGCTCGATGCATTCATGTGGGCTTGCAGCAGGGCGTCGACCGCCGCCCGCAGGTCCGGCTGCCCCTCGCAGGCATGCGTGAGGAATGCTTCGCGTTTTGCGGCGTCCGCGATCTCACTGGCCGCTTCGAAGATCTGGCGTTCGGTCATGTTGTTTGGCTCCGCAAGGCCGGACGGGCACGTTTGACCGTCCGCGGGGGTCTCCCGACATTCAATGCGACGACACATTGGAAATCCCGCCAGGATTCTGACGAGAATTCCCAAATGGTGCGAACGAACCGGCGAGGAGAGGAAAGTTGTAGGCGAAGTCGTCAGACTTCGGCCTGACGGATTCGCAGGTTGGGAAGGCAGAAATCTGAGGACTTCTGTGACTCCAGTGCCCCCGGGGACGAGGAGATTGCGTGACTGATTCAACGAAGAGCAGTGATCTCCCGAAAATCGGCGAGGACACAGAGGTTCAGGACTCGACCGCGCGCGAGGTCTCGCAGGGGCTCTCGCTTCGATCCTTGCAAACCCCCGGAACGATTCCCGGCTACCATGTGGAGCAATGCTTGGGAGAAGGGTCGTTCGGCTCCGTCTGGTTGGCCCGCGAACTGCGAACCGGCAAGAAGGTGGCGATTAAGTTCTATGCACGGGGCCGTGGGGTCGACTGGTCGCTGCTCAGTCGCGAAGTCGAGAAGTTGGCCGTGCTGTATACCTCGCGGAACATCGTGCGATTGATCGATGTGGCGTGGGACCATGACCCGCCATACTTCGTGATGGAATATCTCGAAAACGGATCTTTGGCCCAGAAGCTGGAACAGGGGCGTTTGCCCGTGGAGGACGCTGTCCGGATCACGCGAGCGATGGCTCAAGCGCTGGTTCATGCCCACGGGAGCGGTGTGCTGCACTGTGACCTCAAACCGGCCAATGTGCTGTTCGATGCCAGCGGTGATGCGCGGCTCTGCGACTTTGGCCAGTCGCGGCTTTCGAGCGAGCGCACGCCGGCACTGGGTACGCTCTTCTATATGGCCCCCGAGCAAGCCGTCCTCGATGGCATCCCCGATGCTCGCTGGGATGTTTACGCTCTGGGTGCCCTGCTCTATCAGATGCTCACCGGGAAGGCTCCCGGCAGAGAGGTCGGAACGGAACCTCAGCTGCAACGGGCCGCTTCGACCGAGGATCGACTGACCGCTTACCGACAAATCTTGCAGACTAGTCCTCCCCCGTCGGACCATCGGGCCGTTCCGGGTGTCGACAAGCGCCTCATCGAGATTGTGGATTGTTGCCTGAAACACGATCCCCAACAGCGATTGGCGAATGCTCAGATCGTCCTCGATTTACTCGATCAACGCGACCGGGCGCGTTCACGGCGACCGCTGCTGGTTTTGGCATTGCTCGGTCCGCTGCTGTTTCTGGGAGCGATGTTCTGGATGGCGGATACGGTCGGGCATCGAGTCGTCGAAACCGCCAATGAGAGCCTGACCCGGCGGGCTCTGGCGGGAGATGGAACCAGTGCCCGGATTCTGGCTCTGAGCATCCATCGAGAGATTCTGACACGGATCGAAGAGCTGGAGGACGAGGCGGCGACACCGTTCGTTCGGCAGATGATTGCCGAAACTGGTGACCTCAGCTCGGAGGAATTAAAAGCCCTCTGTCGACAGCGGGATGGCACATCCGAGCTGGCCCTCAGCTATCAAAAGCTGAATCAAGCCAAAGAGAGAGATGGCGATCACCATCCAGACCGCAGCTGGTTTCTCACGGATAAACAGGGGCGACAGATCTTTCGAAATCCGGTCACAGAAGACGCGAATCCGTCGACGATCGGGGATGTCTTTGACAGTCGCGACTATTTCCATGGGCTCGGTGGGAATCTGGAGAAACTTCCGCCGATGGGGTCAATTTCTCCCCGCACTTCCTCCGGTGTTTCGGCGGCTTACACCAGCAAGGCCACGAACCAGTATAGTGTCGCCATCGCTGCTCCCGTTTGGGATGAATCCCAGACGCAGGTGATCGGAGTCATCGGGCGATCACTCCACCTGACCGACTTGCTCGATCAATGGGAGAAGCCGCTACGAGACGATGAAATGGTCACGAACCAGCGGTTTCTGGCGTTGGCTGAAAAAGACCCGACGAATGGCAAACTGTGTCTGCTCGATCACAACTGGATGACCCCTGCCAACCAGGCGGGGCGCAAGCGAAAGGACGGTCAGCCGCCCGAAAAGATCTACTTATCGGTCGAGCAGTCCCAGTTGATCCGCAGTGAAATGGGGACCAAAGATTACATCGACCCGATCGCGGAAATGGACCCGCTATATGGGGGTGTATGGCTCGCTGCTTCCGCTGAGGTGGAAGGGACGAAATGGATTGCCATTGTTCAGGAACGGAAGGATGTCGCGCTGGAGCCCGTCCAGGATCTTCGGAACGTTTTCTTCCGGTTTGGCTATTTGGCCCTCACGGTCTTCAGTGTGATGTTGGGGGTCTTCTGGATCCTGCTTCGCCGAGCTTCGATGTAAACCGATCGATCGCGTATCAGGCGGCCCGCCGAATGGGTGGCTCGCCCTGCTTGGCGAGTAGCTCCTCCAGCGTGGGCCGGGGCTTCGCGTACCGTTTCCCGATGAATGGCAAGCTGCGTTTGCTGAAAGTGTTCATGAAGTCGATCAGCCACGGGGCGAACTTCTTCATGTGGAACAGCAAGTGGGCCAACGGGGTGATGAGCACCATGCGGCGGTTCCGCCGAATTGCTTTGAGCGTCAGTTTCGCGACCCGTTCGGGCGAAGCACACAGCCAGCCCGGTGGCTCTGGGGCCTGGGTGCCGCGACCCGTCTGGCAGTCGCGATACAAGTTCGTCTGGACTGGGCCGGGGCAGATGGCCGATACGCCCAGTCCCGTGCGACCGTACTCGGCTCGGAGCGCCTCGGTGAATCCCACCAGTCCAAACTTGCTGGTGTGGTACGCGTTGAACCGCCCTCCGGCGACCAGCCCGGACACGCTGCACATGTTTGCGATATGCGAACCCTCGCGCGACATCAGCGCTGGCATGAGCTGCCGGGTCAGGTGAATCGGAGCAAGCAAATTGATCCCCAGCAGCCGGTCCCACTGGGCTTCCGTCATCTGATGAGTCGGGCCGTAGAAGGCCACTCCCGCGTTGTTGATCAACAAATCCAAACCCCGCCACCGCGTATTGACCTCGTCCGCGAGCGAGTTGATCTGATCTCGTTGCAGCAGATCAATCGTGCTGGTCCGCACCTCTCCGGTGATCAACCGCAGCTTAGCCGCTAGTTCATCGAGCGACTTCCCATCGACATCGATGAGCCACAATGACGCCCCCGACTGTGCGAGTTGAGTCGCCAGGGCCCGGCCAATTCCGCCCGCTGCCCCGGTGATGAGTGCTTGTTTGCCTCGAAAATCCCGCACCGGAACCTCCCTGTTCCACATGTTGTTGTCCGTTCCCTCAGCTGGTCTCCGGACGTTCGAAAACTATCACAGATGATCCCGACTCGGAAAGATGAGTTCGATCGCCAGCATCAAGCGGAAGCCTCCAGCAACTCGTTCATCACATGCCCATGCACATCGGTCAGGCGGCGATCCGCTCCGTTGTTTCGGAACGTCAGCTGCTCGTGATTGATGCCCAATAGATGCAGCACAGTCGCGTGGAAGTCGTACGTAGTGTGTGGATTTTCCACGGACTTCCAGGACCAGGGATCGCTCTCTCCAATCGACACGCCCGGCTTCACACCGGCCCCTGCCATCCAGCTGGTAAAGGTCCCGCCATTGTGGTCACGACCAGTCAGCCCTTCGGTGAATGGCATTCGACCAAACTCGGTTGTCCAAAGAATCAGCGTCTCTTCGAGCATTCCCCGGGACTTGAGGTCGGCCAGCAGAGCCGCGATTGGTCGATCGGTCGCGTTCGTCATTTTGGGGACTCCATCAATGATGCTGGAGTGGTTGTCCCAGTTGTTGCTCGCACCGCCCGCACCGCTCCACACTTGTACGAACCGCACTCCGCGCTCGACCAGTCGCCGCGCGGTCAAGCATCGCTTTCCAAAGTCCTCTGTCACCGGGTCATCGATCCCATAGAGCTGCTGCGTCGGCTGGCTCTCGCGAGTGAGGTCGAACGCCTCGGGAGCGGCCAGCTGCATCTTGGCGGCGAGTTCGTAACTGGAGATGCGGGCTTCGAGCCGCGTGTCGCCGGGATGCTCCGAGAGGTGCCGGAAGTTGAGTTCCCGCAAGAGCCCGAGTCCCTCGCGCTCGCTCTCCGTAGTGATGTGTTTCGCCTCGATCGGCGGCAACAGATCGTTGATCGGCGAGGCGGCACCGATATTGAGCGGAGTTCCCGTATGCGAGACCGGCAGGAAGCCCGAGCCAAAGTTGCCGCGATTGTTGTAAGGCAGCCCACGCGGATCGGGCAGCACGACAAAGGTCGGCAGGTTGTCCGTCAACCGCCCCAATCCGTATGACACCCATGAGCCCATGCTCGGGAACCCCGGCAGAAGAAACCCCGTGTTCATCAGGTAGCTCGCCGGTCCATGCACATTGGTGCGAGACTGCATTGACAAGATAAACGCCATGTCGTCGACATGGCGGGCCATGTGAGGGAAGACGCTGCTCACCCAGCGGCCACTCTCGCCGTATTGCTGGAACGCGAACGGCGATTTCATCACCTTTCCGGGCACGCTGGTGGCCGCCTCGACGTGCTCTCCATGTCCCGGATCGAACGCCAGGCCGTGCAGCTTCTCCAGCTCGGGCTTGTAGTCAAACAAGTCCATCTGGCTCGCCCCGCCGTTCATGAACAGCTGGATGACGTATTTGGCTTTCGCGGGATGATGAAGCCCGACGGAACGATCAATACTTCCAGTGTCGGCCAGGAGTCCATCGCGGCCCAGCAATCCCGCCAGGGCCATCCCGCCGAAGCCTCCGCCAATCTGCCAGAGGGCATTCCGCCGCGAGTGTCGAGGTCCGCTCAGTTCCATCGCTCATCCCTCCTCTTTCCTCTTCAGGTACACCGACCGACCCGAGCGATGCTCTTCGGGCGTCGGCTCGGCAATGTGTGCGGCTTCCGCCTCTGCGGCCTCTGGATTCGTCTGTACGAACAACCGCTTCAAGTAACCCACGCACCATCCGCACCCGGTCCCCGCCCCGCCGCAGTCACTCAGCTGGCTCGCCCGCCGCATGCGAGCCTTGTTGATCCGCATGTAGCTGAGCAGCTTACGCTTGCTAACATGGAAGCAGAGACAGACTTCGTCATCGAGTTCCATGAGGTGTCCGAAGAGGGTTGATCGGGCTTGGCTTAATTGTCTCCGACAGGCGATGCCAGCACAACGGGAAAGCCCTGATTCGCGTTCGAAACAACCTGCCTCATCACAGGGGGAGGTACCTGCGTTGGATTCCGACGGAACAACGGAGGAGTGACGAATGCGATTTGTCGCTGGGGATTTTCTCTGTCGGTTGACTAACATGTCTTGCGACTCCGGTGGCCGAAATCGAAATCTCTTCTTCCGTCAACGTGTCATCAGCTTGCTTCTGGTGGCCGTTGACGAGTGTCGATGAGGGGGTGGGGCGAACGGACCGCGTTCGTAACGAACACGATCGCCAATCAGACATAGTAAGAAGAGGATCGGCGCAAGCTTGTCGTCGTCTTCCGGATGCAGATCGCGAATGGCGGGATGCTTATCTGAATTCGAGGTCAGGCTGCGGCGAACTCGCCGCTCCTTGTCATCGTAGAACTCCACGACATCCCGAAGCGTCATGAATCAGCTGTTGTGCATGTCCGGGGCGTTCGTTTCCACGTTTCGCAATGATGGCGTTTTGAATGATCCCCAGAACGCCAGTTCGTCGTGATGCGGAAACGACTTGCGATATTCCCAGTGCTCCTCGTCGTACACCGTCCCGCGTGCTCGCGAGACGAGGTCATCGGAGCTGCGGCCTGCGGGACCGATCGGCTAGTTGCCGGTCTTCGGATCGGCTGCTCCGTACGAAATATCGATCCCATCCCGTGGCGTATCGATACCGGCTTCGTAAACACCTTCGCCGAGATCGTGTTTTGTTCCGCCCGCAGAGGCTCGTCCCGTGGCCCCCGGGGTGTTGGAACCGGGCTTCGGGGGATGGGCCTTCGCCCTGCTCTCTTTCGCGTCTCGATCCAAACAGCGCGGGTCTGCCCCAACATCAAGTTCATCTCCCAGGCTCGACGTTCATTCATATTGCAATACGGACAATGCGATCGATTAGAGGACTCGCAGGTAGGACAACAGATCCGCTTTCTCATCGGCGGTCAGCTGGGTCTCCAGAATCAGGTTGAAGAACTCCACCGTGTCATCGAGAGTCAGCAAACGGCCGTCGTGCAAATAGGGCGGTGAGTCCTTGATGCCGCGTAGCGGGAATGTCTTAATTGGGCCGTCCGCTGTCGCGTAGCGACCATTGATGGTCTGAGGCTGGAAGAAGCGTTCCACCTTCAGATTGTGCATGAGATTGTCGGTGAAATACGGGCCAGGATGGCATGTCGAACACTGGGCTTTGCCGGCGAACAAGGCTTCACCGCGGAGTTCCGATTCGCTCGCTCGTTTGGGATACAGCTTGCCGAGCACATTGAGCTTCGGCGCGGGCGGGAAGTCTAGCAATTCCTGAAACTCAGCCATGAAGTGGACCTGGCTGCCACGTTCCAGGATGTTGGCGCCCTTCTTGGTGGCTAGGATGGGATCACCGTCGAAATAGGCAGCGCGCTGTTCGAACTCGGTGAAGTCCTCGACCGACTTCATTGCGCGTTGCGAGCCGAAGAGCCTTTGGATATTCACTCCCCGCAGGGTCGGGGTGTCGAGTCGATGTCGGAATGCCTGTGGCCGAACATCACCGGCGAGGTGCGTCGAAGCATTGGTATGTCCATTGGCGTGACAGTCAAAGCACGTCACGCCGCGGCTGGGACGAATTGAACGCCGATCGTCCGTCTGGTTGAACTGTTGCTGCATGAAGGGGTTCACGAGCAGTCGCAACCCTTCAAGTTGTTTCGGATTCAAACAGCTGTTGAAGAGTTCGTAGTAGTTGTCCGTCGTCACCAGTTTGCCTTGTGAGACGTCACCCAGATCGGGGCGGGTCGTGAGGAACATCGGCGGCGGAAACTCGGGCAGCAGGTGATCGGGCAGGTCATACTCAAGGTCGAAGCGAGTGAGATCGCGGCCTTCCTGCTTCTTGATTTCTTCGATATGGAACTTGGGAAACAGCATGCCTCCCTCGGGATGATTGGGATGGGGCAATGGAAGAAACCCTGCGGGGAAGAGGCCCTGCTCTCGGATTTCATCGGGCGACAACGCAACGAGTTTCTCCCACGTCATGTCGGCTGGCAGCCGCACCCGCACACCCTCTTGAATGGGCTTGTCGCGAGACATCGTCACGTGGGCCGCTGCCCGATTGGCGAGGTCGTAGCGAGCCTGGAGGAGTTCCAGTTGACGCTGTTGAATGGCAGGCTGTGCCGCCCGCATCCGAGCCATGACGTCCGGAAAGTCTTCCGACACGGGAGCGGGCTGCGCGTGCGCGGCTTTCTTCGGCGGAGCTTTCTCCTGGGCGAACGCCATTCCGCAGGCCAGTGCCAGAGCGCTGAGGATGCTTGCGTCGACCACCCGTGTGAATGTGCTTTGCGTCATGTCATGTGTCCTTCACGTATTGGAGGGTGATATCGCAGTCTCATCGTGTCGAGCTACGTCAGGCGTGTGTCGACCAGCACCCCGAAGTGCGTCACGCTGCGCCCTCCGAGTTGGGTGGAGATGGCGGCCACGAGCGCCGCCTCCTCGTCTCCGGCGACCTTCACACAGAAGACCGAATGACCGGCGAGCAGCTCATCCGTCCCTTTCTTCAACACCTTCTGGGCGCTTTCGCCCCATTGAGACCCCTCCATCATCTGGGCCAGTAGCGCCACGCCCTCGGCCCCTTCGAATGTGAGAATAGCCTCGCTGGCGAATCCCTCTAACTGGAGGGATTGAACCAGACCCGCACGTTCCGCGGGCGAGTCGATGTAGCCTAAGGTGTGTCCCGGCAGCTTGGGCAACTCGGAAACGATTGCCGGTTCGGCGTCTGTTGGAGTCGACATGGGAGAGCCTCTTTCGCTGAAACAACTGATTCCGTTACGACGCATTTTCAACCCGTGGGCTGACGCTCCGCGTCAGCGGGCGGGAGGGCGAAGCTCCGGCTGATCCGCTGCTTGGGGGGACGCCGCCTGGCACAAGCGGCTCAGCGGGAGCTTCGCCCTCCCGATGAGTCACATGATTCCCCGGTTAGGCATCGACTTCGGGGGCCACAGCTTCGACATTGATGACCGTTTCTGCCAGCTGGGTCAGGTGCTTATCAGCGGCGCCTTCCTCATCCAGCGTCTCTTGCAACAAATCCGCAGCGAGCTCATAGCCCAGCAGGCGAGCGTAGGTACGTACGCAGCCGTAGCCAGCCATTTCGTAGTGCTCGACGCGTTGTGCGGCGGCGATCAAACCGGCATCCAGCACTGACGGATCGGCATCCTCGGCCATCAGATCCTTGCCTTCGGCGAGCAGGCCTTCCATGGCCTTGCAGACCTTACCCTTGGGGCTAGTCTCCAGTTTCTTAAAGATCATCTCTAAGCGTTCGACTTGTCCCTTGGTTTCCTCCAAGTGACTCTTGAAGGCCTCTGCCAGCTCTGGAGCGGACGCCGCTTTCGCCATCTTGGGCAAGGCCTTCAGCAACTGCTGTTCGGCACTGTAGAGATCTTTGAGTTCGTCGACGTAGAGGTCGTGCAGCGTTTGCAGCTTTTTCATGGGATGCTCCGGTGTTTGGTGGCAGACAGGAAGTGCGAATCAGTTGACCAATCCGCACAGGTACTCATGACCGCAAGCCCGTGGCAAAGATTTCGCCACAGGCTTTCGGTTCGCGTCGAGCGGGCAATGCAGACCGCACCACCCTCAGTTCGAATGCACGACAGCGGCATCGTTGACGGTGCTGATGTCCATTGCGCCTGCCCGTTCGAAGATGTCCTTCGCACGGGCTGTCTCATCGCTATTATCGGAATGCACCGAAATGAGCGAGCTGCCGGCCTTGACCTTGCCCTCGTACTTCTTGGCCTCGTATTCGGGAATGCCCATCCCGACCAAAGCACCTGTCAATCCTCCGATCGCTCCGCCGATTGCCGCCCCGCTGAGGGCGGCCATGATGGGGCCGGCTGCGATGAGTGGTCCCAGACCGGGAATGGCCAGGGCTCCGATGCCCGCCAGCCATCCCAGAGTTCCGCCCAATACGGCACCCGTGCCAGATCCGGCGACGGCTCCTTCTGGGGCTTTGGTTTCGTTGTCAACCGCGAATTCTCGCGTCTTGGTCTTGTCGGCCATCAAGACAGAGATGTCATTGTTTGCGAACCCGGCCGCCCGCAGATTGCCGATGATGGTATCGGTCTGATTTGGGGTGGCTGTGCAAAGTACTGATGTGGACATGTGGTTATCCTGTGTGAAAGTGGGAGTGTGTGTGAAGTGGTGAGGAGAGCTTTCAGTGGGGATGAGGTAAGGGGTCCGACATCCCACTCGGCGGTGTCACTTTCCGAGCATCTTCGCGATGATGAAGATGCCGGCTGCGCCAAACAGCCCTCCCCCCAAGATCAGGTACGCGAGGGAGTACTTGATGGCTGCGAGGGTGAAATCAGCTTGAAGAAGAGTGTCCATGTGTGTTCCTGTACGTTGAGGTTGAGAACCCGATTACTCGGGCGTGACTTCGAGGAGACTGTCGACTTTGTCGGCTCCCGCCACGGAGTGGGCAATCTCTTCGATCCGCTGTTTTTCTTCGGCCGTCTTGACTGGACCACGCAGGGTCACCCGACCGTCTTGGGTGACGATCTTTACGTTCTGGGCGTCCACAGACATCTCCGTGTCGACCACCTGGCTGCGGATGTCAGCCGTGATGCCGATGTCGATCTTGTTTTCGTTCTGGTCGATTGGCAGCTTGGTGGAGTCGTCTCGGTCTCGGACATTCGTGGCTGTGTTGTCGCGATCCGCTGGGAGAGCGATATCTGCCGGATACTCCATGGGTGCCGGTCGGTTTGCTGTCGTTGTCGACGGCTGAACGACAGTACCGTCCGCTGTCGTCGCAGGTGGGTTTTGGTTGCATCCCATGACGACCAGACAGGCCGCCGCGACAGTGGAAAATGTGAAGACTCTGTTCCGATTCAACATAGTGACTCCTTGCCTGTGAACCGACTGTCCATGGGAGAGTCGGCGGGGATTGAACCGATGGGCTTTGAATTCGCCGTGCTTCGATCGAATCACTGTCGAGCGACTCGTGAGCATGTTCTGGATGTAACCATTGCAATGGTCGTGCCACACGATATGAACATCGCGTACACAGCCATAATCTCAATGTTTCAGCGAATTCTGGAAGTGATTCAGGCCCAGTGGTACATCATGTCGGCCTACGACATTTCGAAAGACTGCGACAGGCTGTCGCGGTTCACTCAGAACGGTTTGACGAGTCGTCTTTACAATTGAGAACTGGACCACGGGAGGGCGAGGTTCCTGCTGAGTCACTGACCGGAGGAGGAGCTGTCTGGCGGAAGCGACTCAGCGGGAGCTTCGCCCTCCCGGGTGGAGGAGCTGTCTGGCGGGAGCGGCTCAGCGGGAGCTTCGCCCTCCCGGGTGGGCGCTGTCTGGCGGAAGCGGCTCAGCGGGAGCTTCGCCCTCCCGGGTGGG
>Ga0105047_10004618_pt1 | contig 23893 bp, 25 predicted proteins | sample MAT04_FD_78384 | JGI IMG/M metagenome (GOLD analysis project Ga0105047, IMG submission 78384) | Freshwater microbial communities from Lake Fryxell liftoff mats and glacier meltwater in Antarctica - MAT-04 (megahit assembly) | ecosystem: Environmental > Aquatic > Freshwater > Ice > Liftoff... | reverse complement strand
ATGAATGCCACCACCAGACCGGGTAGAACCGCGTGACTGATGGCGTCCCCCAGCAGGCTCATCCGGCGGAGGACCAGGTAGCAACCCAACAGCGCGCAAGCGACGTTGGTCAACGCCGCGACGCCAACGACCAGCACGGCGTCGCGAAAATTCGGATCGAGCGATTCGTACCAGTGGATCATGGCCAATCGCCTCGGGCGGGACCGTCTGCCTTGGGCTCTGGATTCTTTGCCTCTGGTGTTGAATCCGTTGACTGTGGCATAGTCTCTCGCTTTGGATCGGCCTCTTTCCCGAGCATCGCGTGGGGCGAGTGCGGGACCAGGTCCGGCGCGATGGGCAGTTTGTGCTGCGCGGCGAGTTCGGCCTCGAGTTTTTCGACCAGTTCCGGCGTCAGGAAGTGCTCGATCGAGTCGGCGTCACGATCGACGTGATCCGGCGCAATGTCCGCGCCGGAGATCAAAAACAACTCCCACATCCGGTGCGCGCGGACGATCCGCCGGGCGCGCTCCAGACCGGCCGTCGTTAATCGTGCGCCATTGTGCGTTCGCCGCGCTAGATTGTGGGCGACCGCCCAGCGAACGAGTCGAGCAGCGTGAAAATCAGTCCAAGAGCGATCTTCCACCAGTTGGGCGATTGTGACTTCGGCCGGAGTCGCGGCGGCGGTTGCGCTTTGCGGCGCGTCGCCTGCGGCCGCCATCAGGCTGGACTCGCTCAATTCGTATAAGGACCGAAGCAAATGGTCGTGCTCAATCCGCCGGCGGACCGCAACGCGACGGGCGATCTTAGCTAACACTCCGCGCCGCGGCGCGAACAGCATCGAGAACACGAACAAGCCAGTGGCGCAGAGGACAATCACCGGACCAGTCGGCAGATTCCGGCTGTTGTAGCCAAAGCTGAATGGATCAAAGCCGAGCGTCTCTTCGAAATATCCGGCGGAGATCAACGTCCCCAGCACGCCGCTGCCGGCGCCGACGATGCCGGAGATCAGCAGCATCCGGCCCAACTGGTCTGTCCAAAACCGCGCCGCCGCGCCTGGTAGAATCAACATCGCCGCCATTAGCACTACGCCCACCGTGGGCAAGCCGACCACGGTTACGAGCGCCAGCGCCGCCATCATCGTCAGGTCCAGAGTCAGCGTCGGCCAACCTTGCGCCTGGGCAAAGCCGGGGTCGAAACTAAAGACCATGAACTCTTTGTAGAGCAGTGCAACCAGCGCCAGACAGGCGCCAGAGACGGCCGTGATAAACCAGACGTCTTCGCGCGTCATCCCGGCCGCTTGGCCGTAAATGTAAGTTTGCAATCCGGCGCGGCTGCTAGCGGCGGGTAGATTCTGAATCCAAGACGAGAGGACCACGCCGGCGCCGAAGAACGTCCCCAGAACGATGCCGATGGCGGCGTCTTCCTTGGTTCGAGTCCAGCGTGCGATAAAGGTCACAGCCACCACGCCGATCAGGCCGGCAATAAACGCGCCGGCCAGCATAACGGTGAACTGCCAAGGGTTGGTCGCCGAGGCGGCCTCGCCCCCGGCACGACCCATCGAAGATCGATAGTTCAGCAGCAAGAACGCAATGCACAGTCCCGGCAGCGCCGAGTGGGCCAGCAGATCGCCCACGAGCGCCCGCCGACGAAGCACGGCAAAGCTGCCGATGACTCCGGCCACGCCGCCGAGGAGCGACGTCCCTAGCAGGACCAGTTGCGTATTGCTGAGTCCATTCACCTGGGCGCCTCGCCCAATCGCACGGCCTCGACCGCTTCGTCCAGGATCGTCAGTCTTCCGCCGTAAGTCTGCTGTAGATTGGCGCGCGTGAATGTCGTAGCCGTTGGTCCGGCGGCGACTAGTCGCAGATTCAGCAGGATGACAAAGTCAAAGTATTGCCGCACGGTTTGCAGTTCGTGATGAACAACAAAGACCGTCTTGCCGCTGTTACGCAGCGTTTGCAGCAGGGCAACGATCGCCTGTTCCGTGGCCGCGTCGACGCCGGCGAAGGGCTCGTCCATGAAATAGACCTGCGCGTCTTGCGCTAACGCGCGGGCCAGAAAAATCCGCTGCTGCTGCCCGCCGGAGAGTTGTTGAATCTGCCGGTGCGCGTAAGACTCCATGCCGACCTGCTCCAGGCATTCCTCGGCCAGCCGCCGTTCGGCCGCGCCGGGTCGGCGAAACCAGCCGAGCCGCCCGTAGGTCCCCATCATCACAACGTCGAGCGCAGTGACCGGAAAATCCCAATCGACCGTTTCACGCTGCGGCACGTAGCCCACCAGGCGCCGCTGCTGCGCGTAGGGGAGTCCATAGATGCGCACCTTGCCGCTCGCCAGCGGCGCGAGTCCTAACACGGCCTTGATCAACGTGCTCTTGCCGGCGCCATTTGGTCCAACGATGCCGATCAACTGCCCTTCGGGCGCCACCAGATCAATATCCCAGAGGACCGGCTTGCGGTGATACGCGACGGTCATGTCGTGAATCTCAAGCGGCGGTTCTCGCGGGGGCGCGGTCGACGCCTTGTCCGTCTTGGACGCAGTGTCCGTCTTGGACATCGAGGAACTCATCGCAGCGCCCTCACAATTTGATCCGTGTTGTATTCGATCATGCCGACGTACGTCCCCTCGGGGGATCCGGCGGGGCCCATGGCGTCCGAATAGAGTTCGCCCCCAAGCACCAGCGGATGCCCCGCGGCGTCGCAACCCTGGATCAGGCTGCGAATGTTCTTCGAGGGAACGCTCGTCTCAATGAAAACGGCTTTGACTTTTCGCGCGGTCAGCATGCGGACGAGATCGTTGATCGCGCCCAAGTCTGCTTCATCCGCCGTGCTGATCCCTTGCAAGCCGTGGACTTCCACGTCGTACGCGCGGCCATAGTAGCCGAAGGCGTCGTGTGCGGTGACCAGCACGCGTTGCTCCTTAGGGATCTCAGCCAGATGGCTGCGCGTTTCGGCGTCGAGCTTTTTAAGCCGCGCGATGTACGCGTCGGCGTTGCGTCGGTAATCTGCCGCGTGCTCTGGATCGACCTCGATCAACTGCCGCGCGGCGTAGTCCGCGCAGTCGGCCCATAGGCCAACGTCGAACCAGACGTGCGGATCAAAATTGGTCGGAAACTCCGGCGCCTGCCGCAATCGCTCCGGATGCTGGCGATGGATTTCGTCGACGACCGCAAACGTTGGCTTGCGCTCCGCCAGTTTTTCGAGGACGTCTGCCAGTCGCCCCTCGAGATGCAGACCGTTGTAGAAGATGACCTTCGCCCCCTTCAGCAGGCGAATGTCACCAGGCGTGGCTTTGTACAAATGGGGATCGACGCCGGCGCTCATCAAGGCGCGGACGTCGACGTGCTCGCCGCCGATGTTCTCCAGCATGTCTCCCACCTGCCCGGTGGTGCAGACAACCCGTACGCGAGGATCTCCCGCGGTAAAACCACTGAGCGGACCGCATCCGGAGAGCAGCAAGAGAAGGGGCGTGAGCGACAGCGAGAGAAACAGCAGCGCCTTCCGGCGAGAACGGAACGACGGCAGCGCAAGTTGCGCCGGGCGCATGGGGAGGAGTTGTAGTTTCGGCGACGAACGAGTCATAAACGACTACTGACGTTGAAGCGGCGCCCGGATGCATGGGCGCAAAACGGCGACACACCATTATGAGACTCTATCGGCGAATATTCAACGGTAAGAAAAATAAATTTTGATTCGTCAAAAAAGGGCGATTAGGCCGCATGATCGCTAGTTAGGTGTAATGCTTGCGGTAAGGCCTCCAGGCCTGTGGGTCGAAATACGACTTCGCGGCCTGACGCTGGACTGAAACGGGCCAAAACTCGCCAAGTGGCGGGTGTTTGCCTTCCGTTTTCAAAAGTTTGACCAGTCTGAATATCAGGTATAGGATGGTCGAAGACTTGGCGTCCCCAAGGGCCAAAAGCGATCATCGCTCGCCCCAAGAGCGACTTTTGACCGTGGACGCGTGCGTCTCGCAAGCCTGTGGGAATCGCCACCAATGCTTGGTTTGACCTACTTCAAGCGATTCCGGATGGAAATCGACCTCGGTCGGGATTTCCTGGTTGATCTATTGCCAGAAGGCTACCGACTGGCGCCTTGGCGCCCGGAGCTGCTGGCTGCCCATGCCGAAGCCAAGTACATGAGCTTCCGCAACGGGATCGATTCGACGGTTTTCCCCTGTCTGGGAGACCATGAAGGCTGTCTCCGCCTGATGCGCGAGATCAGCCAGAAAGAGGGCTTTCTGCCCGAGGCCACCTGGCTGGCGGTCCATTCCTCGGTCGACGCGCCTGGCGTCTACGAATATTGCGGAACGATCCAAGGCATTCGGGACCGCGCCGGCTTGGGAGCGATCCAGAATTTGGGCGTCACGCCGGACCATCGTGGACTGGGCCTTGCCCGGGCGCTATTGCTGGCTGCGCTTTCGGGCTTTCGCGCGGCCGGATTGAACCGAGCTTATTTGGAAGTCACGGCGCAGAACGAAAATGCGATTCGCCTTTACCGTCACGTCGGATTTCATAAGGTCCGCACCGTGTACAAGGCGATCGAAGCCGCGCCGGTTGCGGCTCGCTAGCCGGCGCCGCGGCATTCGGCCGAATTCTCAGGCAGAGCGATGCGCCTGTAAGTGGCCAGGTTTGCCAATTGTCTAACACGCGGCTAGGCTCTACCCTTCTACAGAGTCAGGTAATCAATGGGCCAGGGGCGACCGACGGAAGCCCCGGAGACGCGGGCAGTTGACGCGAGTCCGCAGCCCACTGGTCGCCTCGGCATCCATAAGGGGGAGGCGACCGCGGCCGTTGGCTGCGCGGGGCCGCACATAGCGTTGATATCGTCAGGAAGGGAAAAAACCACGTGGCCGAGCCGATTCTCACGCAGAAATTCGATAACGGCCTGGTGCTTTTGGGGGAATCGATCCCCACGGCCGAAAGCGCCGCGTTTACCATTCGCGTTCCGGCGGGCAGCATTTTCGAGCCCGGCAATCGCAACGGCCTGAGCGCCGTGACCTGCGAGCTTGCCCAGCGTGGCGCCGGCGCACGCGACAGCCGCCAGTTCGTCACCGATTTGGACAATCTTGGCGTCGAGCGAGACGCTTCTGTGTCCGACGCTCATACCAGCTTCAGCGGCGCGACATTGGCCCGCAATTTGTTGCCGGCGCTTCAAATCTATGGCGACGTGCTGCGTCGCGCCCGTTTGCCAGAAGACCAGTTCGAGGCGGCCCGCGCCGTCTGCCTGCAAGACGTCAGCTCGATCGAAGATGATCCCGCGCAGAAAGTCATGCTTGAGCTGCGGCGGCTCCATTTTCCGGACCCCTGGGGCAGGTGCAGCCAGGGAGACCAGGCGGCGCTCGAGGCCGTGACGCTCGACGAAATTCGGGCGCACGTCCATCATCGCTATCGCCCCAATGGCACGATCATTGGCGTGGCAGGTCGGTTCGACTGGAAAACGGTCGTCGATCAGGTCGGCCAGCTTTACGGTGATTGGGCCGTGCAGCCGGACGAGAAATTCCAAGAGATCACCAACGGCAAGCAGCGCGAACATCTGCATCATGAATCCAATCAGACGCAGATCGGTATTGCCTATAAGAGCGTGCCATACAAAGACCCGGACTACTTCCAGGCCTGGGGCGCAGTGGGCGTGTTGTCCGGCGGCATGAGTTCACGCTTGTTTACGGAAGTCCGCGAGAAGCGAGGCCTGTGCTACACCGTCTACGCCACGCATCAATCGCTGCGCGACATGGGGAGTGTCCTGTGTTACGCCGGCACCAGTTCAGAGCGAGCGCAGGAAACGCTGGACGTCACGCTGGGAGAATTAGTCCGTCTGGCCAACGGCATTGAGCCGAACGAGCTCAAGCGTTTAAAGGCGCGGATTAAGAGCGCGCTGGTCATGCAGCAGGAATCCACCTCTGCCCGCAGCGCCGCGCTCGCCAGAGACTGGTATTACCTGGGCCGCGTCCGCACGCTAGAAGAAGTGGGCTCGCTGGTCGATGCCTTGACCTGCGAATCGATTAATAATTACCTTGCCGCGCATCCGCCGGCTGACTTTACGATTGTCACGCTGGGATCCGAACCGCTGGAGGTGCCCGTTGCAGTTTCGTGAACACGTTTTACCGAACGGTTTGGATGTGGTCGCCGAGTGCGATCCCAGCGCGCATTCGATGGCGCTGGGCTTCTTCGTGAAGACCGGGGCGCGCGATGAATCGACCGACGTGGCCGGCGTCAGCCATTTTCTGGAACACATGATGTTCAAGGGAACGGCCAAACGCTCCGCCGATGACGTCAATCGCGAGTTCGACGAGATGGGCGCCCACTACAACGCCTTCACGAGCGAAGAAAAAACCGTCTATTACGCGTCGATCCTACCGGAATTTCAGGGTGAGGCGCTGGAGCTACTGGCGGACATCATGCGCCCGGCGCTGCGCGAAGAGGACTTTGTCACCGAGAAGCAAGTGATTCTGGAAGAGATCCAGATGTACCAGGATCAACCGCCATTTGGCGCGGACGACCTCTGCAAGGCGACCCACTTTGTCGGTCATCCGCTCGGTCAAAGCGTGCTGGGAACCCTCGATAGCGTGGGCCGGCTCCCGGTCGATAAGATGCGAGCGTACTTCGAGCGCCGCTACAGCCCTGAGAATATTGCCCTGGTGGCAGCCGGCAAGGTCGACTTCGATGCGCTTGTGAAACTGGCGGACAAGCAATGTGGCGCTTGGAAAAACGTCGGCGCGACGCGCAAGATTATCGAAGCGCCGCCGCATTGCGGGTTTGAGTGCATTCAAAAAGAAGGGGTCACGCAACAGTACGTGATTCAACTCGCCAACGGTCCCAGCGCCACGGCGGACGATCGTTTTGCCGCCAAGCTGCTGGCAACGATCGTCGGGGACGATTCCGGCAGCCGACTGTTTTGGACACTGGTCGATCCTGGCCTGACGGAGCACGCCAGCCTGGGGCACTATGACTACCAAGGCAACGGCATGTTCTTCACGTATCTCAGTTGTGCCCCGGAAGACGCCGCGGACAACATGCAGCGCGTGCTCGATATCTATCGCCAGGTGGAAGCCAAGGGCGTCACCGTCGAAGAGCTCGATCAGGCCAAGAATAAGATCAACTCGCGCGTGGTGCTAGCCAGCGAGCGGCCGCGCGGGCGGCTGTTCAACTTGGGCTCCAACTGGACCCATCGCCGCGAGTATCGCTCCGTGAAGGACGATCTCGATGCGGTCGACGCCGTGACGATCGAGCAGATCGCCGCTGTATTGAAGAAATATCCGCTATCGGCCAGCACGACAGTGACGATTGGCCCATCGGCTTCCGTCACGGCGCCGAGATAAACCGCGCGTAAGTTCACCGCGTTCAACATCGCTGCGTTCGCCGTCTCCAAGTTGTCGCGTATCAGCGATGGCGGACAGCGGCGGATTGTGCCTTCACCTAGTCCGGAGCATCTCGTCCATGTCGGCCCGCACGTTCAGCAAGATCAGCCCTCAGTGGTGGGATTACACGACGCTGGATCCAGAGATCCTGGACGACGCCGCGCGGCTCTCGGCGGAGGATATTCTAGCGCTGGCGCGGCCGGGCTTTGACGTGCGGTTTTACGACACGCTCGAGGATTTTTATCTGGCCGAGGCGCTGGAGTACATCAGCAGTTGGCGGCAGGCCACGGCGGACCGGCCGGCCGGGATTTGCGGTCCGATTGGTCCCACGGAGCAACTGCCGCTGGTCGCCCGACTGGTGAATGAGCTGGAACTTAATCTGCGTCACGCGCACTTCTGGGGCATGGACGAATGGGTTGTCGATGGCCGCGAGGCGCCGATCGATTTTCCACTTTCGTTTGCCAAGGCCGACATGGACTTGTGCTTCAACCGGATTCGCCCCGAGCTGCGAATGCCGCTCGCCAACATTCATTTCCCCACCGCGCAACCGGCCGAGTACGTGGCCAGCTTTGAAAAATTTCGCTGCGTGGTCATGCAGGGAGGACAGGGCGAGGTCAAACACTGGGCCTTCAACGATCCGCCGCGCCGCGAAGGAGTGTGGAAAGACACGCCGCCGCCACCGGCCGAATATCGAAAACTATCGACGCGGATCGTTGAGCTTCATCCAATGACGATCATTCAGAACGCCCGGACCTCCGGCGGCGGAGTCGTGACGGGCGTGCCAACGCAGGCGATCACGGTCGGCCCGGCCGAAACCTGGAAGGCCGAGAAGGTCTCGATCTGGCACGCCGGCTGTCACGACAATCCGTTTGGGCTGCGACTGACAACGCTCATGATCAGCAAGCGGCTGCCGGATAGTTCCGTGCCCATGTCGCTCCTGGCCGATCACCCCAACGTGCAATTCAACTTCCTCCGCTCGGGCATCGGCAGTTGCGCCGCGGAAATGCACTAGTAGTGCTGTCGGTGGCCACGCGTTAAACGTCTCTACCAAATCTGTCTTAGCCCGAAACGTCAGTCAGTGAGGGAGACGCGTCAAAGGATTCGCCACGCTAGAACGCAGTTCGCTTCCTCAGGCGAAGCATGACGGCTACGACGAAGATCCCTCGCTTATGCGTCGGGCTAGGAAGCTGATGTAGGCGCGTCTCATTTGAATTAGCTAAGGACCATTCAGCATGCCTCGTCGCGCTTTTGCCATTGCCGCGCATCCGGATGACATTGAGTTCGTCATGGCTGGCACGCTGTTGCAACTGCGCGATCAGGGCTATGAGATCCATTATCTGAACATCGCCAACGGCTGTTGTGGGTCGAGCGTGATGGACGCCGTGACGACTGCCCGGGTGCGGCGAGACGAGGCGATGGCCGCCTGCCGATTGGTGGGCGCGGTTTTTCACGAGAGCCTGACGGACGATCTGGCGATTTTTTACGACCGCGACACGCTCGCCCGATTGGCGGCGATTGTGCGGCGCGTGGCGCCGGAGATCATCCTGACGCATTCGCCGTCGGACTACATGGAAGATCATATGAACGCCTGCCGGCTGGCTGTGACGGCGGCGTTTTCTCGCGGCATGCCCAACTTTCCGGTCGAGCCCGCCACGCCGATCACCGATCAGCCGGTAACCCTCTATCACGCGCAGCCTCACGGCAATTGCGACGGGCTGGGGCAACCGGTTCGGCCAACCCTGTTCGTCGACGTCGCCTCTGCGCTCGCCGAAAAAACGGCGATGCTGGCTGCGCACAAAACGCAAAAGCAGTGGCTCGACGAAAGCCAGGGGCTGGACTCCTACTTGGAATCGATGCGAGAACTATCGCGCGAGGTGGGCCAGATGTCGGGCCAGTTCGAATACGCTGAAGGTTGGCGACGGCACAGCCACCTGGGGTTTTGCGATCGCGACGCGGACCCGCTAGCTGCATCGCTACCCCAAGAGCGCATCAAGCAAAGTTCTTAGCTCCGCGCAAAACAAAGGCGGCCCACGACAACAATGGTTGTCGCAGGCCGCCTGTTATTAAAAACGCCAAGGGTCCGTTCAATTTGCTCCGGCTCTCCGTTGGGCTTTCGCCTTTTCGAATCGCTGGCGCTTTGCGAGCGGGCCCTCGGCGCCGACACATTTGGTGTCTACCGAGTTACGGTAGCTTCGGTTGAGGTGGCAATATCCTCGGCTCCCGCCGCCTTGAAGATCTCCTTCGCTCGGGCAACTTCGTCGCTGTCCTCGGAGTGAACCGAGATCAACGCATTTCCGCCGCGGATCTTGCCTTCGTACTGCTTCGCTTCGAATTCCGGAATGCCCATGCCAATCAAAGCGCCGGCAATACCCAGTGCCGCGCCACCAATGGCGGCGCCCGTGAGGGCGGCCATGATTGGCCCAGCGGCGATAAGTGGGCCGAGGCCCGGAATCGCCAGTGCGCCTATGCCTGCCAACCAACCCACGCCGGCGCCCAGCGCTGCGCCCGTGCCGGCTCCGGCGGCAGCGCCTTCGGGCGCCTTGGTATTATGCTCGTGGGCAAAGTCACGCGTTCCGGTCTTATCTGGCATCAAGACCGAAATGTCGTTCGCAGTAAATCCGACGTGCCGCAATTGATCGACGATTTGCGAAGCCTGGGCCGGATTGCGAATTACGCAGAAGACTGACTTGGACATGACGACGCTCCTCTATGTTGTTGGACTTGCGTTTGTTTCGAATCACACTTTTCGGTCATTCGCTTTCACAAGCGAATCTAAACCCTACGCAGCATCTCTCGGTCACTCGGGCTTGGCGGGCGTTACCTCTAGCTGGCTGTCGACGTTGGCTTCTCCAGCGACATCCTTGGCGATCCGCTCTACTTCGGCCTTCTCCTCGGCAGTCGCAACAGGGCCGCGGAGCGTTACCTTGCCATCGGCCGTGATGATCTTCACGTTGTGAGCGCTAGTTGACATCTCCGTATCGACCACGTGTTTGCGAATGCCGGCGGTGATGTCGATATCCGCCTGATTTTCGTTCTGATCGAGGGGCGTCTTGGCATCTCCACGGTCGCGAACGTTGACGCCCGTATTGTCAGGTGGGAGCGGCTTGTCCGCCGTGACATCAGAGTTTGCTGGTTCCGCATGGCCGGGGCTTGGCGCTGGGACCGGCGTTGTCGTCGTTGTCGGCGCGGTGGCCGCCGGTTGATTTCCGGGGGGAACGCGGTCGGGCGTTCGCTTGTTTTGCATGTCATCGCAGCCAGCAAATGCCGAGAAGGCCAGCCCTAGACAGAGAGCAATCGTGGTTTTCATCGCGATCTCCAGTTGGGCCCTTGAGCCCCGTATTTGGTTTGTCGATCATGGATACTTCAGTACTCAACCAACGTTGGAACACTTAGCAATCTGCGTTCCATAAGAACGAAGTGGAATAAATTCTCGAAAAACACCGACGTCTGCGTACTATTTCGGGGAGTTCCGTGGCAACGTCTCGGCCACTCTGATGGAGAGACGTTCACCTGCCAAATGGCGCGGGTACAATTAGGGAGGTCTGCGAGGCTTTTCCCAATCAGAACTACGGAGTTCGTCCAGAGATTGGCAGACTCCGCTCAGCACCTCGCAGCCGTTCCGAGTCACGGACTGTTACCACGTCGTTCTTATAGGCAGGTAATGCAGTGGTGACAGAACTCAGTGTTGAGGACGTGGCGAGAATTGTGCGGCTGGTGGCAGATGCTAGCGATCCGACGGTTGAGCTGCTGCTGCCAGGTCGAAAGCGAATGCTGCTGGAAGGGATTGCGGAGTTGGTCAGCGCCGATATGTGGATGTGGAACATGTCGATCCTCAACCCGGAATTGGTTGGGGATGTCGTCGCAACGAATGTCGTCGATGACGGCTGGCAAGGAGATCAAGAGAAGTCACAGGTGGCGGACTTACTCTCGCAGCCAAAATTCAATCAACGCTTCGGCGGGGGATCGTGGACGCTGTTCAGCGCAAACGATTTCCTGCGGCCAGGACAAGACTTGGCCCCCTGTTGAGTTGTTCAACTGGCAGGCCGCATTCCGGCGGCAGCGCATCGACTTCATTCCTCCGATTCTAAAGCTCGGCAAATGGCCTCTTCGATACCCATCGGTTGAAACGGAAAGACCCGCATCGCGCTCTTGTCACGCACCACGGTTGGGTTCTTCAGTCCTTCGATCAGATGCCGGCCCACTTCAAAGCTGGCCGGCGTCACCAGGGCTAACCACAAGCTCGACAGGTAAGGGGTCAGAATGGGAACCGAAATCAGCCAGCGGCGGAGGTGCTTCTGCCGCGCGTAAATCCGAATGATGTCGCCATAAGAAACAACGTCCGGCCCACCGACTTCGATGACTTTGCTAGTTCCCGGCGGCAAGTCCATCGCCAATTGCAAGTAGTTCAAAATATCGTCGACAGCAATCGGTTGCGTGGGCGTGGTCAACCATCGTGGGCAGATCATCACCGGCAGTCGATTAGTTAGCGACTTCACAAGATCGAAGGAGAGACTTCCAGCGCCGACAACGAGCGAGGCGCGAAATTCAATGCACTCAACGCCCGACTCCCGTAGGATGCTTCCCACTTCGTGGCGACTGCGCAGGTGTGGCGAGAGCGCGGCGTCGTCGTCGCCCAGTCCGCCGAGGTAGATGATCCGCTTTGTCCCGGCCTGACGCGCGGCCCTCGCAAAGTTCTCAGCCGCCTGGCGATCCTGTTTTTCGAAATCGGCCGACGAGGCCATCAGATGGACCAGGTAGTAGGCCGTGGTGACATTGGCGAGCGCCTGTTCCAACGACGCAGGGTCCAGAACATCCCCCTGGACGATTGAAGTGGAAGTTGCCACGCGCGGCTGCAAATCTGCTGGTTTGCGCGCCAGGCACCGCAGCGAGACGCCCTTTTTTTCCAGTAGCGGCAGCAACCGGCCGCCGACGTAACCCGTGCCACCTGTCAGCAGCACGAGCGGGCGATCATGGGCCTGAATCGTCTCTGGTTGGGAATTGGGCATGGTGCAGTCGCGCATTGGGACCGGGGTTATTGTTTATCGCGAAGCTGCTCGTTATCCAGTCGCCGTCCTTTGATCGTTTGCCCTTGCGATCGAAAGGTTAGGTTCAACACCTTGGCAGATTCGGTTGGGAAGAACTTGATTTGAGCATCGGTTGCTTTGAAAAAAAACTCGGTCGCGCTTTCCGGAAAGATTTCGAGTTTCTCGGCGCTGATCGCCGCGTAAAGTCTGTCGGCATCCCGGGTAATCACGAGGACCGTCTCCGGATCCAATTCGTAACGACCTGTATAGGCGTCAAACGTGGCTGGATCGACCGGAATCGCAACGTGCTTTCGTGGTAGCTCGTAATCCTCCCCCTGCGCAATGGCCATCAATTCATTGCCGATGCGGTGGGGGGCGCCGGAGTCGAAATTGCTGAGAACCACCACGCAAGAATGTTCTTCAGGGCAGCGCACGATGTAGGAAGAGAAACCGTCGATTGCGCCCGTATGCCAGAGGTATCTCCGCTCGGAACGACTCTCGACAACCCAGCCATACGCATACTTGCCTTTGCCAGGCGCGTAGAGCTTTTTGTACAAGTCCGCGGAGAGCAGTTTTTCGTTTGTCAGCGCGTCATCCCACTTCGACAGGTCTTCGACGGTCGAATAGAGGGCGCCAGCGGCTTGAACTGCGGCGATATCGACGAGTGGGGCGTTTCGCGTAGTATCGCCAAATCGCGAATACCCATTTGCGCGAAGTGACAGAATAGGAGCCTGCCGATCGTAGCCGGAATCGCTCAGGTCGAACGGCCCCAATATCTGCTCCCGCAATAGGGACTCGTAACTCTTTTCGGTTGTTTTCTCCAAGATCAGCCCCAACAGCAAATATCCCGAGTTGCAGTACTCGTGTCGCTCGCCCGGCGCAAACCTCAATGGTTTGTCGCGGAAGATCGAGACCAGATTCTCAGGTTTACCCAGCTGTGCTTGCCGGGTCAGATATTCTGGCGCTTCGGTGAACTCGTACAATCCGGCGGTATGTTGCAGCAAATGGTGGATCGTGATCGGCTCCCACGACGGTGGCGGATCATTCAGGTATTTGCTGATCGGATCATCGACGTTGAGCTTGCCGGACTGCTGCTGGAGGAGGACCAGCATTGCCGTGAAAGGTTTGGTAATCGAGCCGATACGGAACTTGGTCTGCGGAGTATTGGGGACTTGATGTTCGAGGTTGGCAAATCCATAACCGCGACTGAGGAGCGTTCGTCCCTTGTATTTCACAAGGACGGAACCATTGAAGTGCAGTACCTCAACGCAGGCCTTCAGATAGGCGTCCATGGTCTCGGCGACATCGACTGCGCGAACGTAGGTGGTTGAACTGAGCAAAATACAGGTGACGATCAGCAACACTCGTCCATGCCAAAGATTTGCCATAATTTCAGCCTCCTTGTATCCCGCGAGCTGATTGCTCCGTGTCGCCGCACAGTTCAATGTACCCCAAACCACACGAGGCCGAGACTGGGCCAAGTTACAAAGAGACGAGATCGCACCCACAAACGCCCACGTCCACGCTGGTGCGTGAAGCCCTGTCGATCTCGATCGCACCGCGAATGTGCGGCGCCCATTTGCGTTGCTCTCAGAACGAACAAAGCCCCGCCGAATGTCGATGGAGCTTTGTCGTAAGAATTGCCATCAGGCCTAATTAAGGCGTGGCGGGTGGCTTCTCGCCGGACTTCTCGACCGTGGTCGTGTCGGTCTTGGTTGTCGAGCCTTCTGGGGTGGTAACCGTCGTCGTTTTCTTGACTTCGGTTTTCTTCTCACAGCCGGAGAAGATCGCGACTAGACTCAGGGCCATGCACAGGGCAACCATGCGCTTCATCATTATGTTCTCCTGGAAATTGGCGAGATCGACAGGCGCCAGTCCTCCTGGCGCGTCTATTTCGCACAACAGAGGATACGCGATTGCGCGGGCCGCGATAAGCCATTGGCAAAAACTACGGGCCCACCTACGGCCGATTACCAGGGGCGACCGCGCGTGACGTATCATTTCATTACGTAGAGGAATTCCGTACAGGCGTCTTTCCCAACCCTGCCGCCATTCAATGGAGATTGTGCCATGCTATGGACCCTGCTCGTCATCCTCGTGATCATGTGGGCGTTGGGACTGGGATTCGGAGTCGCGGGGAGCCTCATCCATCTGCTCCTGGTCGTCGCGCTGGTGGTGCTGATTGTCAACGTGCTGCAAGGGCGCCGGATAGGCTGACGCCGCGGCGCACACTGGCTTAGCAACCGTGCAGCGGCATGGTGGCGATGACAACCCAGTCGAGAACGATTGCCGCGACGGGAAGGAAGATCGATCCAAGCACAATCGTTCCAAATGGGACTTTGGAGCCGGCGACGGCCGCAACCACGGTCGTGCCAACCAGGGCGATTAATCCCACGGCGGCATTGGCGAGCGGTCCGAGAAACATGGCCACGCCGATGGCGCCCCAACTTCGGTCATTGTTGGCGACAACCAGCAGGGCGGCATTCACGGCCATCAGCAGTGCGCCGAGCGCGATCAAGAAGTTGCGACCATTCGATCAACTTTTCCAACATTGGCAGCGCGCCAGTCGCCCCACAGTTTACTTGATCCAGAATTGCCACCATCTGGCCCTTTTCCTTCGCTGAATTGCCTTGACCACCTTCTCGGCGTCCGGCGACAACTCTCCCTCCTTATTGACCGTCAACCAAAGCGATTGGTCGGGAGCAATGCAGTACTGAGGATTATTGTTCAGCCGTCGAATGATCTCGCGGTTCTGGCCGCCGTATCGTAGTGCCATAACGCAGCAGACTTCAACAGCCCGGCATGCCAGTTCCATGGCATCGGCAGTAGTAGGCTGGCGCACAAAATAGGTGTCGAAATTGGAATCCTTTAGAGGGGCTGTCAGGTCTGGAGCTTCAAACTCTGGCGCTTCACAGGCACAGCAGTCTCCGCACCAAACCAGCTGAGCGTCTGGCGCGTTGGATTCACGACACTGATGCCCGAACGTGTAGAACGCGCCCTCAGCGTTTTCCGGAAATCGACGGGGGTGTACGAAGTAGTCGCCGCCCATCATTAATTACCTTGAGCCTGCACTAGCGTGCGATCACTATCCCCTTAGCCTGGAAGCGGCGATCTAGATCTTTTGCGGGGAATGAGGGCTGACATGTTGCGAGAGGCGAGCAATCAAGCCGCTCCCAGAGCCGCGTACACCTTGCCCTTGCCTTTCAGCCAGGTCAAGTCGTGTCGTTCGGCATGCTCCTTGATCTCGCGCAACAACTCGACCGTTTCCGATTCGTAGCACGGTTCGCTCGGATCGTCCGCGGGAATGACCATTTCAACTTCTACGGCAACGACGTAGCTATCAGTTTGAATTAGACGTGTTCGCTTGATGCGCTCTCCCGGAATACCCATGTTCAACCTTGGTCAAAGAAATGAACGGTCACTAGTTTAGCAACCCCCGTCCGACTTAGAACCGACCAGATACAGTTGATTTTCGTGCCGTCGGGCAGTGACTCAAGGACTTCAACCGACGGGTTTGGCAAAGATCCGGGGCGCTCGGCAACCAGTTCACCGTATTCAAGTAGGCCCGCCACGGCCTGCCACTCCATTATACTGCGCTCGTCCAAACGATCCGATGCGTGACTTCCGACGATGTACTTCCCTTCGGCGACGAGTTGTCGAATTCATTCAAATAGCCGTTCCATAGGATTCCGTGCCTTTGGATAGCGTATCGCCGGTAGTACATGATTCTCAAAAGTGCGGGAAACAGGACTTGAACCTGCACGAGCTTGCGCCCACTAGGCCCTCAACCTAAAAAATCGACGTAAGTCCTTATTTTTCGGTCGAATTTTGCCTCCAAATGGCCGTTTTTGACTCCAGCATTTGACTCCAGCAAAACGCCCTATAACAATCTAGGCTCGGCAATTTCTGTGTTTGTTGCAACAACCCCCCAATCCAAGACCCCGAATTGTCTCCAAAATCCCCTCTTGGGAGGTAGTTCAAGGAGTCGTCCGTCATGTCGGCGAAGGAAAAAAAGGACAATACCGTCCGCCTATCTTGGGACAGAACGAACGGCCGCTTCACCAAAATGGCGAACGGCAGACGCTGGAAATCCGCCCGCAGCCTTGATCCAAAGAACCCGAACCATTATCGGGCTGCGGTAAACGAGTTCTTAGCGTGGTGCAATCAGGGACCCGTCACTCCGCCGGAATATGCCAGGGCAATTGAGATTCGCAGACGCATGATTCGCTGGCACGAGCGATTCGAGCAAAACCAGGCGGCAGCGGACTCATTCAATCAAGCAATTGCCGGTATCGAGAAGATGGCTCAGAAAGGTGAGCGTCTTTCGGTCTTTGAGCGTGATCCATTTCGAGGAATGTCCTCCGAGGGACGTGCCGCTTGGCAAGATCGCCTCAGAATGCTGGAGCGAACCGAAGACGCCGAAAAAGACCTGCTGACGTACAAACGAGCCCTTGCAGAGTATCTCGAATTCAAGTCACTCAAAGTCTCGAATGGTCAGCGGTCCGTCCTCGATGCACATCTCGGCTTTTTCATGAAGTGCGTTGGCGACCATCAGCCATTGGTAAGCCTTGATGCCCGTCAATGGGAGGGCTTCTGGAATAAGCTGCAACAGAATCTGAACGAAGCCAAATGGTCGAAGAAATACGGCAATAGCGTCTTGGCCTCGGTGCGAGGATTTTTTCGATGGTGCTACGACACAGAGCGTCTCGAATCCCTTCCTAGGTTTGTTAGCAGCAGGATTTATCGGATTGAGGTCCCTACGACAAAGCCGATTCCGTTCACCAAGAAGGAAGTTCGGTCAATCCTGATTGCCGCAACCGACGAACAGCGATTGGTCTATTTGCTGATGCTGAACTGTGGCATGACGCAGAAGGACGTATCTGACCTTCGGCCCGATGAAGTTGACCTTGCCAATGGCACCATCACCCGGAAACGCACCAAGCATCGGCATCGTGCCACCGAACGGGTGCCAACGGTTATGTATCACCTGTGGAAGCCGACGCTGGAATTACTCCAACGATCTGGTGACTTCAAGGACGAACGAGTTTTTAGCAATCAAAGAGGCAAGCCCTTAGTTCAAGACAAACGCAACGACAGCCTCGCCGCCGCATTTCTGGAAATTCGTGAGAAGCTTGTTCTCAAGAAAAAGTCCCTGAAGACATTTCGAAAGACTGGTACGACGATTCTTGGTCAAAAAGGATCGACTCATCGAGCGTGGCGGTCCGTCTACTTGGGGAATGCTCCGGCGGACATTACCGAGAAGCATTACGATGGCACCGATGAACTACCAGAGGTGGTCACGGAATACATTCGGATCGAGCTAGAGATCCCTGGTTCAGCGGCGGAATTGCATTCATTGAAAGACGTGGCTGAGTAGAGAACGCCTGTGCTCCGTGCTTTCACCGGGCGTCTTGAATGTGTGTGAATACGTCCTTGCTGGCTTGCTTGATGCCAACCAATGAAAGCAATCGCATCGCAACTAGTACGGTCGTCTCTCCTGCGTGGTTGACCTGTTTCAGGAAGTCCGTCCAATGGTCTGGGTCGTCAGTGAGTTGCGCTAGCTCATACGCCAAGTCGTCCGCCGTCATGCTTTCAATCTTGCGGCGTTCGATCTTGCTGACTGGACTCCACGGCGGTGGAGCCTTTGGCTTTTTCTTGGTGGCTGGAACTGCCGTCGCTCTCTTCGTCTGAGCTTTTTTCTTTGCCATTGCTTGTCTTTTGGGTTTAAGTCGAAAACGCCACGCACGATAGAGGAGAGTCCACCACTACCCCCGACTCTCGCCGAGGGTTCTTCGTCAGAACGGGACTGCTTGCTGGTTCAGTCAGTTGCGGAATTTTTCTAGGACCTGCAAATACTTGATTGCCTTTGCGGTCCCGCCCGCTAGCTCCACGAGGTCAGCGGCGGCGGTCAATAGCTCGACGCCATCTCCCTTACCATTCGTGTTACTGCCGTTCCCAAGCTCATCTGCATCAGGCTTGGACTTAGTGCCGCCCACCTTGCCACGCTTGACGTTGTAGAAGAGCGGTAGCGAGACACCAAGGGCGGCAACACACTTAGCGCCAGAGCCATTGGGATTGGAGGCAATCCAGTCCCTAATCGCTTGGGACTTGCTACCGTGGCCACCCTCTGCCTGTGGCTTGTCCTCGACCACAGCAATCTGTGAGCCTACCGACTTCGCTGGTTTTTTCTTCGCCACTTTTTTCTTCCCTACTGTCTTTGCCATTTGCCCTCCTAATTAGGGTAAAAAACCATTCGCCCATTTTATAGATTCCAAGCAGAAATCGTACAATTAGGCGGTCAACGCTGGTCGGGCGAGGTGACACAAAGACCCCACACTGATCAATTGGGTCATCGTTCGACTTGGCACTTCGGCAGAACTTCCTTCACCTTTTCCACACCAGCATCAGTTAGATCTGTTCCTTTGACGACGAGCCTAGCGAGACGCTTCATCGAGATCAGCGGTGGGACGCTGGCATTCGTGATTGCCTTGCCGCTCAGATCATCGAGGGGCCTTGGGCTTGTTCAAACAGCACTTTTTGAACTTCTTACCTGAACCACAGGGGCACGGGTCGTTACGGCCAGTCTTCACGCCGTTTGAGATCGGCGCAATGTCGGGTTCGTCATCGAGATCGCCAAAGTCGATTGACGGTAAGCCCCTGCCTCCAAATCGCTGCCCTGGTTCCGTAAGTTCCTGTTCCCACTGCTTCAGCTCAGGAACCTCGTAGTTCATTAGCTTGCAGGCCACTACCAAGCTGGATTTGAGATCGTAGGATTCAGGGGGATCCTCCAGCAACACGGATCGAGCAGCGTCATTGGTCTCAGTTGAGAATTGATCGACCAAGGCGGTGGCCAACCATGTTCTCAGATCGAGGTCTAGTTCCAGGGACAATAGTTCCAAGCCCGCCGAAACGGCCAGGTCCGAATGGATGTCTCCGAGAATCCCCGACGAATAGTGCCGGAAATGATTGGGAGCCTGCGGGTAGGTTTCACGCACGGCATGTACAACCGAATCTGTGCTGATTTTTGTGAGGGCTTTGACGCACTCCTCATTCAAGATTTCGCCATCGACGAGAAACTTCTTGATGATCAGCGGAATACTAGGCTCATATCGCATGTCCCCCGCCATTTGGACAAGAAAGATTTCGAGCCATGTAAGGGCGGTCTTAGTATTCGGATCAAACTCCAGCATCAACAGTTCGATCAGCCTTTCGGCTTGGGAAACGTCACGGGCCAGGGCCTCTGCAATGTCCTGTGCTTCGGCGTAGGGGATTTCATTCGGGGACATCTTATCCTTGCCCGCTTCGCAGATCGATTCGAGCCGTTGCCAAAGCTGATCGCTGGGCGTTGAGACTAAATCGAGCCGACGCTCTAGCCGAGACGCCAATTCTCGATCCAAGCCTGGAGAAGATAGAATTGCCGCCTTACGGGGCAGCACCAACGTTGGGTCGGCTCGACATAACAGCCGTTCGATGTGACGAGCGAAATCCCCTGCGTCCTCGTTGGTGGAAACATTTTGAAGTTGCTGCACTGCCCACGTAATCGTCTCGTCGGTCTGAGCCAGATCGGAGATTGGGAACGAATAGGCGAAGGCGTCCTTCGGTCCAAGCCTTTCCAGCAGTTTGATCACGTCCGGCATGATGGCCGGATTTCTGCTGTACGAATTGGCGAAGTATTGCAAAGCGGCGAACCGCACATCCTTGTCCGGCTGCTGCAAGGCTTGGCGAACTTGATCTTCCGTTAATCGCATTCTTACTTCCTCCGTGCTCGTTGGCTAAAGCCTCGACGAAAACAAGACCGACGTGACAACGATTTTCAAGCGGCATCCTACTTGGGCGGCTCAGTCGGACTTACCTTGATCCACTCAATTTCTAGCTTGAACGGGCCGACCTTCTTGTCGGAGAGCAGGAAGCCCACCGAGGTGATCTCGTTGGGGTTCAATGGCTGTGCGTTAAGCACGATTCTGCCAAACGAGGTCGCCACAAACTTATCCAACGGAATACGGACATCAACCCATTCGCCTGCCGTCGTCTTAAACGAGGCACGATAAGAAAAAGCGGTCAAGGGTCGTGCCACGTAGAGGTTGAGCGTGTATTCCCGCCCATCGCCTCGAAGTCGTGCAACAATTGCATCACCCTTTGCGAGTCCCAGCTTCTTTGGTCTCGAACGGATCGAAGCAAAGCCGCCGTTGTTTTCCAATGAGAGTTTGCCAAAGAACTCCAGCGTCTTGTTTTCGGTGATCTTGGAGCGACCCTCGGACACGCCGCCCATCACGCCATCATTGACACTTTGCCAATCCTTCGAAGCGTCGGGACTGGCGAACTCAAAAAGTACCCGATCCTCTGCCGAAAGCATTGTTCCCAGCAGGACGAGGAATGGGACCATCGAGACGGTGGTAGTGAGCATGGAATGCGCCTTGGTTTTGAGGCTAATCTCCGCCAATTCGATTGGCGTGAATGCGGAGTTACGCCAATTCAGTTATAACAAATGGTCGCCCAAGTTCGCACGAATAGAATCCCTCGGCGAAGCACAGAATGAGGCGGCGAGTTTGGATTCAATGGATGTTGCCATGAACCAGATTAAGTCTACTTTTCGGGCATTCGTCGTCGCCCTTCTAGCGACGGTCTTAATGGCAGTTTTGCGACGTATTGTGGTCGTCCCGATCTTTGATTTTCACGCTCCACTCATCCCGGCCCTTTGGGCCGTCATCTTGGCGGCGTGGATTGGTGGCTTGAAGCCCAGCTTGTTCGCTACCGCACTCAATGCGGGGTTGCTCACGTTCTTCCTAGATGGATTTATCGATGGAGAAATAGGATTCCAACTTCTGACGACGCCCAACATATTTCGGCTCATCATGTTTGTCATCCTTGCCGGGCTGATAGGTTGGGGCATTGAATCTCTGCGTGCTTCTCGTCAGCGTCTAGAAGACCGGCAAGAAGAACTTGAACTGGAAGTCCATCGGCGTAAGCGAGCAGAGGCTGAACTAGCGGAGCGAGAGGAACGGGTTCGCTTAGCTGTTGAGTCCGCCGAAATTGGAACGTGGGATTTCAAACCTCTAACAGGCGAGCAGGAATGGTCCAGCCGTGCCAAGGTGATGTTCGGCCTCTCAGCCGATGCTGAGTTGAGCAACGTATCCTTCCGAGATCGGGTGCATCCAGAGGATCGGGAGCGAGTGGATCGAGCCGTGCAAAAAGCACTCGACCCAAGCGGCGATGGCGTTTACGAGATCGACTGCCGACTCGTGTGGCCCGATAACTCCATCCATTGGTTTATCGCCAAGGGGCAAGCGATATTTGAGGGCGAGCAACCTAATCGACGGGCAAATCGCTTGATTGGGGCCGTGCGTGATATTACCGAGCGAAAGCTGTCGGAGCAGGCATTGCGACAGGCCGAGGAAAGTTTTCGTAATATGGCGACCCATGCTCCGGTCGGCATTATTCTAACTGACGACCACGGGCGGCGTCTGTTTGTGAATGAAGCGTGGTGTGCAATTACTGGAGCGAAGCCAGCCGAGGCCTTGGGTGAAGGTTGGCAGAGATTTCTACACCCGGATGACCGACAGAAAGTCGTCGAGGAGTGGCAAGACGCTGCCCTTCACGGCCGTGATTTTGTCCAAGAATTTCGGTTCGTCAACCAGGAAGCCGGGATTCGTTGGTGCGTCACCTCTGCTAAAGTCTTGCTCGATCCGCAAGGCGTGGTCTTTGGATACGTCGGGACAGTTGTGGATTTGACCGACCGCAAAGCCAGCGAGGATAGAATTCGAGCCAGTGAAGGTCGCCTGCAGGCCATCATCGACAACACATCAGCGGTCATCTATCTCAAGGATGCCCAGGGCCGGTATCTGCTGATCAACAGGCGGTACGAAGAACTGTTCAACATCACGCAGCAGATTATTGGAAAAACCGATGCCGACATCTTCCCGAGCGACATCGTGGCAAAACTCCAGGCTAACGACCAGCAAGTAATCGATTCCGGCCAATCCCTGGAGTTTGAGGAGGTCGTGCCGCAGCCTGACGGCCCCCATACGTTTGTCTCGGTCAAGTTCCCGGTTATTGACCCAGTTGGACAGTGCATCGCTGTTGGAGGTATTTCCACAGATATTTCTGACCGAAAAAGGGCGGCGGATGCCCTCGAAGAAGAACAAGAAACGCTGCGACACACAATTAAAGTACAAGACCAGGAGCGGCAGTTGATTGCATATGACATCCATGATGGTCTCGTGCAATACGCCGCCGGCGCCCTCATGAAACTCGAAGGCATCAAGGGCCGTGTGGAATCAGCGACACTTGCTGAGCAGATCGGCGATGTTGTGGACGTCTTACGGAGGACGCTCGATGAGGGTCGCCGCATCATCAATGGAATTCACGCCACAATCTTGGACGATTGCGGAGTTGTGGCCGCTGTGCAACAACTCATTGAGGACGAAGATCGAGCGAATGTGAAAGTTGAATTTATAAAGGATGAGAGGCTGGGAAGAATGTCGCAGACCATTGAATTGGCGCTTTACCACATAACCCAGGAAGCCTTGACGAACATCCGCAAGCACAGCCACAGCGACAAAGTACGAATTGAGCTAAATCGGCTTGAAGATCGTGTGCATCTTGAAGTCCGTGACTGGGGCGTTGGCTATACGCCCACCACCAATAAGTCGAAAGGAGTCCACGGACTGAGGGGAATGGCTGAGCGTGCCAGAATCGCCGGTGGAACATGCACGGTGCAGAATGCAAGTGACAAGGGAACCCAGGTCATAGTTGACCTGCCATATCTGAGCAGAAACTGATGAATCGTCGTCCTTGAATTGGTTCGGCTGTGGGAAATCGATGCAATCGGCACCTTCTTGTTTGGCGGCGATAAAGAAACCAGCCTTTGAAGGTGCGATGAGTCCATGACGGGAAACAAAAGGCAACCCGCCTCTTGGTCGCCCACGCAGGGTGGACTCCCTTCAGTCCACCGAGGACTTCGCCAACAATTTCTGAATTCTTATTTCTGCAACACGACTCAAACATTGACGGTTTTGACAACTCGCCTAGTCACTACGGTCTCAATATTCCTCGGGCAGTAGCATCGTCGTCACCGAGCGATCCTCTTCTCCTCGGGCAATGGGGGGCACCGCCCGAGAAGGCACAAATGTTTTAAGATGCCTCGCTGGCCTGCCAAAGTGTGCCGCTTCCCATATCCATGGCCGTCAGTTTGCCGCCGTACGCACAGCCGGTGTCGAGACAAATAAGATGCCCTAGGTCGAGAACTTCGGGCTGTGGCGTGTGACCTACCACAGCGGTCCTTCCTGAGACGTGCGGACCGGGCACAACATCCCTCATCGACAGCCATCGGAGAACTCGGCCATCTTGTCGGTCGAGCGGCAAGTCTGGATCGTAATTGCCATGAGTGAAGAAATGCGTGTCGCACTCAAACCAAGGCACGCACGATTTCAAAAAGTCGAAATGCTCGTCTGGAATCAAGCTCATCTGCCCTGACGATCCGTACGAGTCAAGCGTGGCTGTCCCGCCGAACTCCATCCACCACTTAAACGAATTGCTGTCCT
>Ga0105047_10004617_pt1 | contig 23894 bp, 18 predicted proteins | sample MAT04_FD_78384 | JGI IMG/M metagenome (GOLD analysis project Ga0105047, IMG submission 78384) | Freshwater microbial communities from Lake Fryxell liftoff mats and glacier meltwater in Antarctica - MAT-04 (megahit assembly) | ecosystem: Environmental > Aquatic > Freshwater > Ice > Liftoff... | reverse complement strand
TCGATGAAGCCTTTCTCGGCGGCCACGAACGGGTTTGCAAAGCGGGTTTCATAGTCTGCAACGCGGGCTGCGATCCTGTCGGGCTCGGCCAATTCGCTGCGATACAGGATTTCCGCAGCCCCCTTCGCCCCCATCACGGCAATTTCTGCTGTGGGCCAGGCATAGTTGAAATCGCCGCGCAGGTGTTGGGACGCCATCACGACATAGGCCCCGCCATAGGCCTTGCGGGTGATCACGGTGACCTTGGGCACCGTCGCCTCGCCATAAGCGAACAGCAGTTTCGCGCCGTGCTTGATCACGCCGCCCATTTCCTGCGCCACACCGGGCAGAAAGCCGGGCACATCGACCAGTGTCAGGATCGGAATTTCGAAGGCGTCGCAGAACCGGACGAACCGCGCGGCCTTGCGGCTGCTGTCGATGTCGAGGCACCCGGCCAGAACCATCGGCTGATTGGCCACCACGCCGACGGTCTGCCCCTCCAGCCGGATGAAGCCGGTGATGATGTTGGCAGCGAAACCGGCCTGAATTTCAAAGAAATCGTTCTCGTCTGCGACCTTCAGGATCAACTCCTTCATGTCGTAGGGCTGGTTCGGCGTGTCGGGGATCAGGGTGTCAAGACTTGGCTCGATCCGGCCGGGGTCGTCGAAGAACGGCCGGGTGGGGGGCTTTTCGCGGTTGTTCAGCGGCAGAAAATCAATCAGCCGCCGCACCTCGGCCAAAGCCTCGACGTCGTTCTCGAACGCCCCGTCGGCCACACTCGACTTGCGGGTATGGGTGATCGCCCCGCCCAACTCTTCGGCCGTCACCACCTCGTTGGTCACGGTCCTGACCACATCGGGGCCGGTCACAAACATGTAGCTCGTTTCCTTGACCATGAAGATGAAGTCGGTCATCGCCGGCGAATAGACCGCCCCGCCCGCACACGGCCCCATGATCAGACTGATCTGCGGCACCACTCCCGAAGCAAGGACATTGCGCTGAAACACGTCGGCATAGCCTGCCAGCGAGGCCACACCTTCCTGAATCCGCGCGCCGCCGGAATCGTTGATCCCGATTACCGGTGCGCCGTTCCGCATCGCCATGTCCATGATCTTGCAGATTTTCCGGGCATGGGTTTCCGAAAGCGAGCCGCCGAACACCGTGAAGTCCTGACTGAACACGTAAACCATCCGCCCGTTGACCGTGCCCCAGCCGGTCACCACGCCGTCGCCCGCGGTCCGGTCGTCCTGCAGGCCGAAGTCCGTGCAGCGGTGGGTCACGAACATGTCGAACTCTTCGAAGCTGCCCTCGTCGAGCAGCAACTCCACCCGCTCGCGCGCGGTCAGCTTGCCTTTGGCATGCTGCGCCGCCACCCGGCGGGCACCCCCGCCCTGACGGGCGGCGGCGCGGCGGACCTCTAGCTGTTTCAGGATGTCTTGCATGGCGTCCCCTTGAATGATCCGGGCACAATAGGGGGACGTTGCGAGCGCGGAAAGCCGTTTCAGTGCAGCCGGCGCGTCCCGCTGCCGCTTTGCCGCGATCAGGCAGCGCATGAGGCCACGCGGCGGACCGCGCGCGCCGTGCTTGCGGGGCAGGGTGCTTCCCGCTAGGAACGCGGGGACGTTCCCCGACCCGAGGCTGCCATGCGACTGACCCGCTATTTTCTGCCGGTGCTCAAGGAAAACCCCGCCGAGGCACAGATCGTCTCGCACCGCTACATGTTGCGGGCGGGGATGATCAAGCAGCAGGCGGCGGGCATCTATTCGTGGCTGCCGCTGGGATTGCGCGTGCTGCGCCGGATCGAGGCGATCGTGAACGAAGAGCAGGAAAGGGCCGGGCATATCCCCTTGCTGATGCCGACCCTGCAACCGGCTGATCTGTGGCGCGAATCCGGGCGATACGGCGACTACGGCGAAGAGATGCTGCGCATCTCCGACCGCCAGAAGCGCGACTTGGTATATGGCCCGACCAATGAGGAAATGATCACCGACATCTTCCGGTCGCATGTGACCAGCTACAAGGAGTTGCCGCTGACGCTGTACCACATCCAGTGGAAGTTCCGCGACGAGATGCGCCCGCGGTTCGGCGTGATGCGGGGGCGCGAGTTCCTGATGAAGGACGGCTACAACTTTGACATCGACCGGGATGCCGCGCTCCATGCCTATAACCGGCATATGGTGTCCTATCTGCGCACCTACGAGCGCATGGGCCTGACCGCGATCCCGATGCGCGCTGCCTCTGGCCCGATCGGCGGCGACAACACCCACGAGTTTCTTGTTCTCGCCAGCACCGGCGAGTCCGAAGTGTTTTTTGATTCCGCCGTCACGGATCTGCGGCTTGGCAACCGCGAGGTGAATTATGACGACCGCGCGCAGGTCGCGGCGATCTGCAGGGACTTCACGGCGCTGTATGCCAGAACCGACGAGACGCACGACCAGGCGGTGTTCGACGCCGTTCCCGAAGGGCGCCGGAAGGTGGCCCGCGGGATCGAAGTCGGGCAGATTTTCTATTTTGGAACAAAGTATTCCGAAGCGATGGGCGCAACCGTCGTCACTCCGGACGGCACGCGGGTGCCGGTAGAGATGGGCAGCCATGGCATCGGCGTCAGCCGGTTGCTGGGGGCGATCATCGAGGCGAGCCACGACGACAAGGGCATCATCTGGCCCGAGGGGGTGACGCCGTTTCCGGTCGGTATCGTCAATCTCAAGCAAGGCGACCCCGCCGCCGATGCGGCGTGCGAGGCTTTGTATAAATCTCTGCAGGCCGGGGGTCTGGAGGCCCTGTATGACGACCGAGTAGAGCGCGCCGGGGCAAAATTCGCCACGATGGACCTGATCGGTCTGCCATGGCGCATCACGGTGGGACCGCGCGGCCTTGCCAGCGGCGTGGTCGAGCTTACCTCTCGCAAGACAGGCGCGTCGGTTGAGATGCCGCCCGAAGCCGCTGTGGCGCGGGTCGCCGAAATCTACGCCGGGGTCTGACCCCCCCTTCAGGAGAAAATTTATGGAATACCGTCGCTTGGGTAAGTCTGGCCTGAAGGTCAGCGCATTTTCCTTTGGCTCCTGGGTGACCTTCGCCAAACAGGTCGACATCGCCCCCGCGCGCGAACTTCTGGCTGCGGCTTATGATGCCGGCGTAAATTTCTTCGATAACGCCGAGGGTTACGAACAGGGCCGCTCGGAACTCGTCATGGGGCAGGCGATCGAGGAACTGGGCTGGAGTCGCGACAGCTATGTCGTGTCGTCCAAGGTCTTCTGGGGTGGGGAAAAGCCCACGCAGCGCGGGCTGTCGGCCAAGCATGTGACCGACGCCGCCCATGCCGCGCTGAAGCGGCTGCGGGTTGACTATCTTGACCTGTATTTCTGCCACCGCCCCGACATCGACACGCCGATCGAGGAAACCGTGCGGGCCATGCACAACCTGATCACCCAGGGCAAGGTGCTGTATTGGGGCACATCGGAATGGTCGGCGCAGGCCATCACCGAGGCGCATCTGGTGGCCCGCCGTGACGGCCTGACCCCGCCCACCATGGAGCAGCCGCAATACAACCTGTTCGTCCGCGACAAGGTCGAGGCGGAATATGCGCCGTTGTATGACACGCACGGCCTCGGCACGACGATCTGGTCGCCGCTGGCCTCGGGTCTGCTGACCGGCAAGTACAACGAGGGCATCCCGCAGGACAGCCGGGCGAACCTGCCGGGCTATGAGTGGTTGTTGCAGACATTCCAGTCTGAGGAGGGTAGCAGGCGGCTGATCAAGGTTGCAGCCCTGGCCCGTCTGGCGGGGCAGGTCGGCCTGCCGGTGCACCACATGGCGCTGCTGTGGTGTCTGCAGAACCCGCGGGTCTCGACCGTGATCCTTGGCGCCTCGCGGCTTGGGCAATTGACCGACAATCTCGCGGCGCTGGAGGCTGGTGCGCTGATGACAGCCGAGGTGATGTCGGCGATCGAGGTCATCATGACCAACAAACCCGAAGGCCCGAAGCGGTTCTGACGGCTTGACCTGATCGTGGAGCCGGGTCAGGTTGCCGTCATGGGCCCCGGGCCGGCCACGCGGCCAGTGGCATATCCCTGAACAGACGGAGCAGCGGCGATGGCGCGGGCCTTGATCACCTGGGGCGGTTGGCCCGGGCATCAGCCGGACCGGGTGGCGGCGCTGTTTGCCGGGATGCTGCGGGCAGAAGGGCTGACGGTCGAGGTCACTGACACCCTTGCCTGTTTCGACGATCCGGGGGCCCTTGGTGCCGTCGATCTGATCGTGCCGGTCTGGACGATGAGCCGGATCACCGCAGATCAGGCGCAGAATGTGGTGGATGCCGTGGCGGCGGGAACCGGGCTGGCCGGGTGCCATGGCGGGATGTGCGATGCGTTTCGCGACAATGTGGTCTGGCAGTTTCTGACCGGGGCGCAGTGGGTGGCGCATCCGGGCAATGACGGGGTGGCCTACCGGGTGCGGATGCTGGGGGCGCATCCCGTGGTGGACGGGATCGGCGATTTCGACGTGGTGAGCGAACAGTATTATCTGCATGTCGATCCGGCCGTGGCGGTACACGCGGTTTGCGATTTTCCGGTCGCCGACGGGCCGCATGCCGTCAACGGACCGGTCGCGATGCCGGTCGCCTTTACCAAGGGTTGGGGAAGGGGCCGGGTATACTACAATGCCTTGGGGCATGTGGCCCAGGTGATCGACCATGGCCCGGCGCGCGAAATGCTGCGGCGCGGGTTGCTGTGGGTGGCCCGCACAGCATAGGCGAGGGGGTCGGGCGTGCCGGCTTCGTGACGGCCGGACCGCTGCGCCCGCTTGACCCCGCCTGTTCCGGCCCGCATTGTGCGGCGCAAAAAGAAAGAGCAGCGTCGTGCCCCAGACCGCCCCGTTTTCGCGCTTTGAACGCATGATCGCCTGGCGCTATCTGCGGGCGCGCCGCGCCGAGGGCGGGGTTTCGGCGATGACATGGATCTCGCTGATCGGCATCACCCTCGCGGTTTTTGCGCTGATAGCCACCCTCGCCGTGCGGGCGGGGTTCCGGGCCGAGTTCGTCGATACCATCCTGGGGGCCAATGCCCATGTGACCGTCTATTCCGCCGGGCATCTCGGTGAGACGGGCCAACTGGTCAAGGGGTTCACCGATTATCCCGCGATCGCGGCCGATCTTGCCGCCATTCCCGGCGTGACGCGGGCCGCCCCGCTGGTCAAGGGGCAGGTCATGGTCACCGCCGGTCAGGGCACCACCGGGGCCGAGGTGTTCGGGATTGCCCTCGCCGATCTGAAAACCATTCCGCGGGTGGGTCTTGGGGCCAATGCCTATGGCGATATCGAGGGGTTCGATCAGGGCATCGCGATAGGGTCGGGGATCGCGCAGGAACTGGGGGTCACCATCGGCGACAAGCTGCGCCTGATCGCGCCGTCCGGCGTCAAGACGGCGTTCGGCACCAGCCCCCGCGTCAAGGCGTATCTGGTCGTCTATATCTTCACCGCCGGGCGCTATGACATCGACCGCACCCGCATCTACATGCCGTTTGCCGAGGCGCAAAGCTATTTCAACCGCGAGGGGCTGGCCGAAGAGTTCGAGGTCATGGTGGAAAACCCCGAAGGCGTCGATCGCTATGCCGAGGCCGTGCTGCGCGCCGGGGGCCCGGAGGCGATGATCTGGACCTGGCGCGATTCGGCAGGGGCGTTCCTGCGTGCGCTCGACATCGAGGACAACGTGATGTTCATCATCCTGTCGATCCTCGTGCTGATCGCGGCGATGAACATCGTGTCGGGGCTGATCATGCTGGTCAAGAACAAGGGCCGCGACATCGGCATTCTGCGCACGGTGGGTCTGACCGAGGGGTCGGTGCTGCGGGTATTCTTCATGTGCGGCGCGTTTACCGGGGTGGTTGGGACGGCGGCGGGGGTCGTGCTGGGGTGTTTGTTCGCCCTTTACATCGACCCGATCTTTTCTCTGGTCAACTATGTGGCCGGTGGCGGGGTCTGGGACCCGTCGATCCGGGGCATCTATGCTTTGCCGGCAAAGTTGCAGATGCGCGATGTTGGGTCGGCCATGGCGCTGTCGTTGGGTCTGTCGTGCATCGTGACCTATTTTCCGGCCCGGCGCGCCGCGCGGATGAACCCGGTCGAGGCGCTGCGCTATGAATGACGGCGCCGGGACAGACTGGGCGCTGGACCTGACCGACGTGGAAAAGGGCTATCAGCGGGGCAAGCCCGCCGAAGTGATCGTGCTGCGCGGGGCGACCGTGCGGGTGGCGGCGGGCGAAGTGGTGGCGCTGGTGGCGCCTTCGGGGGCCGGGAAATCGACGCTGCTGCACATCGCGGGGCTGCTCGACACCCCCGATGCGGGCGAGGTGCGGCTGGGGGGGCAGCCGATGCGGGGTCTCGGCGATCGGGAACGGACCGAGGCGCGACGGCGCGAGATCGGGTTCATCTATCAGTTCCACCATTTGCTGCCCGAGTTTTCGGCGCTGGAAAACATCGTGATCCCGCAACTGGCCAATGGCGTGGCCGTGCGGGCTGCCGAGGCGCGGGCGCTGGACCTGCTGACCCGCACCGGCATTGCCGCCCGTGCCCATCACCGCCCGGCCGAGTTGTCGGGCGGCGAGCAGCAGCGCGTCGCGTTCTGCCGGGCGCTGGCCAACCTGCCGCGCGTGCTGCTGGCCGACGAGCCGACCGGGAACCTCGACCCGGCAACCTCGGAGCGGGTGTTCGCCCTGCTGCTGGAGGTGGTGCGCGATACCGGTCTTTCGGCGCTGATCGCCACACATAATCTGGAGTTGGCGGCGCGGATGGACCGGGTGGTGCGGCTGGAAAAAGGCCGGGTGGTGGCCTGAAAGGCGGCAGGCTTGCTCTGCATCAATGCAGGGATGCAAGGCGCGGCTAGACTGGGGCATCGCTACAGGAGAGCCGCCATGCAAATCGCCCCCGCCGCCGGTCTGGCCGTTGCCATTTCCCTCACTCTGGCCGCCTGCATGTTGCCTGCCCCGGACCGCGTGCCGACCGGGGCCGAGGATTTCGCCACCTACTGCGCTGTCTGCCATGGGCCGACCGGCAAGGGCGACGGCCCGATGGCCGGCACTCTGGCGCATGGCCCTGCCGATCTGACGACGCTGAAACGCCGCAACGCCGGAACCTTCCCGGCGACCCGTGTGATGTCCAAGATCTGGGGCTACACGGGCGGCCGGCACGGCGGCGCGATCATGCCCAACTTCGGCCCGCTGCTGCAAGGCGACCTGATCCCCTACGACGGCGGCGACGGGATCATGACCCCGACCCCGATCCGGCTGGTGCAACTGGCGGAGTACCTCAAGACGCTCAGGGGCTAAGGCGACACCCCGGCGATCCGTGGCGGCGTCAGACCGGCAATCTCGAGGATCAGTTTGCGCCGCACCGCATCGGCAAAACTGGCGCGCCCCCGCGCGGCCAGCACAAATGCCCCCGGCCCGCCGATGATCTGGTCGGCATAGGCCTGCTCCAGCCCGTCGTCGCAGGTGGCGCAGATGATCGGCACCCCGTTGATGGTGATCCTCCCCGCCACAACCGCCGCCCGCGCATCCGCAATTGACGGCCCGCTGAAATTGCCGGTGCTGTCGCCGGAAAAGTCGATAACCCGCCGCAGTCCGCTGATCTGGTTCGTCTCGATCAGCCGTTGGCCCTCCAGCAACGCCGCCCCGATGGCATTGCGCCCCGCCGCGAGCCGCGGCGGTTCCAGCAACGCCGCCGCAAACCCCGCCGCGGTTTCGGGGCTGTCGATGATGGTCCAACCCACCACCACAGCCTGATTGGCCGCCCATTCGACGTAAGTCACCGCCACGCTGCCCGTCAGATTGCCCCGAATGGCCGAAAGCACGGAAGGATCGTTGATGGCCTCGGCATATCCCAACCGCTGAAACGCGATCTCGGCTGCGTCGATGGACCCCGACGCATCGGCCATCAGAACGAGTTCAACGTCCACCTCCTGCGCCTGGAGGGGTTGCGTCAGCGCGAGCAGGGCAAGCAGATATCGCATTGGCAAAGCCTACCCTGACAGCGCCGAATCTCCAGTCACGCCGTCGTGAGGCGGGGCAGTTTACCGCGCCGCGCGGCGCATCGCCTGTTGTTTGCGCAGATCGCATCGGTCAGACGTCCAGTTCCTCCACGAACCGGGCATTCTCCTGAATGTACTGGAACCGCAATTCCGGCCGCTTGCCCATCAGGCGGTCCACCAGCCGGGTCGTTTCCACCCGGGTGTCGTCGTCGATCGACACCCGGATCAGCTTGCGGGTCGCAGGGTTCATCGTGGTGTCCTTCAGGTCTTTGGCGTCCATCTCGCCCAGACCCTTGAAGCGTTGCACGTCGATTTTGCCCTTGCCACCCAGACCTTTGGCGAGCCACACCGCTTTCTCGGCGTCATCCGCCACATAAAGCCGCCGCGCACCCTGGGTCAGGCGATACAGCGGCGGGCAGGCCAGATACAGGTGCCCCTTGTCGATAAGCTGCGGCATCTGGGTGAAGAAGAACGTCATCAGCAGCGACGCGATATGGGCGCCGTCGACATCGGCGTCGGTCATGATGATGATCTTTTCATAGCGCAGATCATCGACCCGGAACCGCGCGCCCATCGACACGCCCAACGCCTCGCAAATGTCGCGAATCTCGGAATTGTCGTGCAGCTTTGCCGAAGCCGCCCCCAGCACGTTCAGGATCTTGCCCTTCAGCGGCAGCAGGGCTTGAGTCTCGCGGAACCGCGCGCCCTTGGCCGAACCGCCTGCGCTGTCGCCCTCGACGATGAACAACTCGGTCCCTTCGCGCGATCTGGCGGTGCAATCGGTCAGCTTGCCGGGCAGACGCAGCTTTTTGGTGGCCGTCTTGCGCTGCGTCTCCTTTTCCGCCCGCCGCTTCAGCCGTTCCTCGGCGCGCTGCACCAGAAACTCGAGGATTGCCCCGGCCGACCGCGAGTCATTCGCCAGCCAGGTGTCGAAATGATCGCGCACCGCGCCCTCGACGAACCGCGCGGCCTCTTCGGTCGACAGCCGGTCCTTGGTCTGGCCCACGAACTGCGGATCGCGGATGAAGACCGAGATCAGCGCGCAGCCCCCGGTCAGCATGTCCTCACGGGTGATCAGGTCTGCCTTGCGGTTCCGGACCAACTCGCCATAGGCGCGCACCCCCTTCAGGATCGCCGCCCAGAACCCCGCCTCATGCGTGCCACCTTCGGGCGTCGGCACCGTGTTGCAGTAGGACTGGATGAACCCGTCGCGCACCGGGGACCAGTTGATCGCCCATTCCACAGACCCCGGCACGCCGTACTTGTCCTGAAACAGCACCTTCCCGGCAAAGGGCCGGTCGGCGCAGGTGGTTGTTTTTTCGAGCTGATCGCTCAGATAATCCGCCAGCCCGCCGGGGAAGTGAAACACGGCTTCCTGCGGCATGTCGTCGTCCGGGACCGCCGATTTCCAGCGGATTTCCACCCCCGAGAACAGATAGGCCTTCGATCGCACCATCTTCATCACCCGCATGGGTTTGAAATGCAGCGAGCCGAAAATCTGCGCGTCCGGGTGGAAGGTGACGCTGGTGCCCCGCCGGTTTGGCGCGGGCCCGATCTTCTGGATCGGCCCCAGAGGCAGGCCGCGTGCGAAGGATTGCGCATACAATTCGCGGTTGCGGGCCACTTCGACCCGCATCGTGTCGGACAGGGCGTTGACGACCGACGAGCCCACCCCGTTCAACCCGCCGCTGGTCTGATACGCCTTGCCGCTGAACTTGCCGCCGGCGTGCAAGGTGCACAAGATCACCTCAAGCGCCGATTTGCCGGGAAACTTCGGATGCGGATCCACCGGAATGCCCCGCCCGTTGTCGCGGATGGTGATCGCGTAATCGGCGTGCAACTCGACCTCGATCCGGTTGGCATGCCCCGCCACTGCCTCGTCCATCGAGTTGTCCAGAATCTCGGCCACCAGATGATGCAGCGCCCTTTCGTCGGTGCCGCCGATGTACATCCCCGGCCGCTTGCGCACCGGCTCCAGGCCCTCCAGGACCTCGATCGACGAGGCGTCATAGGTCTCGGCCCCGCCAGAAAGTAGGTCATTGGCCATCGGATGCTCGATTCTCGTTTTTGCGGCTGTGGTCTGTGATTAGACCATCACCCGGCAGGGCGGCGCAAGATGTGGGGTCGTTGCAGACGATCTTCGTGGCGGATAGGGTCACGCCAGCAATCAGGGAGGACAGCGGATGCGGGTTTTGTTCACGGGAGGGTCGGGCAAGGCGGGGCGGCATGTGGTGGCCTGCCTCGCCGCCAGGGGGCACAAGGTGATGAACGTGGACCGGGTTCCGCTGAACCACCCCGGCGTGCATGACCTGATCGCCGACATCACCGACGCGGGGCAGATGTATTCGGCCATGCGGACCTACGCAGGGTTCGACGAGATGGAGGCGGGCTCCGGCGCGCAGACCTTTGACGCCGTGGTGCATTTCGCGGCCATTCCACGCCTTCTGCTGGCCCCGGACACCGAAACCTACCGCGTCAACGTGATGGGAACCTACAACGTGCTCGAGGCGGCGGTGAAGATGGGGATCGCCAAGATCATCGTGGCCAGTTCGGAAACCACGTACGGCGTCTGCTTCAGCGATGGCGAAGTGGACCCCAAGGTCCTGCCGCTGGACGAGGATTACGACATAGATCCGATGGACAGCTATGGCATGTCCAAAAAGGTGAACGAGGTCACCGCCCGCAGCTTTCAGCGTCGCGCGGGGTCGGACATCTATGCGTTGCGGATCGGCAATGTGATCGAACCGGATGAATACCACCGCTTCCCCGGCTTCTTTGCCGACCCCGGCCAGCGGCGGCGGATCACCTTCAGTTACATCGACGCCCGCGATCTGGGGCAGATCGTCGATCTGTGTCTGCACAAGACCGGGCTGGGGTTTCAGGTGTTCAACGCCTGCAACGACACCAATTCGGTCTGCCAGCCCAATGCCGACCTGCTGGCGCGGTTTTTCCCCGACGTGCCGCTCAGCCGTACCGTGGAGCCCTATGAAAGCCTGCTGTCAAATGCCAAGATCAGATCGGTTCTGGGGTTTCGCGAAGACCACAACTGGCGCCGATATGTGCAGGACCCCGATGTCGGAGCCTGAGCCCTGAGCCCTGATCCGCCTGCCCGGCCGGTCCTGCTTCTTCTTTGCACAAATATCCTGCAGGGGGTCCGGGGGACGCAAGGTCCCCCGGCTTCTGCGCTCTCAGGCCGGCTCGGCCAGCCGCGCGGCCCACATCGCCTGAAACGCCGGCCGCGCCTGGCACCGGGCCAGCCAGGCCTGCACGGTCGGAAATTCGGACAGCAGGGTGGGGTGGCCCTCGGCATATCTCAGGCATTCGGCGGTGTTCAGATCCGCCACGGTAAAGCGGTCGCCCACCAGCCAGGGCTGCGTGTCCAGATGGCCCTGCAACCGGCGCAGCGGGCCGCGCAGCTTTTCGGCATTGATCGCGATGGCTGCCTGACCTTCGGCGGTCTTATCGCCGCCGTCTGCCATGGTATACAGGATCTCGATCGCCGGTGCCTCGATCGCGGTGACGGCGAACAGGGCCCATTGCGTCATCAGCGCCGTCTCGGCATCGTCCGCAGGTCCCAGATCCCCGCCATGGCGGCGCGCAATGTACAGGGTGATCGCCATGGATTCGGTCAGAACCAGCGTCTCCTCGACCATCGCCGGGATCTGCCCCTGCGGGTTCACGGCCAGAAAGGCCGGTGAGGCCGTGTGGAACGGCGCATCCTCTGCCTGCGCATCGGCCAGCCGGCCAAACTGGATCACCGGCACATGGGTAAAGGGGGTGCCGGTCTCGCCCAGCAACCACAACGGGCGCGAGGCCCGCGACCGGTAGACGCCATACAACGTGATCATCGGGGTTCTCCTGAACGTTCTGCCGCAGCCTAGCCGGGGTTTCCCGGGTTGGATAGTCCGACATCGCCCCGGCCGGGGCCGCCCGCCTTGACCATTGCCGGGCTGGAGGGTACCGGTAAACTCCAGAATGCAGCGGCGGGGTTCACGCCGGACCGCGCAAGGTTGGTACGGCAAGGGGAGCAGGCATTTGAACCACCTCAGCCTGTCCTGCCCGGCCGGGGACACTGCAACGGGCAGCAGCAGGCGACCGGAATGCCGATCCGTCGCGCGAAAGACCCGTGGGGTCCGGGGCGGCGGGGTCGCAAGGCGCCTTGCCGCGCTGGCCCTTTGGTGCGGAATGGCCGGCACCGCCGCCGCTCACCCGCATGTCTTTGTCGATACCGGGATCGAAGTGATCTTTGACGCCGCGCGACAGGGTATCGCCCTGCGCGTCACCTGGGCGTATGACGACCTGTTTTCCCTGATGATGCTGCAGGATCGCGGGATGGACCCCGATTTCGACGGGCTGCTGACCCCGTCAGAGACCGCCGCCCTGCAGGGCTTCGACATGGCTTGGGAGGCGGGGTTCGCGGGCGACACCTATGCCCTGTTGGGGGCCGCGCCGCTGGATTTGTCGGGGCCGTCGGATTGGACCACGCGCCTGATCGAGGGGCGGCTGACCTCGACCCATCTGCGCCGGTTCGACCGGCCCGTCGTGGTGTCGGACCTGCCTTTGGTGGTGCAGGTCTATGATCCGGGGTTCTATACCGCCTATACGCTGGCAGGGGAAACCCGGTTGACCGGCGGCACCGGATGCAGCGCGCAGGCGTTTGCTGCCGACCGCGCCGCCGCGGACGCGATCTTGCGGGCGGCGATGGACGAGCAGGCCGGGTCTGACGGCGTGGAGTCCGATTTTCCCGCCATCGGGGCGGCCTATGCCGAAGAGGTTCGGGTGACATGCGCCGCACCGGGGTGACCCTTGGCCTGATGTTCGGGGCCGGGGTGCTGGCGGTCCTTGCGGTGCTGTGGCTGACCGGGGCGATTGATGCCCTGCGCCCGTGGCTTCTGGAGCAACAGCGCGGCGTGCAGAACCAGCTTGCGGCAGCGGTCCGGGCGATCCGGTCGGGGCAGCCGGGGGCCTGGGGCGCGCTGATGGTCGTGTGTTTCAGCTACGGTGTGCTGCATGCCGCAGGGCCGGGGCATGGCAAGCTGGTGATCGGTGGCTATGGTCTGGCACGGCGGGTCCGGCTGGGGGCACTGGCGGGCATCGCCCTGCTGGCCAGCCTCGCGCAGGCCGGGGTCGCCGTTCTGCTGGTGGGGGCGGGCGTGCTGCTGCTGGGCTGGTCGCGGGAGCGGTTGCTGGGGGTCAGCGAGGATATTCTGGCGCCCGCCGGGATTGCGGCGATTGCCGGGGTTGGGCTGTGGCTGATGCTGCGCGGGCTTTGGCGGCTGCGGGCGGCGGGGGCCCTGCCCGACCATCACGCTGTTGAGCACCACGACGCGCAACCCGGTGCCGGGCTGCATCGCCCGCATGGCGACCACCACCCGCCCGACCACCCGCCCGCCCAACGGCCCGCCCAACGGCCCGACCACCGGCCCGACCACCGGCAAGCCCACCGGCCCGCCCACCCGCCCGCCCACCGGCCCGACCACCGGCCCGACCACCCGCCCGGCCTCCCGCCCGGGCACCCGCCCGGGCACTCGCAAGACCACCGGCCCGACCAGCCGCATGACCACCGGCATGACCACCGGCACGCCTCGGCGGGCCATATTCACGACGCCGGATGCGCACACGCGCATGGGCCGACCCTGGCGGACATGGACCGCGTGACCGGTTGGCAGGATGCGGCGCTGCTGATCGGGGGGATTGCGCTGCGCCCGTGCTCGGGGGCCTTGTTCCTGTTGATCTTGTGCTTTGCGATGGGGATCGGCGGGGCGGGAATTGCGGGCACCTTTGCCATGGCGCTCGGCACCGGCTGCATCACGATTGCCGTGGCGGGACTGGCGGTCTGGGGGCGCGAGGGGGTTGTCGCGGGCCTGTCGGCGGGGCTGAATACCCGCCGGATGGCGCTGGCCCTGCCGATGATCGAGTCGGTGGCCGGGGCGGTTCTGGCGGCGCTGGCCTTGGCGCTGCTGGCCAATCCGCTGTAGCGGCGCGCAGCGCGGTCGCCCGCGGCAAACCCGGCTTGCCCCGGCCCTCGTGCCCGGCTATGCCCGGTGCCATGACCCCAGCCTTGCCCCTTTCCGCCCACGCGCGCGCGACGCTCGTGCTGGGGCTGCCGCTGATCGGCAGCCATCTGGCGCAGATGGCGCTGCATGTTGCCGACACCGTGATGATGGGCTGGTACGGGGTGACCGAACTGGCAGCGACCGTGCTGGGGGCGTCGTCATTCTTCATCATCTTCATTCTGGGGGCAGGGTTTGCGCAGGCGGTGATGCCGATGGCGGCACAGGCGCTCGGCCGGGGCGACGAGGCGCAGGTGCGGCGCGACGTTCGCATGGGGATCTGGCTGTCGGTCGGGTTCGGTGTGGTCAGCTATCCGCTGTTCTGGTGGTCGGGCGCTGTTCTGACCGCCCTGGGGCAACGGCCCGAGGTGGCGGGGCTGGCTCAGGACTTTCTGCGGATCGCAGGGCTGGGGATGATCCCTGCGCTGCTGGTGATGGTGCTGAAGAACTATCTGGCCGCCTTGCAGCGCACTCAGGTGGTGTTGTGGGTGACGATGACGGCGGTTCTGGTCAACATCGCGGTGGCCTGGCCGTTGATCTTCGGCCGCTGGGGCGCGCCGGAACTGGGGGTCCGCGGGGCGGCGATCGCCTCGGTCGTGGTGCAGGCCGCCACGGCGGGCCTGCTGGCGGCCTACGCGGCCTGGCTGCCGGAATTGCGGCGGTTCCACCTGTTTCAGCGGTTCTGGCGGCCCGATTGGCAGGCGTTGGGGCAGGTGTTCCGACTGGGCTGGCCGATCGGCGTCACCAGTCTGATGGAGGGCGGGCTGTTCATGGCGGCCTCGTTGATGATGGGGTGGGTCGGCACGGTCGAACTGGCGGCGCATGGCATCGCGATGCAGGTGGCCTCGCTGGCCTTCATGGTGCATGTCGGGTTGTCGAATGCGGCCACGGTGCGGGCGGGGCGGGCCGAAGGTGCCGGCGATCTGCGCGGGTTGCGCGATGGCGCGCGGGCAGCGATTGCGCTGTCGTTCGGGTTCGGGCTGGCGATGGTCGCGGCGATGCTGCTGTGGCCCACGCCGATCCTCGCGGTGTTTCTTGACGCCAGACAACCCGAAACCGCGCAGATCGTCGCGTTCGGCACGGTCTTGCTGGCGATGGCCGCGCTGTTTCAGATGGCGGATGCGATGCAGGTCATGGCGCTTGGCCTGTTGCGCGGCATTCGGGACACCCGGGTGCCGATGATCGCAGCGGCGATCAGCTATTGGGTGATCGGCATTCCGTGCAGCTATGTGCTGGCGTTTCCGCTGGGGTTTGGCGGAGCGGGGCTGTGGTTCGGACTGGTGATCGGGCTGGCGTTCGCCGCCGTAAGCATGATGCTGCGGTTCTGGACCCTGGTACCCCGCGCCTAGCGGCGGGCCTGTCAGACGCAAAGGCCCGGCCGGATGGCCGGGCCTTGCCCGTCATGCAGACCTGCAAGTCAGTTCGTGTAGACGTAATAGCTGTTGCGCTTGGACCCGACGTTCTGCACCGTCACATAGAAGTAGCCGTTCCACGACGGTACAAAGTCGCAATAGACCTTGTCGGACCAGCTGACATCGTAGCAGATCGTGTTGCCGTTCTCGTCGGTCACCAGCACGTCGAGGTTGGCGTCGCCATCGCCCACGACGGCAAGTTCGGCGTAGGATTCGCCGTAGAACGGGATCTCCCAGACATCGGTCCGGCCGGCGGGCAGCCGCGACAAGGTCGAGGACGCACCGCCGATCCGCCCGCGCCCGCTTTCGGCTTCGGCATCGGCGATCAGACCGGCCATCACCTCGTCATCGCCCGCCAGTTCCTTGGCCGAGGCCATCATCGCGGCGGCATCGACCGGCGCATCGGTGCCATCCTCCTGCCCGGCCACTTCGGTGCCTTCGGTCTTTTTCTTCTGCTCGATCGCTTTCACATCGACGCTGGCCGCGAGTTTGGCGGCCGTCAGCACGGTCAGCGCGTCCTGATTGGCCCGGCCAATCGCATAAAGGTCCTGCGCCATCGCCAGCGCGGCCACGCCGCCCTTGGTGCCGGTGCCTTGCGGATCGACGTTGGTGCCGGTCTTGTCTTGCGCCAGTCCGGGGGACGCCAGTACGATCATGGCTGTCGAGGCGAGAAGCGGGAAAAGGGATTTCGGTGCCATGATCTGTCCTGTGGGTTGCGGGGCCGCTGCTGGCCGGGTGCGCCCACTTTGGCATCGCATGCGGCTTTTGGGAAGCAGTTTAGCATGACAAATGCCGTTACATCATGCGGTTGCGGGGGCTTTCGCGCGGGGGTGGTTTCGGGATAGCCTTTGCCCGGTGCATCGTACAAGGGCGCTCGACATGGACAGTCTGGCCATTCTGCGGGCCCTGATCGGCTTTGACACGGTCAGTTCGCGGCCCAATCTGGGTTTGATGACCCATGTTCAGGGCCTGTTGGCCGGGGCGGGGATCGACGCGGTGCTGATCCCCGATGCGGGCGGCGGCAAGGCCAATCTCTATGCCTCGGTCGGGCCTGCGGGGGTGGCGGGCGTGATGCTGTCGGGGCATACGGATGTGGTTCCGGTCGACGGGCAGGCCTGGACCGTGCCGCCCTTTGCGCTGACCGAACGGGACGGCCGGCTGTATGGACGCGGGACCGCCGACATGAAGGGGTTTGTCGCCTGTGCTGTCGCGGCGATGCTTGCGGCGGCGCGACGTGATCTGGCGGTGCCGCTGCATCTGGCGCTGTCGTACGACGAAGAGATCGGCTGTCTGGGCGTAGGCTCGTTGCTCGATCTGCTGGCCGCAGCCCCGGTGCGGCCCTTGATGTGCATCGTGGGCGAGCCTACCGGGATGCAGGTGGCGACCGGGCACAAGGGCAAGCTGGCACTGCGGGCCACCTGCACCGGGCGCGAGGGACATTCGGCGCTGGCACCGATGGCGCTGAACGCGCTGCATCTGGCGGCGGATTTCGTGGGCGTGGTGCGCCGGGTGCAGGCGCGGGTGGCGTCCGGGGGGCTGCGCGACGGCGACTACGACGTGCCCTATTCGACGCTGCATGTCGGCAAGCTGACCGGCGGGGTGCAGGTCAACATCGTGCCGCAGTCGGCTGTGGTCGACTGGGAAATCCGCTCGCTTGCCTTCGAGGACGTCGATGCCCTGATCGCCGAGGTGCAGGCCGGGGCCGACGCGATCGTGGCGCCTTGCCGCGCGGCCTTTCCCGAGGCGGCCATCGAGATCACCCGGTTGTGGCAGTATCCGGGCCTTGGCACCCCGACCGACGCGCATGTGGTCCGGTTCGTCCAGTCGCTGACCGGGGCGAACGGCACGATCAAGGTGGCCTTCGGCACCGAAGGCGGCCTGTTTGACACGCGCCTCGGGGTGCCCACCGTGATTTGCGGACCGGGGTCGATGGCGCAGGGCCACCGGGCCGATGAATATGTCACTGTCGCGCAGTTGGCGCGGTGCGAGGCGATGCTGGGGGTTCTGGTGGACCGGCTGGTGCCGGGGGTGTGACGGGCCCTTTCAGCCCGGCCGCGCCCGGGATAGACTGCCGGGATGGCCTTGACCCTGACCTCGCTGTCCGACCTTGCTGCCTTGGATTTTGACGACATCATCGACGTGCGGGCACCCGCAGAATTTGCCGAAGACCATCTGCCGGGCGCGATCAGCCTGCCGGTGCTGGATGATGCGGAACGTGCGCAGGTCGGCACGATCTACAAGCAGGTCAACCCGTTCACCGCGCGCAAGCTGGGCGCGGCGCTGGTGGCCCGGAACGCGGCGGCGCATCTGCTGGGGCCGTTGGCCGACAAGCCGGGAGGGTGGCGTCCGCTGCTGTATTGCTGGCGCGGCGGGCAGCGGTCGGGGTCGTTCGCCTCGATTCTGGCGCAGATCGGCTGGCGGGTCGAGACGGTGGCGGGAGGCTACAAGGCGTGGCGGGCACTGGTGGTCCGGGCGATCTATGACACGGCCTTTCCCTGCCCGGTCGTGGTGCTGGACGGCAACACCGGGTCGGCAAAGACCGAAGTGCTGAACCTGCTGCCGGCGCGCGGGCTGCAGGTTCTGGATCTCGAAGGGCTGGCGGGCCATCGCGGGTCGCTGTTTGGCGCGCTTGGGGCGCAGCCCTCGCAAAAGGCGTTCGACTCGGCGCTGGCCATGGCGATTGCCCGGCTCGACCCCGGCCGACCCGTGGTGATCGAAGCGGAAAGCTCGAAGATCGGCGACCGCAGTTTGCCGCCGGAGATCTGGAAGGCGATGGTGGCTGCCCCTCGCGTGGCGCTTGCCGCGCCGGCCTGGGTGCGTGCGGGCTATCTGGTGGGGGCCTATGCCGACATGGTGCAGGACGCCCCGCGCATCGCCGAGGTTATCGGCAAGCTGCGCCCGGTGCATCCCGCCGCCGTGATCGCCGAGTGGCAGGCGATGGCCGCGACATGCGCGTTCGCAGCGCTGGCACAGGCGCTGATGGAGGCACATTACGACCCGCGATACGAAAGGCACCGGTCCCGAATGACCGCGCCAGTGCAGGAAATCGCAGTAGACCGTCTGGCCCCCGGCGATCTGGGCGCCGTGGCCGATGCTGTCGCGGCAGCGGTCCTGCGGACCTGAGACGGCCTGCCGATCAGCGCAGGGTCAGGTGCGGCGGCCCGTCGGTCAGATGGCCGATCAGCGCAGGGTCAGGTGCGGCGGCCCGTCGGTCAGGTGGCCGATCAGCGCGGCGCCAACCCCTGCAGCCCGCAAATCTTGCAGCACCGCCTCGGCCTGATCCGCCGGAACCGCTGCCAGCAGCCCGCCGCAGGTCTGCGGATCATGAAGCAGCGGCGCATCCGGCCCGCTGATCCGCCCGGCCAGGGCGGCGCGGTTGGCCGGGGCCAGCGACGAGGCATGGCCTGCCTTCGCTAGGGCCGCCGCCCCCGGCAGCAGCGGAACCCGTGCCAGCACCACCTCGCCCGCACAGCCCGATGCGTCGAGCATCTCGATCAGATGTCCGGCGAGGCCAAAGCCCGTCAGATCGGTCATGGCGAGGGCGGTGCGGGCCAGGATCGTGGCGGCGGGGTGCGAGGACTGCGTCATGCTGGCAAAACAACTGACCACCACGTCGCCCAAGGGCAGTCCCGGCACCCGGGCCAGCGCCATTTCGGCGGCGAGGATCGTGCCGGTACCGAGCGGCTTGGTCAGGATCAGCGCGCAGCCGGGGCCGCCCCCGCCTTTCAGGATCGGATGGTCGGCGAGGCCGGTCACCGTAAAGCCGATGGTCAGTTCTGCCCCGATGCTGGTATGGCCGCCCACGATGTCGGCCCCGGCTGCGGCAAAGGTGGCAGCGGCCTGACCCATGATCTCGGCCAGCATGTCGGCCTGCAGGGCGGCCGACAGCGGCGGCAGGGTGATCTGCGCCAGCGCTGCTTGCGGAACGGCCCCCATCGCCCAGATGTCGCCAAGCGCATGGGTGGCGGCAATTTCGGCCATCAGGCGCGGGTCGTGCGTCAGTTGGCGCAGATGGTCGGTGGTCAGAACCTGCATGCTGTCGCCCGCCCGCAACAGGGCAGCGTCGTCGCCGGGGCCCGACAGCACGTCGGGCCGCAAGGGGCGGGGCAGGGCCCGCATTGCTGCGTGCAACGTCCCGGGTCCGACCTTGGCCCCGCAGCCGCCGCACAGCGGTCCGGCTGCCATCGCCGCCCGCAGGCCCGTCACCGCCGGCTCAGGCAGCGCAGGTTCGTCCATCGCGGGATAGGCACCGAACTGCGCCATGAACCGGCGGTCGATGTGATCTTTCAGCCGCCAGACCCAGCCGCCGGCCACTCCGATCCCGAACCTGTCCGCCAGCGCGCGGCGGCTGCCAAGCGACACCAGCTTGAGGTAGTCGCGCTGCGGGGCATAGGGCCGCAAAGGCCGCTCTGTCAGGGCGGCGCGCAGATTGTGCAGCAGCACCGGTGCCTGACGTACGGCGAAAACCCCGGCCTTGGGGCGGGGGGCGAGTGTCATGTGCGCGCAATCGCCCACCGCAAACACCGCAGGGTCCGAGGATTGCAGCGTCGCCCCCACCGTGACAAAGCCGTGGTGCAGCGAAAGGCCGGTGTCGGCCAGCCAGTCGGCCGCGCGCGCCCCGGCCACGGTCAGAATGAAGTCCGACGGCAGGTGCCGCCCGTCCGACAGCGTCACGCCGTCCGCTGTCAGCCCCACTGCGGAAACCCCGGTCAACAGGGTGACCCCGGCCCCCGCGAGTGCCCGCAACAGACCCGCGCGCGCGCCGGCCCCCGTGCCGGGCAACCCCGCCGGGCCACGCTCGACCAGCGTGATCGACGGTTGCCGCCCGGCCGTCCGCAGCCGGTGCGCCGAGGCCAGCGCCAGTTCCACTCCGCCCACCCCGGCCCCCAGGATCACCAGCCGCGGCGCGGGCAGGTCACGGGCGACAAAGGCGCTCCACGCCTCGGCATAGCGGTCCAGCGGCTTTGCCGCGATGCCATGCGCCTCGAATCCCGGCAGGTCGGGCATCCCCGAGCCTGCGCCCACATCAAGGCTCGCCAGATCGAACCGCAGCGGGCCGCGACCGGCCAGCAGCACCTGCCGCCGGGCAAGGTCAAGCCCCACGGCGCGGTCCAGCACGATCCGCGCCCCGGCAAAGCGCGCCAGCCGGATCAGGTCGATCATCAGGGCCTCGCGCCGGTAGTGCCCGGCGACATGGCCGGGCAGCATGCCGGTGTAAGGGGCCAGCGGCCCGGGATTGATCAGGGTCAGCCGGACACCCGCCAAAGGCCGCATCCCCCACATCCGCAACACCAGGGCATGCGCATGGCCGCCGCCGATCAGCACCAGATCGGCCATCAGGGGCACGGGGAGGGAGGACTGCATCGGTGGTCTGCTCTGGTCGGGGCTGGGCCGGGGTCGCGGGTTGCCCCGATCCCCATGGCCGCCACCCATAGCAGAGAGCCGCAGCGAACCGCCATGCCGCAGCGTTGCACAATTGCGCGTCCTGACCTAGCCTCGCGGTCATGTCGTCGCGCCCCCGCCTTTCGGTCACCCAGACCCAGAGACTGAACCTGACCCCCGGTCTGCAATCCTCGATCGCGCTGCTGCGCGCCGATGCTGCCGGGTTGACGCGCTATCTGGAAGAACAGGCCGCGGTGAACCCGCACCTTGCGCTCGACCCGCCGCCCGCCCCGTCGCCTGGCGACTGGCTGCCACGGTGGTCGGGCGTGATCGGCACTGGCCTGAACAGCACCGGCCTGAACAGCACCGGCCCGAACAGCACCGGCCCGAACAGCGCCGACCTGAACAGCACAGGGGTGTTCGGCACCGGCATGAACGGCACCGGGGTGTTCGGCACCGGCATGAACGGCACCGGGGTGTTCGGCGTTGGGGTGAACGGCTCCGGCATGAACGGCACCGGCATGAACGACACCGGCATGAACGGCATCGGCATGAACGACACCGGCATGAACGACACCGGCATGAACGATACCGGCATGACCGGCACCGGCATGACCGGCACCGGCATGACCGGCGTCGCCCCGGCCGAGGCATCGGGCGACGGGCAGACCGCCGCCCCGCCCGCCAGTCTGATGGCGCATGTTCTGGCCGAGGCCGCCCGTCTGGTCGAGACCCCCGAAAACCGCCGCATCGCCTATGCCCTGGCCGAGGCGCTGGAACCGTCGGGCTGGCTCGGGTCACCGCTGACCGCAATCGCCGCTGATCTCGGTGCGCCGCTGGCAGCGGTCGAGGCGGTTCTGAAAACCTTGCAAAAGATGGATCCGGCCGGGCTGTTCGCCCGCAATCTGGCCGAATGTCTGACGCTGCAACTGGCCGAGGCGGGGCGGATGGACGCGGTGATGGAAGTGATCGTGCGCCATCTCGAACTGTTGGCCGCAGGCGATCTGCCGCGTCTGGCCCGGCTGGCGCGGACCGGCACCGCCGAGATCGAAGCCCGGTTCCGGCTGATCCGCAGTCTGGACCCCAAACCCGGCAGCCAGTTCGCAGCCCTTGCCGCCCCGCCGGCGCGCGAGCCTGATCTGCTGGTGCGCCGTGCGCCGGACGGGGCATGGGACTGCGCGCTCAACCGCTCTGCGCTGCCGTCGCTGCGGATTGTCGAGCCCGGCCGCGACGCGGTCGCGCAGGATGTGCAGGCGCTGATCGCGGCGCGGGCGCTGTCGCGGATGGTGGTCAGCCGCAACGAAACCCTGCTGCGCGTCGGGCGCGAGGTGCTGTCGCGGCAACGGGCAGCGCTGGACCATGGCGCGCAGGCGCTGCTGCCGTTGACAATGGCCGACGTGGCCGCAGCGCTTGACCTGCATGAAAGCACGGTCAGCCGGGTGGTGGCGGGGGTCAGCGTCGATACCCCGCGCGGCACCTTCTGGCTGCGGCGGTTCTTCTCGTCCAGACTGGGGGCCGACGGGGGTCCACAGGCCTCGGGGGCGGCACTGCAAGCCCGGCTTCAGGGCCTGATCGCCCGCGAAAACCCCGCAGCTCCGCTGTCCGATCTGGCGCTGAGCGCGCTGATGTCGCAAGACGGGCCCGCGCTGGCCCGCCGCACCGTCGCCAAGTACCGCACCGGCCTGGGGATTGCGCCGGCGCACCGACGGCGAACCCGCGGCCTGTCGGGCAAGCCGCCCGCCGGGGTCTGACCATGGCGGGAGGCAGGACCGGAAGGCAACCCAAGGGATGTGACACGGGCGCGGTTGCAGTCGGGGCGGGGTCCGTGCGACACGACGCGGCGGGGCAGCAGCGACGGGAAACAGGGCGGCATGGCGTATTTTCTGGGGGTGGACACCGGCGGCACCTATACCGACGCAGTGATCGTGGATGAGGTGGCGGACCGGGTGATCGGGTCGGCCAAATCGCTGACGACGCGGGGCGATCTGGCGCTTGGCATCGGGCGCGCGGTGGATGCCGCACTCGCCGGGGCCGGAGTTCAGGCCCGCGACGTGGCGCTGGTATCGTTGTCCACCACGCTGGCTACCAACGCGCTGGTTGAGGGTCAGGGGGGCCGCGTTGCGCTGGTGTTCATCGGCTTCGACCCCGGCGATCTTGAGCGCGGCGGGCTGATCGAGGCGCTGAAGGGCGATCCGGTGATCGCGGTGGCGGGCGGCCACAGCCATGCCGGGACCGAAGCCGCGCCACTCGATCTGGCAGCACTTGGCGATCAGGTGGCGGGTCTGGCCGATCAGGTGATGGGCTTTGCCGTCGCCGCCCGCTTTGCCACCCGCAACCCCGCGCATGAGGTCGCAGTGCGCGATCTGATCCGACGGGTCACCGGGCGACCGGTGACCTGCAGCCACGAGTTGTCGGCGCAACTGAACGGACCGAAGCGCGCACTGACGGCGGTTCTGAACGCGCGGTTGATCGGGATGATCGACCGGCTGGTGGCGGCCTGCGAGCGGCACCTGGCAGCAGTGGGGATCGACGCGCCGCTGATGGTGGTGCGCGGCGACGGGGCGCTGATTTCGGCGGCGATGGTGCGCGAACGGCCGATCGAGACGATCCTTTCCGGTCCCGCCGCCAGCATCGTGGGCGCGCGCTGGCTGACCGGGGCGTCGGACGCGCTGGTGTCCGACATCGGCGGGACGACGACCGATGTAGCCTTGCTGCGCGGCGGCTTGCCCGAGATCGACCCGCAGGGTGCGCGGGTGGGTGGCTTTCGCACCATGGTCGAGGCGGTGGCGATGCGCACCACCGGTCTGGGTGGCGACAGCGAGGTGCATCTGGTCACCGACGGTCTGACCGGGGGGCTGCGGCTGGGCCCGCGGCGTCTGCTGCCGGTGTCGCTGCTGGCGGTGGACCACGGGGCGATGGTGCATGCCGCTCTCGACCGCAGCCTGTCGGCCGAGGCAGCAGGCGAGTTCGACGGGCGGTTCGTGATGCCGATCGGGGGTCTGGTTGAAGGTGGGACCGGGGATCAGGCCCGGGGTCAGGCGGGGGGTC
>Ga0105047_10004615_pt1 | contig 23899 bp, 17 predicted proteins | sample MAT04_FD_78384 | JGI IMG/M metagenome (GOLD analysis project Ga0105047, IMG submission 78384) | Freshwater microbial communities from Lake Fryxell liftoff mats and glacier meltwater in Antarctica - MAT-04 (megahit assembly) | ecosystem: Environmental > Aquatic > Freshwater > Ice > Liftoff... | reverse complement strand
CGGCTGCGGCCGGCGGCGGTGCCCAAGGTACTCAACCGCAGCCGCTGAGCCCGCCCGCGCCTCGACGCGCCTTCAGGGCGTGCGGGCCAACGTGGCCGGCAGCCCGCCGCAAAGGGCTTCGGGCTGCATTTCACGCAGCGCCATGCAGGCGTTGACGCTGGTGCGCAGCGGCCTCGCCGACGGGCCGGGCAGGGCCGTCGAGCGGCCGAGCAGGGCCTCGATCTCGGCGCTCTTCAGCGAAGGGCGATGTGCCAGCAGCAGCGCCACCACGCCCGAGACCTCGGCCGCGGCGATCGAGCTGCCCGAGGCGACGTCGTAACGCGCCGAAGGCCCGAGCGTGAAGACTTCGTGCCCGGGTGCGTAGAGCACACGCGGCTCGGCCACCTCGCGCCCGGCGCTGTCCACCGCGATCACACCCTCCATGCCGGTGGGGAAGCCCTCGCGCCGGCCACTGGCCGGCACCGCGCCGACAACCACCATGCCGCGGGCCAGCAGGCGCTCGACGATGCGGGCCAGCAGCGGGTCGGCCGGCCCGCCCAGGCTGAGGTTGACGACGGACGCCTGTGCTGCCGCCGCGGCCGCCAGCGCCTGGGCCAGCGTGAAGCTGTTGCAGGCCCCCACACCACTGGCGGTGCTGCGGCAGGCGCGCAGGGGCAGCAGGGTGGCGCCTGGCGCGATGCCGGCGATGCCGATGGCGTTGTTGGGCAGCGCGCTGATGACGCCGGCCACCGCTGTGCCGTGGGCCTCGGCCGGGTTGCCGCCGTCGGCGACGAAGTCGCGCACGCGGCCCAGGCGGCCGCCGAAGTCGGGGTGCACGACGTCGACGCCGGTGTCGATGAGCGCGATGCGCACACCCTCGCCGCGCGACCAGCGCTGTGCCGCCTGCACACCCAGGTCGCCCAGGTTGGATTGCAGGCCGGCGTAGGGGTCGTTGTAGGCCGCGCCGTGCAGGTCGAACTGCACCAGCGCCTGGGCCGACTCGACGTCGGGGTCGCGCCGCAGGGCTGCCAGCAGTTCGTCGCGCTGCGCGCCCGGGGGCGCCGCAAAGACCAGGCAGTGCACGCCCAGCAGTTCGATAGGCCAGGTGGCCAGTTCCTTCAGCCCGTGCGCGGCGGCGATGCGCCGCGCCGCGGCCAACGCTTCGGCGCTGGCGCGGTAGCCCCCCGCGCCGACGTAGCCGCGGGCGGTGGATGCGGCGTTCGGGCTCGGGGCCCAAGGCTGGTTGCGCACGGTGACGACCACGTGACCGAGGGCTACGGCGTCGGCCACCGCCGGGGGCGCCAGCGTGGCCGCGGCGGTCCGCAACGGCGCTGGCGCGCAGCCGGCCAGCACGGCCGCTGTGGCCAGCGTGAGTGCTGCCGTCGCGTGCCGGCGTGTCATGGCTTCGACGCCTCGGGCCCCAGCGGCTCGGCAAAGCGCACGCGCGGGTCGGCGCGCAGCCGGGCCAGCACGGCCTCGGCCTCGCCGGCCTGCGCGTCCGGCGTCGCCAGCGTGAAGAGGCCGGCCGCGCTGGGCCCGGCCCGCACCGCCAGCCGATGGGCCTGCAGCAGCGCCTGCAACTCGCCCAGGGTCATGCTGGACGCAAAAACCACGCGCAGTGCCGCGCCGTGGACGGGTGCCGGGGCCGAGGTCAGGGTGCGGTAGGCGGCGTCCTCACGGTCCTGCCCGCGCAGCGCCGCCGTGCCCACGACCACCAGCGCCACCGACTGCAGCACCACCGCCGCCGCCAGCCAGCGCAGCGGGCTGCCGAGGCGGGGGCGGGGGCGGGACGCAGGCAGGCCGGGCGGCATGGCCGCGCGTTCGCCTGCGTCGGGCCCGGGCAGGGCGCTCTGCGCATCGATGCGCTGCATCAGCTTGCGCAGGCCGCTGTGCGGGGCGTGCTCCACCGCGTCGGGGCTGCGCAACAGCGTGCGCACCTGCGCCAGCGCGATGGCGTCGTCGCGGCAGCATGCGCAGCCTTCCAGGTGGGCCTCGACGGCTCGTGCATCGGCCGCTTCGAGCGTGCCGTTGACAAACCAGGGCAGCAGCCGCGCGGTCTCGTCGTGGCCGTCGGATCCTCGGGGAGCTGGGTTCATGGCAGGGGTCTCATGACAGGCCCGACAGCGACGGCAGCAGCTCACGCAGCTTGCGTCGGGCGTGGAACATGCGCGTCTTGACGGTGTTGACCGGGGCGTCCGTGATGGCCGCGATCTCCTCGCAGCTGTGGCCCAGGAAGTAGGTGAGCTCGAGCACCAGGCGCTGCTCGGTCGGCAGCGTGGCCAGCGCGCGGTCGAGCAACTGGCGCAGTTCGACCCCCGTGGCCGGGTCCTCGGTTGCGGACTCGTCGAAGTCGCCGGCCAGGAAGGGGCGCACGCTGACGTGGCGCATCGTGGCCAGCGCGCGCCGGTAGGCGATGCCGACGATCCAGGTCGACACCTGCGAGCCGCCGCGGAACTCGGCCGCGCCCTGCCACACCACCCACAGCGTGTCGTTGATGATCTCCTCGGCCAGCTCGTAACGCGTCGTGACGCGCGTCAGGAAGCGCGCCAGCCGGCGGTGGTAGAGGTGGTAGAGCTCTTCCAGCGCCTGGCGGTCGCGCTGGGCGATGCGACGCACCAGCAACTGGTCGCGCGTGTCGTCGTGCCCGGCGCGTTCGGGGCGGCCGGATGACGGTTCGCTGGGACGGGCCAGGGTCACGGGGGTGGGCTCCAGGGGGTGGGAACGGCTTGGTCCTGCCGTGAGTGACGCGCCGCGGGCCGCCGGTTCAATCGGGGCCGCGGGCTCGCACTCAGAACGACCACGCGGCGCCGAGGGCACAGTATCCGTCGGCGGCCGCTTGGCGGAACAGGCGCCGCGCCGTGCCGTCGGTGCCGAAGCGCTGCAGCGTCAGTTCCAGCGAGCCCCATCGAGCCGCCAGCCCCAGGTGCCAGGCGTGGTAGCCGACGCCGAAGTGGGCGCGCGTGTCGTAGTAGCCGGCCGCCGCCAGCAGCGACACAGGCCCCCACAGCGCCTGGCGCAGCGAGGCCTCCAGGGCGTGCGCGCGCCGCTGCTCGACCAGCCCGTGCACGGAAAACAGCGTGGTGTTGGGTGAGGTGGACAGGCTCAGTGACAGCCGGTCGTCGAAGGCGGCCGTGGCGGTGAAGTCGTCGTAGTCGTAGCCGCGGCCGAAGCGGGAGTCGGGGTAGCGGTAGTGCACCGCGCGCCACGAGAGGCTCCAGCGTTCGAGCGGCTGCCAGTCGAAGCCGGCGTAGACGTTCAGTTCCTGGCGGCCGTAGCTGCCGCGCGGGTCGGGCCCGCCCGACAGCCACACCCCCGCGAATGCGGTGTCCACGAAGCGCGTGTGCAGGTCCAGGTGGGCCGAGGCCGCAGCCCCACGCTGCAGCAAGCCGCGGAAGACGTAGCGGCTGCTGGCCCCGACGCTGCCGCCCCATGCTTCGGCGGCACGCGCCGGCGCCGCGGCCAGCAGCAGTGCCGGCAGCAGTGTCGGCAGCAGCGCCAGGGCGATGATTCGGACAGGCGACAGAGGGGGCAGGGCCATCGGGTCGGGTCGCGGGGCGCCCGATGGTAGCCCGGGCCCCGCGCAGGGACCCGGGCGCGCGCCGCGTCAGTTGTTCGGCGCGCCGGCGTTGATCCATGCCTTCAGGCGGTCGATGGTGGCCGCGTCGAAGAAAGGCCCGCCCTGCGGCATGCGCGCGCCGCTGATGCCGGCCGTGCCCTCGAGCTTGCGCACCAGGTAGCTGTCGGCCGCGTTGCCGGGCAGCACACGCTTGAGCGCGGGCTGCTCCAGGCTGTCCACGTTCACCAGGTTGGCGTAGCTGTTGCCGCTGTTCAGGTTCATCGACCCCGGCAGCGCCCCGGACGCTGGCACGGCGCCGCTGTGGCAGCCCGTGCAGGACGAGAAGATGTCCGTCTGCAGTTGGGCGAAGCTGACCGCCACGGGCGGCGCGCTGTTGCTCACCGTCGCAGTGGTGGCAGACGAGGAGCCGGCGTTACCGTCGGTGTCGGTGGCGCGTGCCACGATGGTGATGCTGCCATTGGCCACGCCGGCGCTGTCCCAGTCGAAGGTGTAGGGCGCGGTGGTGTCGGTGCCGACAACCGTGCCGTTGACGAGGAACTCCATGCGCGCCAGGTTCAGCGGCGAGGTCGCGGTGGCGGCCAGCGCCACCGTGCCCGTCAGCGTGCCGGCGGGCACGGTGAGCGTCACCACCGGCGGCTGGTTGAGCACCGGCGCTGTGCTGCCCAGGTCGATGCGGCCGTAGGCGCCGGCGGTTTCGCCCGTCGGGCCGGCGGCGTAGAACAGCGTGTTGCGCGGCTGGTTGGCGGCACCGTTGCCGAAGGCGATGCCCCACAGTCCGGCGGCCGTGAAGTCGGTGCCCGCGGCGCTCTTCACCGTGCCCAGGAAGCGGCCGTTGGCGATGTCGAAGCCGTGCACCTTGCCGTCACCGAAGTTGCCCACCATCAGCGCGCCGCCGAGGGTGCCGAAGTCGGCCGGCGCCAGGGCGATGCCCCAGGGCGCGTTCAGTCGGCCGCCAGGCGAGACCAGGCGCCGCACGAAGCTGCCGTCGGCCTCGAACAGGCTCACCACGCCCAGGCCGGCGCCCACGGTCTCGTCGGCGCTGCCGGCCGCGGCCTTGCTGGCGTAGGCGATGACGATCTGGTGTGCACCGCCCGTGCCCGTCGGCACGGCCTGGATGCCGAAGGGCGCGTAGCCGGCCGGCAGCGCGGGGTCGACGAAGGCGAAGCGCGTCGCCGTCGGCGTCTGCCGCGCGTAACTGCTGTCGAAGACGTCGACGCGGCTGTTGCGGAAGTCGGTCGCGTAGAGGTAGGACGCGCCCCCGGTGCTGCCGATGGCCAGGCCCTTGTAGACCGCGCCGCTGGCGTCGGTGTAGGTGGTGAGGGCCAGCGTGCCGTTGACGCTGGCCGCCCAGCCGGCGATCTTGCCGCCTTCGCCGCTGAAGATGAAGGCCGCCGCGGCCGTGCGCCCGGCGGAAGTGACGGTGAAGCCGGTGCCGCCGTTGAAGACGATGCCCGTCGGCAGGAAGCCAGGGTCGAAGCCCACGACGCGCGGCGCGGCCACGGGCTGCGCCTTGCCGTTGCCGTTGTACAGCGTGGAAGTGCCGGTGGCCTGGTTGGACACCCACACCGGCGAGGTGGTGCCGAAGGCCACACCCCAGCCGTTGACGAGGTTGGCGTCGACCGTCTGCGCGCCGTTGCCGGCGGCGTTGGACACCAGCAGCGTGGGTGTGTAGGCGCTGGCCGCCGTGACGGTGACGTTGGCCGTCTGCACCGTGCTGCCGGCATAGGCGCCGCTGCCTGCGCAGGTCAGCGTGTATCCGGCCGTGCCTGCGGCGGTGGGCGTGACGTCGGACGTGCCGGAGATGGCCTGCGCGCCGCTCCAGCCACCGCTGGCGGTGCAGGTGCTGCCGGCGCTGGCCGTCCAGGTGAGACTGGCGCTCTGGCCCTGCACGAGGGTGGCGGGCAGCACGCCCAGCGTGACGCTGGGCAGCGGCAGCACGGGCGCTGGCGGGCTGCTGTCGCCGCCACCGCCGCAAGCGACAAGGCCGAGCGCCAGCAGCGCGGCCAGCGCGGCCAGCGCGGCCCGGCGGGCCTGGAAGAGGGGTAGCACGGTCATCGTCGGTCTCCTGCGTGACTCGGGTTGTGCACCACCGATGCAGTGGGCCGCTGTGAGTGCGTGCCCCAGCCCGCCCGGTTCTGGCGTGCACCCCCCACGGTCCGAGGTGCAGGCCTTTGAACCGGCGGCGTCCGGGCCGGCACCTACCGCGATCGTTCACGCCAGGGAGGGATGGATGCGCAGACCGAGACAGGGGTTGCAGGCCGCTGTCGTCGCAGTGGCGGGCCTGGTGGCCGGCTGCGGTGGCGGCAGCGGCGAGGGGCTGGACAGCAGCGGCCGGCCGCTGGCCGAGGGGGGTGGTTCGGGCGGCGCCGCGAGCGCCAGCTTCGTGTCCATCCAGGAGCAGGTGCTGACGCCGTTGTGCACGGTCTGCCACGCCGGATCGGCCGCGCCGGCGGGGCTGCGTCTGGACGCCGCCAACAGCTACCGCGCGCTGGTGGGTGTGTCCAGCGTCGAGGTGCCTGCGCTGCAGCGCGTGGCGCCCGGCCGGCCCGACGACAGTTACCTGGTGCAAAAACTCGAAGGCCACGCCGCCGTGGGCGCGCGCATGCCGCTGGGCGGGCCTTACCTGGATGCGGCGACGATGACCCGCATCCGCCAGTGGATCACCGCGGGGGCTGCGCCATGATCGGCTTCATCGTCCTGCGCCGGCTCTTGCCGGCCGTGTGCGCGTGGATCGGGCTGCTGGCCGGCACGGCCAGCGCCGAACCCTACCTGGCAGTGGACCAAGGCCAGAAGTGCATCGTCTGTCACGTCAACGCCAGCGGCGGCGGCCTGCGCAGCGCCTACGGGGTGCACTTCGCGCGCACGGGGCTGGCCGCCTTCGGCTTGCCCGACAGCCTGCCCACCTGGAGCGGCGCCGCCGGCGACCTGCTGCGCGTGGGCGGCGACCTGCGCTGGTCTTCGTCTCGCGTGCAGGTGCCCGGCCAGCCGGCGCAGCGCAGCTCGCGCATGGAGCAGGTGCGCTTCTATGGCGAACTCCGCCTGCCGAGCGACCGTGTCAGCCTCTACGTCGACGAACTCGTGGGTCCCGGCGACTCCACGACGCAGGAGGTCAACCTGCGCCTGCACGGCGAGTCGCGGCTGTGGCACCTGAAGGCCGGCCAGTTCTACCTGCCCTTCGGCTGGCGACTGCAGGACAACACGGCCTTCGTGCGCTCGGTCAGCGGCATCGGCATGGCGACGCCCGAGCGCGGACTCGAAGCGGGCCTGGAGTTCGGCGACTGGTCGGCGCAGTGGGCCGTGACCCGGCCGTTGCGCACCACGGCCGGCGTGTCCGAGCGTCAGACCAGCGCCCTGGTGGCCTGGGTGCAGCCCTGGGGCCGGCTGGGCGCTTCGGCGGCCTCGTCCACCACGGCAGCCGGCAAGCGCCAGGCCTGGGCGCTCTTCGGCGGCCTGCGCACCGGGCCCGTGGCCTGGCTGGCCGAGGTGGACATGGTCAGCGACACCGGCTACCCCGAAGGCCGCCGCCGGCTGCGCGCAGGCCTGCTGGAGGCCAACTGGAAGATCGCCCGCGGCCACAACCTGAAGCTCACCGGCGAATACTTCGACCCCGACCGCCGCGTGGCCGCGGACCACAAGGCCCGGCGCAGCCTGGTGTACGAGCTCACGCCGCTGCCCTTCGTGCAGATCCGCCTGGGTGTGCGCGAGCACCGCGGCATACCGCAGAGCCCGATCGACAACCGTCGCTCCAGCTTCGTGGAGCTGCACGGCCTGATGTAGTCAGAAGCCCGGCGGGCGGCGGTCGAACCAGGGCCGGGCCCGTTCCACCTGCCCGGCCAGGCGGAAGAGCAGGGCGTCCTCGCCCAGCCGGCCCACGGCCTGCACGCCGATGGGCAGGCCGGCGGCGTTCCAGTGCACTGGCAGCGACATCGCGGGCTGGCCGGTGGCGTTGAACATCGGCGTGAAGGGCATGTAGTCGAAGGTCTTGGCGGCCATGGGCGCGATCGCGCCCATGGCCTTCAGCAGCCAGCCGGCATCGAGGGCGTTGACGACGCGCATCAGCCGCTGCTCGGCCGCCGTGGGCTGCAGCGCGCCGGTGCGCGCCGGCGGCGTGGCCAGTGTCGGCGTCAGCAGCACGTCGTGGGCCGCGAAGAAGGGGGCCTGGCGGCGCGCGATCATCTGCAGCTGCAGCGCCGCGCCGGCGTAGGCGCCGGCGCTCAGCGCATTGCCCAGCAAACCCAGCGTGTAGGTTGCGGGTTCGAAGTCGCTTGCGCGCAGCCGGCGTTGCAGGCGGCGTTGCAGCAGGCGCGCCATCTGTTCGATCTGGGCCCGGGTTTCGCCGGCCAGCAGCTCGACGAAGGCCAGCGCGTCGGCTTCGGCATCGAGCAGCGGCGTGGCCTCCTCGACCTCGTGGCCCAGGCTCTCGAGCAGCCGCGCCGTGTTGTGCAAGGCGGCCACGCAGTCGGCGTGCACGGCGCCGTGGCCAAACAGCGGCTGCGCCGTGAAGGCGATGCGCAGGCGGCCCGGTTCGGTGCCCACTTCGTCCACGAAGGGCCGCTCGCGGCGCGGCGCCACATAAGGCGCGCCGGCGTCGGCGCCGTAGGTGGCGTCGAGCATCGCGGCGCTGTCGCGCACCGAGCGGCTGATCACGTGCTCGATCACCAGGCCGTGCCAGAGCTCGCCGTTGTCCGGCCCGGTGGGTGTGCTGCCGCGGCTGGGCTTGAAGCCGAAGAGGCCGCAGCAAGAAGCCGGGATGCGGATCGAACCGCCGCCGTCGCCGCCGCTGGCCAGCGGCACCATGCCGGCGGCCACCGCCGCGGCCGAACCGCCGCTGGAGCCGCCGGCCGAATGCGCTGGCGACCAGGGGTTGTGTGTCGCGCCGTACAGCGCCGGCTCGGTGGTCGGCACGAGACCGAACTCGGGTGTATTGCTGCGCCCGGCGATGCTCACGCCCGCGGCGCGGAAACGCCTCACCATCTCGCTGTCGCGTGGCATCGGCAGCTGCGCGAGCACACGGTTGCCGCTGCCGGTGGGCTCACCCGCCAGCGTGCTGCACAGGTCCTTCAGCAGGAAGGGCACGCCGGCGAAGGGCGCCTGAAGATCGATGCTTGCCAGTTCGGCGCGTGCCGCGTCGTAGCGTGTGCGGATGACGGCGTTCAGCGCCGGGTTGTGGCGCTCGATGCGTGCTGCGGCGGCGTCCAGCAACTCGGCGGCGCTGACGGCCCCGCTGCGCACCAGCGCCGCCAGGCCCAGGCCGTCGTGGGCGGTGTAATCGGTGTCGGAGAGCATCGCGGCATTCTGGACTGCCGCGCGCCACCCCGGACGAATGAAGCGGCGCGACACAACCAAGCTTCCCGCCAGGGAACCGGCTCCGCCGGCCCGTCAGCGGACGGCCGAGCAAGCAATGCCTCTGGCGTTGCGTGGAGCGCCAGCGAGCTTGGGGGCTCAGCCTAATGAGTCGTTGATCTGCTCGTTGAATTCAGACAGGCTGACGGCGGTGTTGACCTCGCGCGGCAGCGCGTCGCGAACCGAGAACACGCCCAGGATGCGGCCGTTGTCGGCCACCACCGGCAGGTGGCGGAAGCCGCGCTCGATCATGATCAGCACCGCATCGGCCACCTTGAGTTCCGGCCGCACACATTGCGGGCTGGGCGTCATGATCTTGCTGACCAGCGTGCTGGCCGGGTCCAGCGCCTTGGCCACCACACGTGTCATCAGGTCACGCTCGGTGACGATGCCCAGCAGTTGGCTGCCCTGGTCGATGATGAGCACGCTGCCGCAGTTGGCGCGTGTCATCACGCAGGCGGCTTCGTGAACGGTGGCGGTGGGGGCCAGGCTCAGCACATGGCGGCGCGACATGGCCTGGAAGATGGTGCGTTCGGACATGGGACACCTCCTGGGGTGACGGGGTGGCGGCGTTTCAGCGCAGCGCAGCGTTGATCTTGGCCAGCGCGCTGGCGCCCGGGCACAGCTGCGCTTCTGCCAGCGCGTTCAGCGGCGTGGCGCAGGTGTTGAACGCGGTGTGCAGGTCGGTGGCCAGCGGGTCGAGGTAGAGCAGGCCGGTGACGACCTCGCCGTGCTGGGCCTGCGTGTTCATGTAGCTCAGTGCGGCGTAGCGGTCGGTGGGGTCGTAGCCCTCGTGCAGCTTGCGCAGCCGCAGCACGGTGCCGTCGTGTTGCGGCACGTCGATCACATCGCCCGGAGCGTAGCGGGCCGTGATCTCTTCGCCTGGCGTCATGAAGTCGATGCGGCTCACGGCCTCGTTGTGCTGGCGCACGTAGTCGTAGCTCTTGGTGCTGCCGCCGTGGTTGTTGAAGGTCACGCAGGGGCTGATGACGTCGATGAAGGCCGCACCGCCGTGCGTCATCGCGCCCTTGATCAGCGGCACCAGCTGTTCCTTGTCGCCCGAGAAGCTGCGTGCCACGAAGGTGGCGCCGAGCTGCAGCGCCAGGCCGACCAGGTCGACCGGGCTGTCGCTGTTGACGACGCCCTTCTTGCTCTTGCTGCCGCGGTCTGCGGTGGCGCTGAACTGGCCCTTGGTCAGGCCGTAGACGCCGTTGTTCTCGACGATGTAGGCCATGCGCACGCCGCGCCGCATGGCGTTGGCGAACTGGCCCAGGCCGATGCTGGCCGAGTCACCGTCACCGCTGACGCCCAGGTAGAGCAGCGAGCGGTTGGCCAGGTTGGCACCCGTCAGCACGCTGGGCATGCGCCCGTGCACGGTGTTGAAGCCGTGGCTGGCGCCCAGGAAGTAGTCGGGCGTCTTGCTGCTGCAGCCGATGCCCGAGAGCTTGGCCACGCGGTGCGGTTCGATGTCGAGTTCCCAGCAGGCCTGGATGATGGCCGCGCTGATGCTGTCGTGGCCGCAGCCGGCGCACAGCGTGCTGATGCGGCCTTCGTAGTCGCGCCGCGTGTAGCCGACCTTGTTGGCCTGCAGCGTGGGGTGGTGCAGCTTGGGCTTGGCGATGAAGGTCATGCGGTCACCTGGTTGACGGCGGTGGCGGGTTGGGCGGCCTCTTCGGCCAGCGCCTTGCGGATGGCCGCGGCGATGAAGCGTGCGGTGATGGGCGTGCCGTCGTAGTGCAGCACGGCGGGCAGGCGCGCCGGGTCGACTTCGAGTTCGTTGATGAGCAGACTGCGCATCTGCGCGTCGCGGTTCTGTTCGACGACAAAGACCTTGTCGTGCGCAGCGATGAAATCGGCCACCACCTGCGGGAAGGGGAAGGCGCGCAGCCGCAGCGCTTCGACCTGCAGGCCTTCGGCGTCCAGCACGTCGAGCGCCTCACGCATCGCCGGCGCGGTGCTGCCGTAATAGATGACGCCAAAACGCGTGGGCTCGTCGCACAGGCGCAGCACCGGCTGCGGCACCAGCGTGGCGGCGGTCTTGAACTTCTTCAAGAGCCTTTCCATGTTGTAGATGTAGTCCGGCCCGCGTTCGCTGTACTGCGCATAGGGGTTGCGTGTGGTGCCGCGCGTGAAGAAGGCACCCTTGCTGGGGTGGGTGCCGGGCAGCGTGCGCCAGGGGATGCCGTCGCCGTCGACGTCCTTGTAGCGGCCGAAGTCCTTGCCGGCTTCCAGTTCGTCGGCCGTCATCACCTTGCCGGTGTCGTACTTGCGCGTGTCGTCCCAGGTGAAGGGTTTGCTCAGGCGCTGGTTCATGCCGATGTCGAGATCGGTCATGACGAAGATCGGCGTCTGCAGCCGGTCGGCCAGGTCCAGCGCGTCGGCGCTGAACTCGAAGCACTCGTGCGGGTCCTGCGGCAGCAGCAGCACGTGTTTGGTGTCGCCGTGCGAGGCGTAGGCGCAGGCCAGGATGTCGCTCTGCTGCGTGCGCGTGGGCATGCCGGTGGAAGGGCCGCCGCGCTGCACGTTGATGATGGTCACCGGGATCTCGGCGAAGTAGGCCAGGCCGATGAACTCGGTCATCAGGCTGATGCCCGGGCCCGAGGTGGCGGTGAAGGCGCGTGCGCCGTTCCAGCCCGCGCCGACCACCATGCCGATGCTGGCCAGCTCGTCCTCGGCCTGCACGATGGCGTAGCGGTGGGTGCCGGTGGCGGGGTCGATGCGGAACTTGTCGCAGTACTTCTGGAAGGCCTCGGGCACCGACGAACTCGGCGTGATCGGGTACCAGGCGCAGACCGTGGCGCCGCCGTACAGGCAGCCCAGCGCCGCGGCGCTGTTGCCGTCGGTGAAGATCTGGTCACCCACCTTGTCGGAGCTGTGCACGCGCAGGCCCAGCGGGTGCGGCAGGTGCTGCTTGACGTAGTCGCGCCCCAGGTGCAGCGCCTTCACGTTGCTCTCGAGCAGCCTCTCCTTGCCCTTGTACTGTTCCGCGAAGAGCTTCTCGAAGACCTCGGCCTCCATGTTCAGCAGCAGCGACAGCGCGCCGACGTAGATGATGTTCTTGAACAGCTGGCGCTGGCGCGGGTCGGTGTAGTTGGCGTTGGCGATCGCCGTCAGCGGCACCGGGATGACGACGATGTCCTCGCGCAGGCTGCCGGGGGGCAGCGCCCGCGTGCTGTCGTAGAAGAGGTAACCGCCGGGCTCGATCTCGGCCACGTCCTGGGCCCAGGTCTGCGGATTCATCGCCACCATCATGTCGACGCCGCCGCGGCGCCCGTGGTAGCCGTGCTCGCAGACGCGTGCCTCGTACCAGGTGGGCATGCCCTGGATGTTGCTGGGGAAGATGTTGCGCGGGCTGACGGGCACGCCCATGCGCATCACCGCCTTGGCAAAGAGTTCGTTGGCCGAGGCCGACCCCGAACCGTTGACGTTGGCGAACTTGATGACAAAATCGTTGACGGCTCTGATGCGCTTCATGCCCGGGCCCCTGCGCGTTGGAGGGTGGTGGTCTGGTGCGACGGGTTGGGCCCGCGGCAGCCCGGGCCGGCCCTGGTGGTGAGCAGCAGGAATTTCTGCATGTCCCATGCGCCGGTGGGGCAGCGTTCGGCGCACAGCCCGCAGTGCAGGCAGACGTCCTCGTCCTTGACCATCACGCGTGCCGTCTTCAGCGTGTTGCTGACGTACAGCGCCTGTTCGATGTTGTTCGAGGGTGCCTTGAGCCGCGTGCGCAGCTCGGGTTCTTCGCCCGGCGTGGTGAAGGTGATGCAGTCGGTGGGGCAGATGTCGACGCAGGCATCGCACTCGATGCACAGCTTGTCGGCGAACACCGTCTGCACGTCGCAGTTCAGGCAGCGCTCGGCTTCCTTGAAGGCGACCGCGGCGTCGAAGCCCAGTTCCACCTCGACGCGGATGCTGGCCAGCGCCTTCTCGGCCGCGGCCCAGGGCACCTTGTTGCGTGTGTCGTCGCTGGGTGCGTTGTCGTAGCTCCACTCGTGGATGCCCATCTTCTGCGACACCAGGTTCACCATCGGCGGCGGCCGGTTGGCCACCGGTTCGCCGTGCAGTAAGCGGTCGATGCTGACCGCCGCCTCGTGGCCGTGGGCCACCGCGGTGATGATGTTCTTCGGGCCGAAGGCGGCGTCGCCGCCGAAAAAGACGTTCGGCACCGTGGACTGGAAGGTCTGCGCGTCGAGCCGCGGCAGGCCCCACTTGTCGAACACGATGCCGCTGGCGCGCTCGATCCACGGGAAGGCGTTTTCCTGACCCACGGCCACCAGCACCTCGTCGCAGGGCAGCACCACGTCGGGCTCGCCGGTGTGCACCAGGCTGCGCTGGCCGGCTTCGTCGTAGACCGCCTTGACGATCTCGAAGCACATGGCCTTCAGCACGCCGCCTTCGTGCACGTAGGCCTTGGGCACGTGGTAGTTCAGGATCGGGATGCCTTCGTGCAGCGCGTCTTCCTTCTCCCAGGGGCTGGCCTTCATCTCGTCGAAGCCCGAGCGCACCACCACCTTCACGTCCTTGGCGCCCAGGCGCCGCGCCGAGCGGCAGCAGTCCATCGCGGTGTTGCCGCCGCCCAGCACCAGCACACGCTTCTTCACGCTGGTGACGTGCTGGAAGGACACGCTGGCCAGCCAGTCGATGCCGAGGTGGATGTCGGCGGCGGCTTCCTTGCGGCCGGGCAGTACCAGGTCGCGCCCGCGCGGCGCGCCGCAGCCGACGAAGATGGCGTCGTAGCCGTGGTCCATCAGCGCCGTCATCGAGTCGACGCGGTGGCCGGACTTGAACTCGACGCCCAGGTCCATGATGTAGCCGGTCTCTTCGTCGATCACCTCTTCGGGCAGGCGGAAGCGCGGGATCTGCGTGCGGATGAAACCGCCAGCCTTCTTCTCGCCGTCGAAGACCGTCACCGCGTAGCCCTGGGTGGCGAGGTCGCGCGCCACCGTCAGCGACGACGGCCCGGCGCCGACGCAGGCCACGCGCTTGCCGTTGGGCGGCAGCGGCTGGGGCATTTTTGCGCGCACGCCGGCGACGCCCTTGAAGTCGGCCGCCACGCGCTTCAGGCGGCAGATGGCCACCGGCTCGGGCTTGGGCGCGTTGGCTTCCTCGACGCGGCCGCGCCGGCAGGCCGGTTCACAGGGGCGGTCGCAAGTGCGGCCCAGCACACCGGGGAAGACGTTGCTGACCCAGTTGACCATGTAGGCGTCGTCGTAGCGGCCCTGCGCGATGAGCCGGATGTATTCCGGCACCGGGGTGTGGGCAGGGCAGGCCCACTGGCAGTCCACGACCTTGTGGAAGTAGGCCGGGTCGGCGGTGTTCGTGGGCTGCAAGTTGGTCTCCTGGTCCTGTACTCGGGGTATTCGGTCCGCTACGGCTGGCTGAAAGTTTATCCATTGCGCGCGGCCGGACAAGGCGGGCACACGCGAGGCTCGCGCCGCCGGCGGGGGTTCAGCGGAAGGGCTCGGCCGGGCCAGCAGTGCGTCCAGCCCGGGCTCGTTGGGGTCGCGCGGCTTGCCGGGGTGGATGATGGCCACCTGGCAGCTCTCGGCGGCCTCGACGAGCTGGCGGTAGCTGCCGGCCGTGAGGTCCTTGATGTAGGCCTGCTTGCGCTCGTCGTAGCCGAACATGCGGTCGTTGATGAGCTGGCATTCGTTGCAGCTGGGGCAGCGTGCCGTGTCTATCCAGGCTTCGTCGTGCGAATGCGCCTCTGGTGCGGCAGGCTCGGCCGGCGCGGCCGCCAATTCGCCCGCGGCCGCAGGCGCCGCGGCCGGGGTGGACGCCTGCACTGAAGTCTGTGCGGCCTGCCATGCGGCCTTCTCGCGCGCCAGCAGGCGTTCGGCGTGCGAATCGTGCACGCCGCCGTGCTCCTGCAGCCGGTGCCACAGCAGCTGGCAGCGGCGCGTGGCCTGCATCAGCCGCGCATCGACCAGCACCCGCTGCAGCGAGTCGTGTTCGTCCACCGCCAGCACATAAGGCAGGCGCCGCGCGGCGTCGGCCTCGTCCAGCGCCAGCCAGTCGGCGGCCGCCAGCATGCCCGCGTGCCAGCGCTCGTGAGGCACACACGCGAAGTGCGCCGCCTGGCGCGGATCGCAGAGCATGAAGTCGGCGTAGGTGAAGGCGCAGCGCTCGCTGCTGCGCTGCTGCGCGGCGTCGGCGTAGTCCAGGGTCTCCACCGGCCAGTCATCCTCGGGCTGCGGATTGTTCTCGAGCGAAAAGCGTTCGGCCCAGTTGCTGCCCGCCGCGGCGTCGTAGCTGAACGAGGGGAAGGCGCGCGAGCTCATCGCCGCTGCAGCGTAGAGGTAGGCCGGCAGGCTGCCCGCCGGGCCTTCGTCGCGCGCAAAGACGCTGAACAGTGCCGGCCCGCGGCAGGCCAGCCCCTGCGCCAGGCGGGCGCGCAGCGCGTACAGGTTGGCGCTGGGCGCCTGCAGCACGAACATGCCGCCCAGCCCCATCGCGGTGGTGGCCAGCCGCGCGCTGCGCACGCCGAAGGCGTAGTGGCCGGTGCCGATGGCGGCGTCTTCCAGCAGTTCGTCGGTCTGTACCAGCACCTTGACGGGCAGGCCCGAGGACAGCAGGTCCATCAGCATCGCGTTTTCGGGCGCCTCGTTGCGCTCGGGCGGGATGCACACCAGGTAGTCGGGGAAGCGCGCCAGGTCGTCGGGCGTCAGCGCGTGCGCGTCCAGGGCCTCGAAGCTGAGGTCGTGCTCGGCCTCGATGTAGCGGCCCTGGGCCTCGAGTTCGGCCACGGCGATTGCGTTCACGAGTGCAGCGAGCTCGTCCAGCCGTTCGCGGAAGGCCGCGGCAGCGGCGGCGCAGTTGTCGAAGACGAAGCCGTGGCAGTGTTCGGCTTCGCCTCCGCCGTCGAGCTCGGGCGGGGCATAGAAGCGCTGCGACTCCAGCACCGCCAGCGTGCGCAGCAGGCGTTCGCGCCGCGACGGCGGCAGTTCGTCGCGCGGCACACCCTTGCCAACGACACGCGCCAGCGCGTCGAAGTCGAATTGCGCCTGGTGCGGGCCGCCCACCGAAGCCATCAGCGCCTGCGGTTGACGCCCGGCCTGCGAGTGGCTGAAGGCGGCGCGCAGGATGTCGGACAGCTTGCGCACCAGCCGGCCGAGGTCGGCGTTGAACTGGCGCGCCTTGCGCCGCTGTTCGGCGTGCCAGGCGTGCGTGAGCAGCTGTGCCGGCATGTCGGGGGTGCAGCCGAGCACCGTGCCGGCGGCCTGCAGCGCGGTGCCGGCCTGCGTCAGCACCTGCTCCAGCGTCTCGCCCTCGCGTGCGCCCAGCCTTGCGGCGGCGGCATTCCACAACTCGGCCAGGCTGCCGCGTGCGCCGGCGCCGACGTCGCGCCGGATCTCGCGTTCCAGCTGCAGCGCGTGGCGGCGCAGGCGCTCGCCTTCGATGCCGCGCGGCGCCACGTCCTTCAGCACGGCGTCGACCAGGCCCGACAGCGTGTGCACAAACGCGGGCGCGCCGTCGCGGGTTTCCAGCACGAGCGGGAAGTCGTGGCGAAGGGTGTCCAACTCGCGGTAGGGGGCCAGCAGCGCCGGGCGCAAGCCGGTGGCCGGCAGCAGGCCGTCGCCGGCGGCCCGGCCGCTGAGGTGGAAGACCCGCTGGTCCTGGTGTCTGGCTTGCATGTCCATCACGGCCCCTCGCTCATGCGGCTTGCTGCGCCTGTGCCGCGTCGTCCGGCCAGACCGTGTACTTGTCGAACTCGCGGTTCAGGCCGGTGCGGATGGTGGCCGGCGAGCGCAGTTGCCCGGCGTGGCGCAGGTCTTCATAACAGGGTGCATCGGGGTTGCGGTAGAGGATGCCCACGGGGATCGGTTCGTCCATCGACGCGATCTCGCGCGCGCGGTCGATGTCGATGGGGTCGTGTTCACGCTGGTTGCGGTAGGCGCTGCTCAAGCTGGGGCTGAGCTGCAGGCCGTCCTTGTGGGTGAGCAGCATCGTGCGCTGCGGGTCGTGCAGCCAGGGGTCGAAGGCCTTGGGCATGAACTCGGGGCAGCGCTGCAGGATGCGCACGAACGAAAAGCCGCGGTGCCGGAACGCCGCGCGCACGATGTCGTACAGCACCTCGGGCACCCAGTCCACGCCCTGCGCGATGAAGGACGCGCCCTGCACGCCCAGCGACACCGTCAGCGGGTTCATCGGCTCCAGCATTGCGCCGTAGGGCGTGGTGTTGCTCTTGAAGCCCTTGGGGCTGGTGGGCGAGGCCTGCTTCTTGGTCAGCCCGTAGACGTGGTTGTCATGCAGGATGACGGTGATGTTCATGTTGTAGCGCAGCGCGTGGATCCAGTGCGCTGCGCCGATGCTGCAGCAGTCGCCGTCGCCGGTGCTGACGAAGACGTTGAGGTCGGGCCGGGCCATCTTGATGCCCTCGGCCACCGGGAAGGCACGGCCGTGGATGCCGTGGAAGCCGTAGGTCTTCATGTAATGCGGCAGCCGGCTGCTGCAACCGATGCCCGAGACGAAGACGGTGTTCTCGGGCGCCAGGTCTTCTTCGCTGCACAGGCGCTGCATCGCGGCCAGGATGGCGTTGTCGCCGCAGCCGTTGCACCAGCGCGGCACGCCGCCCTGGTAGTCCTCCAGCGCATGGTGTTCCTCGTGCAGCTTGATGACACACTGGCTGAGCGACGGTGAGAGGGTGCGGCTCATGACGGCTGGCCTTTCGTAAGCAGTGCCTGGCGCACGACGCGGCAGATGTCGCCGGGCTTGATGGGCTGGCCGCGGGCTTCGCTCCAGCAGTCGATGTCGACCAGGAAGCGGGCGCGCAGCATCATCGCCAGCGCCGAGTAGCGGCGGTTGTCCTCGTCGATCAGTTCATCTTCGATCTTGTCGGACCAATTGCCCTCGATCGTCATCACGTGTCGGAAGCGGGCCAGGATCTCGCGGATGCCCGAGGGCATGGGCTGCAGGAAGCGCAGGTGCATCGAGCTCACCGCCAGGCCCTCGGCGCGCAGGCGCGTCACGGCCTCTTCGATGGCGCCCATGGTGCTGCCCCAGCCTACCAGCAGCATGTCGCCTTCGGGCGGGCCGAACACCGGCGGCGCCTTCAGCGTCTTTTGCAGCGCGGCCAGCTTCAGGCTGCGTGCACGCAGGCCTTCTTCGTTGATCTTCGGGTCGTAGGCGACCTTGCTGGCGCGGTCGTGCGCCAGGCCGGTGAGGGTGTGCATGCCGCCGGGCTGGCCGGGCTGGAAGCGGCGCGACAGGCCCGTCACGGGGTCCCAGTCGTAGGGCTTCGCACCGGGCGGCACCGGCGTCTGGTCGACCGGCGGCGCCAGCCAGTCTTCGCTGAACACCGGGCGCGGGAACGGCTGCTGCGCAGTGGACAGGCTGGCGTCGGAAAGCACCACCACCACCATGCCGAAGGTCTCGGCGATCTTGCGCGCGGTGATGACGGAATAGAAGCAGTCCTCGATGCTGCACGGCGCCATCACCACCTTGGGCGCGTCGCCGTGGCTGCCGAAGATGGCGGACAGCGCGTCGCCCTGTTCCACCTTGGTCGGCTGCCCGGTGCTGGGGCCGCCGCGCTGCACGTTGACGACGACGAGCGGAATCTCCGCCATCACCGCCAGCCCGATGGCCTCCTGCTTGAGCGAGTAACCCGGCCCCGAGGTGATGGTCACGGCGCACTTGCCGGCGTAGCTGGCGCCGATGGCAAACGCACAGGCCGCGATCTCGTCCTCGGCCTGGTGCACCAGGCCGCCGACTTTCTCGAACACCTCGCTGAGGTAGTGCGAAGCCGAGGTCGCCGGCGTGATCGGGTACATGGCGCAGATGTCCATGCCCGAGGCCATCACGCCCAGCGCGATGGCGGTGTTGCCGTTGATGACGATCTGCGCCTCCTTCGACTTCTGCGCCGGAATGCGGTACTTGAAGTCGAGGTTGGCCTCGCCCCAGGCAGCGCCGGCCTCGTAGAGCGCGACGTTGCTCTGGATGACCTTGTTGTCCTTCTTGCGGAAGATGCGTTCGATCTGCTCGCGCGCGAGCGCAGGGTCGAGCCCGTACACGTGGCACAGCAGGCCCAGCACGAACATGTTCTTGCCTTTGCGTGGATCGGCTACCAGTTCCTTGCAGCGCAACTCGAAGGGCGCCTCGACAAGCTTGAAACCGTCCTTGCGCAGCGCCTCGACGGTCTTGCGGTAGCTGGCCACGACCGTCGGGTCGCGGTGCTCGGCCCACATGCTCTCGAGCAGGATGGTCGCGCCGGGCTTCAGTTCGCCGGCCTGCACACGGCCGATCAGCACCTGCTCGTTGAAGGCCACCACGAGGTCGGTCTGGTCGCCGCCGTTGCTGATGCGTTCCGAGCCGATGCGGATGCGGATGCCGCTGGCCCCGGCCACGCTGCGTGCCGGCGGCTGGATCTCGGCCGGGATGATCTCGGTGGTCCAGATGCCGTTGCCCATGCGCGCAGCGATGGCGGCCAGGCTCTGGCCGCAGCGCTGCGCACCTTCGCCCGAGTCGCTGATGACCTCGACGATGTGTTCGCTGATCGGCACGGCGGGGCGCGCCGTGGTGCCGGCAGGGCGGTCGAGCAGGGTGGTGTCGTTCATGGTGTGCGGGGTCCGTTCACAGCTGCTCAGGCGAGGTGGACGCGTGCGTGGCCGCGTTCGCGGCGGTCGATGCCGAACAGGCGCGAGCCCGGGTCGTCGCCCGGCGGCGTGTAGACACGATCGCTGTCGCGCAGGCCCAGCCAGGCCTTCATGCCGCGTGCCGCCTTGCGGCCAGCGCCCATGGCCTGGATCACGGTGGCCGCGCCGGTGACGATGTCGCCGCCGGCGTAGACACCGGCGATCGATGTCGCCAGGCTCTCGTCGGTTTCGATGTAGCCGCGTTTGTCCAGCTTCAGTCCCGAGGTCTGGCCCAGAATGGGGTTGGCGTTGGTGCCGATGGCAAAAACCACCATGTCGCACTCGATCTCGAATTCGCTGCCCGGCACGGCGATGGGCTTGCGGCGGCCCGAGGCATCGGGCTCGCCGAGTTCCATGCGTTCGCAGCGCATCGCACGCACATTGTGTTTGTCGTCGCCGGTGAGTTCGAGCGGGCTGGTGAGCCAGAGGAATTCGATGCCTTCCTGCTGCGCGTGGTGGATTTCCTCGGCGCGCGCCGGCGCCTCGGTGGCGCTGCGGCGGTAGACGCAATAGACCTTCTCGGCGCCCACGCGCAGCGATACGCGCATGGCGTCCATCGCCGTGTTGCCGGCGCCGATCACGGCCACGCGCCTGCCGGGCTGCAGCGGCGTGTCGAAGTTGGGGAAGTCGCGCCCGCGCATCAGGTTGCAGCGCGTCAGCCATTCGTTGGCCGACAGCACGCCGCCCAGCGATTCACCCGGGATGCCCATGAAACTGGGGTAACCCGCGCCGCTGCCGATGAACACGGCATGGAAGCCCATCTCGCCCAGCATCTGCTCGACCGTGAACAGCCGCCCCACGAGCGTGTTGCACTCAAAGGTGATGCCCAGTTGCTTCAGCTTGCCGATCTCGACGTCGACCACGCTGTTGGGCAGGCGGAAGTCGGGGATGCCGTACTTCAGCACACCACCGGGTTCGTGAAAGGCCTCGAACACCGTCACCTCGCAGCCGGCCTTGGCCATGTCGGCGGCGCAGGCCATGCCGGCCGGGCCCGAGCCGACGATGCCGACCTTGAAACGTGTGCGCTCGATGTAGGGGATGTTGGCCCAGCCCTCGGCGATGGCCATGTCGCCGACGAAGCGCTCGAGCCGGCCGATGGCCACCGGCTCCAGCGTGTCGCCCACCGTGCACACACCTTCGCACTGGTTTTCCTGCGGGCAGACGCGGCCGCAGACGCTGGGCAGCAGGTTGGTGTCGGTGATGACGTCGTAGGCCCCGTGGAAGTTCTTCGACGCCATCTTGCGGATGAAACCCGGGATGTCGATGCCCACCGGGCAGCCGCGCACGCAGGGCTGGTCGGCGCAGTCCAGGCAGCGTTCGGCCTCGACCAGCGCGTCTTCGAGCCGGTAGCCCATGGCCACCTCGTCGAAGTTCTTCACGCGCAATTCCGGTGCCTGCTCGGGCATGGCCGTGCGCGCCTGCGGGATGCTGCGGATCGTCTTCTTCTTCGCGGCCATGGGCGGGTCTCCTGCTCTCAATGCGCGTGGCCGGCGCCGCCGCGCAGGCGGCAGCTTTCGTTCCAGGCCTCCAGCGCCGCCTTCTCGGTGGGCTTGTAGCGACCCAGGCGCGCCATGAGGTCGTTGAAGTCGACCTGGTGGCCGTCGAAGTCGGGCCCGTCGACGCAGGCGAACTTGATGCTGTCGCCGATCTTCACGCGGCAGCCGCCGCACATGCCGGTGCCGTCGACCATCACCGGGTTCAGGCTCACCATGGTCTTGATGCCGAAGGGCCGCGTCGTGTCGGCGCATCCTTTCATCATGATCGGCGGGCCGATGGCCACCACCTCGTCGATGTCGGCGTGCTTCGAGATCGCCTGCTTGATGCCTTCGGTGACCAGCCCCTTGATGCCGGCCGAGCCGTCGTCGGTGCAGACGATGAGCTCGTCGCAGACGGCGCGGAACTTGTCTTCCCAGAACATCAGCGCGCGGTTGCGGAAGCCGAGCACGCCGATGACGCAGGCGCCACTTTCCTTGTAGGCGCGCGCCTGCGGGTAGACCGGCGCCACGCCCAGCCCGCCACCCACGCAGACCACCTTCTTCGCGGCGCCGACATGGCTGGGTATGCCCATCGGCCCCACCATCGCGAACAGCGAACTGCCGACGCGGCAGTTCTGCTGCATCTCCTTGGTGGTCTTGCCCACGGCCTGGATGACGAGGGTGATGGTGCCCTTGTCACGGTCGAAGTCGGCGATGGTCAGCGGTATGCGTTCGCCGTGTTCGTGTTCCATCACGATGACAAATTGCCCGGGCCTGGCGGCACGGGCCATCTGCGGGTGCTTGACCTCGAGCAGGTAGGTGACGTCGGAGAAGTCCGAGCGCGCGACGATCTCGAAACCTGGCATGGCATCCCCTCGCGTTGCGGCGGACTGCCGGCGTGGCCACACCTGCCTGCATGGCGGTCACTTCGGCGACGGATGCCGCTCGATGGTGTTCGAGCACCGAGCGTAGCGGCGGCATGCAGGCATGGCTTGCGCCAGATCAAGCGCCAACCTGCGGGGGTGCCCCGTAAGATGCAGCGATGCAGACGCCACCCCTGGTTCCGGCCGTTTCCGGCGAACGGGTTGCCGCGGGCGGCGTCAGTTGCTACGTGGCAGGCGTTGGCCCGCCGCTGCTGCTGCTGCACAGCGTCAACGCCGCCGCCTCGGCGGCCGAGGTCAAGCCGCTGTACGAACACTACCGCGCCACACGCACGGTGTTTGCGCCCGATCTGCCCGGCTACGGTTTCAGCCAGCGTGGCGACCGGCCCTATTCACCGCGCCTGATGACCGACGCGCTGCACGGCGTGGCGCAGCAGATCCGCCAGCGCTGCGGCCCGGCGCCCATCGACGCGCTGGCGGTTTCGCTGGGCTGCGAGTTCCTGGTCCGCGCCGCCAGCGAGCAGCCCGCGCAGTGGGGCCGGCTGGCGTTGGTCAGCCCCACCGGGCTGATGGGCAAGCGGCCGCGGCGCGGCCCGCCGGGCAGCACGCGTGCCTTGCCCTGGCTCTTCAAGGCCCTGGCCTACCCCCTTTGGGCGCAGGCGTTGTTCGACAGCCTGACCCGGCCGGACGTGGTGCGCTACTTCCTGCGCCGCACGTGGGGTGGGCCGGCCATCGACGCCGAGATGGCCGAATACGCCATCCTCACGGCGCGCCAGCCGGGTGCGCGCTTTGCGCCGCTGCACTTCCTGAGCGCCGGGCTCTTCAGCGCCGACATTCACGACGTCTACGAGGCGGTGCGCAGCCCGGTCTGGGCCAGCCATGGCGTGCGCGGCGACTTCACCGACTACCGCGGCCTGCCGCTGCTGAAACCGCAGCCGCCATGGCGCGTGACGGTTTTCCAGACCGGTGCGCTGCCCTACTTCGAAGTGCCCGAGGTCTTCCGCGCCGAGTTCGACGCCTTCCTGGCGACGTGACTGGCATATTCTTCGCAACTGGCCGCGCGCTGCCGCGCGCCTGACCCGCCGCAGCCGTTGCCATGACCAGCCTTTCCGCCACCGAAGTCCGCGTGCTCAGCCTGCTGCTCGAGCGCGCGCTGGCCCTGCCCGCCGACGAGCGCGAGACCTTCATCGCCGCCCTGCCTGAACGCCAGCAGGTGCTGGTGCCGCGCCTGCGCGAGCGCCTGGCCAACGTGGTGCAGGCCGCGGCCGCAGAACCCGCCGCGCCGCCGCCCCCGCGACCGAAGGCGGCGCCCAGGGCCGAGATCCGGGTCGGCCCCTACCGCCTGCTGGAACCGCTGCGCGGCGACGACGATGGCCGCGTCTGGCGCGCCGAGCGCGGCGAGGGCCCGGCGCGCAAGCTGTTTGCACTGCGCCTGCCGCCGCGCGTGAACGCCGACGCCGCCGCCAGGCCGCCGCGCGCCGCCGAGATGCAGGTCGTGCTGCTGCCCGCGCACGCCGACATCGTGCGCCTGGTCGACGCCGGCATCGACGGCGAAGGCCGCTTCTACCGCGTGCTGCCGCTGATCGAAGGCCTGGGCCTCGTCGAGCACGCACAGCGCCGCGGGCGCGGTGATCGTGCGGTGGCGCAGCTGATGCTGAAGGTGGCGCAGCGGGTGGCGCACGCGCACGAGGGGCAGGTGGCCTGTGGCGAGCTGCGGCTTTCCAGCTTCCGCGTCGACGACGAGGGCCGGGTGGTGCTGCTCGACTGGGGCCAGGGCCGCGCATTGCGTCCCGACACCATTGCCGCCGACGTGGTGGCGCTGGGCCGCGTGCTGCAGGTGCTGCTGGCCGGCGCCGAGCCGGGGGCCGAAGCGGGCGCCGGCCGCGCGGCTGCGCGGCCGGTCACGCCCGGCCCCGATCTGGCCTGGGTGCTGCAGCGTGCGCTGCACGGGCGCGCTGCGCCGCCCTACGCCAGCGTGCAGGCCCTGGTCGACGACCTGAAGCTGATCCCCGACTT
>Ga0105047_10004613_pt1 | contig 23900 bp, 19 predicted proteins | sample MAT04_FD_78384 | JGI IMG/M metagenome (GOLD analysis project Ga0105047, IMG submission 78384) | Freshwater microbial communities from Lake Fryxell liftoff mats and glacier meltwater in Antarctica - MAT-04 (megahit assembly) | ecosystem: Environmental > Aquatic > Freshwater > Ice > Liftoff... | reverse complement strand
GGCTTCAGGGAGATGTCCCCCCGTGAGCTGGGTCTCTTATCGAGAGGCTCAGAGGCTGTCCGAAAAGCTAACGCTGACCACGCAACAGACCGATACACTGCGAGATGACAGGATGCCGTGAGGCGAACCCGGTGACCCCAATTGAGGAAACGACGATGAAGCGAGCGCTGCTGGTGATCGATGTACAGAATGAATACTTCACCGGAGCGTTGCCGATTACGCATCCCGTCGGTCACCTGGAAACGATTCTGCGAGTGATGGATGCCGCGGCTGGGCGCGTTCCGATCGTGGTGATTCAGCACCACTTCCCGCAACCTGAGATGCCGTTCTTCCAGAAGGGGGCTCCCGGATGGCAGCTGCATCCGGAAGTGTCCCAGCGGCCATCGGATCTGCGAATTGAGAAGACGCTCCCGGGGAGCTTCACGGGGACAGTGCTTGAAGCGTGGTTGCGAGAGCGCGGGATCGATACAGTGACGATCGCTGGATACATGTCTCATATGTGTTGTGATACGACCGCTCGGCAAGCGGTCCACCTGGGATTCAAGTCGGAGTTTCTCAGTGATGCGACGGGCACGCTGCCGCTGTCGAATTCAGCCGGTCAGGTCACTGCGGAGGAGCTGCATCGGTCGATACTGTGTGCCCAGCAGATGCTGCTGAGCGAGGTATCGACCGCCGATGAGTGGATCAGCCGACTGTGAGTCTGCCGCGTTAGCTCATCACGGCGTGAACGACTTTTCCGTGGACATCGGTCAGGCGGAAATCTCGCCCGGCATGGCGGTAGGTGAGGCGCTCGTGATCGAGCCCGAGCAGGTGAAGCATGGTCGCATGCAGGTCGTGGATGTGGACCTTGTCCTCAGCAGCGTAGTAGCCGTAGTCGTCGGTCGAGCCGTAACGGAAGCCGCCCTTCACGCCGCCGCCCGCCAGCCACATCGTGAACCCTTCCTGGTTATGGTCGCGGCCGGTTCCGTTGCCTTCCGAGGTCGGTGTGCGACCGAACTCTCCGCCCCACCAGACGAGCGTGTCCTCGAGCAGTCCACGAGCTTTCAGGTCATACAATAGTCCGGCGATCGGCAGATCGACTTCGAGTGCATTCTTGCTATGCCCGGCCAAGAGGTCGGAGTGCTGGTCCCACTGGACCTTGTCATCGCTGTGAGTCACTTGGATAAACCGCACCCCGGCCTCTGCAAATCGGCGGGCTTTAAGGCACATCCGGCCGAAGTTGGCGGTGATCGGATTGTCGAGACCGTACAGCTTCTGCGTGGCCACTGACTCTCCAGAAAGATCTTCAACCTTCGGGAGTTCGGACTGCATTCGGAAGGCCAGTTCGAACGAGTTAATGCGGGCCTCCAGTGCAGCTTCGGGCCCGCTCTGGGCTTGATGCTCATGATTCATTCGAGCCAGTTGTCGCAGCTGCAGTTCTTGCACTTCGCGGGGCCAGCGTGAGTTGCGGATGTATTTGACTTCCGCTTTGACGGAGGGGACGCTGGCATTGCCGAATGGAGTTCCTTGATAAACCGCGGGCAGGAAGGATGAACTCCAGTTGTTAATTCCGCCAAAGGCGAGCGTAGGACAGATCGTAACGAAGGCGGGTAGATTCTGGTTCTCGGTTCCCAAACCATAACTGACCCAAGACCCGATGCTCGGTCGGACGAAGTTCTCACTTCCGGTGTGGAGCTTCATTGTTGCCCCGCCGTGCGCGGGATTTGTGCCGTGAAGTGAATGGATCATGCACAGATCGTCGATGCGCTGGGCCAGATGCGGAAAGAGGTCGCTGACCCACAAGCCGCTCTCTCCGTACTGCTTGAACTGCCACGGCGACTTCAGCAGATTGGCGGTCGCGTTGAATTGGATCCGCGGCTTTTCAAAGGGGAGCGGTTTGCCATCGTCGCGAGTCAGCAGAGGCTTGTAGTCGAAGGTGTCGACCTGTGAAGGTCCACCGCCCATGAATAGAAAGATAACCCGTTTGGCCCGCGCTGCAAAGTGCGGCATCACAGCTGCGAGTGGGTGAGCGGGCTCAGCGGAGCGGGCTTCCTCTCCGAGAAGCGAAGCCAGCGCCAGCGAGCCAAACCCGACAGCGGAGCGGTTGAGCAATGCTCGCCGGGAAATCGGCGTTGCGAGGGGAGGGATCATTCAAGCGACTCATTTCACGTAGATGAACTCGTTGGCGGCCAGGAGCGTGTGGCACAGTGCGCTCCACGCCAGTCGAGTTCGCACTCGGGAATCGGGCTCCGAGGACACGAGGGCCGCCTCCATCTGCGACAGCAATTGCCCAGACGACTCGATCTCGGTGTCTGTGGCTTCCCGGGCGTAGGCGAGTCGGAAGAGGGCAGAGAGGCGATCCAAGTCCGTCCCGGATTCCGCGAGAAGTCGTTCGGCCAGCTTGTCTGCGGACTGCATCACGAAATCGCTGTTCATCATCAGCAGGGCCTGCGGCGCAATAGTACTGGTCGCGCGGTCCCCAGTCGGAACTGCGGGATCGGGGAAGTCGAGCAACTGAAACAGATCGAAGACGTTGTTGCGGATTACAGGGAGGTAGAGCGATCGTCGGTGGCTGGTGTAATCGGTGAGATCAATCGAGGTGTGGTCGAACAGGTACCCTCGATTCTTGACCTTCAGGACCGGCCCGCCGAGCGTTGGGTCGAGCTGCCCGCTGACGGCGAGCAGCGAGTCCCGTACTTCTTCGGCGGCTAGTCTGCGCAGGCCAAACCGACCGAGCAGCCGGTTATCGAAATCGTGCTCGTGCGTTTGTGGATGGGGGACGCTGCCCTGCCGGTAGGTGCTGGAGTTGAGCATCAGCCGGTGGAGCGATTTCAGTGACCAGCCATCGGCGATGAATCTCTGAGCGAGCCAGTCCAGCAATTCAGGGTGCGAAGGGGCCTCGCCCAGCAGACCGAAGTTATCGGTGGTGCGGACCAGTCCTCGTCCGAATCGCCAGCGCCAGACGCGATTTACAAAAACGCGAGCGGTCAACGGGTGATGGGGGTCAACGAGCCAGTTCGCCAGCTGGAGTCGCCCGCTGGCTTGCGAAGAAAACTCAGGGGCGGGGGCTCCCAGGATGACAGGCGGGGTATGGCGGGGGACCACTTCGCCGAGCTTTTGAGTGTCGCCACGAATATGAATCGCGACATCCACGACCTCGTCCTCAGTGACCCCCATTGTGGTGGGCAGGTCTGGGCCAGCGGCCTCGAACGCGGTCAACTCCGTCCGGTGCTTGGCCAGTTCGGCAGTCGTGGCTTCCGGGTACAAGGTCTCCAATTTCTCGGGAGGCGTGGCACCCTCAGCCAATCCCTCGCGGGCAGCTGTGTCGGCCGCGGCGATCAGGGCTTCGACGGCCTGCTTCTTGGCGGCGAGTTCGGTGTTGAAGATGGTTTGGATCGCGGTGGCCTCGGTGCCCGGGAGTGTGTTCTCGTGCCACTTCGCCACCTTGACGTAACTGTCCATCGTCTTCGTGCTCTTGAAGACTCCGGCCAAACCGTAATAGTCCGCTGTTTGGACCGGATCGAACTTGTGGTCGTGGCAGCGGGCACATCCGAGGGTCAGCCCCAGGAAGACTCGGCCCACTGCATCGATTTGTTCATCAATAATGTCCATTCGCATCTTCGGCTGATCCGTTTCAGCGAGTACCTTAGGACCGATGGAGAGGAAACCCGTAGCGGTCAGTTGGGCGTGTTGCTGGGCCTCGGTCTCGAACGGGAGCAGATCGCCCGCAAGCTGCTCGACGATGAACTTGTCGAACGGCCGATCCTGGTTAAAGGAGGCGACGACGTAGTCGCGATACTTCCATGCGTTTCCATGCGCGATGTTCTCGTCCAGTCCGTTGGAGTCGGCATATCGCGCGACATCAAGCCAATGCCGGCCCCAGCGCTCGCCATAGGCCGGTGACTCCAGGAGCCGGTCGACGAGCTTCGCAAAAGCACCGGGGCTGTCGTCGCTCAAGAACTCGGCGATCGCTGGCGGTGTCGGGGGCAATCCGGTCAAGTCGTAGGTCACTCGGCGGATCAATGTTCGTTTGTCAGCCGGTTCAGCCGGAACCAGCTGGGCTGCTTCGAGCGGGGCGAGGATGAAGTGATCGATGGGCGACTGCGGCCACGTGGCATTTTTCACTGCCGGGATCGACTGCGGCGTCAGCGGTTGAAATGACCAGTGATGGGGGTCACGCTTGCGGGTGTTCGCAACGGCGCCCTCGGGATAAGGAGCCCCTTGCTCGACCCACTTGACCAAAGCCGCAATCTGAGGATCGGTGAGCTTGCCGTCCTCCGGCATTTTGAGGTTCTCGTCGACATGCCGCACCGCTCGGATCAGCAGGCTTTCGTCGGGCTTGCCGGGAACAAGAGCGGGTCCATTGTCGCCCCCCTGTAGGATGGCCTCGCGCGAATCGAGCCGCAATCCAGCCCACTGCTTGGCGTCGCCGTGGCACTTCTGGCAATGCTCGATCAGCACCGGGCGGACATCAGTCTCGAATTGTCGGACCGATTCCTGGGCCGCCATCTCCTCGCTTGTCAAAGGGGCTTGCGCCAGCAGTACTGCACAGAGGAGCGCCGTCACCATCTGCGGACCTTTCGGGGTTCAACATCGCACCGCGAGCAGCGGCAGCTTTACGGGTTGCACACGCTCCAGCATAAGCGGATTTCAATGGGTTGGCCAGTGGGATAGCGACGTTTGATCGGAATCGGAAATGATTTGTGGGATACGGATTCGCGAACGGATATTTGGAGGGAGAATACTTTCCGGGGGCGAAGCTCCTGCTGTGGACATGATGTCGAGATTCAGAGTGAGTGAAAAGTCAGCCGGACCGCGATTTCCTCGTAGCTAGAGCGGTTTGACTCCTCGCCTGTGCGCTTCTGGCTCTCTCGGCTGGGGGGGCGACGCTCCGGCTGAGCCGCTGGTACCAGAGAGCGTCTACTCCGGTTGCGGCTCAGCCGGAGCTTCGCCCTCCCAGGTCCAATGATCTCAAGTGTCAAGACGACTCGTCAAACCGCTCTAGGTTCGCCAGAACGTGGGTGAGGGAGGGAGGGAGGGAGGGAGGGCTTCGAACTTCTGAACAGCCATCCGGTCGAGACTCGACGAGACGTGGCGTCGAGCAGAAGGCCACGCGTTCTGGCGCTGGCCCACCTTCTGGCGAAGGTCGCTCCGACAGAGGCCGAACATGTTCACCGCACTGGGGCGAAGGTTCTCGAATCGCGTCCATCCCGGGAGCGGCTCAGCAGGCGGTTCGCACTCCCGTCCGAGTCGGACCCTACGATTGACTCGTGGCCGAGCGATTGCACTCGTGCCCTCTTTATCAAGTTGCGGCGGACGGCTCTTCGGGAGTTTCGTCCCCCTCCAGTTCGTCTTTCGGATCTTCGAGGAACTCGGCGAGAACGGTCGTCGCATAGGCTCCCGGAGGGAGCGAGAAGACGACGCGTACGCCGAGTGGGTCGGCGTGAACGGCGACATCGGTTGGGTAGACCACCAGCGCACGACGGGCTCCCTGCATCAGTTGGCTGTAGGGCTCGAAGTGTTCGAGCTCGAACCCCGAGGCTGCCAGAATCTCCTGCTCCAACTGATACGTTTCTCCGGAGGGCGATTTCATTTTGACACCGAACATGGGGCCGGTCGGGATCACTTCACGCGAGTCGATGCGCGCTTGGTCAACGGCGGGGTCTTCGGTCAAGAAGCAGCCTCCTGAGGCGATGACCTGCAACACGTCACCGTCGAGAGCCCGGCGCAGGCTACCCCGGCTTTCGCGGATTTGGATGACCGCATTGAACAAGTCCGACTGCACGGAGGAGAGGGCCAGCCGCAGAAACGAGCGGCGGCGATGCGGCTCAATCTCTCGGGCGCTGCGGGCTCCCGTCAGCAAGTCGCGGCCCCACGCCAGCGTTGAGTCGCCAATCCCAAACCGCTGGTCGCCATACCGGTTCGGCACGCCCTCTTGCCGGACTCGCTCTGCAATTCCCGCAGCATTCTCATGTGCAGCTGGGTCGGCTGTTCGCACGCGGATATCAAAGCGATTCCCGACCAAGTGTCCGGTTCGCAGCTTGTTCCGGTGGCGGCTGGACGACAGAACCTTAATCAGACCTTGGGCTGCCAAGTCATCCAGCGCGGAGAGCCGACTCTGGGCTTCCCCGGGAATCGAGATCCACTGCCGAGTCACTGCTCGACGATCCTTTTGACCCGCCATGCCGATTGAGTCGCGGGAGATCCCCAGTGCCCGGCTCAGTTGCCCGGTGAGGTAGTCGGATGAGACATCGCGTTTCTCGATCCACAGATAGAGATGTTCGCCCTCTCCCGTGGGGAGGTACGCCGGAAGCTCCTCGACAACGAAGTCTTCCGGCTCCTCCTTGATTCGCCCACGAAGTCGAGCCGATATCGGGTGGGTCATCGAGTGGAATTCTATTGAGAGATGGAGAAGAGTGAGCGGACTGGCGCTAGCCACCGGCTCTGCTCCGCGTCCGACACAGAGCCGGTGGCTAGCGCCCCATGGGACTTGCTTTCCCCCCCATGTCTCAGGGGCGAAAAACAAAGCAGTGAGCGGACTGGCGCTAGCCACCGGCTCTACTCAGCGTCCGCCCACAGAGCCGGTGGCTAGCGCCAGTCCGCTCACGGGATCTGTTTTCACTCGCTCTGGAGCAACACTAGCCGGATCGATGCCCCTCGTCGAACTTGGAGGAGAATTCCATCCTCAAGTTTCGCTTCACTGAGGGCCTTCTGAAACACTTCGAGAGTTTCGATCTTCGTGTTTCCGACCTTGGTGATCACATCGCCTTCTTGAATCCCGGCTTGGGCGGTGATTGATTCCGGTTTGACACTCACAATCACAACTCCTTGCAGTCCAGGGGCACCCAATTCATTGGCGACTTCGGGAGAGAGAGTTTTGGCGAGGAATCCAAACTTGGAGATCTCCTTTTGCTTATCGGGAGTCGACTTCTTGGGATCGCTCTGGGTGTAGGCTGTGGAGTTCCGCTGTTCGAGGGTGATATCGAGTTTGACGGTCTCGCCATCACGCAGGATTTCTGCTGGGTAGCTCTTGCCGGGCTCCAGCTGTTCTACAAATTCTTGCAGGCTGGGACGGTCTTTGACGGGCTGGCCGGCGAATTGCACGAAGACATCGCCCGGCTGAACGCCCGCCTTGGCTCCTGGAGCGTCGGGCAGAACTTCCATGACGGCAACACCCGACGGGATGCCCAGTGCCTTCTTCACCCGGGGCTTGAGGTCTTCGAGTGTGACCCCGATGAACGAGCGGTGGACGGTTCCATCAGCGCGGAGCTTTTCGACGATCTTGCGAGCCTGGTTTGATGGGATGGCGAACCCGATGCCGTCGTACCCGCCGCTACGGCTGGAGATCGCGGTGTTAATGCCGATGACCTCGCCATTCATGTTGACGAGGGCTCCGCCGCTATTTCCGGGGTTAATCGCGGCATCGGTTTGCAGGAAGTGCTCCCGCCCATTGATATCAAGGCCCTTGCGATCTGTCGCGGAGATAATTCCTGCTGTCACAGTGGTGCCGAGGTCGAATGGATTTCCCAATGCCAGAACCCAGTCTCCGATCTGCGTGGCGTCGCTATCGCCAAAGCTCACAGCGGTGAGGGGCTGCTCGGGTTTCATGTGGATGACGGCCACATCGGTCACCGAATCGCCGACCCAAGTGTCGGCCTTGATCTCGGTGCCATCGGCAAATTTGACGACGACTTCATCGGCCCCGGAAATGACGTGGGCGTTGGTGACGATCACTCCGCTGGCATCGATCACGAATCCCGATCCGGCACCCCGCTGAGCGGGGAATTGCATCCGGCGACGCAAGCCGCGCCCACTTCCGCCTCTCTGGCCGAAGAACTCCTTAAAGAGTTGTTCATCTCCGAAGGGGGAATTCTGGAACTGGTCTGGCGGAAGACCGTCCTCTGCTTCGTTCCCCGCCTCGACTTCAAGGATCTTTCCCTTGATGCGAGTCTCAATCGACACGATGGCCGGTAGGGCTAACCCCGAGACGGCTCGAAAGGCTGTCGAGAGATCCTGCGGCGACTTGATGACCGTTTTGGAAGGGGATTCCGCTCGGGTCCAGCGGGCCGCGACCGCTCCCACACCAACTGCTGCGAGGAGGCCAGCAAGCCAGAAACCAGATCGACGGGGTGAAGCTGTCATGGGGTGACTTCCTGCAAGGAGGACTTCATAGGGCGTGTGAAGGAAAGAGAGCCTGAGTAGTGGACCCCGACGCGTGTTCGCCGGGACGGTCGCACTTCAACACTCTATTGTTTTCCCGCATGGGAAAATGTCTACTGTTCTTCTGTGTAGATTAGCGGACTGGGAGCAGATTGTCAGTGGCACAGGATTCTGCAACAGAAGACTCAGTGAGTCGTTGCCGATCCTCGCCATCTCCGGGAGCCTTTCTCCCGTTCCGCCTCGATTTTCTCCATCTGCTCTCTCACCATTCGTTCCACCGAGCCATTCCAATGCCAAGAAACCAGCGTGGGGCCGAACCGGAATGGGACTCCGACGAATGGAGCGACGACGACTATGGCCCCGACGATCAGTCAGAGACGACCGACTGCATCCAATGCGGTGCCGAAATCTACGACGATGCCAGCCGCTGCCCGATCTGCGGCGAGTACCAAGTCGGCGACCGCAGCTTGACGGCTTGGGAAGGCCGCCCGCTCTGGTGGAGGATGGGCGGGCTGCTGGGGATTATTGCGGTGCTGTTTGGGTTGCTGGCGGTGTGCTTTTAAAGAGACGTTTAGAATTGGCTTTCGCTCGGAGAACGCAGACGTGAATGTTTGCTCGGCTTGGGTGGTCAATCGGAATAATGATAACGACACGCGATGGCCACAAGAACATGGGCTTTGACGAGATAGATCAGGCGATGCTCTTCAGTGATGCGTCGCGACCACGAGCCTGACAAATCGCCCTTCAGTGGTTCCGGCTTGCCGATCCCTTCGAAGGGAGTCCGCAGCACTTCCTGAATCAACTGGTTGACTCGTTTCAACAGCTTGCGGTCCTGTTCAAGGAGCCACTGGTAATCCTTCCAGGCCGATGGCGTGAAGGTGAGATTCATTCCGCGACCAGTTCGCGTGTAATCGACTTCCCGGCCTCGACTTCAGCGAGCGAACGTCTCAGATGCGCAGCGTTGGCCGGACTGGCTAACAGAGATAGCGTCTCCTTCCAAGAGTTGAACTTCTCCAGCGGCATGACGACAACCTGTCCGCCGTCGTCCCTCACAACGATTCGTGGTTCCGCATCTGCGAGAACTTGCTCGATGAGACGCGGCAGGTTTCGTTCAGCGTCTTTCAAGGTGACAGCTGGCATGGCGATCTCCGTGAGGCATAGAACCTCGGTCGTGCGGTGGGAAATAAATATAGCGAGCAGTCGAGTGTGTTGCGTAGATTGGATCCAATTCCCGGGGATCGTCGTCTAGTCCTCGAAACGTGTGAGTGAATCAGCAGCGAGGTGACAGAGACTCTGAAGGACGCTGCCGCGTGAGATGCAGCCGGGTGACCTCAGAATTCTCAAGAATTCTGCGACCCCCACGCGGGCTCCATCACCCCGCTGGGGCTGACCGAATAGGGGAGCCACAGCAGGCTCACCGCTTCGATGGTGGTGTCGGACTTGCGGGGTTTCACGTCGAAGTCGGTGACCTGTACGTCATCCGGGAGTTCGGCTGTGATGCGGTCGATCTCGCCTTGCAACTCAGTTTCCATCGCTTCGAGATCAGCCTGGATGGCCTCGACGGTTTCCTGAGCGCGGGTCACGTCCCCCTTCTGCTCGGCGGCACGGGTGGCGGAGCGAAGGCTACCCGCGGCGCGGGTCAAGTTTGTGGCTGAGGCCAGCTTGCGACCGAAGAGTGCTCCGAAGATCGAAGTCCCGAACTGGACAGCTGCGGTGAGCGTGGCCCCGCTCGCTTGGGCTTTTTCCCGCTCGACTACTTGTTCGGATCTCCGCTGACGTTCTTGGAGTGTCTCGATCTTGGAGCCGTACTTCTTGCGGAGCTTTTCGATTTGCAGGTCGCGTTCTTCTCGGGCTGAGTGCTTAAGTCGGGCCTGGAAATCGCCGGTCTTCTCGCCCGCATTCGCGTATCGGCTGAGAGCCTTGCAATACGGGACGGTGTAGGTTCCTTCGCGGTAGAGCGAGTTCTTCAACCCCGTCTTCCACGAAGTGTACTGCTTCGGCTGAGAGAGTGCCGACGGGAGGATTTCGAACCGCGCTCCGTCGACCGGCTGGCGCGACAGAGCGAGTTCATCGGGGTTCACATCGTCAGCCTGGTCCCACGGATCGTCGGGCACGCCATCGTTCATCACGCAGAGCCGTGCGACATTCTTCCAGGCATCGATCCCGGCCTTGGCATCGACAAAGTGCATGCGAGCTGTGACGAGGAGAGCTGGGCGGTAGACGATCTCGCTGGCGTTTTTCGTCACGTCCGCGAAGATCTGCCGGATGTCGACAGGCAGGATCGGAGCGACGTTCACGGCAGCGGGAGCGATGCTGGCTGGAGCGGCCCCAGAGTTCGGCTCAGGATTGGCAAAAACAGACGGAGCGGCACTCGCAGGGGCTGCCAGTGGCGTCGACGCAGTCTGTGGCAATCTCTTGCGCGACGCCATCAACGTCGAAATCTGCTCGCGCGTCAGCGGCCCGCGCAGATACGACATGGCCCAGCGAGTCTGCATCACCACCGGGGCGTTTTCATGCACGTTGTTGAGCAGGAACACGCGGTTGCCGAGTCCCGAGAGAATTCGCTCAACCTTCTGGCGGTCGAAGTTCGCCCCCGCTTGCGACGAGGCTCCCTCAAGCCCGTCGAGGACGCGCAGCTTGTCTCGCTCGGTTTGCAAGCGTCCCAGGAACCACGTCCCGGCGTTCGAGAGGGCCTTGTAGTCGAGGTCGACGGGATTCTGCGTCGCGAGGATCAGCCCCAGACCGTATGCACGGGCCTGCTTGAGTAGGGTGAGCATCGGAATCTTGGACGGTGGATTCGCACTCGGAGGCAGGTAACCAAACACCTCGTCCATGTACAAAATCGCCCGCAGGCTCGATGTCCCCGACTGCTGCCGCATCCACGAAATCATCTCGGTCAGCAACAGCGTCACGAAGAACATTCGCTCGTGATCGTTCATGTGAGCGAGCGAGATGATCGACATTCGCGGCTGACCGGACTCCGTATACAACAGCCGCTGAATGTTCAGCGGTTCGCCCTTCGTCCACGACTGAAACGCGGGAGAGGCCAATACATTGTTGATCGTCATGGCCAACTTAAGCCGGTCCGCTGCCGGGAAAATCTGGTCGACATCCATGATCCCGATCTGCCGAAACGGCGGGTTCTGGACCTCGCGAATCAGGTTCGCCAAGTCGAGCGAACGACCGGCCCGCCACGCAGAGTCGAGGATGTTCGACAGATAAATATGCTCCCGACTTTGCAGCGGATCGGCATCCAGATCGAGCAGCGTCAGCAGTCCGCCGACAGCTGCGGAGATGCGTTCCCGCATGGCGTCGGCGCTCTCCAGAATAGCGGGCGGCGGAGCATCGAGGGATTTAAGGATCGTCAGTTGCAGCCCCGCATCGCTGCCGGGGGTGTAGATCGAGACCTCGACAGCGTCGCGGAGGCGTTGAATGCGGTCGAGCGGCTGGTCCCAGTCGGCGAGCCCCTTCTTCCACAGGTCGGCTTGGGCTGCGGCGAATTCGTCTTCGGTCATGCCTTTGCGGGTGGCTTCCTCTTTCTCGATCCAGGGTCGGAACTCTGCGGCACTCAGTCCGGGGAAAGTGAGCATCAAGTTCCCGAGATCCCCTTTGGGATCAATCACGATCGACGGGATGCCATCGATCGCCGCCTCTTCCAGCATGGCGATGCCCAAGCCGGTCTTCCCGCTGCCGGTCATGCCGACGATGACCGCGTGGGTGTTGAGATCCTTCGAGTCATACAGCACCGGATCGGGACCGGTTTTTCCGGCCTCGATGTCAAACGACCGGCCCATGTAAAAGACGCCGAGCTTTTCATAATCGTACATGAGGGAGCCGTTGAGAGTTGATCGACGTTTAGCCACGACGCGAAGGCTTTGAGAAGCGGAGTGTTCCGCAACCGGGATAGACACCTGCTGGCCAGTTGATCTAAAACACCGCCCACGTTGGACTTGGTTTCGAATCGGACTGAACCGTACCGCAGATCGGCGGGATGCGGCAAGCCGGGTCGGAAGAGATTTTCGCAGGCGAACACGGGATGTGTTCGAGGATCAGGAGAGCATTCGCCATGGATGGCAACTGGATTCTGGCACAAGCCGGCCCTCGTACAGGGTTCGCCGACAACGATACGACGCTCATGACAGCTACCGAGAATGTTGTCGTCCCGATTTCGGAGGCTGCACAAAGTGCCGCAGAGTTGGCGAAGAACCCCCAAGCCCAGATCGAGGAGTGGTATCACTCCGCGATGAAGTTCCTGACTGAGCAAGGGTTGAACTTTGTCTTCAAACTCATCGCCGCAATCGCGATCTTTTATTTCGGGCGGATGCTGGCCCGAATGGCGACCAGGGTGGCGTCCGAGGTCATGGAACGTGTCGGCACCGACCCGATTCTGGTGAAGTTCGGTGCGAACCTGATGTACTGTGCGATGCTGGTCGCGATCGCTCTGGCCTCTTTGCAGATGCTCGGAGTCGATGTGACCTCCGTCACGGCCATTATCGCAGCCGCCGGTTTTGCAGTCGGTCTCGCCTTGCAAGGGTCGCTCGCCAACTTCGCAGCCGGAATCATGCTCATTGTCTTTAAGCCGTTCAGCGTGAGTGACGAGATCGAAGCGGGCGGCGAGACGGGCAACGTGGAAGAGGTCAATATCTTTAATACAATCCTGCGAACGAATGGCAACGTGAAGATCATCATTCCAAACGGGCAGATCACAACCGGGACCATCAAGAATTTCACCGCTCAGCGGATTCGATTGATCGAGCTGCGAGTAGGCTGCGGGTATTGTGACGACTTGAAGCAGGTCAAGTCGTTCCTCGACAAGCTGGTGCGGGGCGATGTCCGGATCGTGACCACGCCTCCCCCCGCAGTTTCTGTGGCGGAGCTGTCTGACTTCAGCGTGATTTTCTCGGTCAAGTGCTGGGTCGGCACCAAGGAGTTTGGGGATGTTCGTTCCGCGCTGTTGGAGCGCGTCAAGCTGGGCTTTGACGAACAGGGCTTCACGTTCCCGTACCCCAGCCGCGATGTCTACGTCCATCAGTCGAACGCCAGTATCGCCAAGGCGGCGTAGGTGGCAAGGCTTGGCTCCATCCACTCCTCACGTGGCTGTATCGGGTTGAGACTCTCAATAGGCGGATACAATGGCCGCTTGGGGACCAACCATGTGATCGGCTCAGTTTTGCGTTTGGCGATGATCTTGAGTATTGATGGGGAATCGGTTTTTCTGCGAGTTGACATTCCGTGATTCGATGATAAAAATTTGAGCGACGTGACAAGACTTCCAGTTCCAGAATTGGATGGTTCGATTGCGCAAGCTCAGTGTCGGCATAATGAATACCAACGACATGCCCCCCCCAGAATGTTCTTGGTTGAGGGCGAATGCTTCCACACTTTTCTTAGGAGTGTTGTTGTTAACGGTGGCCTGGGGCTCAATGACAGCCGTCGCGAGTCATGTGTATTCGTCTCAAGATCAGCTCGCGGTGGACTCCGCCGTCATTGATCTCGGAACTGTCTCGCGGGGTGGTAAGCAGAAGTGTGTCTTTCGCGCCACAAATGTCTGCTCGGATCAGATTCGCATCGCTTCGGTGAGACCTCCATGTTCTTGCAGTGACGCTGATGTTGAATCGTCTCCGTCACGCCTAAAACCAAGTGAGTCTGGTGAAATCTCCCTCTCTTGGCAGGTTCCAATCACTCAGGGGCGCCAGCACGCAGATTTCGTCGCAACTTTTTCTGTTGGTGAAGCTCCGCAAGTCAACCTGCTGTCATCCAATCTCATGTTCACTGCAATGTGCGATGTCGCAGTCGACTCAACTGCTCGTGAAGTCTTTGTCACAATCCCAGAACGGAGCCGAAAATGAACCTTCTTCGCCTTTGTGTATGTTGTCTCGTGCCGACGCTGGTTGTCGGAATCCCCTGGCTGACATACGCAGCTTGTCCCCAGACGACCACAAACACTTCGAAATATTTCGGATCTCACCTAGAGTGCATCGGCCAACCGACAAACGCGCAGTGTCCCGACGTAAACTTCAGACAGTTAGGAGTTGAAGTTCTGAATGGAAACTTTTCTTGCAAGTCCTCTACCCTGAATACGGAATGCATCGACGACACTTTTATGGAACATTGCAGCCGTATCGCTGGGTGTGGGTGGAATATTACTACAGGTAAACGCGAGCCTAAGGCAGGAGGCGTGTATTCGACTCATGTTAGAAAGTATAGTGCAAGTTGCCCAACAGGAGTATGACGATGTGGTTACTGCTGTTGGAATTCGTTCCAGCAAGAATCAAAGTGGCGATGGATTTGAATTTCGGCGAACCTCGGTATCCGAATTCCCGATCTGCTTTCGTTCTTGCTGGGAGAGCATGCTTTTCTTTCCGCCGCAGTCGACTCTTCTCTTCCCGAAAGTCTCGAGTTTCGCTATCTTCGGGCCATTCCGTTCTATGCGATTCATACGCGGTCTCGCGTAGGCTCTGGGACAGAGGATCGAGTAGAGCAAGCACCTACTTAGAATTGGATTGTGATGTCATGGGATTTCTGAATCGGCTAGTCACAATTATTTTCAGAGGGGTGCTTCGGCTTCTCGCATGCGACCAATTGTCCGTTGCTAGAGTTTGGCTGGGTTTCATCTGTTTCACGCTGCCCATGCTGTTTGAGGTTGGCGCGGTAATGGCTCAGGAAAGTCTTCTGTCTTCAGTTCGCGAAGCCCGATCAGAATGGAAGTCGGCGCGAGGCAGAATTGAAGGTAAATACATTGACTACATAGCAGGTACTCGCGCTGTTCACTATGACTTTTTATTTGATGGTGAGAAACTCAGGATTGATGAGACAATTCGCAGTGTGAGTAGTTCAGAGCACTCCCGACTGGTCAATATTATTTCTCCCGATCGTCACATCAGATACACGGACATGGATACTAGCACACCACAACAAGCCGTTTCATCAATATCCGACCTACGCAAATCCCCTCGCCCCCCCAGTGAATTGGTAGCTGACCCGAGACACATCGGATTAGCAGCTTCGAGTTTTGAGGGACTGCGATGGCAACAACCTGAATACAGCATCACTGGTTCTCTTCCAAAGTGGATTCCGGGAAAGCTACAGTATGAGGAATGGAATGGAATGGCGTCCGAGGTCATGAATTGGAGTAGAAAGAATACGGACGACCAAGTTGACGATACCCTGAAGGCTCGCATCGTTCCATCACTAGCCTACGCAGTTGTGCAAGTCAAAGCCCGTTCAGTCGTGCGCGAAGTTGACAAGCTGATTGAGATGTCTCAAGTAGTCGATACGGTGTATTCGGAACAGGCCGGTGGGAAGTACTTTCCCAGCAGTTACATTTACAAGGTCACAAAGGGGGATGTGGTCCAAGATGAAGAGAATTGTGTCATTCACTTGGATTCTTTCAACGAGCCCATCCCACAACAAGAATTTCAAGTTGCAGGCATCAAACCCCATCCGGGAGCACGTTTTGCAATTTACCCGAATATCGATGGGCAAGGTGACATGGTGTGGAATGGAGATGAACTCAAGTTTTCTGCTTCGTCTTCTTCTGTGACTCCGCCATTGAAGAGTCCGCCCGCTTCCAAGACATTGTTCTTGATTCTCACTGCCATTGTTTTTGCGTTGATCGCAGCAGTGTGTATTTTCAGGATTTCTCGGGGTAGAGCAGTGTCGAAATGACACCGCATCAACTTACTTCTAGACTTCTGTCGTATCCACTTTGAACATCAGCATCTCGAAGGCCGCGTGAGTGACATCGATCGATTCCACCCGTTCAATTTATAATTCGAGGCGGTTCTGGCCTTCGGCGGTGGTGCTGTTAGTGTTCCTGGTGTCTCAAGGGAATATGGCACGTATTATTGGACCACTGGATCCCAGTTTCCTGGCGATGCAGTTTGCGTTCACACCCACTCGCTTCGACGAGATACTGGCGGCCTGGGGACCAGAGGGCGTCGCGCGGTATCGCTCTCATTTTGTTTATGACCTCGTTCACCCGCTAATCTTCGGAGCACTGGGGTGGATGGCTGTGAAGACTTCACCCGTGTTTGATGGTCTTTCTGCGGCGAAGGAGCGGCTCTTCCGCTGGATGTTGCCCGTTGCGGCGGGTCTCGACTACATCGAAAATACCTGTCAGTTAAAACTGCTGTCGTGGCCACTGGGAACTGCCGACTGGCTGGTCCCGGTGTCGGCGACTTGCGCGTCGATCAAGTGGGCACTGGCGGTGAGTTTTACGATTGTCTTCGGATATCGAGTGATTGTTTGGGCCTGCCGGAGTCTCGCCTGAACGACATGCCCGAGGCCGCGAGAACTCTCGGCGGAGTGCGAGACTCACTTCGAAATTGCCGACTGGCCCGGTGAGCAGTGCCGCTCTTCGTCCCGGCAGGTACGGTTGATAAAAGCTTACCGATTTATCGGTGGGGGGGTGGCCAGCTCTCAGCCAGCCCAGTCCCGACAGGGACGACAGAAGCCCCTTGTGATCTCTCGCAGCGTCTTTCGCCCCGCTGAGGCTGAGAGCTTTCCAGAGTTTCGCTCCCACCGATGAAACGGTGGGCTATTATCGGGTGTCCCGGCCGGGACAAAGAGGCCGACAGTACCGCATTGGACTGGGACGCGACGCAGGCTGCAAAGTGTGTCTCACTCTCTCGATGCCGCCGACCAGTGATTGCGGGTGCGGGGGCACTGAAATCCTCACCGGGCAGACGAAATCGCTTTAATGAAAGCGGGCTGGGGCAGCGCGTGTGCCAGGTAGGACGACTGAGTCGCACGGCAATACTCGATGAGTTCGCAGGCCCGCTGGACGATCCCCAGTACGTCGCCTTGGTTCTTTGCCGCTTGCTCCAGTTCCATCGCTTTGGCCGCGATTTCGGGGGCTCCACTGAGGGCGGCCGATTCACTCAGGCGACCGGCCATGACTCTCAGTCCCGCGACATCCTGCTGGTCGACAGCTTCGGCGAGGCGTTCCATTTCCTGGCCGATTCCGAGTGCCGTTTCTTGACTAATGCGAGGGAGAATCGGTGACTCGGCCTTGCACCGATTCGAGACTCGAATGAAGCGTTCCACGATCTCTGAATCGAACTGGGATCCCGCACAGCGTCTCAGCTCCGCAAAGGCCTCGATTCGCGATTTTGCAGGACGATAGGATCGCTCCGTCACCATGGAATCAAAAGCATCCGCGACGGCCAGAATGCGAGCACCGAGGGGGATGTGTGATGTGGCCGGTCCCAGATTCTCGTCGTGTCCATCGAAATGTCGGCGGTAGTTCTCGACGATCAGAGACAGCTCTTCCGAGGCGAAGCTGGCGCGAATAATCTCAAGTCCAATTCGTTCATGCTTGTGCATTAAGGCCCATTCGTCATCCGTGAGCTTGCCAGGCTTAAGCAGGACGGAATCTGGCACACCGATCTTACCGATGTCATGTAACAGCGCAGCTGTTTCCAGGACATAGCAGTTGCTCATCGACATCACCCCTTGTGCAACATCGACGCACAGATCGGCCACGCGGCGACTGTGCGCAGCTGCGACGGGGTCGCGATATCCCAGAGCTGAGATCAGTGCGGTCACCGCGGGGAAAGGGATCATTGACTTCCGAGGCGGGGGCGATTCGGCACGCGTTGTTGGCTTGTGCTGTTCGTTGACCAGATTCTTCGGGATCTGGTCGAAGCACACGACTTGATTACGCCCATTTCGTTTTGCAAAGTACAAGCTCTTGTCCGCTTGATCCAGGAGATCCTGGGGGCTGGCTGCATTTTGGCTCAGCGCTGAGACGCCGAGGCTGGCGGTGATCGACAGCTGGGGAAACTTCATCGCTGCCAGGGCCTGGCGGATGCGTTCCGCCACGACTGCGGCCTCCGGCAGTTCGGTGTTCGGCAGTAGCAGGGCAAACTCTTCGCCACCATAGCGGGCGACGATGTCCGTGTTTCTGGCGGCATACTGAAGGGTCTCTGCCACCTTCTGGAGAACTTGATCCCCAGTGCTATGGCCATGGGAGTCATTGACCGATTTGAAGTGGTCGACATCCACCATGACGGCTGAGAGGGGGTGTCCGTAACGCTTCGCGGAGTTCCACTGGGCGTCAAACTGTTCGAAGAAGGAACGCCGGTTAAGGCAATTCGTCAACGGGTCGCGAGTGGCCAAGCGTTCCAGCACGGCGTTTTGTTCTCGCACTTTCTCGCTGGAGAGGCGGAGTGATTGGAGGGCGCTTGAGAGTTCGTTCTTCTTTTGTTCCAGCCTCGACACATCTTCGAAGCTGGCGATGGCTCCGCGACGTCGCCCCGTGTCATCACAAATCGGGGAAGCACTCACAGAGAACGTTTTGGACCCCTCCGAGGCAGAATGCAACGCCAGGATTCGACCCTGTCGTGTCTGTCCATCAGCCAGAACATCCATCCAAGGCGAGGCGGCGCGGCCAGAGGGAGCGACATTTCCCGTCTCGGAGTGCTCTTTGTCTTCCCTGTCGATCCACGGGAGGCTATTCGCGGATTTCCCGAGTAACTCATTCAGGGGGCAGCCCGTGGTATTCGCAAATGATTGATTCGCCAGGACGATGCGGCCCTGGGGATCGAGCAGCAGTAAACCTTCGGAAAGAGTATCTAAGGCCGACCGCACCCGCTGTGGGATCACCTTTGAAGGATTGAGTTGCGTCAGGACTTTTTTGAGATATCCGCCGAAGACGAGCAGCGTACAAGCGACAAAGAAGAGGCAGAGAGTGACCAGTGGGTGCATGAACCTTCCCGCCCAGCCCACCGATTCGGGGGGGGCGAAGCAGACCTCCACCGTACCCCATCGCTGGCTGCCTTGGAAGATGGGGACGTACATATGCGTTTCCGTGGACAGCTCTTGTGGGGAAGCCGGCCAGGTTTGGGCATGAGTGTCGGTCGCATTCACGAGAGACCCATCCGACCGACGGAGTCCGACAGATCGAATCTCAGAATTCCGTGAGACGATGGCCTTCAAAGAGGTGTCCATCGCCTCGTTGTCGCCCCGCAGTGCGAAGACGGAGAACTGGATGGCGATCGACTCGCATAGACTGCTACGCCCCCGAATGATGGCGTCACGTTCGTTGGGGATCAGCCCCAAAAGATGTGCGCTCAGCAACGTCGTGAGCGTCATTGCCACGAGGCTGATTGTGATACGACTGGTTGCGGACAGGGAGGTCTTCATGTCTCTCGCCAGAGAGTTCGATCAGGTAGACCCACCGTGAGTGGGCGAACGGGGCATCGAATGTTGTTCACGGATTTTGGCCCACTGGAATCTAGGTCCGGATTCCACGGTTGGGCGAGGAGCCGCACATGTTTGATCGAAATCGTTGCATTTTTCGCACTGATGTGTTTGTCGCGGTGGGTGGAATGCAACACCCCGGATGAATCGCTACGAGCGGCATCCTGGGCGAAATCCGCAGAACGCTGGCCTCCCGCATGACCTCTTCCACGCGAAGACTCGGCGTTCGGTGGATCGGATCAGGAGAATGATGCCGATCTTCAACGTTCCTACGCGACTGCTTCGATTCGGCGTGACAGGTTTAGAGTGGAGACCCGCGTCTTCGCAGCCCCATCCTCTTCACTGCAGCCACTTTTCATGAGCCAGCAAACCTCGAATGTAGACGACCTGCTGGCCCGCTTGGGGCTGTCAAAAAAGCCATCTTCATCGATCGCAGTCCCGGCGACCGATAATCCTCCAGCACCAGCCAGTCCCCTCGCGCGCGCTCCAGCCGTGGCTCGCTCTAATGGAGGGGTATCGACTTCTGTCGAGGAAGGCTCGGCTTCCGTAGAAGTTCGGAGGCGTGAGTCTGAGGTGCGCCTGGCAGAGACACTCCAACGGCTCAAGCGAGGACCGGCAGAGGTTCGCTCTGCTGGACTTGTACAGCCATACGTCCCCGTGAGCGTTGCAGCGCACAACCCCTCGGTGACATCGGTTGAGTCATCCAATCTCGTGCTCGACGTGTTACCCAGGCCGCGCGGTGCTGGTGCATTCTGGCCTCGTGCGCCGCGGCTCTTGACGGAGTCCGGGATCACGGATTCCGAGATAATCGCAATCGTTCTTAAATTCCTGATACATCGGGGAACGGAATCCGGCTCACGCATCGGTCTGCATGTCGGGTTGCGGTATCCAGTGATTGAGCCGGTCATGCGGCAACTGAAAGCTGACAAACTGGTGATCTATAAATCGTCTCTCCACGGGGGAGATTATCAGTACGAGCTGACTGATCTGGGGCGTGATCGGGCTCGACAATTGAATGACATGTGTACCTATTATGGGACGGCTCCAGTCCCCTTGGCGCAGTATATCGCCAGCGTGAAGGCCCAAACCATCACTGGGTTGAAGCCCCCACTCGCAGCCATTCGGAATGCCCTGGGTGATCTCAATATTAACCCCGCGTTGTTGAGCAATGTCGGCCAGGCAATTCATTCGGGACGCGGGATGTTTCTGTTTGGACCACCGGGAAACGGCAAAACGAGTATCGCCGAGCGGATCACGAAATCGTTTGGCGACACGATCTGGATTCCGAAATGTATCAGTGCCTCGGGCGAAATCATTCGGCTGTTCGATCCGAATCGTCACAAGCCCGTCCCCGTCGAGGATGCTGAGATTCAAGCGGAAGTCGACGGCCGCTGGGTCCATATCGAGCGGCCCACGATCATCGCCGGGGGAGAGCTGCGGATGGAGAACCTGGAGATCACGATCATTCGTGACACCGGGATCGGCGAGGCCCCATTGCAACTCAAGGCGAACTGCGGGACCCTGCTGATCGACGACTTTGGCCGACAGACGATGCCCGTCGATCAGCTGTTGAATCGGTGGATCATTCCCTTGGAGCAGCGGCACGACTTCCTGCAATTAGAGAGCGGTCGCAGCATCCAGGTACCGTTTGACGAGCTCATTATCTTTTCGACGAACCTCGAGCCGAAGAAACTCGCTGACGACGCATTCCTCCGCCGAATTCCTTATAAGATCGAAGTGAAAGATCCCTCCGAGGACGAGTTTAGCAGCTTGCTGCTGTCGCTCGCCAAGAAGTTAGGATTCCAATGTGAGCCGAGTGTGGTTAACCATCTAATCCGAGTGCATTACCTGCCGGTAAAGCGTCCGTTCCGCTTCTGCCAGCCTCGCGATCTGCTCAGGCAGGTAGAAAACCTGTGTACACTTCACAATTTGCCGTTTGTGGTGACGATTGACGCAATTGACCAGGCGGTCGGGAATTATTTCTCGATAATGTAGCGGAGGGGGAAGCTATCAGCCTTCAGCTATCAGCCTTCAGCCTTCAGCGGACAGCGGACAGCGGACAGCGGCTGACGGCTCCCAGACTGACAGCTGATCGCTGACAGCTCCCCCATCAGCCATCGGCGAAGACTCCCGACTTCGAGAGCTGTGGCTGGAGGGGCGTAACGCCAAGTCGCCGGATTCTTAAGCTGACAACTGATGGCTGACAACTGATGGCTGACATCTGATGGCTGACAGCTCTTAGCCCCACTCATTCTCCGTCGAATCGCTCTTCCGTCCAGGGGTCGCCGTGATTGTGGTAGCCAGCACGCTCCCAATATCCAGGGGCATCGGTGGCGACGAAGTCGATACGGCGCAACCACTTGGCACTTTTCCAGGCATAGAGCAGAGGGATCATCAGACGTGCGGGCCCACCGTGATCGGGGTCAAGTGGCTCCCCATCATGGGTGTCGGTGATGAGGGCATCGGGGGCCAGGAAGTCCGAGAGCGGCAGGTTCGTCGTCCAGCCGCAATCGTAACCGGTTGCCACCACGTACTTTGCCGCAGGTAAGACGCCGACTCGCTGGATGATTTCGTGGACGGATACGCCCTCCCAGAGATTTCCCAATCGCGACCAGCGAGTCACGCAATGAAAGTCGGAGAAGACTTTCACTCGGGGAATCGCGAGATATTCATTCCAAGTCAAAGTCAGAGGGCGCTCCACGAGGCCTCCGATTTGAAGTTTCCAGGTCGAGAGGTCGACATCCGGCACGTCCCCATAGTGGAGCACCGGCCATTTGCGAGTCAGTGACTGACCGGGCGGCATACGCTCGGCGCGATGGGTGTCGCTGCTGATAATCGCATCGGGAGGAGCGTCTGCGGGCTGGAGTGACGGACCGGATTGATACTTGGGGTCAGAAGGCGGAAGCATGGGCTGATCCATCCTGAGGAGTGCGTCGCTCAATCGTATCGCAACCGGGGGCCGGAACAGAATCCGAAACAAGCTGCGTGAACTTGACTTTGCGAGAATCGGTTCCTAACCTCATATGCAGTTGCGATGTGTGACCGTTGCCCTCCGGGAAGTTCTCCCAAGAACTGATCCCAAAAGTCGTGTTCTCCTCCCACGAGAATTCAACTGGCGTAACGGTTACGTGTCCTGAGGGGCCAGGTGGCAGCTTGCCTGCTCGCTCGGGTTTCGGAGTCCGGCACATGTATGGTGTCTAGGGGTTGATTATGTCAGCAATGGCGTAACCAGGCCGATTGTCACTGTTCGGGGCGAGTCAAAACGCCCGGGAGAGTGCGCCGGATGCTTCCATGGTGACTTGGAAGCCTCGCAAAGTGGGACCTCGTGCCCGCTTTTTTTATTCCCAGAAGCGGGCCCGAGGGATCGAGCGCAGACAACTTGAGGGATGTTTGCCGGTTATCGAATGATCGGCCTGGAAGAGCGGTGGAGCACATGAACGGCCCAGAGGTTCTCCGAATCGTCGATGCCATTCATCGCGATAAGAAGATCAACGAAGAGATCGTGTTCGAAGGCATCGAACAGGCGATCCTTTCCGCAGCGCGCAAACACTATGGCGAAGACAGCGCCCTCGTGGTCTCCATTGACCGCAAGACTGGTCAGGTCACAGCGACGAACGATGGAGAGTCGATCCCCGAGGAAGAACTCAGCATCCTGGGCCGCATCGCGGCTCAAACCGCCAAACAGGTGATGATTCAGAAGATTCGCGAAGCCGAACGCGACACACTGTTTGATGAATACAGCGAGCGTCGGACGCACCTGATCACGGGGACGGTGACTCGTGTCGACCAGAGTGTGACCACCGTCACGTTCGACAAAGTGGAAGCCCTGCTCCCCCGCAGCGAACAGATTCCCGGCGAGTCCCACAAGGTCGGAGACCGCGTCCGGGCGATTATCCTGGAAGTCCGCAAGCAGGGGACTCGGATTAAAGTCGTCCTCTCCCGCAAACATCCCGATCTGGTGCGGCGACTCTTCGAGGTCGAAATCCCCGAAGTGACCGAGCGCATCATCGAGGTTCGCTCACTCTCACGCGAAGCGGGCTATCGCTCCAAGGTGGCCGTTTCCTGCTTCGACAACAGCATCGATCCCGTCGGTGCCTGCGTCGGCGTTCGCGGTTCCCGCATTAAAACGATCATTGAAGAACTCGATGGCGAGCGGATCGACATCGTGCGTTGGAACGATTCTCTGCCAGTGCTGATTCCGAATGCACTTCAGCCCGCTGAAGTCGAAGATGTCATCATGTGCCCCATGCTGGGGAAAGTGATCGTCCTCGTTCGTGAAGATCAGCTCTCTCTGGCGATCGGCAAGATGGGCCAGAATGTCCGGTTGGCCTCCAAGCTTGTCGGCTGGGATATCGATGTCATGACTCGCGAGGAATTGGATCAACAACTGGACAGCTCGGTCCAGGCGTTTTCCACGATTCCCCAGCTGTCAGAAGACTTGGCCGAATCACTGGTCTCACAAGGGTTCTTCAGCTTCGAAGACTTGTCGGTGATCGAGCCCGATCATTTGCAGGAATTGAGCGGACTGACTCCCGAGGAATGCGACACGATCGTCG
>Ga0105047_10004612_pt1 | contig 23903 bp, 16 predicted proteins | sample MAT04_FD_78384 | JGI IMG/M metagenome (GOLD analysis project Ga0105047, IMG submission 78384) | Freshwater microbial communities from Lake Fryxell liftoff mats and glacier meltwater in Antarctica - MAT-04 (megahit assembly) | ecosystem: Environmental > Aquatic > Freshwater > Ice > Liftoff... | reverse complement strand
GACTTGGACCGGCCTCCACAGTTTCTCCGAAATCGGCACTGGCGAAATGGTCGTCGACGAGTGCGTGAAGCTCCTGGAGGAGCTGAAGTAATTCCACATAGCGAGGTTGGAGACGAGCCGACTATCCACTCGTCGCGCAAGCGCTCGAACGGAAGGCGAAGCTCCTGCTGAGCCGCATGTGCCTGACAGCGTCCAATCCGGTGAGCGTCGGAATCGCGAGTTGGCCGACTGTGGGGCGATGGTCTCTGTCAACGTCGCGTGAGTTTTGACCCACGCGACCACGCGACGAAAAGATCAAATCAGCTCGGCGTTTATTGAAGTTTCGGCGTTGTCGCCGAGCCGATCCTGGTCGTCGGACGGAACCGGCCACTATGACGATTCGCAGCTGGTTCGGGCCGAGTCGGTTCGACGCGAGGTGCGGACTCCGCAGGCGGGGACGCCACCACAGGAGACGCCGCGGGGTGAGCCAGATCCCCTGCATCTCCCTCGGGGATCGGGATGACGAGGACCATGCCGGGACGTAGTGCATGGGGGTCGGGGAGAAGTTCGCGATTCGCATCGAGTAACTCGCCCCACTTCCTGTTGCTTCCCAGCTCTCGCAGGGCGATCCCGGTCAGAGTGTCGTTCGGACGCACGGTATACGACCGTGTATGAACCACTGGTTCCGGTTCGGCGAAGACCTCGGGAGGCAGGCTCGCAGGATCAATGGGCGTCGGCTCGAGATCGTGAGTTCTCTCACTTGGGTCCGGGATACTCACTAACGGCAGCACTTCCGATTCGGTATCAGCAGCGGACTGTGGCTCCTCTGGTGTCGCCGCAGGAACCCGTGGCTTCCGACGATCGGCGTCCGTGTGGACCTTCACCTGTCCCAGCCGGATCCCCGCATCGAGTTCATTCGCAGACTGCAAAGTCAAATCGTCTGACGATCGCAGCTCGCCCGGCTCCCGCGGAAAACATAGCGCAGCGGCAAACCCCATCACCAGGATGGCGAGAGCCAGGCCGAGTTTGGTGTCGCGGTGCATAAGGGTGACAGACTTGCAGGTTGTAGGGACTGTAGGGGTGCGTGATCGTACGCACGGGCCCGAGACCCAATTGATGACACACACAAACCAGAGAGTCCATAGTTGTTTCGTACCGGGAGTATGTTTCGAAATTACCACATGTCCCAAGATTCCGCAGATGACGAATGAGCCTGATTCACCGGCTGTCTCTTGGGCTGGCGGATAGGGCACATCGAGACTGCACCTCGAAGAATGTGACAGGATGGACAGAATCCAGAGGATGGGCTCAATTCCAGACCTCCATCCTTTACAGCCTGTTCATCCTTACTCAAAACTTCTGACACCCCCTGATCGACCAAGGTCGCGTGACTTGTCCGGTCCGAAATCAAGCTCGCAATCGACACCGAGGACAACTCCCCGCGAACGCCCTTGGCCTGACCCGCAACGCCTCTCCCCGAAATCTGCGATGGAAATTCGATCTCAGACATGCATCAGGGGGCACTGATCGATTACCATGTCGGCTGGAACTCGAATTGAGTGGTTTCGAGCAGCCTCGGCTCGCTCTCATTCTCGTTTTCGGTTCCAATCACGCGCCCCTCCGACCGAGGCAGTTAGCCCCATGGGATTCGCTCACCTCTCATTGATGATGCGACTTCACTTGGTTGTGATGCTCACACTTTTTGTCGGAGCTTCCACATCAGCCGATGATACCCTCGGGGCGGGAACTGGCCCGGATTACTTGCGAGAGATTAAGCCGCTCTTCAAGGAACGCTGCTTCGCCTGCCACGGAGCACTCCAGCAGAAATCGAATCTGAGGCTCGACAGTGCGGTCTCGATGCGAAAAGGGGGGGACGGCGGTCCGGCCATCGTCGCGGGGCAACCGGACCAAAGCCCACTGATTGAGCGTATCGCCGCCACCGACTTGTCAGTCCGCATGCCGCCCGAGGGACACGCGCTCACCCCCGAGCAGATCTCCAAGATTCGCGAGTGGGTCGAGCAAGGCGCTCCCGCCGGTGCCCATGACCAGCCCGAGGCCGACCCGCAAGAGCACTGGGCGTTCAAACGGCCCATCAAAGCGGAGCTGCCTCAACGCCTTCACGGAGAGACCTCGACCCATCCCGTCGATGCGTTTATCGACGCTGGCCTCGACGCCGCTCAACTGACGCCGCGTCCGCTGGCCGACAAGGCGACTCAACTGCGGCGGGTGACTCTGGACCTCATTGGATTGCCTCCCACTCGCGAGGAACTCCACACGTTTCTCGCGGACGATTCGCCGCTGGCCTACTCCGCTGTGGTTGACCGATTGTTGAGAGACCCGCGTTATGGAGAGCGCTGGGGCCGCCACTGGATGGACATCTGGCGGTATGCCGACTGGCATGGTCGCCGGCATGTCCCGGATGTGTGGAACAGTGCTCCGCAAGTCTGGCGGTGGCGAGATTGGATCGTGCGTTCGTTGAATGCGGACCACGGTTACGATCGGATGGTCCGCGAGATGCTCGCAGCGGATGAACTCGCTGCCGAGGATCCGACAGCCACGGTCGCGACGGCGTACCTCGTGCGGAACTGGTACGCGCTCAATCACAATGACTGGATGCGGGCCAATGTTGAACATACCGGTAAGGCGTTCCTGGGCCTCACTTTCAACTGTGCTCACTGCCATGACCACAAGTATGACCCGATCACCCACGACGACTACTTCCGGCTGCGGGCGTTCTTCGAACCGATCAACATCCGGCAGGACCGCGCTGCGGGCGAGGCCGACCCCGGCCCATTCCAAGAGTACAGTTATGGCGTGCTCCGCAAGACTCAACGACTCGGGACCGTCCAGGTGTACGACAAGACCCCCGAGGCGGTGACGTGGTTCTACGCCGGCGGCGATGAACGCAATCGAGTCACCGAACGCGGCACGATCGCTCCGGGGCTTCCCGCGTTTCTGGGGGGAGAGTCCGCCCGGATCGAGCCCGTCACGCTTCCGCTTCCCGCTTGGAATCCCGCGCTGCGTCCAGAGATTCTGGAGACGCTGCTCGCGGATCAACGGGCGATCATCGCGCAGGCCGAACTCGGTCTCACCACCGCTCGAACCGAGATCGAGACCATCCTGCCTCCGCTCCGAGAGGCACTGGCCGCCACCGAAATCGAGTTCGCAGCGGCAAAGAAAGCAGCCGATGCCAGCGGCCAATCCGGAGTTCTCACTGGCCAGCAGTCACTTCTCCTTGATGCCGCCACGGGTCGCCGAATACTCATTAACCCCCTCTCCGGACTCCAGACTCTCGATACGGGCACCACTCTCTCATTCCAAGTTCAGATCCTGCAAGAGGCTCATTTCAACTTCCAACTCGCCAAAGATTTCGCCCAAGGACTCACCGCGTCGTTCGTTGGCTTTGAAAAGGGACGCATCCTGGCCTACCAGCCCGGCGGGTTCAACGAGTTCCCCGCTGGCACCTACGACTTCGCAACTGGTCAACAACGATTCGCCGTGGTCATCGAACTCGACATTCCCGCCGACCGCTGCCTGCTGAGTGTGCGCTCAATCACCGATGACAAACTCCTCGTCGACAAGACGCCCATCGCGCTCAATGGTTGGAACCCCATTGGCAATCCGCAGAAGGGGATTCTGATGGATGCCCGCCCCGGCACGGTCGTGATTGTCGATGACCTCCAGATTCGCGGACCCGCCCAGGCCGACGGAGAGTCGGCTCGCTTGGTCGAATTCCAATTCGAACCGCCAGCCTATCTCGATCAGTCCGAGGTCGTGGGGATTGAAGGTTGGCAGGCGACGTCGTTCTGCCAGCCACCAGCGACTTCGCAATCCGTCGCAGCGATCGGAAATGACCCGCTCCGGGCAGTCGCTCAGAAACTCTATGCGGCCCGCCGAGCGGTCGCTGCTCATGAATTGAGAGTCACCGCCGCCGCAGCCCGCATCGACGCGGCCCAGGCACAGATCGCCGGGATCGAAGCCCGCGTCGCAGCTGAACGGGCGAAAGCCAGCTCGTCACCGGACGCGGACGCCTTCGCTCGCACCGCCAGCCATCGATATCGCGCGGCCGCTCTCCAACAAGCTCAAGCCGACCTCTTCACTTACGATCAAGCTCTGGCCACCGCCGAGGGCAAACCCATCGCCGACGCCACACGGGCGGCGGAGCTGGACGCAGCTGGAAAAGCCTTGGCCGCAGCTCGCGACGCGTTTGCCCAAGCCACAGCTGCGTTGGCCGATCCGGCACTCGCTGCGACCTACCCGAGCATGGGCCCCACCTATCCTCAGACCAGCACCGGTCGCCGCCGAGCCCTGGCCCAGTGGATCACTGCGAGAGAGAATCCACTCGCCGCGCGCGTCGCGGTCAATCACATTTGGATGCGGCATTTCCAAGCACCGCTCGTCGCCACGGTTTTTGACTTCGGTCGCAGTGGAGCCGACCCCACGCACCCCGAGCTCCTCGACTGGCTAGCAGTGGAGTTGATGGAGTCGGACTGGAGCACGAAGCATCTCCACCGGTTGATCGTGACGAGTGATGCGTATCGGAGAGTTTCCTCAATGGGAGACCCCACTCAGTACGTCAGTGACACCGAAAACAAACTCCTCTGGCGGATGAACACCGGCCGCATGGAAGCCGAAGTCATCCGTGACAGCCTCCTCTTCATGGCGGGCCGACTCGATCTCACCATGGGTGGCCAGGAAATGGAGAACAGCGAAGCCCTCAAAACCTTCCGCCGGACTCTCTACTACAGTAGCCAACCCGAAGCCGACGGCAAGAGCGAACTCGGAGTCCTCTTCGATGCCCCCGAGCCAGCCGACTGTTATCGCCGCACTCGCAGCATCATTCCGCAGCAGGCTCTCGCGCTGACGAACAGCGATCTCGTGCATGAGCTGAGCCTCTTGATCGTGCGGAGTGAGGGGGAGATCGGCGGAGCGGGCGATGGAGGGAAGGCAGACCCGCTGTTTGTCTCGGATTGCTTCGAACGGATACTGTGTCGACCGCCATCGGCCTCCGAACTCGCCGTCTGCTTAGAAGCGATGCAGATGCAACAAGACGCACTGCTGAACTCCGGTCTCGCCGATGCCGCTCTGCGCTCACGAGCCAGCTTGGTAAGAGCCCTGTTGAATCACAACGACTTCGTCACCATTCGATAAAAACGGAGCACCTTCGATGTCGGAAGTTCAAAACGCGCACACTGCATGCTGCGGACCTCGCTCCCGGCGGGGCTTCCTCTCCGACTTCGGACTCGGCTTCACCGGACTCACCCTGGGGGCCATGCTCGCCCAAGACGGCATCACCCGCGCCGCCGAACCACTAGCGGTCTCCCCTTCTCCCCCTCGCCCGCTGGCCCCCTCTCCCAATCATCACGCCCCTCGAGCCAAGTCGGTCATCTGGGTCTTCCTCTCCGGCGGCTACAGCCACGTCGAGACCTTCGACCCCAAGCCCGCACTCAACACCTATGCCGGGATGACTTTCGATAAGACTCCCTTCGAGAACCCTGTTCATTCTCCGCTGCAAAAGAAGCGGTTCCGTTCGGTGGCAGCGGAGGAGATCAATGTCCGCGATGTCTACCCGACGATCTTCCCGATGCAGGTCGGCTGGAAGAAGCATGGGCAGAGCGGTATCGAGGTCACCGACTGGTGGCCGCATCTGTCTCAGCATGTCGACGATCTCTGTTTCGTTCGCAACATGTGGACGACTGACAACGACCACGCTGCCGAGAACCAGATCCACACTGGACGCCACCGCCTCGATGAACCTCAGCCGAGCATCGGGGCGTGGGCCAATTATGGGCTCGGCTCGTTCAACGAGAACCTGCCCCGGTTCGTGGTGCTGGGTGGGCCCACCAGCGGGGTCACGCGGACCTCAATCGACTCGTACTACCTGGGCCCGCAATACACCGGTGTCCCGCTGGCCCTCGATCCCAAGAATCCCCTGCCGTTCGGGCAACGACCAGCAGCTCAGTCCGCCGAGGAGCAGCAGCGCGAGTTCGATCTGATCGGGAAACTGAACGGCCTGACGGCGGTCGAGTATCCCGAGGACCAGGAACTTCGAGCACGGATCAGAGCCTATGAACTCGCGTTCCGAATGCAGTCAGCTGTCCCCGAAGCGATCGACTTTACGCAAGAGACCGAAGCGACGACTCAACTGTACGGCCTGAACAACGAGGCCACCAAGGTCGCTGGCGAGCGTCTGCTGGCAGCCCGGCGATTGGTCGAGCGCGGCGTCCGGTTCGTGCAGGTTTTCCCGTCTGCCTACGGCGTCTGGGACTCGCACCAGAAGCTGAAAGACAACCACACTCGGTTGTGCGGAACGATCGACCTTCCCATCGCTGGACTGATTCAGGACCTGAAACAGCGTGGCCTGCTCGATGATGTCGTGGTCGTCTTCTGCACCGAATTTGGTCGCACACCGGGCGTGGAACTGCGAGGCGGCGGGATCGATGGCCGAGACCATCATCCGAATGGCTTCACCATCTGGATGGCCGGAGCGGGGATCAAAAGCGGATACGTCCACGGGGCCACGGACGAGCTGGGCTACCACGCCCTGGGGGCTGGGCACTACGTGACCGATCTGCATGCGACCGTGCTGCATCTGCTCGGTCTCGACAATCGCCGGTTAGAGATCCCCGGTCGCAAACGATTGGAGATCGACAATGGGCAAGTCATCACGGATATCCTCGCCTGACTGGGATGGTCACTCGTACGGTTTCTCGGAGAGGGCGCCTCATGCCGACGCACTGGACTCGGTTTCCCGTGATGATCGGGCTTCTGCTCTTCGCGGTGCCCGTTCTGGCACAGGGACTCTCGCCCGAAGAAGCTGCGGCGAAGATGCGACTGCCCGCCGGGTTCGAGGCCCGCGTCGTCGCAGCTGAGCCGCTCGTCCGGCAACCAGTCGCGATCGAGTTCGATGATCGCGGTCGGCTGTGGGTGATTCAATATCTGCAGTATCCGAATCCGGAGGGGCTGCAGCGGGTGCAAGTCGACCGTTTCTCGCGCACGAAGTACGACCGAGTTCCCGAGCCGCCGCCGCGCGGCCCGCGCGGCGCGGACCGCATCACAATTCTGGAAGATACCGATGGCGACGGGAAGATGGATCGAGGGAAGGACTTCGTTGATGGCCTGAATCTCGCCACCGGATTCGCCTTCGGGCAGGGCGGAGTGTTCGTGCTCCAGGTGCCATACCTGCTCTTCTATCCCGACCGGAATCGCGACGATGTCCCGGACAGCGACCCCGAAGTTCTGCTCAACGGCTTCGGGATGGAGGACGCCCACAGCGTTGCAAACTCGTTGACCTGGGGCCCCGATGGCTGGCTCTATGGGTGCCAGGGGAGTACGGTCACAGCGAACATTCGCGGGATTGAATTCCAGCAAGGGGTCTGGCGGTATCACCCGGTGACGCATGAATTCGAGCTCTTCTGCGAAGGCGGCGGGAACGCCTGGGGGCTCGACTTCGACCAGACCGGGCGGCTGTTGTATAGCACGAACCACGGACCGTACATCCTGGTCCACGGCGTGCAGGGAGCGTACTACACCAAGTCGTTCGGCAAGCACGGTGCGTTGCACAATCCCTATGCGTACGGTTACTTCGAGCACGCGCCGCACCAGAACTTTCGCGGCGGACACGTGACCGTCGGCGGGATTGTTTACCAAGGAGACTCGTTGCCCGATGCCTTTCGCGGGACATACATCGCGGGCGATCTGCTCGGACACGGAGTCTATTGGCACTCGATCAAGCCCCGAGGTTCGACAATCGAGACGGCCCATGGCGGCGAGCTGCTCACGACCAGTGACGCCTGGTTCGCACCGACCGATGTGACCCTGGGGCCGGACGGGGCGATCTACGTTTCAGATTGGTGTGATGCGAGAACCGCTCACCCCGACCCCGATGCCGAATGGGATCGCTCGAACGGACGCATCTATCGCATCGCGTCTCAAGGGACCAAACCGGCTCCGCAGATCGACTTCGCGACGCTGGGTGAGGAAAAGTTTCTGAAATTGCATGGTCATCGCAGTCAGTGGTACGTGCGACATGCACGCGAAGAATTAACCCGCAGAGTCAGTGAAGCTCGCCAACCGGAGTCTTGGGAGGGTGCCGAGTTCGAGGCTCAACTGCCTGTGTGGCAAGCGACCTTCCGGGACGCGGCCCTTCAAGCGACAGAAGAAACGGCGGCCCTGGAAGCTCTCTGGTCTCTGAACCGAATCGGCGGATTCGACGAGGCGACAGCTCTCGAACTTCTCAACAGCCCCCATCCCGCAATCCGGTCGTGGACAGTGCGACTGCTCGGCGATGCCAAGCGGATCTCGCGACCGATGGCCCATCGACTCGATGACCTCGCCGAACAGGAGCCCTCCGTCGATGTCCGGCAACAGCTCGCCTGCTCAGCCGCCCGCTTCCCCGCGAGTGTCGCTCTCCCCATCATCAACGCCAACATCAATCGCGACCTTGATCTCGACGACCCCTATCTGCCGCTGCTCTGGTGGTGGGCGGTCGAGAAGCACAGCGTCTCCGGACGCGACGAAGTCCTGAAGCGCTTCGTCCGCCCCTCGCTTTGGAAATCGCAACTCGGACGAGACGTCCTGCTCACTCGGTTGATCCGTCGCTACGCTGCCGAGGGGACGGTGGATGGGCTCGATTCCGTGGCACAGCTCTTGAATGCAGCTCCCGATGAGTCTGCTCGACGAGCGCTCTGGCCGCATGTCCTGCTCGGCTGGCAGCAACTGCCTCGCGAAGTATTGACCGACGAGTGGTCGATCCTGGCCCGGCATCACGAAGTCTCGCAGCTCCTCCTCACCGACTGGAGGGCTTCACCCAGTGAACTCACATTGCTCCAACTCGGCGTTGCGATCGGACACGACGAACCGTTCCAAGCGGCGTTCGACGAAGCCTTCAATCAGTCATCCGATGTCGGTCGCCGAGTGAGCTTACTCTCAATGCGAGCACCGACGGGCCATCAGTCGCTCGTTGATCCGGCTCTCGCCTTGTTGGCTTCTGACCAACCTCTTGCTGTTCGCACCGCCGCTTTGCAGATCCTCGCCCGGTCTGATGATCCTCGCATCACACCCCAGCTGATCGCACTCCATCAAGCGGCGAAGGACGGTCCTCTCAATTCACCAATCCGCGACGTGCTTCTCGGCCAGCCCGCATCCGCTCTCGCGTGGTTCACTGCCGTTGATTGTGGTGAAGTGTTAGCCAGCGACACGCCCGTCGAACAGATCCGCCGTGTTGCGCTGTTCGGAGACGCGAAGCTCGACGCCCTCGTCACCAAACATTGGGGTCAACTGCAAGGGGCCACTCGCGAGGAGAAGTTGGCAGAGGTCCGCCGGCTCAACAACGATCTCAGAGCTGCGGCGGGAGACCTCGCAGCTGGGCAAGTCCTCTTCAAGAAGCAGTGTGCGAACTGCCACCAGTTATTCGGTGAGGGAGCCAAAGTCGGTCCCGATCTCACAACCGCCAACCGACAGGATCGGGACTTCCTGCTGATCAGTCTCGTCGACCCAGATAGTGTCATTCGCAAAGAGTTCGTCAGTGTCGTCGTCCAGACCACCGGGGGACGAGTCCTCACTGGTCTCCCGATCGCTCGCACGGATGCGTCGCTGACACTCGCCGATGCCAAGGGCGAGAAGCAAGAGATCGCCACGTCAGAGATCGACGAACTGCACGACTCCCCCGTCTCTTTGATGCCCGACAACCTCTACCGCCAACTGACGCCTCAGCAACTGCGGGATCTGTTCGCATACCTGCAATCAACTCGCTGACCGTCGCCGGACTCTCCGGGTCCGGTGTCCCGACTTCACACTGCCGAGCGAGAAGCACGCTCGAAGAGGACGCCCTCCTCGTACGACCTTCATACACGTTTGACGAAGCACCGGATTCGGAGAATCCAGCGACTTTGCCAAACGCATCTCGCACTCGTCCGATTCACAGACCTCTGGAAACCAGGAACCCGACATGCGAATGGCCTGCCTGTTCACACTCTGCTGGATGACGATATCCGCTTCAGCCGAGGACGCGCCCATTCCCAAGCGAACCTACGAGAATCGACTTCAGAAGATCGAGCATCCCCAGCCGCTACTCGCGGACTACCCCGAGTTCTTCGAGCCGATCATCGAGCAGGCCCACTTCGAAGCCCCGGCGATTGTGACCGACGCGGATGCCGACCTGCATGTGCGGGCCTGGCGATTCTCCTACAACGCGCGCGGCATCATCGAGATGCCCAACCATCTGCGGGCCAGCGAGACAGCTGTCATCATGGTGCATCCCTGGGCGATTGACGACGAGTGGGGCTGGAAATCCCCCGAGCCCAACGGCGTCGCCGATTTCTGCATTCCGGAGAAGAATCACCTCGCTGCCCGGCACACCAAGGAGGTCGTCGACCCCTTCCTGAAACGCTTGCGAGGCCGGGCCGCCTTCGTCATGTATAGCCTTCCCGGTCCCGCTGACCCAGTTCGGACACAGGTCTACCGCTCATTCACGAAGACCCCCACTGAAGCTGAGCGAGCCACTGGCGAAAAGGAACTTCGCCGGGTACTCGCAGCCTTTCCCTACCAAGGGGAACCGCTCCCCGACCAGTTGAGCCTCGACATGAAGCAGCCCGTCGCCGACTACTTCCGCCAATTCCCCGGCCTCGACGCCAGTGCCAAGTACAACGGAGAGGGTTTTTGGAAATTGCCCATTCCGGTCTGTTCGTCAGTCTCGGTTTCACCGAACGATATCGTCATCTACGACAGTGAAGGCTATTCCCCGCTGCGGGATTTCTTAAAGCAGAACGGTATCCGCCATGTGCTCCTCACCGGATATGCCACCGACATGTGTTACTGCCAGACAACCGCCGGGTATGACAATCTATCGAAGGACTTCAACGTTTTTCTCGTGGCTGATGCGTCACTGGCGACATTCCCATCCAACACTTCGCCCCGCTTCGCCGTCAACGCTTCGATCTCGTTCGCAGCTCTCAACCAACTGATCACGCAGGTCTCGTGGGTGACGCTCGACGGGGAGTAAGTGCTGTGTCATCACTTTGGATTTCGAGTGACGCGAGCCACGCAGCGGCTGGCCGGGAGGGCGAAGCTCCTGCTGATCCGCTTCCGCCAGACAGCGTCAGTCCCGAGCAGCGGCTCCGCAGGAGCTTCGCCCTCCCGGTCGATGCGAGCGCTCCTTCGCATTCAGAATCCCGAGACAACATGAACCCTTCATCACTCACACTTTCCCGTCGTGACTGGCTGATCGCAGCGACGGCCCTCGCCGCGAATTCAACATTCGCTCGACCCGCGTTGGCCGCAAATCAGAAGCAGGCACAGATCGCGATCACGCTCGATCTGGAGATGAGTCGCAACTTCCCGGAATGGGATATGACGCACTGGGATTACGAGAAAGGGAATCTCAATGACGAGACCAAACGCTACTCAGTGGAGGCCGCCCGGCGTGTGAAGGCCGCAGGGGGCGTGCTCCACTTCTTCGCCGTCGGTCGCGTCTTCGAGCAACCTGACATCAGCTGGCTTCAAGAAGTCGTGAACACCGGTCATCCCGTCGGCAACCACACCTACGACCACATCAACGTCACCGCGACCAAGGTCGAAGACCTGCAGTTTCGCTTCCAAAGGGCTCCGTGGCTGCTGCGAGGCCAGTCGGTCCCCGAGGCGATTCGCGAGAACATCCTGCTCACCAATCAGGCGATGAAGTCTCGGCTCGGGATCTTACCCGCTGGGTTCCGCACACCGGGCGGCTTTCCCGAGGGTCTCAGAAATCATCCCGATGTTCGGTCCCTGTTACAGGAGGTCGGCTTCGATTGGATCAGCAGCCTGTACCCCCCGCACCCCAACACAGCTGCGATGCAGGAGCCGAGCGATGAAGTCTTGCGGGCCATCGTCGACGCCCTGCCGAAGGCCCAGCCGTTTGTCTATCCCGACGGACTGGTCGAAGTCCCCATGAGCCCGATCAGCGACATCGGAGCCTTCCGCACCGGTCGCTGGCATCTCGACTGGTTCCTGAAATCGATCCGGCAGTGTGTCCACTGGACGATTGAAAATGGGGCGGTCTTCGACTTCCTGGCTCACCCCTCCTGCTTGTATGTCGCCGACCCCGAGTTCCGGGCGATCGACTTGATCTGTGAAATGGTTCGTGACGCTGGCGATCGCGCGGCAATCGTGGACTTGGGGACGATCGCGAAACGAGTGCGGGCGTGACGCCCGCCCGCTCGATCTCGACGATTCGCTGCGTTGCCCCGCCTCGGCTGCTTCCTTGGCCGCCTCTGATGAGAGACCTATAGTCACCGCATTGGAGCTGTTCACGATCAGAGATGTGAACCTCGCTGGCCCTCCCTTCGCGAAAGTTGCGTCATGTCCACCTCCTCGCCTCACCCCGAATCTGACTGGTCGCGGCGACTCGATCTGGTGCTGGAGATGGTTCGCGAGATGAGCGAGCAGACCGATCCGCAGCAGATGGTTTACCTCTACGGCGAACGCAATAAACAGCTGGTCGATGTCGACGGTTTGCTGGGACTGAGTCGACGCGGCTTGAGCCCCGGGGAGTACCGGATCACTCGCTCGCGTGCCTGGGCCCAGCCGATCAACCCTTGGCGCGAGCCTCACAATTTGCCGCAGTACCGCGGCGGGTTGCTCTCCCGACTGATCTATGGAGACAAGCCCGTTGTGATCGACGATTTGCAGCCGTCCGAAGATGAGCCAGCGATCGAACACTTGCGAGGGTTTCGCTCCCTGCTGGCCATCCCGAACTACGACGGGGGTAAGGCGTTGAATATGGTCATCCTGCTCAAGCATGAGCCGCATGGATTCGATCGGGAACAGATCCCGGAGATCGTGCTGCGCAGCAATCTCTTCGGTCGAGCCACGCAGAATCTCGTTCTCGCCGCTGAACTTCGATCCGCTTATGCCGAAGTGGACCGCGAGTTGAATGCGGTCGCGGAGATTCAGCGCGGCCTGCTGCCACAAGAGATGCCGGAGATCCCCGGATTGGAGCTGGCTGCTTCTTACCAGACTGCGAGACGAGCAGGAGGGGACTACTACGATTTCTTCCCGCTCTCCGGTGGACGTTGGGGGCTCCTGATCGCGGATGTCAGCGGACACGGGACTCCAGCAGCTGTGGTGATGGCGGTCACACACTCGCTGGCCCATACGGTGGCGAACTCCTCGCACCCCCCGTCGCACCTCCTGCAGTACGTGAATCGCCAGTTGACCAAGCGGTATTCGCCAGCATCGGGAGCGTTTGTGACTGCGTTCTATGCGGTGTTCGATCCGCGGACGCTGCGGCTGACCTATTCCTCGGCCGGGCACAATCCCCCCCGCCTCAAGCGCTGCCAGGACGGAACTCTCCAAACCTTGGAGTCTCCGGATGGTTTGCCACTGGGATTGGTTGAACAATCGAACTACACAGACACCGAGATCACGCTCCAGACTGGGGATCAACTCGTGCTCTACACCGACGGAATCACCGAATCGATGAACCCCGAAGGCGACCTGTTCGGCACCGCCCGACTCGACATGATTCTGTCGGGATGCAGCCCCGCCCAGAAGCTGCACGACGCGATACTCTCTGCGATCGAGGCCTTCTCCCGAGGTCGTCCAGCGGATGATGATCGTACGCTCGTGATCGCACGGGTGATGTGACACGAAGCCGGCCGGGAGGGCGAAGCTCCGGCTGAGCCGCTTCTGCCAGACAGCGTCTTCCCCGGTCGCGGCTCCGCAAGAGCTTCGCCCTCCCGATCGGGGCTCACCGGCGAGTGTCAAGATGTCCCGTTCAACCACTCTCGCGGGCGGAGGCACAGAGCAGGAGATTGGCTGCGGATCGGGTCCAGACAAGCTGGATCAGGAGCCTCAGCGGCCATCGGTGACCAGGCTTTCTCGCCAGAGGTCGAAGTGTTCTAAGCAGATCAGGGCGCCGCGGATCGAAGTCCGTTCGGGGTCGTGATCCTTGCGGACTGGGATCCCGATCTGTTCTCGCAGGTACTGCTCCAGGCCTCGCAATTGGGCTGTACCGCCGGTGAGGACCATGCCGGTGTCGGCGAGGTCGGCGACCAGCTGGGGGTGGCAGCGTTCGATGGAGGAGCGGATGCCTTGAACGATTTGCAGAAGCGGGTCGGCGAGGGCGAGGCGGACCTCTTCGCTGACGATGACGACCTTGCGAGCGACTCCACTGATTACATCGAGGCCGCGAATTTCGAGTGATAGTTCCCGGTCCAGCGGCATCGCGCTGCCGACCTCCATTTTAATTTGTTCGGCGGTCGAGGAGCTGACGCGGAGGGCGTGCTGGCGACGGAGGAAATCGACGATCGCCTGATCGAGGTGGTCTCCGGCGATACGCAGCGTTTGTCCGGCGACCTCGTCTCCGAGGCTCATCACCGAGACTTGCGACGTGCCGCCCCCGAGGTCACACACCATGCTGGCCAGCGGTTCCGAGATCGGCAGCCCGGCTCCAATGCAGGCGGCCTTGGTCACTGGCAACAGAAACACCCGTTCGGCTCCAGCCCGCTCGACACTCGTGAACACCGCCCGGCTTTCCACCGGAGACAGGCCCGACGGCACGGTCACGACCACGCGGGGATGCCCCTTGGCCCCTTTCATCGCCTTCCGCAGAAAGTAAGACAGCATCGCCTCGCACAGCTCGAAATCGGTGATCGCTCCGTTGCGAATCGGCTGAATCGCACTGATGGAATCGGGCGTGCGTCCCAGCATTTGCCGAGCGAGAGTCCCGACACAGGTGCCGCGTCCGAGGATGCGGCGGCTCCCGGTTTCGAGCGCAATGACCGATGGCTCTTCGAGAACAACACCGCGACCGGGGATGGCGACCCGAGTCCAAGTCGTTCCGAGATCCAGCGCCACATCGGGCGTCAACCAGCGGCGAAAACGGTGAAACATCCTATCCCCCACGCGACACGTCCATGAAGGCCACCGTTCTACCCGATCGGCAGTTTTTGCTGCAATATGAGAAGCAGGGAAGGGCAAGACGCCGGGTGCGATGCGCACTCCGCGAAACGCCGTCTGCAAGGTGACCTTGCGTCGATTGGCGGATTGCGGCAACATTCAAGCGGCAAAGGGTATGCGCCAGCGTTAGGAACGGTGAGTGCGGGCTCAGTGCGTCTGTTGAGGGGGGAACACAGGGATGTGGTGTCCACGTTGTCACACGGAAGTCGCCGCTGAGATTGCCCAGAGCGGGCAGTCGCTGAACTGCACCTCGTGCGGAACCGAAATCCAGCGGATTTACGCGCCATCACTTCATCCGGACACACGCAGTGCGCGCGAGCTGCTGGAGCGCTGGTCGAAGGCGGACGTGCTGGATGTGGCCTCTGAGCCGTTGACTGAAATTCCGAGTCAGCCCGCTCTTACGATCATCGCAGCTGAGACTCCGGCCGTTCCCGTCGCTATGGCGGCGGCTGATGAATCGCCGATCGTAACAGCGATTCCCGCCCCGATCACCTCGGAGCAGGTCTCTGTTTCGGCGACCGATTCCGAGGCGGCTGGCGCTTCTGAGGAGTCCTCACACGAAGCTGTTACCGGACGACGTGACCGACCCGAACGAGCGAGGCCCGAACGTCAGACGCCAAGGCCACGCACGACCTGGCGAGCCGATTCTGCGCACTCGGTCACTCAACCCGCAGCTCCCCTGCCGCCTCCGGTCCCTCCCCGACGACCTCATTTCTCGGCACTGGCTGGAGACAATGCAGTCACGACACCGGCGATGAAACAGCCGGAGCAGAAGCCTCTGCCCATCGGTCCATCACCAGCAGCTGTGGCCCGTGCTTTGGAAACGATTCAGAAAGACATCACCGAATCGATTCGGGCGGTTGCCCCCGAGCGAGTCGACTCTCCCCGGGTCGAAAAACCGATCCAGGCGAAGGCTGACCGTTCGGAACGAGAGGCGAGTCGACCTGCGACGACGCGTCCACCGGCACCAATTCCCGCTGTGCAACGGCGTCTGGATCCGGCCCACGAAGCACTCGGTGGTCCGCATTTTGACCTGCAGGCATTCCTAGCTCAGGACGCCCGCAAGCCTGGTCGCTCCGAGTCGATTTGGGGCCAAGTGCTGGCCTATGCAGGTGTCGGGTTGATTACGGTCGGAACGACACTCGTCATCTGGGCCTCGTTCGGAAAATCACCTCAATATGCTCCCACGGGCTGGCTGATCTGTACCGTGGGGCAGATGCTACTGTTCCTGGGTGTCACCACGCTGATCTCCGGCGGGATGCAACAGACCTCGCATGAGGTGACTCGCCGGGTGGAGTACCTCGGTGACCGCTTGTTGCGGTTTGAACATTCCGCCGAACAGGTCTTGCGCGGCCCGCACTTCAATGAAGTCCGGGAACGAGCGAAGGCCGAAGCGGGAGTGAGCCAGGCTGATGCCGATGATCGCGACGTGTGAGCGTCAAACTCCCCCTCAGCGAGAGCCATTCCGACTCGTCGCTTACTGGTGAGCCGAACTTATAAAGACAAGTCATCAAACCGCTCAATGACGGCAGAACACTTCCGAGTCCTGAGAAGCGATAACACTACTCTTCGTTGGGGGTCGGCTCTGCCGGGACGAGTCGGGACCGGATATGCGAGGCGCGGGCTGCGTTGCGGTCAGACGACTCCATCGGGCTGCCGCTCAGCTTTTGCAGGTGTGCGGGTTGGGTGTGAATGAACAGTTCGTTGATCGTCGGGATCTCGATTCCGTCGATCAGACCGAGATTGATTCCCAGACGCAGACTGCTGAGCAGGTGCATCGTCTCTTCCGAGGTAATCGTCCGCGCGCTTTGCAGAATGCCGAGGGCGCGCGAGACCTTGTCATGGAGCTTGGGGCGGTTCTCCTTCACCATTTCGCGGCGAGTGCGTCGCTCGTACTCCAGCACATCGGGGATGACCTGCTGCATCGATTTAATGATCTGCTGCTCGGATTTCCCGAGGGTCATCTGGTTGGAGATCTGGTAGAAGTCGCCCATCGCCTGGCTCCCCTCACCATAGAGACCGCGGACTGCCAGACTCATTTTGTGCATCGACTGGAAGACCTTCTGGATCTCTTTGGTCATGACCAGTGCGGGCAGGTGCAACATCACGCTGACTCGCATGCCGGTGCCGACGTTTGTGGGGCATGAGGTCAGGTACCCGAACTCCTCGTTAAAGGCGAAGTTCACCTGCTGTTGCAACGCATCGTCAACGCGGTTGATCTCTTGCCAGCACTCGTCAAGGGCCAGCCCGCTGCGCAGGACCTGCATCCGCAGATGGTCCTCCTCGTTGACCATCAAGCTCATTGATTCGTGGGGGCCGATGCCTGCTCCCCGGGGGCCTTTGGCTTCGGAGTGTTCCCGGCTGATCAACTGGCGTTCGACGAGGAATTGACGGTCGAGAGTTTCGAGCGGGTCGATACGGACGTAGCCCATGGACCCGAGAGGCAAGACCTCTGCGACCGGCCCGCGCAACATGGCTTCGACCTCGCCGCGAATGGCGTCGGTCGTCTGCGGCGGGAAAGGAAACCGGTCGAGGTTGCGGGCCAGCCGAATTCGGCTGGAAACCACGACATCCGATTCGGGGCCGACTCCTTTGAGCCACTCTCCGCTGCTGTTCGTCAATACGTCAAAATCGAGCACCGTCATCCCCGTCCTGTGTGTCTGTTCGAACTCGTGGTCATTTGCTCAGTCGATGGGGCGGAAAGGCCTATCCATGGGCATCCTCGGAAACTGCGGTTTGCGACTCGATCGTCTGGATCTGGTCGCGGATGCGAGCGGCCTCTTCGTAGTTCTCGCGTTCCACAAAGGACTTCAGTTCGCTCCTCAGTCGCATCAGTTCGTGATGTCGAACCGTATTGGCCGAAGTCTGGGGCGGACATTTCCCGACGTGCTGAGTGTCTTGGTGAATGCTTTCCAGCAGCGACAACAGATCGTCGTGAAACGAGGTGTAGCACTGCGGGCATCCCAGACGCCCGATGCTGCGGAACTGCTTAAATGTAATCCCGCAACCTGTGCAGGCAGCTGTGGTCGATTCTTCTTCGGCCTCTACCGCTTCCAGTGCGGCCCCGTCCGCATCGACCTCGATGCCGGACTCGTCGTCGTCATCAATGTCCATCGAAGGAGTTCCGCCCACCTCCACGGAACTCAGGTATTTCTGGGCGCACGTTTCGCACAGATGAACAACCTGTGCCTGTCCGAGCTGAATTTCCGTGATGTGAAGCGTCGCCGGCTTCGTACATTGCATGCATTTCTTCATGTCGTCGCCCTGTGTCACTTTCGCCAGCAGCCGAGGGATCTCTCCCCGCCCTCTGCCGGCCACTCTGTTGATCATTGGACTATAGCAGCGAAAGACCAACGTTGGCACGTCGGATTGGTTCGCCGGTTCTCATCCCTGCTTCGAATCATATGCAATGAGGGTGATTCTGGGGGGACTCACTCCCAAAAATGAACAGCCGACCTTCCGTAGATCAGGCACAGACAACACCGGACGGAACGACGAATCCGCAGGAGGTCTTGTGGGTTCTTCCCTCGAAAGCCGATAACATACTTCAGACGACGCGGGTGATCTGAATTGTCCGCGAGAGAATGCCATGTCTGAAGAGGCCCCCCCCATGCGGTTGCTCTCCCAGAGGATTTGCCGAGGCTGGGCCTTGGTTGCCATGACGATGGCGAGCTCTGTCGCGTTCTCTCAGCCGACTCTGCCGGTCGATCGGCTGACCAATGGACCACGTGTCCTGGCGGCGTTCGAACCCGCGATTCAGGCGGTGCGACCATTGGTCGTGCGAGTTTTGATGGATAATCAGCCAGTGGCCTTGGGGCTGATTGTCTCGGCGGATGGTCTGGTGATTTCCAAAGCCAGCGAAATCGATCCCGTCCGTCGGATCACGATTCAACGGGGAGCGGACATTCTCTCTGCGCGGACGGTCGGATGGTCCGAACCACACGATCTGGTTCTCCTGCAAGTCGTCAGATCTGACTGGCCAGTCCCCGCATGGAGTCCTGGCGAAGACCCCGCGGTCGGTCAGTTCCTGATTACGCCCGGCGCTCAGCAGCTTCCACTGGCAGTGGGCGTCGTGAGTGTCGCGAGACGGGCGATCGAAAAAGATGAGATCCATGGGGTTCTCGGTGTGCAATTGGTGCAGGAACGCGAAGAAGCGGTCATCCTGAATACGTTTGACGAGAGCGCCGCCGCTCAAGCGGGACTGAAGATTGGAGATGAGATCCGTAAAGTCGGAGTCGTGGCGATCGGGACACGGCGAGATCTGATCGAGGAGATTGCGAAACATTCACCGGGAGAAACCGTGACACTCGAGATACTTCGGAATCGCCAAACTCTCGTCCTTTCCGCGACGTTGACGCACCCGTTTGGAAACTTTCTGTCGCGGATCGCACAACAGAATCGCCTGGGTGGCGAAATCAGTCGCAGGGCCAGCGGATTCCCGATCGCAATTCAGCACGACAGTGTCCTGAAACCGGAAGAGTGCGGCGGTCCAGCCGTCAATATCAATGGTCAGATTGTCGGAATCAACATCGCTCGTGCGGGCCGGACCGAATCCCTGTTGATCCCCGCCAGTGTGGTCCAGGAGGTGCTGCAAAGTCATCGAGACGGAAAACTTCCACAACTCCTGACTCACTCACCGGTCACTCCCCCGCCCCCGATTCCGGCGACGAAATTGGAGAAATGACGAAGAGCAGACGAAACCCATCAGCGGCCCAAATCGGGGAGTGTTGTCGTCTGGCTGGCCTTGGAAATCGGCTAAAGCGGTGACGACATCTGTTTGAAATAGCTGGCGTATTGGGAATCCAGAGTGGCATTCGGCACATTGAGGATCTGTTCCAGCGATTGGGCTTTGGCGCGGACGCGTTGGTCCGGGCTGTAGATTTGGGTCAGGTACTCAATAAATCCGTCGCGGTAGATTCCGTTCTCGAAGTGCAGGAAGAAGTGGGTCAGCCCCGTCGCCTGAGCGTATCTCTGCTGCAGGACGGGGGTTTCCCCGGTTTGAAATTGAAGCATTCCCGAAGCCGTGAACCGGGCCAAGGGGACTTGATCCTGAGTCACCACCACCTGATCGCGCGCGGCCATCACGCGCGGGTGATGGATGTCTCCCACCGTCACGACTCCATCGTCCGACGCACGGAACGACTCGAAGTAACAGGCAATCCCCTCGATCACCCAGAAGTCACGCTCATGTCCGACGGGGACCGTCTGGCGGGTGCTCTCGCTCAACAGCTGATGAGTCACCTCGTGGTAGAGCGTCTCCATCGACTCTTCCTCCGAGATTTTTGGGTTGTGGAAGAAGTAGGCCCGACGATGCTCGTGCTCGGGCAGATACAAACCGTTGATCTGGCCCGCCTTGGGACACTTGGCGGCCAGACGATTCACGAATTCCTGCTGCAGCCGAAAGTGGTGGATTTCGTAGAGGTCGCCATAGGCGGAACCCGTGCCACTCGCGAACAACTTGTCCAGCTGTTGTGGCGTTTTGAAGAATGCCGCGAACTCCTGCATGAAGTAGCGATGGAAGACTTCGACCGCCGTGGCGAGCTGAACTCCTTTTTCCAGGCTGTAGTTGGTCCGAACGCGAAAGTGTTCGGTCTCGACCACCCAGGCGTTCTTGAAGTTCGAACGGATCGTCTCCTCTCTGGCGGCCGTCATCCACTTGCCGTTGTAGAACCGCTCTCCGGCTTCGTAGCGGGCGATGTGCTTGGCGTCGATCCAGCCGAAGTCAGAGTGCCAGACCTTCCCCTGCTTTTTCATGTCGATCGCGAACGGGGTGGTCCATTCGTCTTTCACTCGACGAAATCCCAGCAACTCGCGAGCCTGTGGATGATCGGGATTATGCGACAGCATCTCTCGAACCAGGCGGTAGGCAAAGCTGGCATGCTGATCTTTGACCGCTCTGCGAGAGAGATTGAAGAGCGTGACTGCGTAATCGGTTCGCAGTTTGCGTACCCGCACCCGCGCTGTGCGCTCCGCTTCTGGAAGGATCGCGGGAATGGGGGACTGGATGTGATCCGGGAGTTTGTCGCTGTTTCCTTGCTGCTGAAAAGATCTCTTCAATTGCCGGATCTCTGCTGCCACGGGCTCTAAAGAGGCCTGCTCGCAGGTGACTGCGACCACCTCCAGTTCTGAAGCGAAGAGAGCCTGCGATTTTTCGTACTGTTGTTGCAGAGCAGCGAGACGCTCGGACGCGCCGGTCGCGTATACAGACGGACTGACGAATAGCGTGAGAATCAAACCCCAAATGGGGCGACGCCAGCTGGATACTGTGCGAATGGCAAGCCACCGACCAGGAAGTGAGTCTCCTCGCGGTTCGTCACGACGAATCGTGGTACTCGTCATTCTCGACACAACCGGCATGCTCGCACTCCTGAATGCAGAGGTATCGTAGACCAAAGATTCGAATCCAGAAAAGAGGGATCACGGCTCCATCATCAATATCAGGCGCTATACCTGTATAGGTTGTGTTTCCGAAACACTGGCATGGTTCGAATGTCCCTCCTCAAGTTCAAGCGACAGTTGGCTCTCAAAGCGTGTGACCTGTTCCAGGCACACCGCTGGTGGAGTCGGCTGGACCGATGGCAGGGGCTCATCACACTCAATTACCATCGAATCGGCGACCGCAGTCAGACTTCAATTGACTCGGGGGTCTTCAGCGCGACTCCCGAGCGGTTCGAAGAGCAGCTCAACTACTTAAAGGCGGAATGCGATGTCATTCGAGTGGCGGACATTGCGGATGTTCTGACGCAGGGATCGAAGCGCCGCTGTGTGCTGATCACCTTTGACGACGGGTATGTCGACAACTACGAAGTTGTCTTTCCGGCTCTGAAACGGGTGGGACTTCCGGCAGCGATCTTCCTGACGACGGGATTCCTCGATCAGCGTCTGGTCTCGTGGTGGGATGAGATTGCGTGGATCGTGAAACAATCGACTCGGGATGTTTTGATGCTCCCGGAGTCTTGGCAGATCGAGGGCTTGAATCGCTCCGCCGATCAAGCAGAGGTTGTGATTCGGCGATTGCTCCGGCTCGCCAAGTCACTGGCTCCAGAATCCCTGGCGGATTTTCTGAACGACATCGCCGAAGCTGCAGGGACTGGACGTGCCCCTCGGAACGCAGAAACGGCCCCCTGGATGACGTGGGACATGGTGCGGGAAATGCATCGGGGGGGGATTGACTTTGGTGGTCACACCGTCACTCATCCCGTGTTGTCGACTTGCACTCTCGACCAGCAACGGTTGGAAATCCAGCAGTCGAAGACCCGCATCGAACAGGAACTCGGTGTCCCGGTCACAGCCTTTAGCTATCCGGTCGGTCAACCGTGGTCATTCACTGCCGAATCGGTCCGATTGGCTCGTGAAGCTCGGTATCAGTATGGATTCAGTTTCTTCCCGGGATACTCCACTTACAAGTCAGATCGCCTCGACTTAAGGCGGGTCGCGATGGAGCCGAGAGTCTCTCTTCAAGAGCTCCAGGCCGTTGTCCAAATGCCTCGATTATTTACTCGCTGAACCATCGCTTTTCGATCTGTCGCTGTCGGGACACTCGACCCGATTCCGACTGCGCCGGGCAGAACCAGAATTCCCGTCATGGGGCTCGCCCCAGTGGTTCCCGCGCGTGTGAGCTACGGTAGCGCTCAATCGCGGGAACTACCCCGACAAGCGGGCCAGCGGTGACATCGATCTCACGCGGTGATGTTATCGCCTGGCTAGCAGCACCACCGCCGAGGCGTCGATCGATTCCTCGTGCCCCACGGGGCCGACACGCTCTCCCGTCTTGGCCTTCACATTCACGTCGCTGGCAGCGACACCTAAGAGATCCGCAATTCGAGTCGCCATCAACTGCTTGAAGGGACTGAGTTTCGGTCGTTGGGCGAAGACTGTGCAGTCGAGGTTCCCGACCCGCCAGCCGCGCTCTTCGATCATCCGCACTGCCTCGCGGAGGAACACCGAGGAGTCCGCTCCCTGGTAGCGAGGATCGGTGTCGGGGAACCATTCACCAATGTCTCCTAAGGCCGCAGCTCCGAGCAGGGCATCCGTGATGGCATGCAACAGAACATCGCCATCGCTGTGAGCAACAAACCCCTTCTCGTGAGGGATTGCGATTCCCCCGATGATCAGGCGCAAGCCGGGTTCGAGTCGATGCGTGTCATGACCCAAACCAACTCGCCAAGATGCGAGAATCGGTTCCGAATCAACAGGTTGCATCCGAATGTCTGCCATCCGGTCAGCTTACCCTCCCGAGTGCCAATCCGCACGGGAACCGAGGAGTATTGATTCACGGATCTAGAATTTCTGAATTTCAAGTTTCTACTACAGAACAGGAAATGAACCGAAACAAACCCTCTTCCGAAGATGTCTCTGGAAATGGGAGGCCCGCATCATCTCAACACTTCGATGCCGACTACCAAGATGAAGTGGCTGTGATCGGCTTGGAACCAATTGAGTTGGTGGCAGGAACTCTGCCTCGACGACAGCTGCGTTTGGTCGAAGCTGGGGCTGAGCTGCATCAAGAGGAACTGCTCGCCGACCGGGAACGATTGCAGGCGGGTCAATTGCCGCTGCCGATTGCACCCTTGGAGTCAGCTGAGATGCCCCATCCCCTCTTTCGCGTCATCCGTTTTCAGATCGTCAGACCATTCGTGTTGCGAGTGGGCTTCAATGATGGGACGGAGCAGAACATCGCTTTTCAGCCTATTCTGAGGGGCGAGATGTTCGGTCCCTGGTTTGATCTGGCGATGTGTAAGCAAGTGACCATCGACCCAGAAGTCCACACCCTCGTGTGGCCCCACGGAGCTGACCTCGACCCCGCCACTCTCCACGACTGGCCAAAACACGCGGACGCATTCGCAGCCCGGGCGAAAACCTGGGGGACTCAAACCGTCGGTAACCGAACAGGCGGGAGGGCTCAGCCTCTGCTCTGAGGTTCGGCGCGGTTGGACTGCTGCATGGCAACTCGTGCGGGCCTCTTGTGCCTGCGTCATCCAGACGTT
>Ga0105047_10004610_pt1 | contig 23908 bp, 23 predicted proteins | sample MAT04_FD_78384 | JGI IMG/M metagenome (GOLD analysis project Ga0105047, IMG submission 78384) | Freshwater microbial communities from Lake Fryxell liftoff mats and glacier meltwater in Antarctica - MAT-04 (megahit assembly) | ecosystem: Environmental > Aquatic > Freshwater > Ice > Liftoff... | reverse complement strand
GTTGGTGGTGCTGGTCCAGCAAGGCATCAAGGTCATGGGCGTCGAGGGCCGCTCGAACACCGTCTCGTTACCCATCGAGTTGCCTCGCAGCTTGTTCTATTCGCTGCCACTCACGCTCTCGTCGGCGTCGATGGCGTTGACGACGCTGTGGCTGCTGTTTGATGATTTGGCGGTCCTTCGCGGCCGCCCGTCTGCCGCACCGGCCGCGGTGGCGCCAGCGGTGGGTCCTCTATGACGCTTTTGATGCTCTTTGGCCTGCTCGGCGTGCTGATCGTGCTGCAGATGCCGGTGGCCATCGCGATGGCACTGTCGTCGATCGTCACGATCACTCTGACCCAGCAGATTCCGCTATCCATCGTCGTGCAGCGCATGGGTACCGGACTCGACAGCTTCGTGCTCATCGCCATCCCGCTGTTTGTGCTGGCCGGCCATCTGCTTAACCGTGCCGGCATCGCCGCCCGCATCTTCGACTTTGCCGCGGCGATGTCGGGTCATATCCGTGGCGGCCTGGCACACGTCAACGTCGTCGCCAGCATGATCTTCGCCGGTATGAGCGGTGTTGCCCAGGCCGACGCCGCGGGGCTCGGCGTGGTCGAGGTCAACGCCATGCGCAAGGAGGGGTTCGACCCGGCCGTTGCAGCGGCAATCAGCGCCGCCTCGTCGATCATCGGCCCGATCATTCCGCCATCGGTGATCATGGTCGTCTACGGCGTGATGGTGCAGGTGTCGGTGGCCGAGATGTTTCTGGCCGGCTTCTTGCCCGGCATCCTGATGGGCGGCACTCTGATGGTGACAATCTACTGGCTGGTGCGTACCGGCCGCATCGTCGCGCCGCCGATCGTGCCGATGTCCTATCCGCGACTTGGCCGCACCTTCTTACGGGCCGTACCGGCGCTGGCGGCGCCCATCCTGCTGACTGTCGGTCTGCTTGCTGGCGTGGCCACGCCGACCGAGCTCGGCGCGTTGACCGTGGTCTATGCAGCCGGCCTCGGCTTCCTGCAGCGCGAACTGAGTATGCGCGATGTTGTTGACGCGCTGCGGGAGACCCTGGTTACCTGCGGTGTGCTGGTCTTCATCATCGCCTGCGCCGTACCCTTCGGCTGGATCGTCGCCACCTCGCAGGCGCCGATGAAGCTGGCGCAGTTCATGATGTCGATCTCTGACAACAAATACGTCATTCTGGCCATCCTCAATATCGCGCTGTTGATCATCGGCTGCCTGATGGAGACGACGGCGATCCTGCTGATCGCCACACCGACCCTGTTTCCGCTGATCCTCGCGCTCGGTATCGACCCGGTGCATTTCGGCATCATCCTGATCGTCAACCTTTTGATTGGCACCTTGACGCCACCGTTCGGCGTGATCCTGTTCATCATGATGGACATCGCCAAGATCAGCCTGGCGCAAATGACGCGTGCGGTGCTGCCGTTCTACATACCGTTGTTCGTCACGCTGCTGGTAGTCACCTACTGGGCCGACTTCGTGCTGGCAGTGCCGCGGCTGTTCGGCAAGGCCAACTGAAGGGCGCGCGCCGTGCAGCGATTGCTCGTCTATCAATCGCTGTGGGCCATGGAGCAGCGCCGTCCGGACGGCTTCGAGTGGCCACTTGAGCAGAAGTTGCAGATGATTCGAGACGCTGGTTTTGACGGCGCCGGCGTGCGCTTCTTCGACCGCGGCTATGCCCGCGAAGTCACCGTTCAGTTGCGCGAATGGGGCCTGTCGTGGCAGGCGCAGTGTTATCCGCAGTGTGTCGATGACCTGGTGCCGGTGCTGATGAACGTCGCGGACTTCGGCGCCGACCACCTCAACCTGCAGGCCGACGTGCGTCCGCATACGCTGGACGAATGTGTGCCACTGATCGAAGGATGGTGCGGCTTGGCGCGGGACGCCGGGGTGGCACTGCACGTCGAGACTCACCGTGATCGCATGACCACGGATCTCTACTTCACGCTGCGCCTGCTCGAGCGTTTTCCTGAACTGCGCCTGACCGGCGACCTGTCGCACTACCTGGTCGGTCGCGAGTTTGCCTGGCCGATCTCGGACGAGAACCACCTTCTGATGCGGCGTGTGCTCGATCAATGCTGGGGGTTCCACGGCCGGGTCGCCAGCCGCGAGCAAATCCAGGTCCAGATCAGTTTCCCGCACCATCGCGACTGGGTCGATCTTTTCATGGGCTGGTGGGAGTACGGCATGCGCGGCTGGCGTCGTCGGGCGCCACCGGATGCTGTGCTGACTTTCCTGTGCGAGCTCGGCCCTAGGGAATATGCGATGACGGGTGCCGACGGCTATGAACTGTCAGACCGCTGGCAGGAGGCTCAACATTTGATGCAGATGGTGCGCACGCTGTGGCGCCGAATCGAGACCGAAGAGGCGGTTGCCGTCTGATCTCTGGCGCTTGACTGCGATCGCCATGTCGTCGTGGCCAGTGTCGGCGGCACCGTCCATGCTTTCGTCAGCGATCCGGATTGAGGATAGATGCTGTGGATATCTCTATCCATGAGGCGGCTATTCAATCCTTTGTACGGATGCTTGCCTTGAGTTCTTCTGCTTGCTCATCAGTCAGCACACTCTGTTCGACTGCTCATGGCGCAGGCCGCCAGTAATGCTGGCGAGGACCCGGGTGGCCTGAGCTTCAAGCACACGGTGCAACTGTGGACCGAGTGGATCGCCGAGGTCTGTCAGCCTCAAAGGACTGCGGACTACAAACGAGGCCACGGCGTTGCTGCGTAACGACACCGTCATTGCGCGCATAAAGTCATAAGCGCTTTGCATAACTATTCGATTTTTTGATCGGACTCATGCAGGGTGGGTTCATAAAATCTTGCTGAAGGCAGTCGCCGACCCGGCCATTGGCGTTACTGCTCAGTCGCCACGACCGGTCGACGTCTTGGCCTTTGCATGCCAGTTGCTTCCTGTGAAAGCCAATTTCTCAAAGCAGATACCCGTCCTTGCCTGGCATCGCGGTCTGCTTCGAAAAACAGGTTTCAACTTCAGGAGTTTTCATGAACGCTCGTATTGAATCGGCGGCGGCGCTGCAAGCCCCCACCTTCGTACAGAACAAGGCCTTGATCGCCTGGGTGGCCGACGTGGCCGCGCTGACCAAACCCGACAAGGTGTACTGGTGCGATGGCTCGCAGGAAGAATACGAACGTTTGTGCCAGTTGCTGGTCAATGGCGGCACCTTCCGCAAGCTCGATCCGGTCAAGCGGCCAAACTCCTATCTTGCATGGTCCGATCCGGGCGATGTGGCGCGTGTCGAAGACCGCACTTTCATCTGTGCCGACACCAAGGAGGACGCCGGCCCGACCAACAACTGGATGCCACCGCAGCAGATGCGCGCCTTGTTGCAGCATGGGCAGGCCGACGGAACCCCGGCGCTGTTCGACGGCTGCATGCGGGGGCGCACCATGTACGTGGTGCCGTTCTCCATGGGGCCGCTGGGCTCGCATATCTCGCATATCGGCATTGAACTGTCCGATAGTCCGTATGTCGTGGTCAACATGAAGATCATGACGCGCATGGGCCGGGCCGTGTATGACGTTCTCGGCTCCGACGGCGCCTTCGTTCCGTGTGTGCATTCGGTGGGTGCGCCGCTGGAGCCGGGCCAGACCGACGTGGCATGGCCGTGCAACAAGACCAAGTACATCGTGCATTACCCCAAGACCCGCGAAATCTGGTCCTATGGCTCGGGTTACGGCGGCAATGCCTTGCTCGGCAAGAAGTGTTTCGCGCTGCGGATTGCTTCGAACATGGGCCGCGCCGCGGCACAGGATGGCGCGGGCGCCGCGGGCTGGTTGGCCGAGCACATGCTCATTCTGGGTGTGACCAATCCGCAAGGCCGCAAATACCATGTGGCAGCGGCGTTCCCGAGTGCCTGCGGCAAGACCAATTTTTCGATGATGGTGCCGCCTGCCGCGTTCGATGGCTGGAAGGTGACGACGATCGGTGACGACATCGCCTGGATCAAGCCCAATGCAGATGGTCGCCTGCTTGCGATCAACCCGGAGGCCGGCTATTTCGGCGTGGCGCCGGGCACCAGCATGCGCACCAACCCCAACTGCATGGCCAGCCTGCAACACGACGTGATCTTCACCAACGTGGCGCTGACCGACGACGGCGACGCGTGGTGGGAAGGCATGGAAGAGGACAGCGGCAAGCTGCCGGAGCACCTGATCGACTGGCAGGGCCGGGACTGGACGCCTCAGATCGCGCTGGACAACGGCACCGGTGGCAAGCGCCGACCTGCGGCCCATCCGAACGCCCGCTTCACGGTGGCCGCAGTCAACAATCCGGCACTCGATCCGGCCTGGGACGATCCGGCCGGTGTGGCGATCGACGCGTTCATTTTTGGTGGGAGACGCTCGACCACCGTGCCGCTGGTGACCGAGGCGCGCAGCTGGGTCGAAGGTGTCTACATGGCCGCGACCATGGGCTCGGAGACTACCGCTGCCGCGGCCGGACAACAAGGCGTGGTGCGGCGCGATCCATTCGCCATGCTGCCATTCACGGGCTACAACATGAGCGACTATTTCCAGCACTGGCTGCAGATGGGCGAGAAACTGGCTGCAACCGGCGCCAGCTTGCCGCGTATTTACACCACGAACTGGTTCCGCAAGGGCGCCGACGGCAAGTTTGTCTGGCCCGGTTACGGGGAGAACATGCGTGTGTTGACCTGGATGATCGACCGCATCGAAGGTCGCAGCCAGGGTGTGGACCATGTACTGGGCATCAGTCCATCCTATGACGAGGTCAATTGGGACGGCTTGAGTTTCACGCCGGAGCAATTCGCCACCGTGACTGGAATCGATGCCACGGCATGGACGGCTGAGCTCAAGCTGCACGCAGAGCTTTTTCAGCAACTGGCCCACCATCTGCCAGCGCAACTGCTGGAGACACGTGGCCGTTTTGAAAGCCGGCTGAGCGCCTGACAGCTGTCCGGCAGCCAAGAAAGAGCCACCGTCCCCGGTGGCTTTTTTGCGGATGAGGCAGACCGCAGTCTGCCCAGTCGTATCAGGACGTGGTGTACCGCATGTGGGTCGGCAAACCCGGTAAGGGCGTGATCCGGAATCCGCCTGCGGGGCGCGCGGCAGAAACTATCGCGGTCGGCGCCTTGCTGCCGGTTGTGGCCACAGCGGGTGTGGCGTTTGAAGTCGCCTTTGCAATCAGCTGTTGGATGTCGTCCCGCAAACGTGGATCGGCCAGTGAGAGTTCGCGTGACAGCGCAGCGGACAGACGCTTGCTGTTTCGTTGGCGCCAGGCGGAGGTAACGGTCGAAGTGAGTTGGTGTATCAGATAGATGGCTTGCATGGTGGTCCTTGACGGGTGGTTCGCTGCGCCTCGGCAAACCGGGTGAACACAGTTTGCCGACACGGGGCGATCAAAAAATGGGATGTCAGTCGAACGGCCAATGGGGTCGTGCTTCGCCGCGTTCGTGCGCAGCCTGGTCGGCGCGCATCCTGGCCAGTTGCAGATCCGCCATCAGACGTGGATCGGCCTGGGCTGCGGCCCACGTGCGGGCTTGATCTGCGGCTTCGCTGTAGGCCAGCAAGCGCGCGTCGATATCGGCACTCAGGCGGGTTGGCCAGGTGCGGATGGCGTCCGAAAACAGGGCGAGCAAGGTGAAGACGATGATCCACATGGCAATCCAGGCCAGCAGCAGGTGCCCATCGGCCCAAGCGGTGACGATCTGGTCGGCAACGACGATGGCCGCTGCGACACCGCCGGCAACCCATACTCCGGCCAGACCTTTGGCGCTGCAGATCCGGGTCGCGAAAAACTGTACGGTAGACAATCCGTCGAGCATCCGCGTCAGCCCAGCGTGCTTGCGCGGGAAATCGGGGGAAACGAAACTGGTCATGGCACTTTCCTTGTTTAATGCAGATCAATTTCTGCACACCATGATATTAGGGTTAACACTAGTGTGATTCAACTTTATATTTGTGATAAATGATATTCATGATCATGATGACTGACATGCCGTGACACCTCAGACTGCCCCCAATTTTCGGACGCTGGACCTTAATCTGCTGCGGGTTTTCGACGCCGTCATGGCGGAACGCAGCCTGACCCGGGCAGCGCGCAGCCTGTCGTTGACCCAGCCCGCGGTCAGCAATGCCCTGAGCCGTCTGCGTCTTGCGCTGGGCGATGAACTGGTGCGACGCAGCGGTCAAGGCGTTTCGCCGACCCCTCGGGCCATGAGCCTGTGGCCCTCGGTGCGTGACGCGTTGCGCCAGTTGCAGCACGCGCTGGCGCCTGACGGTTTCAAGGCGCACGAGGCGGACAAAACCTTCGTGCTGGCCATGGCCGACGCCACGGTGGTGGAACTGGTCCCGCGTCTGATGACCATCGCCGCAACCGAAGCGCCGGGCGTTTCACTGCGCGTTGTGCCGTTGACCACGCGCGACCCGCGTCAGGTGCTGGATGAGGAAACGGTCGATCTGGCCATTGGTCACTTTCCGGCGGTGAAGGCCGACCTGGGCGCACAGGCACAGGTGGGCAAGGGGGTGGCGTTTGCGCATCGCAGGCTCTACGACAGCGAGTACGTCTGCGTCATGCGCGCCGGCCATCCGCTGGCCAGCGGCCCGTTGACCCTGAGCCGCTTTTGCGCTGCACGGCATTTGCTGGTCAGTTTCAGCGGCGAGCCATTCGGGTTTATCGACGAAGCCTTGGTCTCCCGTGGGCGCGAACGCAAGATCGTGTTGACGCTGAACCAGTTTCTTACGGCCGCGCGCGTGGTGGAGGACACCGATCTACTGACCGTCTTGCCGCGCCATTTCCTGGATTCGGCGGGTGGCCTCGATACGCTGGTGGCACGACCCCTGCCGCTGGACGTACCGCCTATTCATATAGATGCCGTATGGCATGTACGACAGGACGCCGACAGCGCGCATCGCTGGCTGCGCGACCTGGTGCAACGATCGGTGCCGCAATGTGCGCAGCAAGGCATCGCATGAAGATTCAGTTGCTGTCCGACCTGCATCTTGAGAGCCATCCGCATTTCGTCGCGGAGCCAGCGCACGGCGCCGATCTGCTGGTGCTGGCCGGCGATATCGGCTCATATCAGAAGGGCTCGCTGCTGGTTGATCCGGATTTTGGACTCGCGCGGTTCTCCCCGTTGCATGGCTGGCCGACGCCGGTGCTGTTTCTACCGGGCAATCACGAATACGATGGACTGGATTTTGATGCAACCCATGAACGCCTGCGCGAGACCTGCCGCCGGTTGGGCATGGTCTGGCTGGAGCGCGAAGTCGTACATGTGGCGGGTGTGCGCTTTGTCGGCACGACGCTGTGGACGGATTTCGACGCCTTGGCGCCCTCTCCTGGCGACCCTGGTGCGCGACTGGCGGAACAACTGCGCGCCCGTGACAAGGCGTTTCGCGCGGCCAATTACTATTTGCGCAAGAACACCAGTTTGCGCGCTGGCGCACCCATGTTGGCGCAGCAGTTGCGCGAGCAGGGGCTGATCTGCCAGCAATGGCTGCGCGAGTCGTTGGCGCACACCCACGACGGGCCGACAGTGGTCGTGACCCATTTCGCACCCAGTCTGCGCAGCGCCGACCCGCGATACGGGCTTACACCGGGAACGGCTGGGTTCTGCAACAACATCGACGACCTTTTTCCACAGGTTGACTTGTGGTTGCACGGTCATCTGCATGCGCCCAGTGACTATGTCCAACAGGGTTGCCGCGTGGTGGCCAATCCTCTGGGGTATGCTGGAAAGGGTGAGCAAGCCGCGTTTTTGCCGCGCAGTGTGATCACGCTGCGGCCGCGTCGCAATGCCGGTCAGATTCTTGACGTGCATCAAGCGCACACGCCACTTGCCCACTAGACTGGGTCATGCGGCGTGCGCACATGTTGCGGCGTCTTTTCAATCACCACACGATGGGGACACGACGATATGAAAATCCTGCTCGCAGTTGACGGCAGCCAGTACACCAAGAAGATGCTGGCCTATCTGGTCACCCATGCCGAAACCTTTGGCGGCGGCAACAGCTTCACCTTGCTGACGGTTCAGGCGGCGGTACCACCGCGGGCCCGCGCAGCACTTGGCAAATCCGTGGTGGATCAATACCAGCTGGACGAAGCGGAGCGCATCCTGGCGCCAGTGGCCAAATTCCTGCTGCGCCATGACATTGACGCCAAATCGGCGTGGAAAGTCGGGCATGCCGGCGAGCTGATCGCCAAGTTCGCCGATGCCGGAAAGTTCGATCTGCTGGTAATGGGCTCCCATGGCCACGGCGCCCTGGGCAATCTCGTCATGGGCTCGGTCGCCACGAGGGTGCTGGCACATTGCCAGGTTCCAACCCTGCTGGTGCGCTGACATCGGACGCGTCTGCGCGCCCAACACCGCTGGCCCGGGCGCCTCAATCCGTGATTGGGCTGGAAATCGCGTACGGCGGCCGCGCATTCAGCCCGTCGAAGCAGGTACGCATCACCAGCGTGATGATCTGTTCGTCGCTGTATTGACCACCCATCTTCAGGAATCCCAGCACCGGGTCACAGGCACGCGCATACAGGGTATACAGCACCGCAATCGCCGGTAACTGCTGGTCAATGGATCCGTCTGCCTGCGCCGCCTCGATCCAGGCGCCGAGTCGATCACTCACATCCATCAGACCGTCCATGTAGTCAAGGCGGGCCATCAGCGTGGTGCGCAGCGTGGAATTCTGGCTCGGCAAAGACGGCATGTCGCCGGCGAGTTGGCGCTCCATGGCCCAGCGTGTGACGGCACGCAGGTTTTCCAGCGGCGGCGCATCCTCGGACAGCGACGCGCACAAGTCGCTCAGCTGGCGCAACACCTTGACCATGGCTGCGGCCGCCAGGTCTTCCTTGCTGGCGAAATGTTTGTACAGGCTGGCCTTGGCGATGCCGACTTGGGCGGCGACCTCGTCCACCGTCATGGCGTCGAAACCTTTTTCGGACAGCAGTCTGTTTACCGCCTGGATGATCGCGTCTTCGCGTACTTGGAGCATTTGCGCCTTGAATGAGACGCGAGGGGCAGGGCTGGAATGCATGGCCGAATTTTAGCCGTCGCAGTTCAGTTTGTGTACGCTCTTGTCGTTTGACGACCCGATGGTCAATTTTTTCGTCCCGTGGTGGATGGGCGTCAAGCACCTTGTAGGGACTGGGAAAAGGTCGATGGGTTACGATGCGCGGCTTCACCAGACAGGATCTTTCATGGCTTCACTGAATCCATTTCATCTTGCGTTTCCGGTCTCGTCGTTGATCCAGGCGCGTCGCTTTTATGGCGAGTTGCTGGGCTGCCCCGAGGGTCGCTCCAGCGCTGATTGGATCGACTTCGATTTCTTCGGGCATCAGATCGTGGCGCATCTGTCGCCACAAGAGGCAGGGCAGAACGCCACCAGCGCGGTCGACGGGCACAACGTTCCGGTGCGTCATTTTGGAATGGTTCTGGATATGCCGCAGTGGAATCAGCTGGCCGAAAAGTTGCGCGCCGCAGAAACCAAATTTGTCATCGAGCCATATGTACGGTTCAAGGGCGAAGTCGGTGAACAGGCGACGATGTTCCTGCATGACCCCTGTGGCAACGCGCTGGAATTCAAGGCGTTTGCCGATCGCTCGCAATTGTTTGCCAAGTAGGCCACCATGACGAACCCAACGCCTTTCACGATCGATGTTGTCTCCGACGTCGTCTGTCCCTGGTGTTATATCGGCAAACGCAAACTGGAGGCGGCATTGGAGTTGGCGCAAGCCGCTGGCCTGCCGGCTCCCGAGGTGCGCTGGCACCCGTTTCAGCTCAATCCCGATCTGCCAACGCAAGGCATTTCGCGCAAGCAGTATCTGGAAGACAAATTCGGTGGTGCCCAGCGCGCGGCGGAAATTTATGCCCGCGTCAAGGCGGCCGGGCAAGCGGCGGGACTGGAACTCGATATTGATGGCATAACGCTGCAGCCCAACACCATGGCGGCCCATGCGTTGCTGGCCTTTGCCCAGCAACATGGACTGGAAATGGGGCATGACGTGAAAGAGCGTCTGCTCAAGGCGTATTTTGTCGAGAACCGATTTATTGGCGATCTCGAGGTGCTGGTGCAGATTGCACAGGACGCTGGTCTTGACGGCGATGCCGCACGCGCCTTCGTCGCCGACCCCCAGCAGTTGCAGGCGGTGGCCGATGCCGACAAGCGCGTGCGCGAGATGGGCGTTGGCGGCGTACCGTTCTTCATCTTCAACCAGAAGGTCGCCGTCTCCGGCGCGCAGAATCCGTCGGACCTGCTGGCGGCAATGCAGCAGTCGCTGCAGGCCTGAGCGGTCGGTCTGGCCGTTCGCACGCAACAGTGTCGTTTTCAGATTGCGTTCGCTGCCAACCGGCGGTACTGCATGGCTTCGGCCAGATGGGCAGTCTGTATGTCGGCGGCGCCGCCCAGGTCCGCGATGGTGCGCGCCAGCTTCAAGACGCGATGGGTGCCCCGAGCAGACCAGCCCAGACGATTGGCTGCCAGGTTCAGAAACCGGACGCTGGTTTCGTCCAGCATGGCATGGCGGTCGATATCGCCAGCCTGCAGCAGGTGATTGGACTTTTGCTGGCGCGTCATGGCGCGCTCTCTGGCGATGGTGACGCGCGCGCGGATGGTTGCGCTGGATTCGCCACTGGCAGACTGCAGCAGCACGTCGCCGGGCATTGCGGCCACGTCGACATGCAGATCAATGCGGTCCATCAGCGGACCGCTCAGGCGTCCCTGGTAACGCGCCACCTGTTCGGGTGAACATCGGCACTGGCGCGCGCTCGCACCCCGGTAACCACATGGACAGGGATTCATCGCGGCGATGAGCTGGAACCGGGCCGGGAATTCGGCCCGGCGTGCCGCCCGGGCAATCGTGATGGTGCCGGTCTCCAAGGGCTCGCGCAGCGCCTCCAGCGCAGCGCGCGGGAACTCCGGCAGCTCGTCCAAAAACAATACGCCATGGTGGGCCAGCGAAATTTCGCCAGGGCGAGGTGGCGAGCCGCCACCGACCAGAGCCACTGCACTGGCACTGTGGTGCGGGCTGCAGGTCGGACGCCGGGCCCACTGCGCGATCTCGAAACGCCCGCACAGACTGGCCAAAGCCGCGCTTTGCAAGGCCTCCGCTTCGCTCATCGGCGGCAACAGCCCGGCAAAACGCTGCGCCAGCATCGACTTGCCAGAGCCTGGCGGCCCGCTCAAAAGGATGCTGTGCCCGCCGGCCGCAGCAATCTCCAGGGCCCGCTTGGGGCCGCCCTGGCCTTTGACGTCGATGAGGTCGGCATATGACGCGTCATGGGTGAGCGGCGCGGCGTGGACCCGCCGCCATCCTGGCCCTGGATCGTCCGAGGGTGCCGTGCCTGGCGGCAGGAACTGGCGCACCACGTCGAGAAGATGCACCGCCCGGTAGACCTCGGCACCCGGCGCCAGCGCGGCCTCTTCGGCACTGACAGGTGGCAACACCTGACGCTGCACAACACCTGCACGGCCCTGCAACGCCAGACTCATGGCCAGCGCGCCGCGCACCGGGCGCAGCATGCCCGACAGTGACAACTCGCCGGCGAATACATGGCCGGAAAGGGAGGCACTGCGGATCTGATCGCTGGCGGCCAACACACCCAGAGCAATCGCAAGGTCGAAGCGGCCGGAGTCCTTGGGCAGGTCGGCTGGCGCGAGATTGACGGTGATGCGCTTGTTGTGCGGGAATTCCAGCCCCGAGTTCAGAATTGCCGAGCGCACCCGTTCACGCGCCTCCTTGACCTCCACGTCCGCGAGACCGACCAGCGTGAAACAGGGAAGGCCATTGGCCAGATGGACCTCGACCGTCACGTCGGCGGCCTGCAGGCCGAGAAGGGCACAACTTTGGACCAATGACAGGCTCATCGCACAAATTCCTTGTTTCGGTGCGCACCTCAACGCTGGCCAGGTCGCAATTGCACCAAATCGGTGCCATGGCGTCAGATCGCGCACCGGCTGGCTGCTGTATCCATTGAAGTGCGAACGCGGTTATCAGGCATCCGCCCGGTCATCGACGGCGCTGGCACGGTCTGTGCGTCAAGGCTCAGGTTCGCTGCGGCTTGACGTTCCGCCTGACGCTTCCAAAAGGCGTCTTGGCGTGAACCTCGATGGCCGGTGCTGGCGGGACACACAACTTTTGACAGGAGCCGGAAATGAAAATGATTGCAGCGGTTATCAAGCCGTTCAAGCTGGATGAGGTGCGAGAAGCCTTGTCCGCCATCGGGGTGCAGGGCATCACCGTCACCGAAGTCAAGGGCTTCGGTCGGCAAAAGGGCCACACCGAGCTATACCGTGGCGCGGAGTATGTGGTCGACTTTCTGCCCAAGGTGAAGATCGAAGTAGCGGTCTCCGACGAACTGGCAGAGCAGGTTATCGAAGCCATCGAAACCGCATCCCGCACCGGAAAAATCGGCGACGGGAAGATATTCGTATACGACCTTGAGCAAGTGGTGCGGATCCGCACGGGCGAAACCGGAAAGGAAGCATTGTGAAGAAACTACTCTTGTCCCTGACTCTGGGGCTCGGTCTGGCGTTGGGTTCTGTTGCGGTTCTGGCCCAGACCACGCCTGCGGTCGTAACGCAAGCAGTCGCAGCACCTGGCGCAGCCGCATCAGATGCCGTCACCACCCCTGTTGCCGCTGAGGCCGCCGCTGCGCCAGCTGCAGCCGTCGCTGCGGCGGAGCCCGCTCCCACGGTGGACAAGGGCGACGTGGCCTGGATGATGGTGTCCACCATTTTGGTCATCCTTATGGTGGTGCCGGGTCTGGCGCTCTTTTATGGCGGCCTGGTGCGCAGCAAGAACATGCTGTCGGTGCTGATGCAGGTGATGGTCGTGTTCTCGCTGATATCGATCCTGTGGGCCGTCTACGGCTACAGCCTGGCGTTTGGTGGCGAAGGCCTGATCATTGCCAATCTGGACAAGATGTTCCTCAAGGGCGTGACCACGGCCTCCCTGGTCGACACGTTCACCAAGGGCGTGAAGATCCCCGAGTTCATCTTCATTGCCTTCCAGGCCACGTTCGCCGGCATCACCTGCGCACTGATCGTCGGATCGTTCGCGGAGCGCATCCGTTTCAGTGCGGTGCTGCTGTTCTCGGTGCTGTGGTTCACGTTCAGCTATCTTCCGATCGCACATATGGTGTGGGGTTCGGGTGGTTATCTGCTGGGCAAGGGCGCGCTCGACTTCGCCGGCGGTACCGTCGTACACATCAATGCGGCCATGGCCGGTCTGGTGGGCGCCTACATGGTGGGCAAGCGGGTGGGTTACGGCAAGGAAGCCATGGCGCCTCACAGTCTGACGCTGACCATGGTCGGTGCGTCGCTCTTGTGGGTGGGCTGGTTCGGCTTCAACGCCGGTTCCAATCTGGAGTCCAACGGTGGCGCGACGCTGGCCTTCATCAACACCTTGTTGGCAACGGCTGCGGCGGTGCTGGCCTGGTCTGCCGCTGAAGCATTGTCCAAAGGCAAGGCATCCATGCTGGGCGCGGCTTCGGGTGCTGTCGCCGGCCTGGTGGCGATTACACCAGCTTGCGGTTCGGTGGGGCCCATGGGCGCCATCATCATCGGCCTGCTGGCAGGTGTTCTGTGTCTGTGGGGCGTCTCGGGCCTCAAGAAGATGCTGGGTGCAGACGACTCGCTGGACGTGTTCGGTGTACACGGTGTTGGCGGCATTCTCGGTGCCTTGCTCACCGGCGTCTTCACCGCGCCCGGTCTGGGTGGCACCGGCGCGGCAGACTTCTCGATCAGCCACCAGGTGTTTGTCCAAGCCGAAGGTGTGCTCATCACCATGGTCTGGTCCAGTGTCGTGGCCTTCATCGCGTACAAGATCGTTGATATGGCGATCGGACTGCGCGTTACCGAAGAAGACGAGCGCGAAGGCCTGGACATCCGCTCCCACGGCGAGACGGCTTACAGCCGTTGACCCGGACACCGGTCTGCAGCCCCTGGTTCACAAGGGTTGCAGCCGGATCGCAACTGTCGTCGGTTCTCCAAGGTAGTATTGGGTCCGCGTCATCCTTCGGGAGGCGCGGACCTTTTTTTGTTCTGCATGGCAGGCAAAATGCGTGAAATCACAGCGGCAAGCCCATGACTCCTTCCGTGATTCTTCGTTCCGGTGAGATGCGCTGCGAGGTGTCTGCGCAACTGGGCGCTGCCATCGCCGGTCTGTGGCGTAACGATAGCCCTGTGCTGCGATCGACGCCAGCGCACGCGCTCAGCCAGATACAGCTCTCGGGTTGTTATCCGCTGGTGCCGTTCTCGAATCGGGTTGGCCAGGCAAGCCTTCTGTGGAATGGCACCAGCCATCCGCTGGTGCGCAACTTTGCACCAGAGCCCCATGCGATCCACGGCGTGGCCTGGATGCGTCCATGGCAAGTGCTCGATGCGGATGAGACCTTCGCGCTGCTGTCATTCGAGCACCGGGCCGATGCCAGCTGGCCGTTTGACTTCGATTGTTCGCAGGCACTTCGCCTGGGTCCGGATGCGCTGGAGGTCACACTCAGTGCCACCAACCAGTCCGACCAGCCGGCGCCGTTCGGATTGGGCTGGCATCCCTACTTTGTCAAGCGTGCACAGTCGCGGATCCGCTTCGAGGCTGCAGGGCGTTGGGAGATGGGGCCCGACAGACTGCCGACTGAGCGCACAACCAGCAGCGGCATCGACAGCCTGTGTTGTGCTCTGGATATCGACCACTGCTTTGATGGCTGGCATGGCGAGGTCGTGTTGCAGGACAGCGAGATGACCGTGCGGCTGCGTTCAAGCCTCGATCATCTGGTGGTGTTCACCAACGCCACCCGTGATTTTGTCGCCATCGAACCGGTCAGCCACGTCAACAACGCGGTCAACATGGCGGGGTCGGACACGACGCACATGCAGCGCCTGGGTGTGCGCATCCTGCAGCCGGGTCAATCCCAAAGCGCTACCATGCGGATCGAAACAGGACCGGCAACATGAAATGGCGCACCGTCACGCAAGAGCCCAGCGCATTGGGAGAGTCACCGTTCTGGCATCCGAAGGAACGCTTGTTGTATTGGGTGGATATTCCCGGACGCAAGATCCTGCGTGCCAATCCGGTGACCGGAGCCGTGCAGAGCTGGGACATGCCACTGGAGCCCGGCTGCATCGCACCGGCCGCCAGTGGCGGCCTGGTCGTGGCCTTGCGCGATGGCATTTACCGCGCCCATGAGTGGGGTGTCGGCCTGCGCCTGCTCCATAGGATCGATCACGACGTCCTGACGACAAGGTTCAACGATGGCAAGGCCGATCCGTTGGGACGATTCTGGGCCGGCACCATGTACGAACCCCGGACCGCCCCCAAGGCCGAACTGCTGGCACTTGACTGCCGTGATGGACGTACCCCGCATGTCCAGCGCATGGCCGGTGGTGCGACCATTGCCAATGGCCTGGCCTGGTCGCCGGCCCAGGACAAGGTGTATTGGGCCGACACCACCCGGCACACGATCTGGGCCTGGGACTGGAATGCACAGCAGAACACCATGCAGGGCGAGCGCGTGTTTCACAGTTTCGCACCCAAGCCCCAAGACTGGCACAGTGGCATGGACGGTTACGGTGGGCGCCCCGACGGTGCGGCAGTGGACTCTGAAGGCAATTACTACGTCGCGATGTTTGAGGGCCGACGCCTGCTCAAGCTCGCGCCCGAAGGCCACATCCTGGCCGAAATTCCCACGCCGGTCATGTGTCCCACCATGCCTTGTTTTGGTGGCGACGACCTCAAGACGCTTTACATCACTACCGCGCGTCACAACCGGTCGGCCCAGGAGTTGGCGTTGATGCCGGAGTCGGGTTGCGTGTTCTCAGTCCGTGTCGACGTACCGGGATTGCCGGTCAATTGGTTCCAGGACTGAGAAAATTTTGAACGCGCGGCGTTCAAAAGCTTCATTGCTTCGCTGGCCTGAGTCGTTACCATCTAGCAGATGGACAAGGTATTGACCGGTTTCGCAGACCAGATTCGCGCGGCGCACAGCGATCGCACGACCTTGCGCATTCGCGGCGGCGCCAGCAAGGACTTCTATGGCGAACAGCTCGACGGCGACATTCTGGACACCCGGCCGCTGCACGGCGTTTGCAGCTACGAGCCCAGCGAGCTGGTTGTCACAGCGCTGGCCGGCACTGCGCTGGTCGAACTCGAAGACCTGTTGGCCGAGCGTGGCCAATACCTGCCGTTTGAGCCACCTCATTTCGGCGCCGGCGCGACCGTCGGCGGCATGGTCGCTGCGGGCTTGTCCGGGCCCGCGCGTGTTGCGGCCGGGGCGGTGCGCGATCATGTACTGGGCGTGCAGATGCTCAACGGATTGGGTCAGTCGCTGCGATTCGGCGGCCAGGTGATGAAGAACGTGGCCGGCTATGACGTCTCGCGTGTGCTCGCGGGCTCGCTTGGCACGCTGGGCGTGATCACCGAGGTGTCGCTCAAGGTCTTGCCGCGACCGGTTGCCGAGGCCACCTTGCGCTTCGCATGGACCCAGGCCGACGCCTTGCGCCAACTCAACCGCTGGGGCGGCAAGCCCTTGCCGATCAATGCCAGTTGCTGGCATGCGCAGCCGGGTGGTCGCGACGCAGTTGGCGAGCAGGGTCAGCTTCATGTTCGTTTGCGCGGTGCGCAGGCCGCGGTTGAAGCGGCCTGTCAGGAACTGGCTGGTGAGCGCCTGGAGCCTGCCCTGGCGCAGGGCCTGTGGCAATCCGTGCGTGAGCAGACAGCGGACTTTTTCGCCTGCCACGATGACCAATGTCTCTGGCGGCTCAGCGTGCCCGATACCGCTGCCGAATTGCCGCTGCGTGGTCTTGATACGCTGGTCGAGTGGGGCGGCGCCTTGCGCTGGGTCAAGGCGCCGGCGGCACTCGCGCAGGCGCTGCGCGACGCGGCCCAGGCGGTTGGCGGTCAGGCCATGCTGTTCCGTCGTGCGGTTAGCGCCAGCGCACCCTGGCCGGCGTTCCTGCATCCCATGGCCGTGCCCCTGCAGCGGATCGAGCGCGCGTTGCGACAGCAATTTGATCCGGCAGGCGTTTTCAGCCATACGCGCCTGTCGGGCGTTTTCCAGGTGGCGCCGTCTACCGACGAGGTTTTCCATGCAGACGCAACTCGCACCTGAGTACCAGGGCACGGCGGACGGCGACGCCGCCGAAGCTATTCTGCGCAAGTGCGTTCACTGCGGCTTTTGTACCGCAACCTGTCCGACCTATCAGTTGCTGGGTGACGAGCTGGACGGGCCACGCGGTCGCATCTACCTGATGAAACAAGTGCTCGAGGGCCAGCAGCCGACGCGCGCCACGCAAATGCACCTGGACCGTTGTCTGACCTGCCGCAGCTGCGAGACCACTTGTCCCAGCGGGGTCGATTATGGTCACCTGGTGGACATCGGTCGCAAGCTGGTCGATGCCAAGGTTCCGCGTCCGAAGTTCGAGTCCGTGGTGCGCTGGGCACTCAAGGAGGGTTTGCCCTCGCCGTTGTTTGCGCCGGCCATGCGTGTCGGTCAGTTGATGCGCCCATTGCTGCCGGCGAGCCTGCGCAACAAGATTCCGGCAAGGCAGCCCAGCGGCCGCTGGCCGCAGCGCAGCCATGCACGCAAGATACTGATGCTGGCCGGCTGTGTGCAGCCAGCAATGATGCCCAACATCAACAGTGCGACCGCGCGCGTGCTCGATGCCATTGGCATCGAGACCCTGGTTGCGCCTGCTGCAGGCTGTTGCGGAGCGCTGAAGTTTCACCTCAACGACCAGGAAGGGGGTCTGGTCGCGATGCGCGCCAACATCGACGCATGGTGGCCTTACCTGGAAGACCCGCAAGGCGGCGTCGAGGCGATCGTCATGAATGCTTCGGGCTGTGGCGTCACCGTCAAGGAATATGGGCATCTGCTGCAGGGCGATGCCGCTTATGCGGTCAAGGCAAAGCAAGTCAGTGCGCTGACGCGTGACCTGAGCGAATGGCTGCCCGAGATGGCGCAGCAGCTGGCCGGCCGTGTCGATGTCGCGCGCGCACCCCGGCAACTGGCCTACCACCCTCCGTGTACTTTGCAGCATGGGCAGGGCTTGCGGGGTGGCGTCGAGCAGCATCTGCAGGCGCTGGGGTTCGCGCTGCGCGTGTCGATGAACGAGGCCCATCTGTGTTGCGGTTCAGCGGGAACCTATTCGGTGCTCCAGCCGCAGCTATCACAGCAACTGCGAGAGCGCAAACTGGGACACTTGTCTGAACTCGCGCCAGACACCATCGTATCGGCCAACATCGGATGCATCACGCATCTGCAAAGTGGCACCGATGTGCCGGTGCGCCATTGGGTGGAAGTTCTCGATCAGGCCTTGACGGGCTGATGTCGCGCAGGCCGCGAGCGACGCGGTGCCGTTCATCTGTTTTGCCGAGAAGGCGTCGATTGAAGTCAGCGTGTTTCCTGTTTCCATTTGCATTTGCCCGGTCACACCACCGCTGGTACGTCATGCGCAACATGCAGGATCCGGATGCATGGTGCATGCCATGCCATCAACAGGTCAACTGCATTGCGCCAGCATCGTCGCGCAGGGGTGACCTGCGATACTGGCGGCCTATGATGTCTCTGCCAGAACGGGTCTTGCTGAGGGTGCGGGGCCTGGTCGTCAGCGATGCACAGGTGGCCGAGGAGGCGTTGCTCGGCAATCTGCGTCGCCTGCGCTGGTTGCTGCCGCTTTTTCTGGCGCTGGTGCTGGGTTTGCTGGCGGTTTTCGCTTGGCAGACCGACGCCGGCACCGATGCGCGGATGTCGTGGCGCGAAGCGGTAATGAACGTCTACCGCGTAACCATCGTCTGCCTGATCGTCATGGCCCTGGCCTTGTGGCACATGGCGTCGCGTGCACGCCCTGACACCGGCGTTCGTGTGCTGATGTTCATCGCGCCCCTCGGTTTTCTGGTGTTCGCCGCCGTACTCGCAGTGCTCGACCAACGGGTCACACCCAACATCAGTCCGTATCTGCTGGGCTGCATATCCGTCAGCCTGTTGTTCCTGTTGCCGCCGGCGACCGCGATCGTCAGCATGTTGTTGGCATACGTGTTGTTTTTCGTCGGACTGGGGTTCACGCAGCCCGACGAGACCCTGCTTCTGACCAATCGTGCGAACGGTTTCGGCGCGACCTTGCTGGCGCTGGTGCTGTCGCTGACCACGTGGCACCGCAACACCCAGTACAACCTGCTGCAGCGCGAACTGACTGTGCGCAATGCGGCGTTGGAGAAGCAGCAGACCGACCTGCAATGGCTGGCCTCCCGCGACGCGCTGACCGGCCTGTTCAACCGTGGCGAGTTCATGCGCCTGGCGGAGCAGGAACTGCTGCGGACCCGGCGTCACGGGGGCAATACCGGCGTCATCGTGGTCGACCTGGACCACTTCAAGGCGGTCAACGACCAGCATGGTCACCCCGCAGGCGACAAGGTGTTGGCCCACGTGGCCGACACATTGCGAGATGGCGTGCGCAATACAGACATCGTTGCACGTATCGGGGGCGAGGAGTTCATCGTTTTGTTGCCGCAGACCGATATCGACGCCACCATGGTGCTGGCACAAAAGCTCCGGCTTTCATTGCGTCGATCATCGGTTCAGGTCAGCAGCGAACTGCAGGTGACGATCACCGCGAGCTTCGGCGTGGCTTGCATGCCGGGCGGGCACACCGGATCGGTGGCCGCCCTGTATGCCGCGGCTGACAATGCTCTTTACGAGGCCAAACGGGCCGGTCGTGACCAGGTGGCGCGGACCGAACCGGACGGCACGCTCACGCCGTCGGATTTCCAGCGCATGCGCCGCAGTTGACGACCGGTCGTCGCAGCAGCCCTCTGCGCTTGGCGCAGTTTGTCGGCTCAGTTGTGGTGATTGTCGCTGCGGGCAATATCGAGCAGATGCTCGACTTCGGCGCGATGATGCAGGCAATTGTGGGCATACCAGCGCCGGATCAGCCACATCACCAGCGCGATCGTCACGCCAAAGCCGGTGATGGCGGCGAAGGTCGGCACGCCCACGCCCGCTGACAGGCTGTAGGCGGCGCCCAAGGCCAGAATGCACGCCTGTTCATTGAAATTCTGCACCGCGATCGAGCGCCCCGCGCCCATCAGGTTGTGTCCGCGGTGTTGCAGCAAGGCGTTCATCGGTACCACGAGGAAGCCTCCCAGAGCGCCCAGCAGAATCAGGAACGGCGCCGCGACCCAGACGTTGTCGATGAAGATCAGCAGGATGATCAGGCCGCCCATGCCAATGCCCAGCGTGATCACGCGAGGGCCGTCTTCCAGCCGCATGCGCATTGACGCCACGACCGCACCGACGGCCATGCCGATGGCCACCACTCCTTGCAGTGCCGATGCCTGGGTGACGGAATATCCCAGGGCCACCGCCGCCCACGACAACACGATGAAACGCAGATTGCCGGCGACGCCCCAGATCAGCGTGGTGGCCGCCAGTGAAATCTGACCCAGCTTGTCGCGCCACAGGCGCATGTTGCAGGTCCAGAAGTCGGGCAGCAGCACGACAGGATTGCGTGGCAGCGGCCGCATCTCCACGCCGGTTTCTGGAATATGGGTGTTGAACCAGGCGGCCAGCAGGTAGACAAAGATAAGCAAGCTGATCGCAGCCTCGGCGGGTGTGTCGATGCCCAGGTTGATAAAAGGGAAGTCAAAGCCCAGCATGACCGAAGACACCGCGCGGCTCACCAGTTGGCCGCCGAGCAACACGCCCATGATGATGGAGCCGATCGTCAAGCCTTCGATCCAGCCGTTCGCCTTGACCAGTTGGGATGCCGGCAACAGTTCGGTCAGGATGCCGTATTTAGCCGGCGAGTAGGCCGCGGCGCCAAGCCCGACAATGGCGTAGGACATCAGCGGATGCGTGCCGAACAACATCATCATGCAGCCGATCACCTTGATGAAGTTGCTGATCAGCATGACCTGGCCCTTTGGCCGCGAGTCCGCGAACGCACCGACAAACGGGGCCAGCAGCACGTAAAACAATGCAAACATCGGCACCAACGCCGCTTGTTGCCATTCGCCGGCATTCTCGCTTCTGAGCAATTGCACGGCACAGACGAACAAGGCGTTGTCGGCCAGCGAGCTGAAAAACTGCGCTGACATGATGGTATAGAACCCGCGCTTCATGCCGTGCTGTGAAGGTCATCAGTACAGCTGATGCCGATGTCTTGTTTTCTGGTCTCCAACGTGGGCCCGGTTATATCACGGTGCAAGCTGCCAGAATGGGCGCTGTCACTGAATTTCCCCCATTGTTCCATGCCCCGTCCGATCCAGGCCACGATCCATCTTGACGCACTGCGCCACAACCTGGCACGCTGCGCCAGCGCCGCACCCGACGCCAAGGTCTGGGCTGTCGTCAAGGCCAATGCCTATGGCCATGGCATCGAGCGGGTGTACGACGCCTTGCGCGCGGCGGACGGATTTGCCCTGCTCGATCTGGACGAAGCGCAGCGCTTGCGCAACCTGGGCTGGCGTGGCCCCGTCCTGCTGCTCGAGGGTGTATTCGAGCCGCGCGACCTGGAACTGTGCTCGCGCCTGGGTCTGTGGCACACGGTGCATTGCGACGCGCAGATCGACATGCTGGCCATGCACAAGACCCATGTACCGCACCGTATCTTTCTCAAGTTGAACGCCGGCATGAACCGCCTGGGGTTTACACCGCAGTCCTATCGTGCGGCTTGGTCACGGCTCGACGCGCTGCCTCAAGTCGGAGAGATCTCCCTGATGACCCATTTCAGCGATGCCGACAATGCTGTGGGCGTCGCCGCACAGATGGCGGTGTTCCAGACCGCCACGCGGGACCTGCCGGGCGAGCGCAGTGTCGGAAACAGCGCAGCAACGCTGCGTCACATGCTGGGGCTTGCGGGGCTGGAGACCCTCTCGGCGGCGTCCGACTGGATCCGCCCCGGTATCGCAACCTATGGCAGTGCGCCCGATTACCCGGAGCATGACGCGGCCCACTGGGGCTTGCGCCCGACCATGACATTGACCGCGCGCGTCATCGGTGTGCAGACGCTTGGCCCGGGTGACACTGTCGGGTACGGCTCGGCTTTTGTGGCCGATCGTGCCATGCGCATCGGCGTCGTCGCCTGCGGGTATGCCGACGGCTACCCCCGTGTCTGTCCGACCGGCACGCCGGTGTCGGTCGATGGCCTGCCCTCGCGCACGGTCGGGCGTGTCAGCATGGACATGCTGACAGTGGACCTGACCCCCAACCCGGATGCCGGCTTCGGCTCCGACGTGATTCTTTGGGGCGGCGCCGGCGACGCCGTGGTGCCGATTGATGTGGTGGCGCAGGCCGCCGGCACGGTGGGCTACGAGTTGATGTGTGCCCTGGCACAGCGGGTTCCGGTGGTCGTCGACTGACAACGTCGGCAAATCTTGATCGGCGTCATGCGTGGGCGGTCTCGGGTGCGGCGAACCGTAGTAGATTGTGGGCTCACCAGGGAAACGCATGGAATACAAGGACTACTACAAGGTAATGGGCCTGGCGCGCGACGCCAGTGTCGATGACATCAAGAAGGCCTATCGGCGACTGGCCCGCAAATACCATCCGGACCTGAGCAAGGAAGCCGATGCAGAGGCGCGTTTCAAGGAAATCGGCGAGGCCAACGAGGTGCTCAAGGACCCGGAGAAACGCAGCGCCTACGACAAACTGGGTGCTAACTGGCAGGCCGGACAGGACTTTCGACCGCCGCCGGACTGGAATGCCGGATCCGAGGGCGCCGGCCGGGGTTTCGGCGCGCAGGACGGTGCCGACCACAGCGACTTTTTTGACGCCTTGTTCCGGCGCGGCTTCGGCGCCCGGTCGTCGGGCCACGGCGGCGCCGGTGCCGCGGGTGGCGGTTTTCATGCCCATGGCGAAGATAGCCACGCCCGCATCCAGATCGACCTGGAGGATGCCTATCTTGGCGCGCAGCGCACGTTGAGCCTGCGCGTGCCCGAGAGCGACGCCCAGGGCCGGGTCACGGCACGCGAGCATACGATCACATTTGTTGTGCCCAAGGGCGTGCGCGCCGGTCAACACATCCGACTGGCCGGCCAGGGTGGCCCCGGCATCGGGCAGGGCCAAGCTGGTGACCTGTATCTGGAGGTGGCGTTTACACCTCACCCGTTTTATCGGGTGGAGCAGCGCGATGTCTACCTCGACCTGCCGGTCGCACCGTGGGAAGCGGCGCTGGGCGCGCAGATCGAGGTGCCAACGCCGGCGGGAACGGTCGAGCTGACAATCCCCGCCAACTCGGCAGCCGGGCGCAAGTTGCGCCTGCGCGGGCGGGGCATTCCGGGCGCTACACCGGGTGATTTCTATTTCGTATTGCAGATCGCACTGCCGGCGGCGACCTCGGATGACGACCGGGCCGTCTACGCTGGCATGTTGTCCCACTACAAGGGATTCGATCCACGCGCCAGACTGGGAGGCAAGACATGAACGCCCGTTCGACAACCCTGATAACCGACGTGTTGATCGTGGAGGAGCAGATCGACCTGTCGATGGACGAGTTGTGCCGCGCCTGTGGCACGCAGGCCGAGCATTTGGCGGCGCTGGTCGACGAAGGCTTGATCGCGCCCGAAGGCAGCGTGCCGGAACAATGGCGCTTCTCCGGCATGCATCTGCGCCGGGCCCGCGTGGCAGTGCGTCTGCAGCGCGATCTGGGCGTCAACACCGCCGGCGCCGCGCTGGCCCTGCAGCTGCTGGACGAGATCGAGGCCTTGCGCGAGCGGCTGAGGCATCAAGGCGACTGAGCGATGGCCTGCGGCCTCGGTAATGGGACCACCCGTGGCCGTGATCCGTGCGCTCTTGGCCAGCGTCGGCCAACGTACTGCGGTCAGTCCGGATCAGCCAGCACGAAGTCAATGAAACCGCGCTCGACATGGGCCACGGTCAAGCGCACCCGTACCGTCTTTCCGACATCGAGGTGGGGCGGCGCGCCGACCAGCTTGCCTT
>Ga0105047_10004607_pt1 | contig 23911 bp, 18 predicted proteins | sample MAT04_FD_78384 | JGI IMG/M metagenome (GOLD analysis project Ga0105047, IMG submission 78384) | Freshwater microbial communities from Lake Fryxell liftoff mats and glacier meltwater in Antarctica - MAT-04 (megahit assembly) | ecosystem: Environmental > Aquatic > Freshwater > Ice > Liftoff... | reverse complement strand
TGAGGACAAAATAGCGACGTAAGTCGTTATTTTGCGAGCCTCGCGAAGCTTTGCTTTGCGCCGGGCGAGGTTGAAAAACGCCACGACGGCGTTTTTCAACAGGCTGTTAGCCGTACAGGCGGTTGGCGTCGTCGTAGCTCAGGCGTTTGGCGCGGATGGTTCCATCGCCCAGCTTTTCGCCTTGGGGATCGACGTAGAGCCGGCCAGTCGGCTCCTGCGTGTCGCGGCGGACGTCCATCACATGCAGGTTGAAGATGAAGGCGGGCTCCGTGATCGCCTTGAACCAGTGGATGTTGTCCTTGTAGTCCGAAATGCTCGAAGTCTCGCCGGGCGAGAACTTGCGGTCGATCGTCGGCCGGATAATGAAGTGCTCCGGCTCGTCCTTCAGCCGGTCGTAGTGCCGGCCCTGCAAGTCCCCTTTGAGGATCAAGAACGCGGTCGCCATGTTGTTGTGGCCGTGAGGCACCACCGAGCGATCCTTCTTTAACGCAAAGATCTGCTTGCCAAAGACCAAATTCTTGGGCACGCCTTCGACCTGTGGGAACTTGGGTCGCAGGGAGAGCGCGCCATTATCGACGAACTTAACGCCGGTCGAAATCTTCTCGAAATCGATCAGTTTCAGAAAGTCGTCCAGCGGCACCTGCTTGAACAGTTCTTCGACCTTTTGCTGCCAGGCCACCTGCTCCAGCTTTTGACCCTTGAGATCCTGGCCCAGTTGCTGGACGTCGCGGAGCCATTTTTCGGCGGCGGCTGGAGCTTCGGCGGCGAATAGCTCGTTCTGAAAGACCGACTCCAGCAAGGAGAAGGTGAGGATCGTCCCCAACGTGTCACGGGCAAACTCGCGTCGCGAAATGCCACTCATGGCGATGATCTCCAGCGTTCGCAGAAAAGGCGAAGCCCCACGGACGGCGCACGCCCCCATAGTAGAGGCTGCCTGGTGGCTTGTCGAATTTTTTCAATAGAAGAAGATCACCGCACGGTGGCAGGCGGCGCAAAGCCTGCATCTATTTTCCGACGACTTCGGCCGAACTCAATCCCGGCACGGTGGCTGGCGTGACGTCGCGGATGTTGTTGTCGTGGACCAGGATCTTCTGATCGCCGACAAAGTAGGTCCCAAACTCCGCGACCACCAAATTGAAACACTGGGCGGCGCCGGCTGCTTGCGCGCTGGTAATCTGTACGGATCCATCGGCCGTGTGCAGATGGTCGCCTGGGTTCAGTTCCTTGGTCATCCGCCACCCGTGGCCTGATACCCAGAAGGGATGTCCGAGCGTTGCCAGGATTGGCTTAGCTCCGGCATGAATCGCGCGGACAGGACTGGCAGGCCGGACGGTTGTGCCGAGCACGGGTTTGTAGGCCAACTCGCCCGTCGCAGGATCCTGCGATAGAACGCATTCGCCCGCCTTGACGCTTTCGATCGCCATGGGCCCGGTCATCGTCCAGACTTTCGTGCCGGCCACGAAGCACGAAGAGTATCGAATATCGATGTAGTTGGGGGGCGGAATATAATTGCGATATTCCGTCGTGACAGGTTTGACCGGCGGTTGGTAGATCTCGTTATAGCCCAGCCACCAGTCCCACCATTTGGTCGGATCATTGCCTAGATCCTGGCCTGTCGCCGTGCCAAGGGCGGTGATGACCCTCAGATTTTGAGTCTTGGCGTCAAAGGCCTGGGCGTTTGCCTGACGTGCCAACGCCGCGTCTTCTGCAAGCGTAACGTCAGGGTTCAGCTTGATCGAAACCTCGCGAGTTCCTCGGTTGGGATGCTCGCGCACGATCATCTGCACGGACTGCCCGCCCACAGAGTTAAACGCGCGCGCCGCAAATGGCCCTTCCTGAAAGAGGACCAAGCGGCGATAGGATCGGTCGATTCCAACAGACCGCTCGTCCCGCACTTGAATTGGCGATTTGAGCGCCCCCATCAGCGTGGGGACGTACGAAAAGACCGACCGCTCCTTGAGGCCCTCGGCGGCGGCGATGCAAACGAGTTCATGTTCTGAATACATCGCCTGCCGCAGCAGCGCATCGGTTGCTTCTTGACCTGGCATGCTGGATAACGCGGCGACCATGCATTCGCCAAACGTCGAGCCTGCTTCGATCGAAAGGGCTTCCATGACCGGGATTGCGGCTGGATCGTTGATCTCTCGGATGCCGCGTTTAGCGTTGATTCGCTTGTCCGTGTTTTCGCTATCGACACTGGTGGCGAACTTCTCGATGCGCTTGGACCACTTCTTGGCTGCCGCGGCCGTGGCTTTTTGCTGCTGCTTGATCTGATCGATCATCGTTGCCGGAACCAACTCACCGCGATGGGCTTTCAGATTTAGACCGGCGATCGCCGCGCGCGATTCTGGATCGATATTCAGCGCTGCCCGAAAGTGCGCCCGGGCCTGCGCGCTGAGGCCGGCCTGTACACACCACTCGGCCAGGTCCAATTCCTGCTTGGCGGTTGTGCGCGGCAGCGCGCGCTTTTGACGGTATTCGTGGACCTTGGCGTTGATCGATTGATCCTGGGCAACGGCGTCTACTGTGAGCCAATGGTCGTTGATCAGAACTTCGCCCGAGTGCCAATGCGCGGGAGCGTAAGCAGCGTCTTCTTTCACTGCGCGCTGGAGCAAGCTACTCCGCGCTGCTGGGTTTTGCGAAGCTTCTGCCTGGAGCGCCTCTTTGACAATAGCCTCGGCGGGTGATGTGGCCGGGCGCGCCGTTGGGCTCTTATCCGCGGCATGGGCTAATCGCGCGCTAGTCGAGGCCGTGACTAAAAGCAGAATGAACGCGCCGGCGCGCAAAGCGCATGAATCGCTCATGGCCCACCCCGTGAAATAGACGTGGTTTCTGTTCCTAGAAATCGCAACGTACGGAAGCGGCGCCATTGCTCGCAGACTGGATTGCCGCTTCGACCGTATTGTCACGATTCCGGAGCGAAAACTCCAGGCGATTTTTAGCCATTTTGGCCTAGGCCGGAATTCGGCCGTTTCCACAGATTGTGTTTGGCCGTATTTGGCAATGTGCCCGCGTTTGGACTGCGTCAGATGTTTGCAGCCACGGCTTCGCCCATCTCGGTCGTCGTCAGTTTGCCCCCCAAGTCTGGCGTCTTGTGGCCGGCGGCCAGCGTCTTTTCGACCGCGGCGCCAATTGCGGCCGCGCCATCCGGCAGGCCGAGCCAGTCGAGCATCATCGCAGCGCTCTGGATTGCCGCGATGGGGTTGGCGATTCCTTGCCCGGCGATGTCTGGCGCGGAACCATGAACCGGCTCGAACATGCTCGGAAAGTTCCGTTCCGGATTGGTATTCGTGCTGGGCGCCAGGCCCAAACCGCCGGCGATCACGCCTGCCAGATCCGTCAGGATGTCGCCAAAGAGATTCGAGGCGACCACCACGTCAAAAGTTTCCGGCCGGCGGACCATGTTCATTGCCGCAGCGTCAGCGTGCTGCTTGTCGATGGTGATATCCGCGAACTCCGGCGCGATTTCGTCCAGCACGTCGTCCCACAACACGTAACCGTGCTTGAGCGCGTTGCTCTTGGTGACCATCGTCATCCGCCGGCTGCGAGTGCGCGCGATGGCAAATCCGAACCGCAGAATGCGCTCGATTCCCTTCCGCGTGTGTATAGCGGTCTGCACGGCAAACTCGTCGGGCGTGCCGCGGCGGATGCGGCCGCCATTATCGACGTATTCGCCTTCCGAGTTTTCGCGAATCACCACCATGTCGATATCGGCCGGGCCCTTATCGGCTAGCACGCTCTTCACGCCTGGCAGCAATTTGGCCGGGCGCATGCAGGCGTATTGATCGTAGCGCTGGCGGAGCGTGATCAGGGGCGAAAGGGAAATGTGATCTGGCACTTCGGCCGGCCAACCGAGCGCGCCGAGCAGGATGGCGTCGAATGGCCGCAGCACTTCGTAATAGTCGTCCGGCACAACTTTTCCGTACTGACGGAAATACGCGGCGCCCCAGGGAAACTCGGTTAGCTCCAGCGACCATGCTTTTTGCTTGGACTCGACGGCGCGCAACACGTGAACGGCTTGGGTTGTCACCTCGGGGCCGATACCATCGCCTGGGTAGACGGCGACGCGAAACTTTTTCATTCGTGAAATCCTGAATTACATAAGTGGTGTATTGATCGGGCGAGGGGCGCAGGTTTCTGTTCTGTTCAATCGCAAACCGGCGGGTGGAGCGACGCCCAGGGGTGGGCCGCTTCATATGCGCTGGCAAGTTGAAGCACGGTCCATTCGTCGTGACGACGGCCGACAATCTGCAACCCAACAGGCAGTCCCAGTGGGTCGAAACCGACCGGCATGCTTGCCGCAGGTTGCCACGTCATGTTAAACGGCACGCAGAGTCCGAGCCAGGAGAGGGCCCGGACGGTTTGACCGTCGATGATTTTCGGCCCCAGCGTGCCGTTCTGCGGCGCTGTAATCGGCGCGGTGGGCGTCAGCAGGGCGTCGTACTCTTCGAAGACCGGACTGATACGTTCCCAGTATTCTTCGCGGGCCCAATGTGCTTGCAGCAAATCGTCGTAAGTGAGCCGATCCGAATTCGGTAGTAGCTTGCGCGTCGCCGGATAGATTGTCTGTTCCCATTCCGCGCGCCGTGGACGCATCCCGGCCGCTGCCTCGCATAAGACGATGGCCTGCTGCGCGGGACTCATGTCAGGCAAATCCAGTTCGACCTGCGTGACGTGGCAGCCAAGTTGTTCGAAGCGGCGAACTGCTTGCTCGCAGACAGCCATCACTGCGGGCTCGATCGGCAGATTGCCCAATCGCGGAGACCACGCGATCCGCAGCCCACGCGCTTCGCCAGTGCACGCGCTAAGAAAACTGCGCTCGGGGCGTGGCAGACTCCAGCGATCCTTGGGGTGTAATCCGCAGAGGATGTCCAACGCCAGGGCCGTGTCTCGAACTGTGCGCGTCAGCACCCCTTGGTGCGACAGCGACTCCCAGCCGCGCGGGAAGGCCACGTGTGGCACGCGGCCCATCTGCGGCTTCAATCCGAAGACGCCGCAGAAGCTGGCCGGAATACGGATCGAACCGCCGCCATCGCTGGCCGTTGCCAAGGGACCCAGACCGCACGCGACGGCCGCCGCGGCGCCACCGCTCGATCCGCCCGTGTTGTAGTCCAGATTCCATGGATTGTGCGAATCGCCAAAGATCGAATTGCAGGCCAGCGGAACCAGCCCAAATTCGGACGTGTTGGTCTTGCCCAGGATGATCGCGCCGGCGGCTTTCAGTCGCTCGACAATCGGCTGGTCCCAGTCGGGCGTAAAATGTTCGAAGAGCTTAGAGCCCAGCGTGGTGCGAACGCCGGCGGTGAGGTGCAGGTCCTTGACCGTGAGCGGCAGGCCGTGGAGTGGCGGTAGCTCATCACCGCGGAGCACAGCGGCCTCGGCCTCGCGGGCCTGCCGCCGGGCGTCGTCCGCAGTCAAAGTGACGATGGCGTTTAGCCGGGGATTGAGCCGCTCGATACGCGCCAGAACAGCATCGACAACTTCGACGGGCGAGACTTTTCGCGCACGGATGGCCGCCGCAAGTTCTTCGGCGGTCAGCCACCACAACTCGTTGGTCATAGCGATGTTGTCTCAGGTGGCGAATGATCGATGGGCGCCTGGCAAGATCCTTGGAAACGCATGCGGCTTGTTCCGAACCGGCAGAGCGTTTGCGCCCGTTGCATGACGCTTAGCGGTTGCGATTTTGCCATCGCATGCGAGGCCCCCTATCATGAAGACGCGCTGGAGGACTGTCAAACCAGGCCTGCGCGATCCCGCCGCTTTCCACGGAGCTTCTGCATGGCTCGGACTTTACGCCGCAATCTTCTTTGGCCTTGTTGTGTTCTAGCCGCCTGCGCGTTGAACGCGTTGCCACCAGCGACATGCCAGGCAGGTGTTGCCGAAGAACCAGTGCCGTCAGCGCCAATGGATCCAGGAAATGCGAGCGATAAACCAGCGTCGGCAATAGCGTCCGAGGGCGCCAAAGCGGAAGACTCGCTCAAAGAAGAATCGGTCGAGCGCCTGTTCGAACGCGCGCGGCCATCGTTAGCGGTCATCACCGTGCCGGGCCGCGATGGCCGACAGCAAGGTTTGGGGAGCGGATTCGTGGTGGCCGCGGATGGATTGATCGCGACGAACATGCACGTGATTGGACAAGGCAGGCCGATCGCCGTGCAAATGGCCGACGGCAAACGCTACAACGTGACCAGCGTCCACGCGTCCGACCAGTTTCTGGATCTGGCGATTCTAAGAGTCGACGCTGATGGACTTTCGCCGCTGCCACTGGGAGATTCCGAATCGCTTAAGCAGGGGCAGGGGGTTGTGGCGTTGGGCAATCCGCAGGGTTTACGGCACAGCGTCGTGTCGGGAGTTGTCTCTGGCCGGCGCGAGATTGAAGAACGGTCGATGATCCAACTGGCGATCCCGCTGGAGCCAGGCAACAGCGGTGGACCATTGCTGGACCGGCAGGGCAGGGTGCGCGGGATTCTGACGATGAAGTCCGCAGTCACCGCCAACTTGGGGTTTGCCGTCGGGATCAACGAACTGAAGTCGTTGCTGACCAAGCCCAATCCGGTGCCGATCGAAAACTGGATCAAGCACGGATCACTCGATCCGCACGAATGGCAAACCGTGCTTGGCGCCAACTGGCGCAAACGGGCCGGCCGGATTGTGGTCGACGGCGAAGGAGCGGGTTTTGGCGGCCGAGCCTTGTGCCTTTCGGCCGACGATCCGCCCAAGCTGCCGTACGAGTTGGCCGTCAGCGTTCGCCTGGATGACGAAACGGGCGCGGCGGGTCTCGTCTTTGGCAGCGACGGTGGCGATCAGCACTATGGCTTCTATCCGACTGCAGGCGCGCCGCGGCTGACGCATTTCGAAGGGCCGGACGTATTGAGCTGGAAAATTCTTGCCCAACGAGCGACCTCGCATTATCAGAAAGGGGAGTGGAACCGACTCAAGGTTCGCGTCGAAGAGAATCGCGTTATTTGCTCGGTCAATGGCCACACGGTCATCACGCAAGCACTCGATGCGCCTCCCACCGGGCGCGTGGGCTTGGCAAAATTCCGAGACACGCAGGCGGAGTTCAAGAACTTTCAGATTGGCAAGACGATTGTCGATCCGACGATCCCTCCCGATTTGACCGCACAGATCGAAAAGATATTGGGCGCAAAACTCAGCCAAGAGGGGCTTCCCGCTGAATTGATCGAGCAGTTGACGCCAAGCTCACCGACATCCGCGTTGGCGCTGGCGGAAAAAGCGCGAGAGTTGGAACAGCAGGCCGAGCGTTTGCGAAAACTGGCCGTGGCCGTACGGCAGTCGCAGGTCAGGGCCGAACTAACGCGTTTGTTTACGGAATCGGAGGATCGCGTCGACCTGTGGACCGCGGCGCTGTGGCTCGCGCGTTTGGACAACGACGAGATCGACGTGGATGCCTATCGACGCCAGCTAGATCGGATGGCGGCCGACATTTCGGCGAGTTTGGAGCCGAATGCGGCCGAACCGGCCAAATTAGCCGGTCTGGATAAGTTCTTCTTTCAGCAGAGCGGTTTTCATGGCAGTCGCGGCGATTATTACAACCGCTCGAACAGCTATGTGAACGAGGTCCTCGACGATCGCGAAGGGCTGCCGATCACGCTGTCGTTGATTTACATGGAACTCGGACGCCGGCTTGGACTGAACTTTGAAGGAGTCGGCCTGCCGGGCCATTTTGTCGTTCGCTTTCGTCCCGCCGAAGGAGACGCCCGCGTGATCGACGTATTCGAAGGAGGCCGAACGCTCAGCGCCGATGAAGTAGTGAAGCGGGTCCGCGAAGCGACCGGTTCCGCCCCGACGGAGGAACAGCAGCAGGCGATGACCAAGCGCGCCATCCTGGTGCGGATGCTGAAGAATCTATTGGGAGCGGCGCGAAACAACTCGGACGAAGGCGCCATGCTGCGTTATCTTGACGCCGTATTGACCCTTACGCCGGAAGCGCATCAAGATCGCTGGCTCCGTGGCATTGCACGTTGGCGCAGCGGGGACAAGCGGGGCGCAAAGGAAGACGCCGACCGGCTGCTGGAGGCTCAGCCAGCGGGCCTTGATCTGGAGCAATTGCAGGACTTCCGCGCAATGCTTGAGAGGCCCGAGGATTAGACACTGGGCTCCCGCAGGCCGTAAGCATGCGGAGCTCAATGTACGGAGGCGCCATGATGGTTCCGGCAAACATCGAATGTTTCCGGCCCAAGCGCCTTGCAGAAAAGACGAAAGCGTAGACGCGCGGGGAGTTGCGCCACGCGTCTACGCTATCGATGTCTTTCCTATCGTCCGCCCGCGGGGACGGACGATGCCACTACCACGACCAGCGCTTGTTGCGCCGGCGGTGCATTCCACCAACCGCCGAGACCTTGTTGCTGCGGCGAATGCCAGACCGGCGACTGCGCGGCTGACCTGTTTCGCTCGGACGGCGACCGTAGTCGATCTGGTTGTCCGCGCTGTAGTCCTGGTACAGACTGCTGTACGATTGCATACTGCGTTCCTTTCTAGTTCTCTGGACGGTTTCTGCCGTCCACTTCGACACAAATTGCCCTGGCGGTGGGTCGCCGACAGGACAGTTCTCCTCAAATCAAATGACCGGCGACACGCGTCGCAGGCCCTAAGTCCAAAATCACATCTGCCCGGATCTCAACTGCCCGATCTACGACTTCTTTGCGCTGCGCTCGCGATTGACCGTCGTCAGACGCTCGACCGCTTCGCGAGCGGCCGCGCACAAGCCCACCAGGTCCGATCCATCGATCGCGCCGGGTAAATACATCCAGACGCCCAGATGCCGGGCCCAAATCTCTTCGCGCGGGTCGTCCAGCTTGCCGCAGATCAACAGCAACATGCGGCTGCTGCAGGCGAGATGTTCGACCGTGAAGCGAAAGCTGGTGACCTGACTTTCCGAGGCGCCCGTCATGTCGACGATTGCCATCTGCACCATCGAGTGACTCGACTTCGTGATTGCCGTCGCGGAGTCTGGGCAGAGCGTTACCTGCCAACCCCCTTCACGCGCGGCAAACCCCAGGTTTTCGCGACGACCGTCTTCAGCCGCGACAACCAGGCAGTTCAATGCATCGGTAGCGCAAAGCGTTGTTCGCGGCCGGGCAAGCTCCGGTGTAGTTATCTGATTCGTGGTATGCGTCATGGACATCAAGTTGTTTCTCTTTTGGTGAGCGCGCTTCAAAGCGCACATCCCTGCACTCTGTTCTTTTCGAACCTGTCTGTTCCATGCGACAAGTCGCCAGCGCCGCGCCTTGGCAATCCATGTCTGGGGACAAAGCACCCTGGCGGCGCGAGCAATGCACAAACCGTTGGTTCCAGAACCGTGGTTCCAGGACCATCGACGACAGGCACAAACTCAAATCCCCTTACCGCGTTGCACCACGGACTGGCGAGATCAGCTAAGGCACGCGGCATGCCAACTCGCGAAAGGGAGTTACAACCCGGAAGGGATCTCTTCCGGCCGTAGAGACTTGCGCAAAAAAGATTCCGTTTTTGACCTCAAAAACGACCCGAGCGCGGCCTCACCACAATGGTGATGGGCTCTGTGGTGACTGTTTGTAAGTCATTGTTAAATAATGGCTTGCGGTCGTATTCACCATCCAGGGGAATGCTCACAGAGATAGGGAGGCCGGCGCAATCGTTAGAGACCGATCTTGAGGCCTTTGGATCGCCCGCGGAGATCGGCACGTTCGCTCGACCCTTCGATCCCTTTGAGCTATTCTCCGGTAGTAGCTCCACTGCAAGGAATTGTTTTATGACGCGGGATCGTTTGAACGTCATCGCCGTAGCGGCGCCGGTCCTGGCCGTCGCGATTGGCGCCTATTTCTGGCTGGAGCGGGGCAAACCCACGGTCGTCAGTCCAGACCAGGCGTCCGCTGGCGCCGCCGCGCGAGACAAGATCTCTGCGCTCGGCCGCTTGGAGCCCAAGGGAGGCGTGACCGACGTCGGTGGAACCACAGGCGAGCGCGTCGACCAACTTAAGGTGGCCGAAGGGGACCGTGTCGAGGCCGGCCAAGAGCTGGCGCTGCTGGGAAGTTACGCCCTGCGAAAGAGCGAACAGCAACTCGCCGAGATTCAAGTCCGCGAAGGCGAAGCCCGGCTGGCGGCTGATGGCGCCTATGGCGCTGCCGTGGTTTCTGAGGCAGAAGCGGCGATCGAACAGCTACGGCTGGCGGAACTGGATGAAGCGGCGCTTCGCAGCAAAGTCTCGTCGCTCGAACTCCGGGTTACGATCGCCACGCGCGATTACGAGCGAATGGAAGCCACCGGGAGCGAGATCATTCCGTCGCAAGAACTGGATCATCAAGGTCTGGTCGTCGAGGGGGCCAAGGCGGAACTCGAAGCCGCCCGGTCGCAGTTAGAAAAATTCGAGCGTTCCCAGCCCATTCAAAAGCGAGAGGCTCAGGCCAAACTCGCGACGGCCAAGGCCAACCAGCAGCGACTGCTGACCACGGTGCAGTTAGAGTCCTTGAAAAAGGGGCTGGTGGCCGCGGAGCAAAAGCTGGAACTGTCGATCATTCGGGCGCCGCACGCCGGCCGAGTCTTACGGATCGTCACCAGTCAGGGCGAATCGATCGGGCAGCGCCCCATCCTGCAACTGGGCGATACGAACCATATGTACGCCGTGGCTGAGATCTACGAGACAGACGTTCGCCACGTCCGGCCGAACCAACGAGCCACGATCACCAGCGACGCTCTCGGCACGCCATTATCTGGCACCGTCGAAAGTGTCGGCATGACGGTCTCCAAGAACGAAGCAGTCAGTCTCGATCCAACGGCCAGCGCGGATTCGCGCGTGGTGCGGGCCTGGATTCGCCTGGACGACAGCGCCCCAGTGTCGGGTCTGGTGGATTTGCAGGTCGACGTTGAGATTGATACTTCGGGCGCCGTCCGCGCAGTGCAAGCCGCCACGCGGGACAAGGGAGGTTGACGGCGCGCCCTGCCATAGAGCGCAGGGCTGAACTTCCGTCTCCTATGAAAACGCCGTTGGCCTGGTCGAACTTGCTGCATCAAAAGACGCGAACGGCCGTGGCCATCGCGGGCGTGGCGTTTGCCGTTGTGTTGGTGCTAATGCAACTTGGCTTTCTGGCTGCGGTTCGGCAGACGGCAACCCGCATCTACGGTCGAATGAACTTCGATCTTCTCCTGGTCGCGCCGGACTACGTACATTTATCCAAAGCAGGCACAATTCCGCGCGCCAGGCTGACTCAGGCGTCTTCGCTGCCGGAAGTGGCGGGGGCAGAAGGCTTTGACGTTGGCTTCAACCTTTGGCGCAGCAGCGGCGAGAGTCACCAGCGACGTGGAATCCTGGTGATGGCGCTTGATCCCGCTGCAAACGTCATCGATCTGCCGGAACTCAAGTCGCAACAAACGCGGCTGGCGAAGCCTGGCACGGTGTTGTCCGACCGGATGTCGCGCGCGGAGTTCGGTCCGATGAACGAAGGAGTCAGCGCCGAGGTCGGTCGCAAAAACGTGCAAGTGGCCGGTCAGTTCACCTTAGGGACCGGTTTCAGTGCGGATGGCGCGATTATTACAAGCGATGAAACGTTCCGTCGCCTGTTTCCCAATCGCAAGGCCAGCGAAGTTAGCTTGGGATTGATCCGACTCAAAGCCGGCGTCGACCCTGACGCCGCTGCGGAGAAACTCGAAAAGATCCTGCCCCGCGACGTCCGCGTCTACACTCGCGCCGAGATCGAAGCGCACGAACGTCATCATTGGATGACCAAGACTTCGGTCGGCATCATCTTTGGCTTTGGCGTGTTGGTGGCGCTATTCGTGGGGACGGCAATCGTCTACCAGGTGTTATCTAGCGATATTGCCAGCCACTTGGGCGAGTACGCCACACTGAAGGCGATGGGCTACACGCGCCGTTACTTGTCTTGGCTGGTGCTTGAGCAAGCGTTGATCCTGGGCGTGGCCGGCTTCGTGCCAGGGTTGATTCTGGCGGTGACACTCTATCAAATCACGCGCTACGTCGCGAACGTGCCGGTCGAGATGACGTTCGACCGAGCGATTGGCGTGCTGGCGCTTTCGGTCACGATGTGCGCGTTGTCCGGCCTGGCGTCTTCCGCCAAGGTGCAATCAGCCGACCCCGCGGACCTGTTTTAAGACCATGGCAGACAGACGCATACCACTGGCCTGGAAGAACCTGGTGCACGAGCCGCGTCGGCTGCTCGTGGCGATCGGTGGCATTGGCTTTGCCGTGGTGTTGATGTTCATGCAATTGGGATTTCGCAACGCGCTGTTCGATAGCACGGTCGCCCTGCACGAATTGCTCAATGCGGATCTGGTCATCACCAGCACGGCCCGTTACACGCTGAGCGTCAAAGAGACATTCACTCGCCGCCGACTCACGCAGGCACTCGCCTGTCCTGGCGTCGAGACGGCCTGGCCGCTGTACGTGGAGACGGCTATGTCCATTTGGAAGAATCCAGAGACGGGGCAGGGCTACCCGATCCGAGTGCTGGCGTTCGATCCGCAGCATCCGGTGCTCTTGATTCCGGGCCTGGAAGAGAAAACCCGCGCGCTGCAAACGCCCGGTGGGATGTTGGTGGACCGACGCTCCAAAGGGGACTACGGCGCGCCGGAAGTTGGCAAGAATATCGAACTTGCCAATCACACGACGCGGATCGTCGACACCTTTGATCTAGGGACCGATTTCAGCAACGACGGTAACGTGATCCTCAGCGACCGCGATTATGCTAGCTATTTCAAACTGCCCGGGGCCAGGCACGACAAATTGGCGGATGTGGACGTGGGGCTGATCCGGTTGAAGCCGGACGCCGACGTCCGAACTGTGTTGGCCGAGGTTCGCGCAGCGTTGCCAGACGATGTTCGCGTGCAAACCAAAAACGAATTCATCGCGCAGGAACTTGCGTTCTGGAAAAGGAGCACGCCGATTGGCTTCATCTTCTTCCTCGGCACGGTGATGGGGTTTATCGTCGGCGTGGTGATCTGCTACCAGATTTTGTATTCGGATATCGACGATCACATGCCGGAGTTTGCGACGCTGAAGGCGATGGGTTACGCCAATCGGTATTTTGTCTCGGTCGTGCTGCAGGAGAGTCTGTGGTTATCGGCGTTTGGGTTTCTGCCGGGGATTGTTGTCGCGGCAATTCTGTACGCCGCCCTCGGTTGGGCCACCGGCCTGCTCATGGATCTATCTGCGCCACGCGTGATTGGCGTACTGGCGTTGACCATTATCATGTGCGTTGTCTCTGGCTGCTTGGCGCTGAGACGTGTGTTCCAAGCCGATCCGGCGGAGCTGTTTTAATGTTTAGAGAATCATCACGGCGTCGCGAATGCGAACGCCGCATTTTATCGCTCAACCCTACGTGAATTCCTATGCGGCTAAGACGTAAGCAGGAACCGGTCAAACAGGACCAGATGTCCGCCACGCGGATGAACCCGCTGCTGCGCGGCGCCGAAGGCGCTCGTAACTTGGGCGTGCGGATCAATCATCTGAACCATCATTACGGCGAGGGAGAACTGCGCAAGCAGGTCCTGTTTGACAATCAATTAGAGCTGGCGCGCGGCGAGATTGTGATCATGACCGGTCCATCCGGCTCCGGAAAAACCACGCTTCTGACGCTCATCGGCGCTCTGCGGACCGTTCAGGATGGCAGCGTTCAGGTGATGGGGCGTGAAATGGCCGGTTTGAGTTCCACGGAACTCGTGGAAGTGCGTCGCGATATTGGGTTTATCTTTCAGGCGCACAATCTGTTTGCGTCACTTACATCGCGACAAAACGTGCGGATGGCGCTGGAGCTAAAAACGCGTTCGCGCAAAGAGGCCGATGAGCGCGCGGGCGAGCTGCTGACGGCGCTTGGCCTGGGGCATCGCATGGACTACAAGCCGGAATCGCTTTCGGGCGGTCAGCGACAACGCGTGGCAATCGCCCGCGCGCTGGCCAATCGTCCGAAGATTGTACTGGCGGACGAGCCGACTGCCGCGCTTGACAAGCAATCTGGCCGCGATGTCGTCGAGCTGCTGAAAAAGATCGCCAAGGAAGAACTCGCGACAATCTTGATCGTCACGCACGATAATCGGATCTTGGACGTCGCGGATCGGATTGTGAATATGGTCGATGGGCACGTGATCTCGGACGTCGTCGTGAGCGAGTCGTCTTTGATCTGCGAGTTCCTCCGCAAGAGTCCGCTCTTCGCGGCGCTGACGCCAACGACCCTATCCGAAGTTGCAGACAAGATGTCGCTCGAGAAATATCCCGCCGGCACGGCCATAGTGCGGCAAGGAGACGCGGGCGACAAGTTCTATTTGATCCGCGTTGGCGCCGCCAAGGTCACTGTCGACGAAGGCTCCGGGCAGAGATCACTGGCGACGCTCGATCAAGGAGACATCTTTGGCGAGGCGGCCCTGATGAGCGGCGAACCACGCAACGCCACTGTCACGGCTACTGAGGACATCGAGCTGTGCACGCTCGACAAAGAAGAGTTCCGTGCCGTGCTGGAGCAAAGCGCCTCGTTCAAAGAACAACTCCTCAAAGTCCTCTTCGAGCGCCAGTAGTTGTGGTGCGATGCTGCCGCATCGGGTGGGACGTTCCATCAACTCGGCGGAGCGACGACGAGCTGGATGATCGATGGAGAGTGGACTGCATCGGCTGCTTGGATGCTATTGCCGAAAACAGGCGCCGATCGGGCGTAGACGCCGCGCCGGCTTAGTGTCCGCACTCGGCAATCAACAGCCCTTGCGATTGTTTGAGCCGTGCCTGGGCAATTTTCCAAGCGGCGATTCGCTCGATCAGATCGCTCTCGGCCTGATCCAGTGTCAACTGGCTACCGATCACTTCAGCGTATGACGCGCCGCCGGTTTGGCTGCGACCCTTGAGCTCTTCGTTCCGGTTTCGCCATTGGCCGAGCGACTCCTTGGCGAGCGCGACTTGTCGCAGCCGCAACTCGACAGTCGCCACGTTCTGGCGGATCTCAGCGGCAATTTCCATTTCGCGTTGCCAGGCCAGGCGATTGAGCTGCTGCCGCCGCTCGTCCAGTTCGCGGTCATCCTTGCACGCCATCTTGAGCGCTTCCAGAATCCCAAACGGCCCGTCGCACTTGGCTGGCTGTGGCGCCAGGCCGAGCAGGGGACTGACGCCTGCGAGCGCCGTGCGCGCGCCAGCGAGCTGTGAGGCACTGGCGCAGCGAGCGCGGCGCAACAGTCCCAGCTCGGGGCGTGTCGACAGGCCGATCTGGACCGCTGTTTCCATGTCGATTGGTTCGACCGTTACGGTCATGTCGGTTGTCGGCCAGATGCGATCGTCGGGAGTCGAAGGCCTAACACCTATGAAGTTCCAAAGTCGCGTGTTGAGCTGGGCCACGCCATTTTGCAGTTGGGCTTGTTGGTCTCGCAGTTCGATCTCGCGCCGCGGAAATTCGGTCCGGTCGGCCTTGGTCATCAGCCCTTGTTGCTGCGCCTTGGCGAAACCTTCCACACCACGGCGGACGTCCGAGAGCGCGCGGGATGCAAGATCGAGCTGCGCCTCGCGCTGGGCCAGCAGGTAGTAATCATTGAGTGCTTCGCCAGCCTGACGGTTGCGATCCTCGAGCGCCGCGGTTCGCAGCACGTCGTACGTGAGCGAGTTATCTTCGTGCGCGCACAATCCGCGAGACTCGCGAGCCGCCAGCGCGCTGCGCTCGCCATCGAGCAGGTTTGCCCGCGGCGCGGCATTGACGGACATGCACTGGCAGTCCGCCGGGGCGAGTGCGTGATACAGGCCGCCTAGCCGAGGATAGCCCAGGGCCTGATCCAACTCCGCGAGCGCCGCGACTTGCGAGACGTCGGGCGTGATCACGCCGCGTTCGATTTGCGCCAGGCCCGGTTCGCCGGCGCTCCCTGCGTGGCCATGTCCTGAGCGCCCCGCGCAGCCAACGGCGGCGCAGGTGATCAGTAGACAGGCAATCGGCAAAGCACAGCGCATGCGTGGACTCTGGGCGGACGTCGATCGAAGGAATCCTTCTCATCATCGCCGCGCCTGTGAGCATGCCTGTAGCATTTATTTGGGTCTTGCGCGGCGCGAGGAATGGCGCACGTTTAACGAACGCAAGGACCGCGTGGAGCACCCACATTATGCTCCACGGAGAGGAAGTGTTCCGCCTGTGCCGGTTGTTCCGGTGACGCCGATAACGCCTGGCATTCGGTTGGCGCCGGCGCGCGAAACTATGCGGCTGGCCGCGATGGGACCAAGAGGAACGAGTGGATCCTTCGAGTCGCTAAAAGAACATCCGCACGAGCGACTCGGCGACGCAGACCGGTTTGTCTTCCCCCTCGACTTCGAACACGTTTTTGAACGTCCCCTGGACGCCCGCCGAGGTGTCTTTGAGCGAAAGCAATTCAGAAGACATGCGGACCCGCGAGCCGACCTTAACGGCCGACGGAAAACGGACCCGGTTCAACCCATAGTTGAGGATCAGTTTCAGCCCTCGCACTTCATAGATCTGGGTCGCCAGCACTGGGCAGAGCGAAAGGGTGAAGAACCCGTGCGCCACGGTCGTCCCGAATGGGGATTCTCGTTTGGCCCGCTCCGGATCGCAGTGAATCCACTGAAAATCGCCCGTGCCTTCGGCAAAATGATTGACGCGTTTTTGGGTCACGTCGAACCAATCGCTGTAGCCTAACGACTGGCCAACCAGCGTTCGGAGTTCTTCTAAACCTTGAATCACACGCGGCGGCATTGGGGATTCCTCGCCTGAATTGATCAAATTGCGGCCGAGTCAGATTCTACGTCATGCGGGCCGGTTGACCAAACGGGCCTTGCCAGCGACGGCGCCATTTCTCCAGTTTGCCCACTTGTCTACGGGTCGGCGTTGACCCAGGTGGCAAACTTTCCTATCTGTGCCCGTTGATCTCGAATTGCCGATGATACTCTGGCGACCCTCCCAAATGCTCGCCGGGGTTCTCCGGTATTCACCATACCCGTTCCGGAATCTATTGCGCGCCATCTATGACTGTGCCGCTGGCTAAATCGTTGCCTTTGCGACTGCCCGGGGGCGGGTCCGCGCGCCGTCGCGTAGTTTGGCTGGCGCTGCTGCTGGCGATCTGTTGCTCTTGTAGCTCAACGAAGTACGTGGAACTCCGTTCGACGCCTCGTAGCCCGCTGGTGGAACGGTTGAAATTGACCAGTTCCGGCGGACCACGACCTAGCGACCGGACGGTGCAGATCTTGCGGCAGTTCGATCTGCTAGACGACCTGAAAAAAGACCCGGTCTCGGCGGCGGATCAATTGCAGGCGAACATGCTTCGCCAGCCCTCGATCGATACGCTCTACGCGCTGGCGGAACTGAACTTTGTCGGTGCTAAGAAGCTCGAAGGCTCGGACAAGAAGGCCGCTATCAATCTCTATGGCGCCGCGGTGGCAAACGCCTATTTGTATCTGTTTGACGAGCGGTTCACGCCGGTCCGAAATCCGTACGACCCAGAGTTCCGCGCTGCTTGCGATATCTACAATGGCGCACTCGAGAACTCGATGCGAATTGTCCGCGACGCTGGCGGTCTGTTGCCGGGCAAGACCCACACGATTGAATCCGAATCGCAAAACTGGAATGTCACAGTTGTCGTCAAAGGTGGCCGCTGGCGCCCTGAAGACTTTGACCGTTTTGAGTTCGTCTCGGACTATAAAGTGGCCGGCCTCCAGAACCAGTTTCACAGCTATGGGTTGGGGGTGCCGCTGATCGCGGTGCGTAAGAATCACGCCCCGGACGCTCCGGACGCGCAGTTCTTTCCGCCCGAGTTGAGCTTTCCGGTCACTGCGCTACTGCGCGTGTTGCCCGATGGCGAACGCACGGATGATGGCAAGACGCATCACTGCGTGCTGGAACTCTACGATCCGCTGGCCGCGTCAGACATTGTGCTCGGCGGTCGCCGCGTGCCGCTGGAGACCGATCTCAGCACGCCGCTGGCGTATTTCTTGAACGACCCGCGATTGGCGGGCGCCGCCACGGCCGGCTTGTTAAACCCGGACCAGCAGCAGAAAACGCGCGGCCTGTACATGCTGGAACCGTATACGCCGGGCAAGATTCCGGTGTTGATGGTGCATGGTCTCTGGTCCAGTCCATTGACGTGGATGGAGATGTTCAATGACCTGCGCAGCATGAAAGACATCCGCGAGAACTATCAATTCTGGTTCTATGAGTATCCCACCGGTCAGCCATTTTGGGCCAGCGCCGCGCAATTGCGGCAAGACCTGGTCAAAGTGCGCGAAGTGCTCGATCCACAGCGCGCAGAACCGGCGCTCGATCAGATGGTGTTGGTCGGTCACAGCATGGGTGGACTGCTGTCGAAAATGCAAATGATTGAAAGCGGCGAGGAATTCTGGCGAACGGTCAGCGATAAACCACTATCGGAGTTGACGCTGGCGGAAGAAACCAAGCAGGACCTGGCGAGCGAGTTTTACTTTCAGCCCAATACGTCCGTTCGACGCGTGATAACAATTGCCACGCCTCACCGTGGTAGCAAATTTGCTAACGACACAACGCGCTGGCTGGCGCAGCGCTTGATCACGCTGCCCAAGCAACTGGTGCGTGATGAGCAGCAACTTTACAAAGACAATCCAGGCGTGATCCATAAACCGTCGCCAATCCAGGTGGTGACGAGCATCGACTCGCTATCGCCTGACGTAAAACTATTCCCAGTGATGTTAAACTCGCCGCGGCCCACTTGGGTTCGGCATCACAACATCGTGGGCGAGGTTCCTAAACGGAGTTGGATCTCAAGAATTGCCGGCCGCGGAGACCAAGGGACCGACGGCGCTGTATCGTACGAAAGCGCGCATTTGGACAATGTCGATTCGGAACTGGTAGTGACCGCCGATCACCTGGCGGTGCATCGTCATCCACTTTCCGTGCTTGAAGTCCGGAGGATCCTGTTGTTGCACCTCGATGAGATCCGCGCGTACTCTGGCGGAACGGGACCCCAAAATGGCCCGCGCGTGATTCCGGTTTCAGGTCCTGGACAAGCGGCGGTGACACCCCCGGCGCCGGTGTCCCTACCCATGGAAGCCACGCCAATTCCGGCCAGTGGGGCGGCAGGAGTTGCGCCCATAGCCGCCACGGCGGTCCCCGCTCCGGGGATGAATACAGAACTGCCTGCCGCGCGTGCAGCGCAACTGCCACCACAGGCATCGCAGTACTGAAGCCGGGGGCGCCCGAGTTGGCGCACGGAACGATCTAACCAGCACTTGCTGTGTCGACTGCCGCCTGAGGCTTCAGGGTTCCAAGTCGCTTGGACTTCGCGGAGGTATTACTTCTTGCCGCCCGATTTTTCGGCTGGCTTCTTCGCGTCCTGCTTAGGCTTCTTGTTCTTCTTGTCGTTCTTTTGGCTATTGTTGCCTTTACCCATGGCTGGTCGCTCCTCTGTTTCGGCGTGATGCGATTTTTTTGCCGGACCTCGATTGATCCGGTCCGCAAGAATAGCAGATTGTGACAAAATTGGGGAACGGCAACTAACAATGCCGTGACGCAATCAGGACCACTTCCGCGTTGCGTTGAGGATTCCCAGGCAGCGCCCTGCACGCTTTCGACAACGTGACAGGAAGGCGGCGAAACTGCCGCCCGCGGGCTCCTCGGGCATGCGAACGCGAAAAAAAGCGGATGGGGAGGGATTCGAACCCCCGGTGGGCTTTCACCCACAGCGGTTTTCAAGACCGCCGCATTAGACCACTCTGCCACCCATCCGAAGTCCTAAAATACGGTATTTTGATCGCGAATGCCCACTTCAGATTCCTCGTGTCACACCTGCTAGGTTTTCGGCGTTGCAGCACGATTTGCACCGGAGGCAATACCAGTGCCTAAGTTTATCACCAAGTCAGCGAAGCCGAAACTGCCTTCGACGCGACGATCCTCGGCTCGGCCGACCAAGCCGCGGCCGAAAGGCGCGGCCAGCGGAGAGCGCTACGAGGACATGAGCATTGTGGATCGCTGAACCGGCAGCCTGCTGTCTCCGCTTCCCTCACATGCCCTGGCCCACCGGCGTGACGGCGGGGTTCTTGCAGGAGGTGATGTACGCCGCGCCAAACTGAACCGGCCGACGTCCGAACACGCGAACCTCAACACGGCCGAACTCATCTCGGCGCTGCAGGCTGCCTCGACGGCGGCGGATTAATATCGGAAAGGTGAACCAATGCCAAGTCCCGACGAACTTCGCGACACGAGATTGGCTTTCAACAACGGATCGGGTTCAATGCCCGCGCTCGGCTTTGGCACGCTCATTCCCGACCCCGTGGCAACGTGAAACGCCACGAAGGCGGCGCTGGAAGCAGGATTTCGCGTAATCGACACTGCGCTGCGAAGCCAGTCTCAAGAAACTCCAGCTCGACTTGGTCGGTCGCTGTGCTCCATTCCGCTGTTCCTAAAGCCGCAATCCGGCGACCTCGATTGCAGATTGCCGTCGAGACCTGAATCCTGACGTACATTATTTGCGACCGATTGTGACAATTAGCTACAAATGTGCAGGCGGTAACTGCACTTTGATCTGAGTCGAGAGACTGTTGAATAGGAAAGAAAATGAGCCAGCCAGTAGAGCCATTCGCCGACACAATATTCTCCGACGGCCATTCCGAAGGAAACGTCGGCCTGACTGCATTGGGCGTTCCGTTAAGGTTGACGCCGCTACCTAGCCAAAGCGATGAATTGCAGTTGGACGCTCAATCCGAGGCCGCTCATTTTGTCGCAGTAAGTAGATTTACCGTTGCCCAAAAGATCCAAGAAGTCAAACAAGCTTTCCGGCAGCGGCCGCACTTAGTCGACGATGCGACTGGATTCGTGAGCATGGACGTAATCAGCCCACATGATGCGCCAAACGAAATCTGGCTGATAACTCATTGGGTGGATGAAGCGAGCTACCGTGCGTGGCACCACAGTCATTTGTATCACGATTCTCATCAGGGAATTCCCAAAGGGCTCAAACTGGTTCCCAAGAGCGTGTCGATCCAATGTTTTGAACATATAGCGTCATAAGACGGGGAACGCTAATGCGGCCAGAGAATATGCAGACCTGCCAGGCCATTGCGGCTAAGCGCGATCCATTGGCCCAGGGAATCGTCGCTCGACAGTATGCATCCCAGCCAGAATTGGCCCTACGGCTTGGAGATTCTGGTCGCGAGAAGTGCGCGGCCGACGTCAAGCGACACCTCGATAACCTTTCACAGGCAATTGCGGTTGGAAGGCCTGCGCTGTTCGTGGATTATGTAGCTTGGGCCAAAGTCGTTTTGCACGCGCGGAATATTCAAGCAGAAGATCTCGCCGCTAATCTGGAAGCCTGTTATCAGGAGCTTGCGGAACTGCCCCCGAACGACGCCGTCTTGGCTCAAAAGTATGTACTGGACGGATTGAGTTGCCTGCCGTCGCTGCCGCAGGTAACGCCGACATTTCTGAGCGCGGAGCGCCCTCTGGCTGAACTGGCGCGCCATTACCTGGATGCGCTTTTAGAGTCAGACCGACGGCAGGCGAGCAAATTGATAATGGACGCTGTGCAACAAGGCACATCCATTCGCGATCTCTACTTGCACGTCTTCCAACGCGGGCAATACGAAGTTGGTCGATTGTGGCAGATGAACCAGATCAGCGTTGGTCAGGAGCATCTTTGCACGGCGGCCACGCAGCTAATTATGTCGCAACTCTACCCTCTAGTCTTCGGCGCCGCGCGTAGGGGCCGTTGCGTCGTCGCAGCTAGTGTCGGTGGTAACTTGCATGAGATCGGTGTTCGCATGGTGGCAGACTTCTTTGAGATGGATGGCTGGGACACGTACTACCTCGGGGCGGATGTGCCGACCCAGAGCCTTGTGCAAGCGGTCCTTGAGCATAAAGCCGATATTCTCGCCCTCTCGGCGACGCTGCTCTCCCACATCAGCTCCGTGACAAATGTAATTAACGCGGTTCGCGCGAACCGTGACTGCAATGTTCGAATTCTCGTGGGTGGCCATCCTTTCAATGTCGAGCCTGACCTTTGGCGCGATGTGGGCGCCGATGGATACGCAGCCGATGCCGTGAGAACGATCGACCTGGCTGACCACCTTTTGCAGATGGAGGCCGTATGATGAGCGTCAATGAGGACAAGGCCGGGATCATGCTTGAGTGCGATCGGAACGGCAGGATCATCCGCGTGATCCGGGATGATTTCAAGATCACTGAAGGACCGTTTCCAGTCCAGACGTTATTTGCGCTTGTGGATCGCGAAAGCCGCGAAAAGACCCAACGCTTTCTCGACGCAGTACAACAAGGTCATGCAACGTTCGGTTGGGAACTAAACGTGACCTGCAACGGAACTTTGACGGGCTTGACGGTCGTTGGAGGTGTTACAGCAGACGGCGTGGTCATTTGTGGATCGCCATCCCGGGCGGGCTTGAACAAAATGTTCGATGAGATGATGAAAATCCAGAACGAACAGGTCAATGTCCTGCGGTCTACCTTGAAGTCGCAGCAATCCGACGCCGCCACCCAGCAGCAGACCCATCGACAAATGCTGGATGATTTTACGCGATTGAACAACGAGCTCGTAAATACGCAACGAGAGCTCGCCCGACGAAACGCGGAGCTTGCGAACGCCAACTCAAAATTGTCGTCACTCGCAACAACGGATGGGCTGACGGGCCTGAAGAATCACCGCGCGTTCCAGGAAGAACTTGAAAGACAGTTCGGCGCCGCCAATCGTTATGGATCCGCACTCTCGTTTTTGATCTTGGATGTTGATCGCTTTAAGGAATTCAATGATCACTTTGGCCATCCGGCTGGAGACGAAGTGTTGAAACAACTCGCACAGATTCTGGCGGCAGAAACTCGCGAAGACGCCTTCGCTGCTCGATACGGAGGAGAAGAGTTTGTCGTGGTTCTACCGAATGCCGACGATCAAGCAGCGATCAACGCGGCAGAACGATTACGGCATTCCGTAGAAAGTGCCCACTGGGACTTATGCGATATTACCGTCAGCATTGGCACAGCCACGATGCGTAAGGACACTCCGTCACGTGCAGCACTGATTGCGGAGGCCGATGCCGCTCTGTATTGTGCGAAGGCAGGCGGTCGCAACCGGGTCTGTAGCTATAGCACGAGCGCTGATCGGTCCTCATCCGTCTTAACTCCAGCATCTCACTGCTAAAACACCCTTGACCGCCTTGGTGTCAAGATTTCGGCCGGCGTCGATCGCTCTCGGACTGTTTTTCGATGAGCTTGCTGACGGAATTCTGAAACGACGACGGCGACCACCATATTCAAAAGGGTTGCGTTTCCCCTATCGGCTGCGGAAGGGCCTTGCCAGCGACTTGAATCTGTCCGTGATGTGACAGATCTGTCGCGACCAGCGTTGTAGTCTTCGAACCATTTGAAATGAGCGAGGACCGAGCAGGGCGAGCTCTTGGAATTGCTCGTGGGGCAGACTGGCGAATTCTCGCCGCAATACTTCCACGTCCGCGAGACTTTGCTCCAGTGCCTGCTCGCAAGCCTGCTGCTTTCGACGGGACGATGTCTCAACGGCTTGCAGTTCTGCGATCAGGCTTTGAACTTGCGATTGTTGATTCTGGATATCAGCGCGGAGTTGCGTAAGGTCTAGTGCGTCGAGACCTTCCGTTTTCACGAGCACGTCCTTGATCCCGTAGACGATCCGCTTGAGCGCCGCGTTGCCGTTTCGATCCCATGCCAATTGGGCGTCGGCGGTCTGCAATGCATTGTTCGTTGCGCACGTATAGCCGAGAGCGTCGAACACGTCTTGATGCGACTCTTGAATTTCCGCTGCTGCGGGAGCGGTCAACAATTGCGTCCACGCGCCCAGCTGCGCGTGCCAGACATGATAAAGATGGTTCACGGAGACCGTGCGCATATGCTCCGGCGTGCACTGGGAGATCGCGTCTTCCACCGGGATGCACGCAAGAAGTCCCAGCGTGGTGAGGATCGCCGATGTTTGATCGGCCGTATCTCGA
>Ga0105047_10004606_pt1 | contig 23920 bp, 18 predicted proteins | sample MAT04_FD_78384 | JGI IMG/M metagenome (GOLD analysis project Ga0105047, IMG submission 78384) | Freshwater microbial communities from Lake Fryxell liftoff mats and glacier meltwater in Antarctica - MAT-04 (megahit assembly) | ecosystem: Environmental > Aquatic > Freshwater > Ice > Liftoff... | reverse complement strand
CATCAAGCGCTTCGAGCTGAGTTTTGAAACCGCGCGCAAGGTCCTGCGACAGTGGCTGGTGGACCAGCAAGAGGTGACCTACGAGTCCACCAAGAAGGCGGTGATGGAAGCGGCTTTCAAGACGGCACTGCTGAGTGATGCCGATTTGTGGACCGAGATGACGGCGGCGCGCAACGACTCTTCGCACGAGTACGACAAGTCCAAGGCGATAGAGATCGTGGCCTTCGTGCGCGCGCGCGCGGTGGCGGGGTTTGACGCGTTGCTGGTCAATCTGACGAGCCGCTGATGGTGAACCCGACACCGCAGCAGAAGCAGGACGAAGCGCTGACCCGGCGCGACAGTGGGGTGGCGACCGGTTCTCTGCTGCGCCTGCTGCGCGTGTTGGAGAGCACCCCCCACGTGGTAGCGGCGTGGTTGTTTGGCTCCAGGGCGGCGGGCACACACCGTGCGGAGTCTGACGTGGACATTGCGGTGGAAGCACCAGATATGTCGTCCGCGGAAGAAGCCACGCTGCGGCAAAGTATCGACGAGCTGGGCCTGTTGTATGGCATCGATCTGGTGCGCCTGGAGCACGTCAAGAGCGCGGAGTTCAAGCAACAGATCGAGCGGTACAAGCGGCTGCTGTGGTCGCCGGTGCAGCACGTGACCAACGTGGAGGAACTGGGTGGCGTCCAGATGAAGGGGTTCCAGTCTGCGGTGCTCCAGCAGTTGGCCCGCTACCTGGATGAGCTGAAAAAACACCAGGTGCAGGCGCTTCAAGCCGCAGCCGCGCTGCGGGCGATGGAAGGCATGGAAGACCTGGCACGCGAGGCGGCTGACTTTCCGAAGAAGGCGTGGGCAGCTCTGGGCAAGGCCAGAGCGCTGCCGCCCGCGTTCAGAGATCAGCCCTATTCCAGCCGCTTCGACGGTGCGGGCCGCGCGATCCCCAATGTGTGCCTGAAGGTACCCACGGGCGGCGGCAAGACGCTGCTGGCAGCGGCCAGCGTGGCACGGGTGTTCAGTGCCTACCTCAACCGGCACACCGGGCTGGTGTTGTGGGTGGTGCCCCATGAAGCGATTTACCGACAGACGCTCAAGACGCTGAGCGATCGCGACCATCCCTACCGCCAGATGCTGAACGTCGCGGGCGCCGGGCGGGTGAAGATACTGGAGAAGAACGCACCGCTGTCGCGTCTGGATGTGGAGTCGCACCTGTGCGTGATGGTGCTGATGCTGCAATCCGCCGCGCGGCAGAGCAAGGAGACACTGCGCTTTTTCCGCGACAGGGGCAATGTGCTTGGCTTCTTGCCGCGCGAGGACGACATCGAGGCGCATTGGGAGCTGCTGTGCGCGGTGCCCAACCTGGACGCCTATGGCAGCCCATGGCAAAGCGCCGAGGAGGCGCGGGCACAGAAGGGCTCCATTGTCAAAAGCTCGCTGGGCAATGTGATGCGCCTTTTGCAGCCGATGGTGGTGATTGACGAAGGTCACCATGCCTATTCAGAGAACGCGCTGTCCACGATCGACGGATTCAACCCGTGCTTCATGCTGGAGCTGTCGGCGACGCCGCGTGTGGCGTCGGCCAAGGGTCGGGGGTCGAACATCCTGGTGGACGTGCGCGGGACCGACCTGGACGATGCCGAGATGATCAAGCTGCCGATCCACGTCGAAGTGCGGCGCTGGACCGACTGGCAGGCCTGCCTGGCGGCATCGCTGCACCAGTTGGATACATTGCAGCGCGAGGCCGAGGCGCTGCACGCGGAGACGGCGCGCTACATCCGGCCGATTTTGCTGGTTCAGGTGGAGCGCACCGGGGCGGACATGCGCGACGCGGGTTTCATCCACGCCGAAGACGCCAAGGCCTACCTGTTGCAACTCGGGTTGAACGAACGTCAGATTGCGATCAAGACGTCTGAGAAGGATGATCTGAAACAACCCGAGAACATCGACCTGATGTCACCCCAGTGTGAGATCAGGGCCATCATCACCAAGCAGGCGCTGCAAGAGGGTTGGGACTGCCCGTTTGCCTATGTGCTCAGCGCGCTGGCGGCTGGCCGTAACCCGGCGGCGATGACACAGCTGGTAGGGCGCATCTTGCGTCAGCCGCAGGTGACCAAGACGGGGCGAAAAGCGTTGGATGCTTGCTACGTGCAGTGTTTCGACGCCAAGACGGCCGATGTGGTGAAGTCCATCAAACAGTCACTGGAAGGTGAGGGCATGGGAGACCTGGCCGTGTCGGTGCATGGCGACGCGAGCGCGACGGAAAAAGCGCAGCGCCGCATCCCCTTGAAGCGCCGCGCCGCGCTGGCAGATCTGCGCATTTTTGTGCCCAAGGTGACCTGGGCCGAGCCGGGTGAGCCACGGCGCGAGCTGGTGTACGAGAGTGACGTGCTGGCGCGACTGGATTGGGCGTCATTGAACGTGGATGCACTGGCCATGGCCTGGGCGCCCGATCCGCAGATGGGTGGTGCCCAGCACTTGACGATCGACCTGTCTATCCTGTCTCGGAACGCCCACGCTCGGCAAACCCAGGACGCAGCCCAGACGGAAACGTTGGACCGCTCGCGCATGGTGCGGTCGTTGCTCGACCTGGCGCCCAACGCATGGCTGGTCTGGGAATGGGTGGATCGGGTTATCGAGCGGCTGACGCAACAGGGGATGGCGCAGTCCGTGCTGGCCCATTCCGTGTCGTCGTTGACCGAGCGTTTGCGCATGGATATCGAGAAAGAGCGTGATCGCCTGGCTCAAGGCGTGTTCAACCGGCTGGTTGATCAGCGCCTGGTGCAGTTCTCTCTGCGGGCGGATGCGATGGACTACGAACTTCCACAGTCCGCCGAGCTCTTGCTGGCCAGTCCGCCACCGGTGTTGCAGCGCCCGGATGCGCGAGCTGTCGAGAAGAGTCTGCTGGAGCCAGCCTTGCACACGCCGGACATGAACGATCTGGAGGTCGCGTTTGCGGGCTATCTGGACCAGAAAGCGGCGCTGCGCTGGTGGCATCGCAATGTGGCGCGGACGCAGTACGGCCTGCAAGGTTGGAAACGCCACAAGGTCTACCCCGATTTTGTCTTTGGCGTGGTCAACCAGAACGGTCAAACCCGTACCGTGGTCATGGAAACCAAAGGTCTGCAGTTCGAAGGCAACTCGGACACCGGTTACAAGCAGGCCTTGCTCGCCAGGTTGACGCAAGCGTTCAAGGACGAGCGGTTCGCGCGCGCGGGTGAATTGACCCTTGAAGCAAAAGACCGCATCGACGTGGTCTGTGATCTGGTGTTCCAGGGTGACTGGCGTGGGACCCTGGAGCATCGCTACTTTGCGTCCTGACGGTGCATCATCCAACAGCGAGACGCCATCCTCATGATCACGATTTCCTGCCAGTTCGATTCCGGCGCCATCGAGGTGCTGCGCGCCGACGACCCTGCTGACATCGCGCTGCGCATCCGCAGCGACAACGCAGCCGATTTCGCGCAGTGGTTCCATTTTCGGCTGCAGGGCGCGGCCGGCGTGCCGGTGACGCTGCGCTTCGTCAACGCGGGGCAGTGTGCGTATGCCAACGGCTGGGAGGGTTACCGCGTCGTTGCCAGTCACGATCGGCAGCAATGGCAGCGCATCGACACCGACTACGACGGCACGGTGATGACGGCGCGGCTGACGCCAGACAGCAACAGCGTGTACCTGGCCTATTTCGAGCCGTATTCCTGCGAGAGGCACCTGGACCTGCTCGCATCCGCCTGCGTCTGTCGGCATGTGCAGCTAGAGCGCCTGGGCGCGAGTCTGGACGGGCGCGATATGGACCTGCTGCGCGTCACCGATGCGGCAAGCCCGGTGCCCGAGGCCGACCGGCGCAGCGTTTGGCTGATCGCGCGCCAGCATCCGGGCGAAACGATGGCCGAGTGGTTCGTTGAAGGTCTGCTGGAGCGGCTGCTCGATGGCGCCGACCCGGTGGCGCGGATGTTGCTGCAGCGCTGCGTCTTTCACGTCGTGGCCAACATGAACCCGGACGGCAGCGCGCGCGGCAACCTGCGCACCAACGCGGCCGGCGCCAACCTGAACCGGGAATGGCTGGAGCCCAGCATGGAACGTTCCCCCGAAGTGTTCCTGGTGCGCCGCAAGATGGAGCAGACCGGTGTCGACCTGTTCCTGGACGCGCACGGCGACGAGGCGCTGCCCTACAACTTTGTTGTCGGCTGTGAGGGGATTGCCGACTTTTCCCCGCGGCTGCGGCAACTGCAGGACGACTTCAAGGCCAGCTGGATCGCCAGCTGCCCGGACTTCCAGGACCGGGTCAATTACGGCCCGGCGCGCCCCACGCAGGCCAACCCGACCGTGGCCACGAACTGGGTCGCGCAGCGTTTCGACTGTCTGTCGTTCACGATCGAGATGCCGTTCAAGGACAATGCCGATCTGCCGGATGGGGTGACGGGGTGGAATGGGGAGCGTTCGCGCAAGCTGGGTGCGAGTGTGTTGCAGCCGTTGTGGGGGGTGGTGGGGCGGCTGCGCTGAGCGCAGCCTGTGCGATGATCGATCCGACGCCCGCGTCAACACAGCCCCGTCACCAGGAAGCCCCATGAGACCGCCCGATGAAGACCCGGCCATTCCCGCAAACTCTGGCGTGCTGCGGCTTCTGACGGCGCTGGTGAGCATTGCGCTGGCCTGGATCCTGCTGCCCTTTTACGGGGCCATCATGTGGGGTGTGATCATCGCGCTGTTGTTTGTGCCGCTTTACCGCCGCATGTTGCCGCGCCTGAAGCGGCGGCGAACCCTGGCGGCGTTGCTCACCCTGGTGCTGGTGCTGGTGGTGGTCATCCTTCCGCTGGCGTTGGTCACCGCCGCGCTGGCGCGCGAGGCAGCCCAGTACTACGAGCAGCTTCAATCGGGTGATGTGAATCCGGGGCGTTACTTCCGGGGCTTGTTCGATGCTTTGCCGGCCTGGGCGACGGCTTGGCTGGACGGCTTTGGCCTGTTCGACTTCGAGGCCCTGCAAGGCCGCTTGTCCGACCTGTTGGCAAAAGGCAGCCAGTTCATCGCCGCCCAGGCGCTGAACATCGGTCAGAACACATTCGAATTGGTGACTTCCATCTTCATCGCGCTGTACCTTGCCTTCTTCCTGATTCGTGACGGGGACGACATCGCGCGCACGCTGCAACGCGCGATTCCCCTGGCGCCGGCGCACAAGCGGGAGTTGCTGGAAAAGTTTGCCACCGTCATTCGCGCGACGGTCAAGGGCAACCTGCTGGTGGCACTGATACAGGGCGCACTGGGTGGCCTGGCACTCTGGTTCCTGGGGGTCGGCGGGGCTCTGCTGTGGGCCGTGGTGATGGCCTTCCTCTCTTTGCTGCCAGCCATTGGTGCGGGCTTGGTGTGGGTGCCGTTCGCGGTCTATTTCCTCGTGACCGGCGCGATATGGCAAGGCGTGGCGTTGATCGCCTACGGTGTGCTGGTGATCGGTTTGGTCGACAACCTGCTGCGACCCGTGCTGATTGGCAAGGACACGCGCATGCCCGACTACCTGGTGCTGATCACCACCCTGGGCGGCATGACGGTATTCGGCATCAATGGGTTCGTGCTCGGGCCGACAATCGCGGCCATGTTCATCGCGGTCTGGCATATCGTCGGAAAGACCAGGCGCGAGCCGGGCTGAGCGGGCCCGACATCGAGCAGACTGCGGTGCATCGCACCACGCCTTCCCGCACGGCGTCCGTCAGGCGTAATAGGCCGCGACAAAGTCGGCGAAGCTGCCGGTGTCCTGCGACTCAATGCGGCTTTGTTGCGTCAGCGACTCGCGCGTCGCCGCTTCGAAAAACGCCTGCGTCCGCGCATCCAGCGGCTGCGCCAGCAAGGCCTGCTTGTGATGTCCGGACGCGAACATCGTGTACTTGAAGAAGCCACCATGCGCGCGTGCAGCCTCCAGCACCTGGGCCGAAGGCGTCTGATCCGGGTTGTCGATGCGCTGGCGCAACAGCCGCATGGCGCCGCTGTGACGGCTGCTGCCGTAGGCGGTGTCCAGCATCTCGGCAAACGGCGCCATGTCGTCGAACAACTCGTGCGCCAGCGGGCGGAACGGCTGCTCCTGGTTGTGCACGACAAGGTGCAGGTCGCTTTGCCGGCCACGGTTCACGATACGGCGCTTGTTCTCGTCGTTCTCGCCCTGTTCGCGCGCGCTGATCGGCGGGCTGTCGCGGAACAAGCACATCAGCAGCAACACGTCGACAAAACTGGCCTGCTCCGGCGTGATGCCGATGTCGACCATCGGGTTGAGGTCGAACAGACGCATCTCGATGTACTCGACGCCGTGCAAGCGCAGGCCCTTGGCCGGGCGGTCGGACGAGACGCGTTTCGGGCGCATCGGCGCATAGAACTCGTTCTCGATCTGCAAAAGGTTGGCACTGAGTTGTTTCCAGTGGTCGCCTTCGCGCACGCCGAGTTCCTGGTAATACGGGTCGGGGGTGCGGATCGCAGTTTCCAGTGCCGCGGTGTACTCTGCCAGCGAATTGAAGTTGACGTTGAGGTTGGACTGCGCGCTGTTCTGATAACCGAGGTCGCTCATGCGCAGACTCGTGGCATATGGGCCGTACAGGCTGCCTGGCACCAGTTGCTGCAGTCCGGAATTGCGCCCTTGCAGGAACGATTCGCAGATCGCCGGTGATGCGCCGAACAGGTAGGGAACCAGCCAGCTGTAACGCAGGAAGTTGCGGATCAGGTCGAAATAGCGGGTGCTGATGAAATCCTGCCTGTCACCATCAGCCGCGCAGCAGTCATACAGTGCGCTCCAGAAATCGTCTGGCAACGACCAGTTGTAGTGCACGCCGGCGATGGCCTGCATATGGCGGCCGTAACGCAGGCCCAGCCCTTCGCGGTAGACGCGTTTCATCTTCGCGCGGTGGGAACTGCCGTAGTCGGCCAGCGGAATGCGGCTGTCGTCGCCGATCACGCAGGGCATGGAGCTGGCCCACATCGTTTCCTCGCCCAGTGCCGGCGTGACGAAGCGGTGGATGTCGCGCAGGAAACGCAGCGGTTCGTCGAGCTCGGTGCTCGGCGGCGTGATGAACTCGAGCAGCGACTCCGAGTAATCGGTGGTGATCCAGGGGTGGGTGAGCTTGGAGCCCAGCGAGCGCATATGCGGTGTCTGCGCCAGCGAGCCCTGCGCGTCGATGCGCAGGCATTCCTTTTCAAAGCCGCGTCGGATTCCGCGCAGCACCTGGGCCTGGACCCGCTGGGAGAATTGCCCGATGGCGTCGCAACAGGTGAACTTCAACATAAGGCAGTCTTCTTCTTGATCATCGAGGGGCTGGCAGTATGGCAGTTTTCCGGGTCACGCCTCGCCGCATCGCGTCACGACCGGCATCGGGTTGGGACCATGGCCATGATTACAGCGCCGGCACCCGATCGAACCAGGGCGCAGCCAGCTCGATCTGCGCCGCCAGCGCCAGCAATTGCGCGTCGGCGCCGAAACGCGCGACCAGCTGCACGCCTACCGGCAGGCCGTCGGCGCTCCAGTGCAGCGGCAGGCTCGCCGCGGGTTGCCCGGTCGCGTTGAAGGGTGTCGTGAACGGCGCCAGGCCGAAGCTGGCCCGCACGAACGCATCCAGGTCGTCGGTGTCGGTGCCCAGCGTGCCCAGTTGCGGCGGCGCGGCAGCCATGGTGGGCGTCAGCAAAATGTCGACCTGCTCGAAGAACTGCCCGATGCGCCGGACCTCGCGGTTGATCAGTGGAAACTGCGCCGCGTAGTGGGTGCCGGAGATGGTGCGCCCATGCGCGACTGCGGCATGGGTCACGCGTTCGAGTTCGTCGGCGCGCGCCGGGCGGCCGAGTTGTTGCTCGCGCGCGCCGACGTTGGCGGCCAGGCCGGTCATCATGATGGTCATCACGGCCTGGAACAGGGCGTCATAGTCGAATGCCGGTGTGGCTGCCTCGACGCGGTGCCCCAGGCTGGCCAGCAACTGCGCCGTCGCCTCGACCGCGGCGCGGCATTCGGCATCGACCGGCCGGCCAGCAAAGTCCTGCAGCATGTAGGTGACACGCAGCGCGCCGGGCGGGCGCTTGATGCTGTCCAGGAAGGATTCGGCCGGGCGCTGCGTGAAATACGGCGCACCCACGTCCGGCCCGGCCGTGGCGTCCAGGATGGCGGCGCTGTCGCGCACCGTGCGCGTGACCGCGTGTTCATGGCTGATGCCGTGCGCCGCGTCGCCACGATGCGGGCCGTAGGGCAGCAGGGCGCGGGTCGGCTTGAGCCCGAACAGGCCGTTGCAGGACGCCGGGATCCGGATCGAGCCGCCGCTGTCGGTGGCGTGACTGGCCGGCAATATGCCGCTGGCCACCGCGGCGCCGGCGCCGCCGCTGGAGCCGCCAGCGATATGGGCCAGGTTCCACGGATTGCGTGTCGGGCCGTGCAGCGCCGGCTCGGTGGTTATGTTCATGCCGAACTCGGGCGAATTGGTGCGGCCGATAATCACGAACCCGGCGCGGCGCAATCGGGCCACGGTCTGCGAGTCGAAATCATGCACCTGGCCGGCGAACAGGCGGCTGCCATGCGTCAGCGGCATGTCCTGCACCGGTGCATGCAGGTCCTTGATGCAATAGGGTACTCCGGCAAACGGACCGTCGGCGCCCGAGACCGGCGCGCTGGGTGCCAGCGCGGGCTGGTGCAGGTACGGCACCGCATTGATCGTCGGGTTGACGGCCTGCAGTCGCTCCAGCGCGGCCTGCATCACCTCGGCGCGCGAGACTTCCCGCTGGCGCACCAGGCCGGCCAGGCCGAGCGCGTCGAAGGATCGATATTCGTCGAATGTCATGGGCCGTCCATGGTCGGGTCAGGCCCGGGCCGGGTCTGCGCCACCATCTTAATCAGTCCGGGCTCGGCCTCGGTGACTTTTCACACGGCGTCAGGCAAGCGGGTGTCGGGTCGGCGCTGCAGGCGTGTGAAAGTCAGTTCGCCGGTGGCAGCGGCACGGAGCCGAGCGCGACCGCAGTCACGCCGTTCTGGGGCGAGCCATCGATCAGCTTGTCCGAATAGGTCAGATAGACCAGCACGTTGCGCCTGCGGTCGAGCATGCGCACCACGCGCAGCTTCTTGAACAGCACCGAGATGCGCTCGTTGAACATCTCTTCCTGCGCGTCCATCGCCTTGCCGGTGAACGAGATCGGTCCGACCTGGCGGCAGGCGATCGAGGCCTCGGCCTTGTCCTCGGCCAGGCCGATGGCGCCCATGACGCCGCCGGTGCGCGCGCGCGAGACATAACAGGTGACTCCATTGACCTTGGGGTCGTCGTACGCCTCGACCACCACCTTGTGATTGGCGCCGATCAGGATGAACGCGGTGGAGACCTCGCCGACTTTCTCGGCTTGGGCCAGGCAAGAGAACAGCAGACCGGCGAGCAAAGGCAGGAGAGGGCGCATGGGGGTACCTTTCATGGCGGGACACGGCCGCTGTGGCATGCAGCCATTGTTGATCAAGTGTGAACAATGCCCGCGGCAAATAGGAAAAAAGCGGACAGGTCGGGTCAGATTCAGCGGGGGTGGCGCCACTTTCCGCCACAATGGGGTCATGTCCGCACACAAGACGTCGACCCATCCCCCGTCCGGCTCGGCATCTCTTGAGCCAGCCTGCGGGGCTTCCTTGGGTGCATCCGGGCCATTTGTCGACGGCCAACCGTCGTTCGACTTCCGCTCCAGCCCGTTTTGCGCCGACGCACAGGCACTGGCGCGTGCGACCGGTCGATGCCTGGAGACCTGCCGTCAGGAACTGTTCATTGCCGAGGGCGACATGGTGCTTGCCTACCAGTTGCTGACCGCCGGCTACGAGGCCGAACCGGTTTTTCCCACGTTGCATTGACGCCCCGATATCACGCTGAGGTGTGCCGAGGCCGCGTCCTCGCGCGGTTTTGATTCCAGCGTACCGCGAGGCTGCGCCGTCAAGCCGTGCCACCCGAACTGGCCGGCCAGCGCGATCGGGGGTCAGGCAGAATTGTGCCTGACCAACCGCACGCCAAGGTGACACCATGAGCCAGCAGCAGGACTTCTATGCCCACCTGTCGCAGGAACTGCAAGGCATTCGCGAAGCCGGCCTGTACAAAAGTGAACGCATCATTGCCACGCCACAGGGCGCGCACATCCGAACCGTGGCGCCCGATGGCACGACGCGCGAGGTGCTCAACCTGTGCGCCAACAACTACCTGGGCCTGTCGTCGCATCCCGATGTGGTGGCGGCAGCACACGAGGCGCTGCGTACCCATGGTTATGGCTTGAGCTCGGTGCGTTTCATCTGCGGCACGCAAGACCTGCACAAGACGCTGGAGGCCCGGCTGTCGCGTTACCTGGGCACCGAAGACACCATCCTGTACGCCGCTGCCTTCGACGCCAACGGCGGTCTGTTCGAGCCGCTGCTGGGCGAGCAGGACGCGGTGATCAGCGACGAGCTCAACCATGCGTCCATCATCGACGGCATCCGCCTGTGCAAGGCAAGGCGGCATCGTTACAAGCACAACGACATGGCCGACCTGGAGCGCTGCCTGCAGCAGGCGGCTGCCGACGGCGCACGATTCACGCTGGTGTTCACCGACGGCGTGTTCTCGATGGACGGTACCATCGCCCGGCTCGACGCCATGCGCACCCTGTGCGATCGCCACGGCGCGCTGCTGGGCATCGACGAATGCCATGCCAGCGGCTTCGTCGGCGCCACCGGGCGCGGCACGCACGAATACCGGGGCGTATTCGGCAACGTCGACATCATCACCGGCACGCTGGGCAAGGCACTCGGTGGTGCCTCGGGCGGCTTCACCAGCGCGCGGCGCGAGGTGGTCGAGTTGCTGCGCCAGCGCTCGCGGCCCTACCTGTTCTCCAATACCGTGGCGCCCAGCATCGTCGGCGCCTCGATTGCCGTGCTCGATCTGCTCGAGGCCTCGACCGCGTTGCGCGACAAGCTGGCCGACAACACCGCCTGGTTCCGCGCGGCGATCCGCGCGGCCGGCTTCGACATCAAGGACGGCGAACATCCGATCGTGCCGATCATGGTGTACGACGCAATGGCGGCGCAGCAACTCGCGGCCCGGCTGCTCGAACTGGGCGTCTACGTGGTGGGCTTTTTCTTCCCGGTCGTTCCCAAGGGCCAGGCCCGGATCCGGGTGCAGATCAGCGCGGTGCATGAACGCGCGGACCTGCAGCAGGCGGTGGCCGCTTTTGCGCAGGCAGGGCGCGAACTCGGGCTGCTGCCGGCCAGCGTAACGACCGCCGCCGGATCGCCCGCAGGGGAGTAGCCGTGACCACGCCCCGCATTCTCATCGTCGGCGCGAACGGACAGATCGGCACCGAGCTGACGCAGGCACTGGTCGAGCGCCATGGGCGCGATGCGGTCGTGACCAGTGACCTGGTGCCGGAAGGCCGCGTCATCGGCGTGCAGCACGAGGCGCTCGATGCAACTGACGCCAGCGCGCTGACCGCGATCGTCGAGCGCCACCGGATCACCCAGATCTACCTGTTGGCGGCGGCCCTGTCGGCGCGGGGCGAGCAGCATCCGAAGTGGGCCTGGGACCTGAACATGAAAAGCCTGCTGTGCGTGCTGGAGCTGGCCCGCACGCACAAGCTCCAGCGCGTGTTCTGGCCCAGCTCGATCGCTGCATTCGGGCCGTCGACGCCGCGCGACCACACGCCGCAAAAGACGGTCATGGACCCGACCACGGTGTACGGCATCTCCAAGCTGGCTGGCGAAGGCTGGTGCGCCTGGTACCACCGAAATCACGGGGTCGACGTGCGCAGCTTGCGTTATCCCGGTCTGATCAGCTGGAAGACGGCGCCCGGCGGTGGCACGACCGACTATGCGGTCGAGATCTTCCACGAGGCGCTCAAGACCGGTCGCTACACCAGTTTTCTTGCGCCGGGCACCGCCTTGCCGATGATGTACATGCCCGACGCGATCCGCGCCACGCTGGAGCTGATGCAGGCGCCGTCCGAGGCGGTGCGCGAACGTCGGTCGTACAACCTCGCCGGTATCAGCTTCACGCCGGATGACATCGCCGCGGCGATCGCGCGCCAGTTGCCCGGCTTCACGTTCGAATGCAAGCCCGACTTTCGCCAGGCGATCGCCGACAGCTGGCCCCGCTCCATCGACGACAGCGCAGCGCAGCGCGACTGGGGTTGGCGCGCGCAATACGACCTCGACGCGATGGCGCACGACATGCTGCAGAACCTGCGGGCGCAAGGGCAGGGCTGAGCGCCGGCATTGGCCATCCGCGGGGCGAGGGCATCCGAGCATTGGAGCTTCGTTGGCGCACTCGATGAACGGCCCCCCGAGGCGACAACAGCTTGCTCGGGGACGCGCCGACTGTTTGTCCCCGCTCGGGTGCAATCTTGCCGTAGCCGTGGACAATAGGCCCAAGCGAGGGTCCTGCGCCATGAACTTCCATCCGATCTCCTTGGTATTGTGTCTGGCGCTGCTTGCCGGCTGCGGCAGCACCTCCGTCAACCCGGTCACCGGCCAGCAGGAACGCACGGTGATGGACGAGGCGCAGGAGGTCGCGCTCGGGCGCAAGGAGCATCAGGCTGTGCTCCAGCAGATGCCCGCCTACCCCGACGCGCGGCTGCAGGCCTATGTCGATGCGCTGGGCCAGAAGCTGGCGCGCCAGTCCCACCGCGCCAACCTGCAGTGGACCTTCACCGTACTCGACAGCCCGGATATCAATGCTTTTGCCTTGCCGGGTGGCTTCGTCTACGTGACGCGCGGCATCCTGGCCACGATGGAGAGCGAGGCCGACCTGGCCGGCGTCATCGGCCATGAAATCGGCCATGTGACGGCGCGCCATGGCGCGCAACGCGCAACTCGCCAGCAGACGGCCGGTATCGGCGTGATCGCGGCGACCGTGCTCGGAGCGGTGCTCGAAAGCCAGGGTGTGAGCGGTGCTGGCCGGGCCGCCAGCGAGGTCTCGCAGGTTGCCGCGGCCGGATATGTCGCGTCGTATGGCCGGGAGCAGGAATTGCAAGCCGACCAACTGGGCGCCGAGTACCTTGCACGCAACCGTTACAACCCGGCCAACATGGTCGATGTCATCCGGATGCTCAAGAGCCAGGAGCAGTTTGCCGCTGACCGGGCCCGGGCGCTGGGTCAGCCGGCACCATCGGGTGGTGGCGGCTGGCTGGCCTCGCATCCCAGCAGCGAGCAGCGCCTGCAGGCGATCTCCGGCCTGGCCGCGCAGATGCGCGGCCAGGGTGCTTATGCGGACGACGGCCGTAATCGTTTCTTGCAGGCGATCGACGGCATGCGTTATGGCGAAGCGGACGCTCAGGGCCTGAGCCGTGGCAGCCAGTTCTACCATGCGGAGCTGGGGCTGGCGATCACGGCGCCGCAGCAATGGACGATCCAGAACCTGCCCGATCGCCTGGTGCTGCTCAATGCGGCGCGCGATGCGGCACTGGTGCTGCGTACCGCTGCGCCGCAGGCCGGCCGCAACCATGACGACATCATCCGCAACCTGATCCAGCCGCTGCGCGGCCGCTCCGAGTCACTGCGCATCAACGGCTTGCCGGCCACGCATTTCAGCGGTGCGCGCAACAACGCCCAGGGGCAGGCCGAGCCGGTCGAGGTCACTGTCGTCACCGGTCCTGGCGACAACCGCTTCCTGCTGACGTGGAGCGCGCGCGACGCCCAGGCGCTGCAACGCGCGCGCGCCGGCCTGCAGCAGGCACGCGATTCATTCCGCGCCATGACGGCAGCCGACCGGGCGCAGGCCCGGCCCTGGGTGATCCAGCTCGCGCCGTTTCCGCGTGGCGGCTTTTCCGAGCTGGCGCGCGGCTCACCGCTGGTGTTGGCCGAGCAGCAGTTGCGCCTGATCAACGGTGTGTATGGTGGCGGTGAACCGCGGGTCGGACAGATGGTCAAGGTGGTTGTCTCACAACCCTGAGGGAGTTTTTTGCATGTCCGATGTCGATGTCGATTTGTTCGTGATGGGTGGGGGCAGTGGCGGCGTGCGCGCCGCCCGCATGGCTGCGCAACGGGGCGCCCGGGTCATGCTCGCCGAGCAGGGTGGCACTGCCGGTCTCGGCGGCACCTGCGTCAACCTGGGCTGTATCCCCAAGAAGCTGTACAGCTACGCCGCGCACTATGCCGAAGCGTTCGAGGAGTCGCACGGTTTTGGCTGGGAAGGCCGCGCACCGAGCTTCAACTGGGGCACGCTCAAGGCGAACCGGCGCAGGGAGATCAGCCGCCTGAACGGGGTGTATGCCAAGCTGCTGACCGGCGCCGGTGTCGAGGTCATCAACGCGCGCGCACGGTTGGTCGGTGCGCAGCAGGTCGAGGTCGACGGGCGTATCGTCAAGGCCCGGCATATCCTGGTGGCCACCGGTGGCACGCCGTTCGTACCGGAGATCGCAGGCAGGGAGCATGTGCTGGTGTCGGACGCGATCTTCGACCTGGACCCGTTTCCGCAACGCCTGGTGATCGTGGGTGGGGGCTACATCGCCAGTGAGTTCGCATCCATCTTCAACGGCCTGGGCGCGCAGGTCACGCAGCTGTATCGGGGCGAGCAGATCCTGCGCGGCTTCGACGAGGAGGTGCGCCATTTCGTCGCCGCGGAGATGCGCAAGAACGGTGTCGACCTGCGCCTGAGCGCCGACGTGACGTCGATCACCAAGGTCCCCCAGGGCCTGGACATCGCGATCAGGGACAACGCAGGCAACACCTCGACGCTGCTGGCCGATGCGGTGTTGTACGCGACCGGGCGGGTGCCCAACGTGCGCGGGATCGGGCTGGAGGAGGTCGGCGTCAAGCTCGGCTGGGGTGGCGCGGTCGAGGTCGACGACAACTTCCGCACCATAGTGCCGTCGATCTACGCCGTGGGCGACGTGACCGACCGTATCCAGCTCACGCCGGTGGCGCTGGCCGAGGCCATGGTGGTGGTCGACCAGTTGTACGGCCCGACCCACGGCAAGGCAGCGCGCTGCATGAATTACGAGTTCATTCCCACGGCGGTGTTCACCCATCCCAACATCGGCATGGTTGGCCACTCCGAGCAGGATGCGCCCACGCACTACGGCGCGGTCACGATCTACCGCAGCGAATTCCGGGCACTCAAGCACACCTTGAGCGGTAGCAGTGAACGCACCCTGATGAAGCTGGTGGTCGAGGATGCGACCGATCGGGTGGTCGGCCTGCATATGGTGGGGCCGGACGCCGGCGAGATCGTGCAGGGGTTTGCCGTGGCGATGAAAGCTGGTGCCACCAAGGCGATCTTCGACAGCACGATCGGCATCCATCCGACCGCGGCCGAGGAATTCGTCACGATGCGCGAGCCGGTGAGGACGGTGCCGGCCTGAGTGCCGTCAGTCGATTGCACATGCTTGTCAGCCTGCCGGCCATGGCCTTTCAATCCCGCACTTCAGCCGGTAGCGTACTCTCCAACAGCAGCAGGTCCGCGCTTGGTTCAGCCAAAGCGTAGGGTGCTCGGTCGGGAATGGTGATGCTGTCGTCGCGCGCCAGGTCGTGCTGCCGGCTGTCCACGTCGAACCGCACCGAGCCCGACAACACGAAGAAGAAGCAGAACTCGGACCAGTGCGATTGGCTGCGGGGGTTCCAGTTGCGGGCAGGCGACCAGCACCTCGGCCGCGTGTACCTGCAAGGTCGCGCAAGGGCGGCGGATCGCAGGGTGGGCAACACATCAGCATAACCTGCATGGGCGGCGGCGGATCGGAAAATGTTGCGCGGTCGGCGCGAGCTGCGCATGCAGCGCACCGACACCGCTGCCGGCATCGCGTTCGAGCAGATCGGCGAAGGCCTGGCGCAGCTGCACCAGAGCGAACATTGCGTCGAAGGCCTGCTGGCGCGCGTGTCGGCGCAGGCGAACGGTGACGACCTCTTACATCGTGCCGGGGTAACTTCCGCCATCTGCCAGGATATTCTGGCCGGTGATGTAGCCGGCATGCTGGCTGCACAGAAAGGCGCAGATGGCACCGAACTCCGGGCCGTTGCCAAAGCGTTTGGCGGGTATCGCGCTGGCGCGTGTCGCCAGCAACTCGGCCATCGGTTTGCCGGTTTTCTGCGCCAGGCCCTGCATCGTGGCGCGCAGCCGATCGGTGTCGAAGGCGCCGGGCAGCAGGTTGTTGATCGTCACGCCAGAGCCGGCAATGCTGCTGCGCGACACGCCGGCCACGAAGCCGGTCAAGCCGGAGCGTGCGCCGTTGGACAGGCCCAGGTTATCGATCGGCGCCTTGACCGCGCCCGAGGTGATGTTGACGATACGCCCGAACCCGCGCCGGGCCATGCCGTCGACGGTGGCCTTGATCAGCCAGATCGGCGTCAGCATGTTGGCATCCAGCGCCTTGATCCAGGCCTCGCGCTCCCAATCGCGGAAGTCGCCAGGCGGCGGGCCGCCAGCGTTGGTGACCACGATGTCGAAGTCGACGCCTGGCCCGCCCTGCACGCCGAACACGGCTGCGCGGCCCTGCTCGCTGGTGATGTCACAGGCCACGGCCAGCACCGCGCCAGCGCCGGGAAGGGCGCGCAATTGCGTAGCCGCTGCCTCCAGTGCGTCTGCGCCACGGGCGTTGATCACCAGGTTGACGCCGTCAGCCGCCAGTGCCTGCGCGCAGCCCAGTCCCAGGCCCTTGCTGGCGCCGCACACCAGCGCCCATTTGCCCTTGATACCCAGATCCATGTGATGCTCCTTGTCGTGAAATCGTTGTCCCCGTCGCAGGGGTGGTGTCCGGCCCGGTGGCCGGTGTCGTGTTGAATGGCATTGTCCGCGTCGTACTGGAGCCAACGGCTTCAGCGCGGCAAGGTGCCCAGCACCTGTGCCAGGAAGGCGCAGCTGTCGAACTGCCCGCCGCGGAAGGTCCAACCCAGGCGCACGATAACAGCATCGCGCGAGGGCACCATCGCCACCACCTGGCCCCAGTGCCCGCTCATGGCCAGCGTGTCGGGGGGCAGGCCGCTGGCGCGGCATCGCCCGGCCTGCGGATCGGCGATGCGCCAGGTCTGCGCGCCGTAGCCCATGCCGTCGCCCCCGGAGGTGGCTGGCGTCGAGGCGAAGGCCCACCAGCCGGGTGGCAATACCTGCAGCTCGCCCCAGCGGCCGTCCTGCAACATCAGCTGCCCAAGCCGGGCCCAGTCACCGACGCTGGCCCACAAATACGAGGAGCCGACCCAGTTGCCAGCCGCGTCGGTCTCCAGCGTCGCGGTGCGCGCGCCAATGGGGTCGAACAGCACGCGTTTCGGGTAGGCCCAGTACTCGGCGTCGGTACGCAGCCGCGCCCGGTCGACTGCCGCCAGCAGGTTGGCGGTCTGGCTCAGGTAGCGCCAGCGCTGGCCAGGGGGCACCTCGGGTTCGACGGCGGCGGCAAATGCAGCCGTGTCGCGGTGGCCCCACAACATCTGCGGCACCGAACCCCAGGGCGCGTATTCCTCCAAGCTGTCCAGGCCGTCGCGCATGTACATCAGGTCGGCCACCGTGATCGTCTTGCGCGCATCCTGGCGCCAGCGGACAACCCAGTCTGGCGAGCGGTCGCCGGCGAAGGCATCGACGACCGGCGTCGCGAAGTCCAGGTCGCTCTCGCGTGCCAGCTTGTAGCTGAGCATGCCCAGCACGGTCTTGGTCATCGACCAGCCGTGCAGCGCCGTATCGGGCCCGAAGCCGGGGGCGGTCTGCAGCACCAGCGCGCGGCCCTTGTGGATCACGGCCACGGCGCGGGTGTTTGCCGCCCGCGGGTCACCGGCACCGACGAAGGCCTGTTGCACGGTTTGCAGCAGCTTGTCGCGATCGATGCCGTCGGGCCATTGCGCCGGTGGCAGTGCGGCTTCGCCCTGCGGCCAGGCGCTGGCCGTGTCCACCGGCGCGCGCCCGGGCGGGCGCACCGGAGCGCTGTCCAGGTCCAGCACGCAGCCGCGCGACGGCAGCCACTGCGCCTGGCGCTCGAACCGTCCGGCAAAGCGCGCATGCACGCGCTGGTCGCGCTCGTGCACCGTCACGTTGATCAGGCCCAGCACCGGGCTGGCCGGCAGGACCTCCGCCGCCAGCAGGCCGGCGACGGGGCGGTGGGCGACAAACGCGGCGGAACAAATACCCTTGGCCGCCATGCCGGCGGCGTTACGCGGGATGTCCAGCGCCAGCAAGGCGCCGGCGACCAGCACGGGCAGCGCCACGAGAACGATCAGGACCAGGCGCAGAAGGCGGCGTACGAGGGGACGGGTCATGGCATGGGCGGTCCGGCGGTCAAGCGGTCAAGCGGTCAGGCCGACCACTCTACCTGATCGGCTGCCGCCGCTGCTGTCGTTTGTGGACAATAGCGCCATGACTTATCTCCCCCCTCCGCTGGCGACGACGCGCCACACCGATGCAGCCAGTGCGCTGGCCCAGGTCCGCCGGATCTACGAAAGCGGCCTGGCCCATTTGCGCAAGGCGATGCAGCAGTATGTGGCAGGCGAGGACCTGCCTGGCAAGGCCCGGGCCTGCTATCCCTTTGTACGGGTCCAGACCCATACCGTGGCCCGGGTCATCAGCGACGACAGCGCCCGACTGAGCTATGGCTTCGTGGCGGGGCCCGGACGGTACGAGACCACGCTGACGCGCCCCGATTTGTTCGGCGCCTACTACCTGGAGCAGTTTTCGCTGCTGCTGCTCAGCCACGGGGTCGAGCTCGAGGTAGGTACCAGCACTCAGCCGATCCCGGTGCATTTCTCATTTGCCGAGAACGACCATATCGAGGGCAGCCTGAGCGCGCAGCGGCGCCAGCTGATGCGAGACGCGTTCGACCTGCCTGATCTGGCGGCGATGGACGACTGCATTGCCAACGGCACCTTCGAGCCGCGTGCCGGCGAGTCGCTTCCGCTGGCGCTGTTCACCGCGCCCCGTGTCGACTACTCGCTGCACCGGTTGCGCCACTACACCGGCACCGCACCGCAGTATTTCCAGAACTTCGTCTTGTTCACGAATTACCAGTTCTATATCGACGAATTCGTACGCATGGGGCATGCGGCGATGCAGGACAAGGGCAGCGAATACATCGCCTTCGTCGAGCCCGGCAACATGCTGACCCGGCGCGTCGGCCTGCCCTGCGAGGAAGGCGACGGGTTCGGCGCCGAGCCGATGCGATTGCCGCAGATGCCGGGTTACCACCTGCTGCGTCGCGATGGCTGCGGCATCACGATGATCAATATCGGCGTGGGTCCGGCCAATGCCAAGAACATCACCGATCATGTGGCGGTGCTGCGGCCGTATGCCTGGATCATGCTCGGCCATTGCGCCGGCCTGCGCACCACCCAGCAACTCGGCGACTATGTGCTGGCGCACGGCTATGTGCGCGAGGATCACGTGCTGGACGAGGAACTGCCGCTGTGGGTACCGATCCCGGCGCTGGCCGAGATCCAGGTCGCGATCCAGACCGCGGTGGCCGACGTGACGCAGGTGCAGGGCCCCGAGCTCAAGCGCATCATGCGTACCGGCACCGTGGCCAGCACCGACAACCGCAACTGGGAACTGCTGCCCGACAACGGCCCGCAGCGCCGATTCAGCCAGAGCCGGGCGGTGGCGCTGGACATGGAAAGCGCGACGATCGCCGCCAACGGTTTCCGTTTCCGCGTTCCCTACGGCACCTTGCTGTGCGTCAGCGACAAGCCACTGCACGGCGAGATCAAGCTGCCCGGCATGGCCGACCATTTCTACCGTGAACGTGTCGACCAGCACCTGCGCATCGGCATCCGCGCGGTCGAGTTGCTGCGAGAGCAGGGTATCCATCAGTTGCACAGCCGCAAGCTGCGTAGTTTTGCCGAGGTTGCGTTCCAGTGACGACGATGCAGCAGGGCTCGCGCGGGCGCGACCTGTTGCGGGTCGCAGGACTGCGCAAACGCTTTGGCGCGAGTACCGTCGTCGACGACCTGTCGTTCTCGATCGCGCCGGGCGAATGCCTGGGCGTGATCGGCCCCAATGGTGCGGGCAAGACCACGACGATCCGGATGTGTCTGGGCCTGAGCGCGCCGGACGACGGGCAGATCGACTACCTGCTCGACGATGGCGTGATGGCACCCTTGCAGATGCCCCGCGATGCGATGGCAATCAAGGCGCGGCTGGGCGTGGTGAGCCAGATCGACACGCTCGATCCGGACTTCAGCTGCGCGGAAAACCTGCTGGTGTACGGGCGTTATTTCGGCCTGCGCGATGCGCAGATCCGCGCGCGGATTCCCGATCTATTGACGTTCGCGTCGTTGTCGCACAAGGCGGCGGCCCGGCCGGGCGAGCTCTCGGGTGGCATGAAACGCCGGCTCAGCCTGGCGCGCGCATTGGTCAACGATCCGCAACTGCTGCTGCTCGACGAACCCACGACCGGGCTGGATCCGCAGGCGCGGCACCTGATGTGGGAGCGGCTGCAGGTGCTGTTGCAGCAGGGCAAGTCGATCCTGCTGACGACCCATTTCATGGACGAGGCCGAACGCCTGTGTTCGCGATTGCTGGTGATCGACCATGGCCGAAAGATCGCCGAAGGCACGCCGCGCGCATTGATCCGCGAGCACCTGGAGCCCGATGTGGTCGAGGTCTACGGTGTGGGCGTAGCCGCATGGCTCGATGCCCCGGTCAGGCAGCTGGCGGCACGGGTCGAGGTCAGTGGCGAGACGGTGTTCTTCTATACGCACGACGCCAGGCCGCTCTTGCTGGCGCTGGCCGAACGGCCTGAACTGCGCGCCCTGCACCGGCCCGCCAACCTGGAAGACCTGTTCCTCAAGCTGACCGGCCGCCAGATCCGGGAGGACGGCTGACGATGGCGCCGCGCGACGAACCGGTGCCGGCAGCACCGATGGCACGCCAGGGTGGACCGCAACGCGGCGGCCTGTCGCCATGGCGCGCGCCGCAGCTGTCGCTGCGGTTCTGGCCGGTGTTCCTGCGCAACCTGCTGGTCTGGCGCAAGCTGGCCCTTCCCAGCCTGGTGGGCAATATCGCCGAGCCGCTGATGTGGCTGGTGGCCTTCGGTTACGGACTGGGCGCGCTGATCGGGCAGGTCACCGTGCAGACCGCGGGCGGTCCGGTCCTGGTGCCCTATATCCTGTTCCTGGCCAGCGGCAGCATCTGCATGAGCGCAATGAATGCGGCATCGTTCGAGGCCCTGTATTCGGCGTTCTCGCGCATGCATGTGCAAAAGACCTGGGACGGCATCATGAACGCGCCGGTGCGGCTCGACGACATCGTGCTGGCCGAGATGCTGTGGGCGGCGTTCAAGGCTGTCTTCACCGCCACCGCCATCCTGGGTGTGATGCTGGCGCTGGGCATCAGCCACAGCCCCAAGCTGCTGCTGGCCTGGCCGGTGCTGCTGCTGGTGGGTATTGCCTTTTCATGCATCGCGCTGATCTTCAACGCGCTGGCCAAGGGGTACGACTTCTTCACCTATTACTTCACACTGTTCCTCACGCCGATGATGTTCCTCAGCGGCATCTTCTTTCCGCGCGAGCAGTTGCCGCCGCTGGTGCGTACTATCACCGACTGGTTGCCACTGACCAGTGCGGTGGAACTGGTGCGCCCGCTGTTCATGGACCAGTGGCCCAGCGACGGTGTGCGTCCGCTGCTGGTGCTGCTGGCCTACACAGTTGGCGCGTTCTGGATCGCGCTGGCGCTCACGCGCAAGCGATTTCGCGGATGACGATGCCCGGCAGGGGTTTCCTGGGCATTCTGATGCTCGACACCCGGTTCCCGCGACCCATCGGCGACATCGGGAACCCGGCCAGTTTCGCGGAACTCGGCATCGACGTGTGTTATCGCACGGTGCACGGTGCGTCACCGCAGCGTATCGTGCGCGAGGGCGACCCGGCTTTGCTGGCCCCGTTCATCGCCGCTGCAACCGAGTTGACGCAGCAGGGCGCCCGTATGGTGTCGACCAGTTGCGGCTTCCTGGCGCTGTGGCAGACGCAACTGGCGCAGGCCCTGGCGCCGGTGCCGGTCGTCAGTTCGAGCCTGCTGGCCTGCGCGCGGCTCGCGCGGCCGGGCATTGTCACGATCGACGCCGCCTCGCTGGGTGCGCCAACCCTGCGTGCGGCAGGCGTGCCCGCGGGTACGCCGGTGCAGGGCGTCGTGCCGGGCTGCGAGTTCCAGCGCAAGATCCTGGGCAATGAGACCGGCATGGACCTGGTTCAGGCCCAGGGCGACGTGGTGAAGGCGGCCAGGACGCTGGTGCAGGATCATCCGCAGATCGACAGCATCGTGCTCGAATGCACCAACATGCCACCCTACCGCACTGCGGTGATGCAGGCCACCGGCCGGCCGGTGGTCGATATCGTGACCGTGCTGCGACAGGCCTGGGCTGCTTTGCCTCCCGAACGCTGATCACGCCTTATCACGCTGGTTTTCACGCGATATGCGGCTCGGGCACGCGATCCTGCCCAGCCGCGTCAACGTCCACCACAGCGTCAACGTCCACCACCGCGGCAGGGGACTGCGCTGCTGCGGCCTTGATCATGTCGGCGGCCTTCTCCGCGATCATGATCACCGGAGCATTGGTGTTGCCGCCGACCACACGCGGCATGATGGATGCATCGACGACGCGCAGGCCTCGCAGGCCATATACGCGCAATTCGGCGTCGACGACGGCGTCCGGGCCGGTGCCCATGCGGCAGGTACCTACCGGGTGGTAGATCGTGTCGGCATGGTCGCGGATGAACTGCTCTATCTGCAGGTCGGTCTGCGCCGCGGCCGACTGGGCGAACTCCTTGCCGCCGTAGCCTGCGAGAGCCGGTTGCCCAAGGATGTCCCGCATGATGTGAAAGCCGCGGACCAAGCGGTCCATGTCGTCGCGGTCGGCCAGGAAGTTGGGGTCGATCAGCGGCGCGTCCGTCGGGTCCTTGCTCGCCAGGCGCAGGCTGCCCCGGCTGCGGGGCCGCAACAGGCAGACATGGCAGGAATGCCCATGTCCGAGAATCGTCTTGCGGCCATGATCGACCAGGATGCCGGTGACAAAGTGCAGCTGCAGGTCGGGTATGGGTTCGTCGGGCGCACTCTTGATGAAGCCACCCGCCTCGGCGAAATTGGTCGTCAGCATGCCGGTGCGCTGCCGGCGCCATTCGAACATGCCCCGGATCGACCGCACCAAGCCGTGCGGCGAGATGCCCACCAGGTCCTTGGCGCGCGGCGCATGCGTGTTGATCACCACGTCCGGATGGTCGTGCAGGTTCTGTCCAACGCCGGGCAGGTGGTGCAGCGTGGCGATGCCGTTCTCCAGCAGATGGTCATGCGGGCCGATGCCCGACAACATCAGGATCTGTGGTGATTGCAGCGCTCCGGCGCACAGCAGCACCTCGCGCCCCGCACGCAGTTGCTTGAGCTGGCCTTCATGCCGGAACTCGACACCCACGGCGCGTTTTCTCTCGAGCAGGATGCGGGTGGTCAAGGCGCCGGTGAACAGCTGCAGGTTGGGCCGCGCCAGGTGGGGTGTCAGGTAGGCCTTGGCGGCGCTGAACCGTTCGCCATCCTTGTGCGTGACCTGATACAGGCCTACGCCTTCCTGCTGCGGACCGTTGAAGTCGTGGTTCTCGCGGAACCCGGCCTGTACGCCGGCCTGCACGAACAGCGATCCGAACGGATTGGGAGAGGTCAGATCCTTGACGTTGAGCGGGCCCCCGCTGCCATGCAGTGCATCCGCGCCCCGTTCGTTGTTCTCGGAGCGTTTGAAATAAGGCAGCACCTCCTCGAACGACCAGCCCGGATTGCCCTCGGATGCCCAGTGGTCGTAGTCGCTGCGATGCCCACGCGCGTAGATCATGGCGTTGACCGAACTCGACCCGCCCAGCACTTTGCCCCGCGGCATGTAGCCGCTGCGGCCGTTCAGGCCCGGTTGCGGCGTGGTCTCGAACTTCCAGTTGGCCTGTCCGTTCTTGGCCAGCAGCACCAGGCCGGCCGGACACTGGATCAGGATGCTCTTGTCGACCGGGCCTGCCTCGAGCAGGGCCACGGTCACCGTGGGGTCTTCGCTCAGCCGCCCTGCCAGTGTG
>Ga0105047_10004604_pt1 | contig 23934 bp, 19 predicted proteins | sample MAT04_FD_78384 | JGI IMG/M metagenome (GOLD analysis project Ga0105047, IMG submission 78384) | Freshwater microbial communities from Lake Fryxell liftoff mats and glacier meltwater in Antarctica - MAT-04 (megahit assembly) | ecosystem: Environmental > Aquatic > Freshwater > Ice > Liftoff... | reverse complement strand
TTCAACTGTCGTTTCCCACCAATCCGAGAAGAGCCAGTAATGGATGCTTGCACCAAGGTACTTCTGGCGCAGGCTCTCCGAAATCGAAAGGTTACTTTGTGCGGGAACCACCGTCACCATCAGTCATAGGAACGATTCTCACCATCAGTACCGGAACCAGGCGCGGCTGCAGTGTCCATGCTGACATGCAGGCGCTGGAGGGTGGGGCGCTGCCAGGGACGGCGTAAGACAGTGCGTGTTGGCTCGCCCTCGGCGGTCGCCAACGGTTGTTCGTGCGGCTCTTGCATAGTTGTGTCTCCTTTCAGGCAACAAATCAGAAAGTTGAAAATCGAAACCGGTCGGCATGAAGCCGAACCGGTCACACACCGTTTAGAAAGACCCCCGCCATCAACCCACGCAGCAGGATTGTTCCGGCGCGGTGGGTGCTCAGGGCGGTCGTCTCTTGCTGCACGTCGACCCAGGCCCGGTGCATCTTGGCTGTATCCAGATAGGCACGCGCCGGTGCGGCGTCCACAGTATGCAACGCGGCCTCCACCTCGGCAGCACTGGCCAGCAGCCGCCCAGCCAGGTCGGCAGACTGGCGCCCGCGGCGACGGTTGAGACGCACCTCATCCGGCAGCAGTCCCGCCATTGCCCGGCGCATCAACCAGCGGTCGGCGCCGTCCTGGGCATCGAAGAGGTCATCGGGCACGGCGATGGTATAGGCCATCACCCGCTTGTCCAGGGTCGGGTCGCGCACCTCCAGCCCGGCTGCCGCGCCGCGCTGCGCCCACAGGTCGCCGACGCGGCTGGCGCCCGGTTGGATGATGCCGTAGCGTTTGTCACGCGGGCTGCGCCAACTCTCGGGTAGGGTGACATCATGGCCGATTGCGTCGATGCGCCGTTGCGCCAGGGCCATGCGGTGGGCGAAATCGCGATGAATGGCCGCCCCCGACCAATCCTGACGGCGCGCGCGCATCTGCAAGAGCGGGCGCAATGCCCACGGCGGCAGGGTCCGGCGCAGACCTTCCTTCCAGCCGTCGTACCGGAAGGCTGCGCGACGCGAGCGCAATTCGGGTGCGCCCGTCCAACTCACGGTGGCGTTGCCGCCCTGGCCGGTGAGTAGCGTCCCCAGTCCGTGCGCCTGCGCCTGGTCGAGTAGGTCGGTGATCCAGAAGAAGTTGCTGGCGGCGTGGCCCAGTTCGGGCATGATCGCCAGCGTGCGGCGGATGCCTTCGATAGGTGTGATGTGGGCGCTGTCGAGCAGATGATGGTCGACGTTACCCAGAAAATTCGCCGTTGCCGTCGCATAGGCAGTTTCGTCGCCAAAGCGTTGCCGCCCTACGGTGTGGGTGGTGTCGTAGATCGGCACCGCGGTGAAGGCGGTCAGTCGCTTGCCCTGGCTGGCCAGTTCACGCGCGGCCAGTGCCGTCACCGAACCGGAATCGAGACCGCCGCTCAGCGTCACCCCGACGGGCCGGTGGCTGCGCAGCCGGCAGTGCACGGCCTCGCGGTAGACTTCCAGAAAGCCCTCGACATAGTCGTCCACGCTGGGCAGGCACAGGTCGGGTGTAGCCTCCAGCCACCAGTAACGCCAGACACGCGTGCCCTGTGGTGTCACGGTCATGGCGTGGGCCGGCGGCAGGCGCTGGATGTCCAGGTCGATGGTCTGCGGGCCATGGTAGGCGGGCCAGGAGATGAGCACCTGCGCCAGGTAGAGTTCGTTGAGCCGTCGCGGGGCGCCGATGGCGTAGAGCGCCTGCGGCGCGGAGGCAAAGGCGAAGTTGTTGCCTTGTTGCCAGTAGCAGAGGCTGGTGTTGCCGTGATGGTCGCGCGCCAGAAAGAGCTTCCGTTCGTTGGGATGCCAGATAGCAAAGGACCAGTCGCCTAGCAGGTGGTCCGGGCACGCGTCGCCCCACTTGAAATAGGCACGCAGGATCAGATCGCTGTCGGGTGTGGTTGGGCGTTCGGTGTGGGGAATGGCAAAGAGGTCGCACAGTTCGGCGCGGTTGTCGATGCGCGCTTCGGCGGTGAAAGCAATGTTGTGTTCCGGTAGCCAACGGGGTAGCCGCTCCCAGAGCGACTCTGGCGTGTTGTAGAGATGCAGTTGCCCCAGTCCTGCGGCGCCATCATGCCAGAGGGCATGCCCATCCGGACCCCAACAGGCCATTGCCGTCTGCATAGTTTGCAGCAGATCCACAGCAACCGGTTCATCCGCTAGATGGGTCAGGCCGAAGATACCACTCAAAGTGCTACCTCGCAGAATAACGCGATTCTACCAGCAACTCGCGCAGTGTACTACGATTGATCTCGTCGTCGAAAATCGCGCGTATGGGAATCACGAAGCCGGGCACGGCGAGGCTGCGCAGGTCGCCGGTCTGGGCTTTGATGGCCAGTTCGTAGAGTTCGCCGGCCAGCCGATATTGCTCGACGGTTTCCGTGTCCGGGTCGATGATCCAATATTCGGGCACGCCGTGGGCCGCGTAGTCGTCGAATTTGACGCCACGGTCATTGGCGGCGGTTGAAGCGGAAAGCACCTCGACCACGAAGTCGGGCGCGGGGAAGCGCATCTGGTCGGGACGAAAGCCGGCGGCGGTGGTGGCGGTGAAGAAGCAGAGGTCGGGTTCGTAGTCGTTGCGTGTGAGTGAAACCAGAATTGTCTCGATACCAACCCAGCCAAGTTGGTGCGCCATCACATGCGCTTTGAGCAAGCTAAACAGATTGCCGACTGCTACATTGTGTTTGAATTTGACGGGGGAACGCACGATATTCTCGCCGTTGATAAATTCGGTTTTTTCATCTTCATGGGCGGTGGCGACAAAGTGTGTGCGGCGCTCCGCTTCGTCGGCCAGCAGCGCCTGGATACGCTGCGCATAGAACGGGAGGCGCGGTGATTTGAGCAGCGTGTCGAGCATGATGGTTTCTGGTGCGGAGACAGGCATGGTCTTTCCCCCTCTCGCTCTAATTGTACCAGAGTGCGGCTTCAGACACAATGCGCTGACCTACGACAGGGAGCGCCTGCGCTGTGGGGATCGAGATGGGAATCAGTGCCGTCGGTTATGGAACCGGCGACAGCAACTTCAACTGGCTTGTATTGGCGGGGGTCCAGCCGCGCGTGCCGTTGTTTAGCTCCACGTACCACCAGACGATGGTGTCGGTGTCGCCTTGGAGCCACACCGGGCCGCCAATCACCACGGCGGTCTCGCCGTTTTGCAGCGTGCCGGCCGCTTCACCCTGATCGCCGCCGGGTTCGGTGCGCACAAAGGACGTATACTGCGGATCGATGCGCACAGTGCTGCCGACGACGATCGCGCCATCAGCATTGATGCTGGGGTTCAGGCCATTTGTCCGCATCGGCGGAATAGTGGGATCGCCCGCATCGGTGGCGTTGGCTGGTGTGTCGGCCGCCGCCGCGGGCGCAACCGCCAGACCTGCCGGCGTGGCGGTCACTGGCGTGTCTGTGCTCACTGGCACGCGCGTCAGGGTTACGATTGCCCACCCCACGGCGACCAACAGGAACAGGCCGAGAATCGCCGCCAACACGGGCCACAGTTTGTAGGAACGGTGCTCCGGCGGGACTTCGGCGCCCGAGTGTGTCACTTCGATGGTCGCTTGCGCCGTGTCGCTCTTCATGATAAACAAACTCGTCGTCGCACCGCTGCCCAGATAGCGCGCCGCGAGCAGCGATTGTGACTGGCGCATTACCGCATTCTGCGTCTGCGTAGGCTGCGCTCCGTAGAAGTGAACTTCTGCGCGTATGGCGCGTTCCTGACTGTCCAATAACACAATCAGCGCCGCGTTGAGTCGTCCATCTTCGCCGCTGAACCCATAGTAATCAGTCTGAACTGGCTGCAGTTGTGCTCGCTGTTGTTGCTGGACTTCGTCGTTGATGGCGTTTATCTCGCGAGTGAATTCATTGGTCATGACGATCCCGATACGGTATGAATAGAGCGGTCAATAGGCGCCAAGCTCCAGCAGGCGTTCATCGCTGATGCCAAAATGATGGGCGACCTCATGCAGAACGGTCTGCCGAACCTGAGCACGGATGGCGTCTTCGTTGGGCGGGCAGAAGTGAAGGATGGGGCCGCGGAAGATCGTGATCTTGTCCGGCGGCACCAGGCCATAGTTCGAGGTGCGCACGGTCAACGGAACGCCCTCGTACAGCCCCAAGAGCGTGCTGCCGACCGGGACCCCGGTCGATTCGATCTGGCGGCGCGTCGGCCATTCCTCGACGATGACCACGATGTTCTCGATGAAACGCCACAGGGGTTCCGGGATGCTCTCGAGTGCTTCAGAGACCAACTCCTCGAAGCGCCGGCGCGAGATGTAGAAGGGGAGTACTGGTTCGTTGATCATGGCCTAGATCCAGGCAATCGCAACATCCAGATCGCGCACGGCGCCCAGCAGGCGCGCCGTTTCGCGTAGTCTGCGCAGGCGCCGGCGGATGGCCTTCACGCGAAAAAAATCGTAACCCATGCTTACGGCTTGCAGATGACGATCTGTGGCGATTGTTGCATGTCGGTATGCACTTCCACATTCTGCCCGCCGGCATCGAAGATCAGCCGATAGCCGGGCGTAATCACCTGCGCGTACATCATGTCCGGCTGCGGGCAGCCCAGGCTGGCATCCGGCCATTCGACGGCTTCCATGGAGATGAGGCGCACGTCACCGACCGCCACATTGGCGGTCTGCGCAACTTGTTCGGCGGCGGCGGTCGCCACTAGTTGCTCGTCGGCCGAGAGGGCGCTGGCCGCCGCAATGTCGGCGGCAGCCGCTTCAGTGGCGACCGCTTCGGTTGCGACCGCTTCGGTTGCGACCGCTTCGGTTGCGACCGCCGTCTCAGCCACCGGGGCAGTGGTGACCGCACCGGGTTTGGGTATGATCGGCTGGCACCCTGCCAGCAACGCCAGCAGCGCAAGCAACGCGCCACTCAACAGGGTCACGGTCACCGGTCGTCGGTAGTTCGTCATGCAGCGCTCCTTTGTAGCTCTAGGCCATCCTATTCAACAGCATCGCCAGGATCGTGACCGCAAAATAGGCCACGAGGATCGAGATGTCGATTGTCCCGCCTAGCGGGGGGATCAACCGCCGGATCGGTTCCAACACCGGCTCGGTGATTTGGTAGAGAAGCTGGACAATCGGGTTGTCCGGGCCTAAGTTGGGAATCCAACTAACCAGCGCCCGCGCCAGCAGCACGAATCCGTAAAGCTGGAGCATGGACGCCAAAACTGGCACAATCGCATTCATGAGGCATCCTTCTTTTCACTAAGCGCGCCCAATTCCTGGCTGCGCCGATACGCGGCAAAAATGGCATCGCTGATGGTGGCACGCACGCTGGCCTTTTCCAGTTCGTAGAGGCCGGCTGCCGTGGTGCCGCCTGGACTGGTCACCTGATTCTTGAGTTCAGCCGAGTGCTTGCCCGAGGTGCGCATCAGCGCTACGCTGCCCTCGATGGTCTGCAGCACCATCTTTTCGGCGTCGCGGCGCGAGAAGCCCATGTGCACGCCGGCATCGATCATGGCCTCGATCAGCAGCAGCACAAAGCCGGGTCCCGATCCACTGAGGCCGGTTGCCATGTCGATGTAACTTTCCTCGTCGACCTGCAACTGCTCGCCCATGGCGCCTAAGATGGTCGCCGTATGCGACAATTGGTTGGCGGTTACTTGCGGGGTGGCCGTCCATACAGTCATCCCTTTGCCCAACTGGCCGGGTGTATTGGGCATGGCACGCACGATGCGGTCGTGGAAGAGTTTGTTCTGGATTGTGCCGATGCGCGCGCCGGCGATGATGCTCAGGATCAGGGCGTCCGGGTGGATCCGGCTGTGCAGGTCCTTGCCCACTTTTTGCAGGGACTGTGGCTTGATGCTGAGCACGACAATATCGGCTCCGTGCACGGCCGTGGCGTTATCGGCGGTCGTCTCGATCGCGTACGTGTTGTGGATGAACTCAACCCGTTCTTGCCAGGGGTCACTGGCGATGATACGGTCGGGTGTCGTGAGGCCCATGCCGAGCAGGCCTTTGATCATCGCCTCACCCATGACCCCGCTGCCGACGAAGGCAATCCGTGAAAGATTAAACATAATGTGGACATCAACCTCGAATGGCAAGTGACAAGCCAGCACGCTGCTTGCCCCTGCGGGTGGGACAGTTAGGGTCGGGCGCCAAAGATGGCGGAACCGATGCGCACAATCGTAGCGCCTTCTTCGACGGCGACTTCAAAATCGTTGGTCATGCCCATCGATAGGTGTCGCCATTCAATCTGTACGTACTGCTCGGCCAGGAAGTCGCGTAATTGGCGCAGGCGTCGAAACACAGGACGTGCCGTGTTGGCGTCGTCGGCCAACGGCGCCATCGTCATCAGGCCTTGGATGCGGATGCCCGGCAACGCCGCCAGGGCGGGTGCGGCTTGCAGCACGTCGTCCGCTGTGAAGCCGTGCTTGGTCGATTCGCCGCTGACATTGACCTCGAGCAGGATGTCCATGATCTGGCTGCGGGCGGTCGCGTCCCGGCTCAAGCGCTCGGCTATTTTGGCGCGATCCACCGAGTGGATCAGGGCAAACGGCCCCACGGCATCGGCGGTTTTGCGGCTCTGGATCGTGCCGATCATGTGCCAGCCGATTGCGTCCATGCCTTGTGCTTGGGCGATTGCGACCTTGCCCCACAATTCTTCCAGCCGATTTTCACCAAATTCGCGTTGCCCGGCGGCCCATGCTGCCGCGATGGCGGCAAAGGGCTGCGTCTTGGAAACGGCCACCAACCGGACATCGTCTGGTTGGCGTCCCGCGCGCCGTGCCGCCGCCGCCAATCGCGTACGCACGTCAGCCAGGTTGGCGGCGATTTCGGCAGCCATCGATCGATTGGGCATCATGCGTTCGGATTGTACCAACGATCAGGGGTGGTTGGCAAAGAGGGGCGAAGGGCGCGAGACACCAGTCTCACGCCCACAGGATATGGCTGCCCCTCATCCAGCCCTTGCTCAGCAGCCCTCAACCGCGTGAATGATCGGCAGGAAGGCCCGCTCGCTGCCGGCCGGCTCTGGCGGCGGTCCCTGCGGCGCCGGCACAAAAACGTCGACCGGCTCGCCCCAGACGCCCGGAAAGCGCTGATTGGGTGAGACGCCGGGGATGCCTTCGGGCTGTTCGGCGCGCGCGCGGGCGCGGAAGTGGTAGGTGTCGTTGGTGCAGCGTGTCGCGAACGGCATCTCACCGGGTTGCGTGGCGCCCGTCTGCAGATCGCGCCAGGCGCCGTTGCGTGCGTGCCAATACTGCACGTCGAAATAGAGATGGAAGTTGCCGCCGTCGATGGTGGGAATGTCTGGCCCCAAGTCGCCATCCCAGTGCAGCGTCAGCGACTTTGCATCGACTGTGGTGGTGACGACAGTCAGCGCGGCGGTAGGCGCCTGCACCAGGTCGAGTGCATCGATAAAGCCATGGTTCCCGTGCCACTGGAAGGGGCTGTTGATGCGCGCAAAGACCGTCAGCTTGTCATTCGCCGCCGTGGCGCTCGTGCGCACGTTTGACCAACCGATCCGCTGGTTGTTGCTGTCCACGAAGTTGTCGCGGTTCTCTGCCCAGACGACGGTGCTGGCGTTCGGGTCTGTGCCGCCGGCGGGGTCAATGCCGAGCAGCTTTGCCATGTAGTAATCTTGCGGGCAATCGTTCTTGGGCACGGTGTTGCTGCCGCCGCAGAGGGTCAGGAGCCAACCGCTCAGGCTGTAGGCGGTGCCGCTGATGGCGTCTACTTGCTGCCACAGGCTGACATCGAAGGGCTTGCCTGGTTCCGGCGGTGTCTCAAGGTCAAACGCTCTGACCAACACACTGTCTTCGCCGCTCATTTTTTCGACATGCGCCTTGCGCGTCGCGCAACCGCCGTTTTGGGGATCAGCCTTCTTTTCGAAGAAAATGCGTGCGCTCGAAATGGTGGGCACATCGCCGTTGGCTGCCAGCGTCCACTGATTGGGCAACAGAATTGGCTTGCCCCGGCTGTCCAGGCTCTCATAGTAGCCGCCGTCGCCGCATTCGAAATCGGCATTTTGCAGGCGGTTTGGCATCGGAATGATGGTGCCGTTGGGGGGCGGGGCGCTTTTGTCCTGAGCAAAGGCCGACGATGCCATAAGCAGCAGGAGTGCTGCGAGCATCCATACGCCACAGAATCGACAGTTGGCGAAGTTCATAGGGATCCTTATCGCTACGCGGTCACGACTGGTGCAGTGAGCAAGCGGGTGCGCACACAAAGCAATTGCCGGGCGCTCACTACAATTCTAGCACTCGCCATTGGGTGCGTCAACGATTTGGGGAAACTGGGTTTTTTAGCCCCTTGCGTCCAGCCAGGCCACCATGCAAAAGAGGCCGCACCGGCCTTGCTCGGCACGGTGGCTGAAGAAGTCGGCGACGGCACGCGCCGTGTCGATGCCACTGACCTCGATGTGATTGGCCGCCACGCCGCCGTCGATCAATTGGGTGCGATTGGCCTCCCAAAGATCAAAATGAGGATTCTGGTCTGGCCCATCCGGATAGGTGAACAACTGCGCCGCGTTGGGGAGTTTGGCATGCGCCAGCGCCACCACTTCGTCACCCACGGCATAGCTTTCTGGCCCAATGCTGGGGCCGATACCGGCGATCACGTCCGCCGGATGTGTGTCATAGGCCGCTTGGAGCGCCCACAGCGTCGCCGTGGCAGCGCCGTTGACGGTGCCGCGCCAGCCGGCATGGCACACGCCCAGGGCATGATGGACTGGGTCGTAAAGCAGCACAGGCACGCAATCGGCAAAGACCAGCGACAGCGGCAGTCCTATGGCATCGGTGATGAGCGCGTCGGTGGCATCCTTGAAAGACCCTGCGTCACTCCAATCCACCTTGGCCACGCCGGTGCCGTGCATCTGCCGGCAGTGCACCAGATCGGCGGCGCTGACGCCGATCGCCGCAGACAGCCGCAGGCGATTGGCGTGCACGCGCGCGGGCGTGTCGCCGCGCAAGACACTGAAGTTGAGGCTGTGCCAGGGTTCGGGGCTGACGCCGCCGTGGCGCGTGCTGACGTGGGCATGCACCGGCTGATCGCGCAGGGTGTCAAAGACAAAGGTCACGACTTGATTGGCGTGCTGGAGTCGTTGCATCAGGGCGCCGGGGCAACAGACGAACAGGGTGCGTTCAGGGCAAAATAGCGGCTGTCGCCGGACACCCATCCCGTAATGCCATCAGGCGTCTTCACCTGCAGCCATGCACAGTTGCCGGTTTGCCCGATGACTGTGAGGAGCGCGCCGCGGGTAACGAGGCCGAGCCGTGCTTGATCCACCGCAGGGCCGCTGCGCACGTTGAGCCGATCCACCAGCACAGTTCCCTGAACGACCGGCGCGGCAACCGGCGCCGGTGTCGCCGCGGCTACGATGACCGGAATCACGGTAGGCGCCGCCTGCGTGTCGCCGGCGACCGGCTGGGCGGCCGGATCGGCGCCGGCGCGATTGACTTGAAGGGAGGTCAAGATGCGACCAAGGCCGGCTACGTCGGCCGGGCTGGCCATGTACACTTCGATCACCGCGTAGTAGTCGCGTGTCTGCGCCGGGGACAACACAAGCACCAAGGCTGCACTCTTATTCGCGGCACAGTTCTGCCAGATTTGGTAGAGTACCGTGCGTTCGCCGGCCGGGAGTTGATCGCGCCCGGCGTCTTCACAGGTGCGGGCATAGTCAAAGGTGTCCAGCAGCGCTTCTGGGCTGAGGGTTGCCGGCAACGACGCCGAGAAGTTGATCGCCACGCCGGGGACGCCCCAGTTGGCGGCAAAGTCGCGTTGGTTGGGCGACGCCGTCAGCCGGATGCCGACCGGTTGACCGGCCACCATCCACTCACTTTCGCTCACATCGACCCATCCGGCTGGCACGTCGACGGTCAGGATGCCGGCCTGGTCGCGAATGGGCAAAAAGTCACCGGCGACCGTGGGCGTGGCGTCGCTCTGCTCGACCGGCGCTGGGTTTGGATCCGTTCTGACCTGGCCCACGGGGCCTTCAATGGGCGATCGGGCCTGGGCTTGCAGCGGCCGCGCCCAACCGGACAGCAGGAGGGCGACCAGGGCGATCCAGAGCGAGCGATGTCGGCCCATTGTGCGCAAGATGGCACTGCGTTGGCTTGGCATACGTGCCAGTGTACAAAGAAGCCGGGCTTTTGTGCAAAAGCCCGGCTTCGTCACGCAGTGCTATTCTGGCCGGATCGGGAAGAGGACACTATCACCCGCCTGGATGGTCAACTCACCATTGGAGCTTCCCCACGGCGGGGGTGCGTCCAGTGTGTACGTATACTTAGCGGGGTCAAAGCAGCGTTCCACCTCGCCGCCACCGGGCACTTTGAAGGAAGTGCCTTGGCCATTGCCGGTATTGGTGAAGGTGATGTTCAATTCCGCGCCAAGCTGGTTCTGGAATAGATAGCAGCCTTTTGTCGGATTGGCGCTGCCAGCGGTCCCGCCCGCAGAGGGCGCGCCGGTATTGCCGCTGCTGTTGCCGCCTGAACTGCCTTGGTTGGTGGCGGGCGGCGCGGCTGGCGGCGTGGCTTCCGGAATATCGGCGCAGCGCGTGTCGAGCGTCACGTAGCGGTCGCCGCCGGCGACCCACCCGTCGACGCCATCATCGGTGGCGATGCTAAGCCAGGCGCAGTTGTTGATCTGGCCCTGAATCACGAGGGTAGCGCCTTTGTTGACCACGGCTACGCGGTTGAAATTGGTGCCGGGGCCGCTGCGCACGTTTAGTTCCGCCACTGCCACGACGGCTAGCGGCTGTTCGATCAACTGCTCTTCCTCAGTTGCTGCTGGCGCCTGGCCGGGCCCTGCCACAGCCAGTGTATCGACCACTTTGCCAAAGACCGCAGCGTCCGCATCCGTCGGTAGGTTGATGTAGAGGAAGACCAGGGGCTTTGTTTTGCCCACAGGGACGGCTGCCAGCACCACAAAGGTATCCCCTGTCACATCGCCGCAATCGGTCCAGATATCATAGACGCCGGCCAGGCTGTCGGTTTTGTAGTCGTAGCGCTGGTCGTAGGTGCAGGTGTCGTTGAACTCAAAGGTATCCAGCACTTCATCGGTGCTAAAGGCATTTGCCATGTCGTCCGACACACCGACAAAGACGCCAGGGGTGTCCCAGGTGTCGATAAACTGCTGGACGTCAGGCGCCGCCGTCAGCGCCACGCCAACCGGGTCTGTATCCAGAACCCAGTCTTCGCTCACCACGTCAGTCCACGTTTCCGGCACGCTGATCGTGATTGTCCCACTGTCGTCGGTGAGCGCGGTAAAGGCCGGTCCACTGGATTCCGTGTCGCTCTGACTGCTGTCGCTGGTTTGCCCGCCGGTGTCGCTGTTGGTTGCTGCGAGCACGGGGTCGACGGCGAAGCTCTGCAAGAATACATCCAGCGCCTCTTCGTCCGCCTTGTCCACCAGCACGAAGTCGAAGAAGAGGAAGTGTTCGGGTGGGTCGGTTTGCGCAAGGCCGACGATGTAGCTGCTCTTGGTGTCGCCGCAGTTGTCGTAGCGGTCGTAGGCAACAGAATAGACAAAATCGTTGATCTCTTGGGTCGTCGTGTAGCGCTGGTCGTAGGTGCAGTTCTTGGCGAGGGTGTCGTCCTTGAGCATTTCGTCGACATCGAGCGTTTCCTCCATGCCGGTCGTGCTCTTGACGATCAGGCCGGGGGTCGTCCACTCGTTGTTGAAATCGTCGATGTTGGGCGCTGCCGTGAACGTCGACCCCAATGTCTCGCCATCTTTGTTCTGCCACAGCGTGGCCTTGGTCTCGCTGTATTCCTGCGGGATCAATGCCACGATCGCCGGGTCACTGACGGCGACGTAGGCGTAGGTCAATCCGCTTGTGTCCACGCGCTCGAAGAGTGGGCTATCGGTGGTGGTGGTCGTGGTGTCGGCTGGTGCGCTGCCGACGCGGAAGCTGTTGACGATGCGGTCCATGGCCGCGCGGTCGGCATCGCTTGCAATGTAGATTTCGAGCACCACATAGTAGTCGCGTGTCGCCGCCGGTGTCAGCACCGAGACGACGGCCGAACCCTTGGCGTCGGAACAATCTTCCCAGATCTGATAGACCCCCACCAGGTCGCCGTCCGGCAAATCCGTGCGGCCGGCATCGGTGCACGTGTCCTTGTAGCTGAACCTATCAAGAAGCTCCCCTTCGGTCATTTCCTGGGGCAGTAACTCGGAGTAGCTGATGATCAGACCGGGGACGCCCCAACTTTCGAAAAACGTCGTCAAGTCGGGCGTTGCATCCAACTGAATACCGACCACATTTTCGCCATCGAGTTTCCACTCGCCTTCGGCTACGTCTTTCCATTCGACCGGTACGTCGACCGACAGAATGCCTGCCTTATCGGAAATATTGGTGTATTCGGTGTAATCGCCGGCGGCGCTGCCGGTCTGCGCCGGTGGGGTGGTCGACGCGCCGTTGTCCGCAGTGGCGCCGCTGTTCGCGTCGATCTGTTCGGCCAGATTGATGCTCTGTTGGAGCATACGGCCATTCAGTTGGCCCTGCAGGACTTCTTTGGTGTCGGGGCGCAACACCTCGATGCTCAGCACATCGGCCAGGTCGTGGCTGCGCAGAATTTCGCAGTAGGTGGTCATCGTGGCATCTTCGGCCAAGGGCAGCCCTTCCAGCGACAAGAGGATGTCGCCCGGGAGCATACCCGCATCGTCCGCCGGCGAGCCGGAGGCCACCGAGGCAACCCAGATACCGGAGAACTGGTTTTCTTCATTCACGATCGCCTCGCCGTTGATGCCGATCGCATCTACGTCTTTGCCGGCGAGGAGTTGTTTGATTACGGGCAAGGCGCCATCACGCGCAATTGAAAAATATTGGTTGGCATCCCTGTTGCCGGCGTAGTTGACCCCTACGACCTGGCCATCGGCCGTAACCAGCGGTCCGCCCGAGTTGCCGTGGTCGATGTTGGCACTGTGCTGAATGACTTTGTCCACCGAGGCCCAGCTTGTTTCACCGGCGGCTTTGGCCTTGGAGACAATCCCGTCGGTGAGGGTATATTCCGGGTCGCCCAGTGGGAAACCGGCCGCGAATACCGGCAAGCTGACCTTGATTGGTTGCGCGTACCAGGCCAAATAGGGGTAGTCCTCGCCGTCCAGATCAATCACGGCCAGGTCCGCGCACTCCGAGACACCGACGACACGGGCGTTTACCGGCTTGGCGACGCCATCCAGGTAAACTTTGAAGTACGCCGCGCCGGTGACGACGTGGTTGTTGGTGACGACGTGACCTTGCGGGTCGATGATGAAACCAGTACCGGAGCCGGCCGACATCAGCATGCCTTCTTCGGGATCCTTAAAGGTGCCAACGGCCTCGATGCGGACGACCGCCTTCTGCACGTCCTCCAAGGTATCGATGGGGGGAGTGTCGCTGGGGGCTTGAAGAATCTGGCGCACGGCCGGGTGGGCGGCGAGACCCACGGAGGGCGAGTCGGCGTAGGCTTGCCCGGGCAGGACGAGGGCGATGACAGCAACGAGGGCAATCAGTACAAGAACCAGTGGTTGGCGCTGCCACAGGTTGTGCCTTGTGTTCATATCTTGCTCCTTTTGGGCGCTGCACTCAGGTGAGCTTTCTCAAGCATAAAGTTGCTTGAGCATACCGTATGTTACCGGATTCTGAGCGGGGTTGCAAACTGCTATTAGGGCGTCTCGGTGGCGTGCTGTTCGCGCTTGAGCTTGCTCCAGGGCTGCCAGTCTGCGGCGCGCCACGGGCCGCCTTTGGCGGCCGGCACGGGGCGCTGGGAATTGTCGCCGTAGCGGAAGGCCCAGGCGGTGTCACAGGCCTGGCAGGCCAGGCACCCGGCGCTATCGGGGGGGCAACTGAGCCCCGTCTGGCTCTGGGCGGCCAGGCGTAGCTCGTAATGGAAATAGTTTTCGCTGACGCCGCTTTGCACGACGCCCCAAGGCAGTGGCGTCCCAATTTCCCAGGCGCCCGTGTAGTGCTCTTTGTCGAGGCCGTGGTCGGCCAGGGCCTGGAAGAAGCTGCGCACCGTCAACCCACCGGATGGAATAGCCAAGAGGACAGCGGCCAGTTGGCGGTCGCCGCGGCTGAGAACGGCCTGCACTTCAGCCCAATCGGGTGCGTCGGCGCGCACGTCCACGCCGTGACGTGCCAGTCCTTGGTGGATCAGTTTTTGTCGCCGGCGAATCACGCCGGCGGCGGTCATGCCTTCCCATTGGAAGGGCGTATGGGCCTTGGGGACAAAGGGCGTGGCGTTGATGGCGATGCGCCGCTTGAAGCGTTTGCGTGCTTCGAGCACGAAGTCGATCAGCGCCTGAATGTCGTCGTCGGTCTCGGTGGGGTGGCCTACCATGAAATAGAGTTTCAGTTGTGGGAAGTCAAAACTCTGCGCCAAGGCGATGGCGTGCATCATCTGATCTTCGGTCTGTGTTTTGTTGATGACCGCGCGCAGCCGTTGGCTCCCGGCTTCCGGAGCAACCGTCAGGGTACGCGCGCCGGTCTCCGCCAACGCCTTGATCAACGGGACGCTAATCGGATCCATGCGCATCGAAGAGGCGCTGAGGCTGGCGCCCATGCGCTGCAGTTCGGCGGCCAGTTCATCGATCTGCGTATGGTCGCTGACGGCGGCGCTGACCAGGCCGATCTTCGTATAGCCGTTTTGGATGGCCGTCGCGGCCGAGGCCAGCAGTTGATCGAGCGGCTGTTCGCGTGCCGGGCGATAGACGTAGCCGGCCAGGCAAAAACGGCAGCCGCGCCCGCAGCCGCGTGCGATCTCCATCAAGTGCATATTGGAGAATTCGGTGTCGGGCGAATAGAGCGTGCTGCTGGTATCGTGGGCGGGCAGTGTGCGCACCCACAGGCGCTCGACCTGGCGAAAGCTGGGGTGTTCGCGATTAGAGGGGCGCATGGCGGGCACATACCAACCGGGCGTGTCGTCCAGTGTCGCCAAGAGGGCGGCGCGGTCGTCCAGCCCTGTGCGACAGAGGTCGATCAAGTGCGGCACTGCTTCCTCGCCCTCGCCGATCAGGATGGCGTCGAAAAAGGGCGCCACCGGTTCAGGGTTCATCGTGACGCCTGGACCACCGGCGATCAGCAATGGCCAGGGCTGGCCGTTCCATTGGGTGGAGTTCTGGCGATCCACGGCGAGGGGGGGCAGGCCGGCCTGGCGCAACAACTCGACCACGTTGAAGTAGTCCATCTCCCACGAGATGGTAAAGGCCCAAAGGTCAAATGCCGCTGCCTCGCGTTGGCTTTCGAGCGAGAGCGGCGGCTTGCGCGTCTGTGCCGCGCCTTTTTCCCAGAAAATGCGTTCGCAGACGATGTCGGGCGCCGCGTTGAAGGTGCGGTAGAGGAGTTGGAGCGCCAGGCTGCTCATCCCTACATAATAGGTATTGGGCATGGTGAGCGCCACCCGCAGGCGCCCGCCCCAATCTTTGCGAACGGCGCCTGACTCAGCGACCGTTGCTTGTGTCTGTGTGTTTTCTCTGGACGAACGTGGTTCGCGTCTTTTCATTATTCCTTGATTTCGTCTTGGTTGCGATGGCTGCCTGGTGGTTACGGCTGTATGGCCGCGGGACTCATCTCCAGCTTTAGCACCTGGTCCCCGATACAGCGTCCTTGCGCCAGGCCGTTTTCGTTGGCTGAGCGGAAGTGGATGCCGCCATAGAGGCGGGACATGGCCGCCTCCTCCGCTGCCGCATCAAAGGAGGCAAAGGTGCGCGGTGAAAAACCGAGCCGTTGCTGCGACTCATCTTCAAAGGCGTAGTTCTCGCCAAAGATGGCGGTCAGCACGCGCGCCGTGGCGCCGGATTCCGTAGCATGACCCGATGTGTATTCTGGGAACGGCGGCGTGATCACGGGGTCCGTGGGCGCCGGTCTATTCCAGGCTGGGTCGATGACCTGGTTGATATAGGTGATGGGCCGGATGCGTTTGTAGGTGAACTTTGCGTTCCAACAAGCGATGAAAGAGTCGGAAAGGGCCATTCCCAGTCGTGCATACGTTTCCGCAGCCAACGCCAACGACGCGCGCTCCGTATGTAGCACTTGGGAGGCAATCGCGATCGAGTGGCCGGGCGGCGTAGCGGTCAGGCTGGGGTCGTCTGCCCAGTAGAGGGCGATTTCGCGCTGCTCCGGCGTCAGATTCTTCACCGTCTCATACACTTCGCGCGCTTCTTGGTACATGGGCGATGCCGGATCGGTCGAGTAGGCGGGTGGCGGCAGCGGTGCGCAGGTTGCGCCGCTGGCGAGTGCGAACGGCCGGTTTTGGCCCCAGTGCGGTTGCAGCGGGCTAAGATAGGCGGGCGGCGCCGACTCCCACAGGCCGGCGCCGATCGGTGGCACGTAGTCTTTGGGAAAGTTGAACAGGTAGCCTTCGTGGCCGCCGTCGGTGCGTGACCAGGCGAAGATCGCGGCGGCCACCAGCCGACCAGCCTGAATCGATCGGCGCAGAACATCCGGCGCCAGGGTTGGCGCGAACCGCTTGCGCAGGCTGGTCTCCAGCCCATCGATGGCGGCGCGTTGCGGTTCGCCGGCGTTGGCAAAGAGACGGCGGGTGATGCCGGCCATGGCGCTGTTCGCCACCGTTGGCCAGTGGTAGACCGCGCCAGCCTGTGGTTGCGGCAAGGTGCTGAGGCCGTTGACCTGGCCTGCCAGCGAGCGTGCGCCTGGAATGCCGGGTGCGACGGCTTCATAGAGCGTGACGCCGGCGTACCCCAAGGCGCGCGCGGCAACCGGTGGCGAAAAGCCCGGCGTCTCGCGAATCAACTCGAGGATCTGGTCGAACCAAGCCGTCGCCACGCTGTGATCGAAGTCTGTCGCCGGGGGTGTGGCCGGTTGTGCCGTGGCCGGCGGGGCGATGACCAACAGGATCGTGATTGCCAGCAGAAGTGACAGGAAGCGCAGCATAGGCTTAACCGTGATCGCGCACCACGAAGCGGCCATCACCCGGTTGGCCGACAAACTGCTCATTTTCGACGATGATCTTGCCGCGCAGCAGGACGGTGCGCGGCCAACCCGTGACTTTTTCGCCTTCATACGGTGTCCAACCCGCTGTTTCGTGCAACGTGTCGCGCGTGATGGTGCGTGTCCGGCCGGGGTCGAAGATCACGATGTCGGCGTCGTACCCCGGCACCAGGCGCCCCTTGTGCATCAGGCCCATCCAGCGCGCAGCGTTGGTGCTGCAGACCTGGACCCAGCGTTCCAGCGTCAGCAAGCCGCGCCGCACGCCGAAATGGTGGATCAAGGCCAGGCGTGCTTCGATGCTCGGGACGCCCCCGGGCACTTGCGTGAAGTTTGCGCAGGATTTCTCGGCCCGCGTCCAGGGACAATGGTCGGTGCTGACGACCTGCAGCGCGTCGGTGGCGAGTGCCTGCCACAGGACAGACTGGTCGTCGATGTCGCGCAAGGGTGGCGCACAAATATAGAGCTCGCCATCCACCCCACCGAGATGCTCCTCTGCATTGAGCAGTAGATATTGCGGACAGGTTTCCGCCTGGATCTCAATGCCGCGCCGCCGTGCCGCCATGATCTCGTAGACACTTTCGGCGCAACCGACATGGAAGATAAAGAGCGGACATCCCGCCAGGTCGGCCAATTCGGCGGCCCGGTGGACGGCAGTGGCTTCGAGTTGCGCCGGTCGCGAATAGGCATGCCAGATTGGTTCGAGATGTCCCTCGGCCACGGCATCGGCGCGCAGAATGTCGAGAATCGGGCCAGTTTCGCTGTGGAGAACCGTGCGCCCACCAGCGTCGCCTACGGAAGTCAGCGCGCGCAGCAGGGCCACATCGTCCAGCATCACATCGGCGTAGGCCTGGTACATCTTGAAGGTTGGGCAGCCGGCGGCGACCACGGCTGGCACCTCTTGCAGTCGCTCCTGAACGGCTGCGTGCCAGGTCGGAATCGTCATGTGCAATCCGTAGTCGATGGCGACGGCGTCGTCTGCTTCGGCGCGGCGCAGTGCCAGCGCTGTGAGCATCGATTGTCCGGCCTCCGGCGTGACGAAATCGATGACGGTCGTCGTGCCGCCGCACGCTGCGGCAATGGTGCCCGTGCGGAAGGTATCGGTGCTGACCAGATTGCCCAGCGGCATCTGCAGGTGCACATGGTTGTCGATTGCGCCCGGCAACACATAACAACCTGTGGCGTTGATGGTCTTGGCGCCCGCAAGGTCATTGCCAATCGCCACAATCCGCTCGCCGTCGATGGCAAGATCGGCCTCGATTGTGCCGTCACCGGTGATGAGTAAGCCGTGTTTGATTACAAGAGAGTACATAGTTGATGCCTACCGTTGAATTGGGCCAAGATAGTCGGCCAAGCTGAGTTCATCGTTGATGGCGCACTGGTCAGCGCGCGGGATATCTCGTGTCGTTGCAGGGATCGGCCTGTGCGGGCAGGCCCCAAGGGGAACTGAGCGCTGACGACAGTTCAAAATCAGGGTACAAAAACGCGCAAGAGCACAGCGTCTTCATCTGCCTGCACTTGGAACTCGCCGAGTTCGGCGGGCAAGAGCGCCCATTGGACCGCGCAGAGTCGCAACGGCTCGCTGTCGGTGTAGATCGTCGCCTTGCCCCGAATGACTGCCCAGATTTCAAAGGTGCTGCCGTCGCATAGGCCATAGAATTCGTAGCCGGCGGGCATGGTCAGCCTTTCGGTTTCGAAATATGTGCAGGCGGCCAGGCACTCGACGCGGAAGCCATCTTCGTCGATGAGTTGCTTTGGCGGTGTCGGCCCTGGCTCGATCAGTGCAAAGTCGAGCACGTCGAGTGACTGTTGCAGGTGCAGCGGGCGTGGGCGTTCCCAATCATAGATACGATACGTCGTATCGCTGTTCTGCTGAATTTCGGCTACGATGATACCTGGCCCCAAGGCGTGAATGGCGCCGGCGGGCACAAAGATTACATCACCTGGTTTTACTTTTACCCGGTGCAACCCCTCGGCGCTGCGGTCGCTGCCGATCTCCTGCGCAAATTTTTCCTTGGTCATGCCTCGGGCAAAGCCATAGATCAATTCGGCGCCTGGTTCGGCGTGCAGCACGACCCACATTTCGGTCTTGCCCCACTCTCCCTCGTGGGCCATGCCGTATTGGTCGTTCGGGTGCACCTGGATCGACAACCACCGATTGCTGTCGAGCAGCTTGATCAGCAGGGGAAACCGGCCCAGGGCCAGGGCCGGCGCACTGTGCTCGCCAACCAATTCCAAGCCGAGGATGGCGACCAACTCAGGCAGCGTCTTGCCCTGGTACGGGCCGTTGGCGACGGTGCTCGAGCCATTGGGGTGCGCGGCTATGTCCCAACTCTCGGCCACAATCCCATCGGGCAAGCGGCGACCCAGGATCGTCTCCAGGTTGCGGCCTCCCCACGGGTAGTCCTTGAACACAGGATTGAAGGTGAGCGGATAAAGAGTTGTTTCCACGGTTGGTCCACCTGATTGATTGGCTTGATGATCACCTTGCTCAGTCCCCTCATTCTAGCAGACGAAGCGCGATTCACCGAAAGCGAGAAAGCCGGGCTTTTGCGTACGTTGCCCAGCGCGCCAATCGGATCGACGTGTGGTAAGATTGATGTCGAATTGGCCGTTTTCGCCGGAACCAATTCTTGGGCCGGCAGCGTTAGAAATGTGGTGCGGGTTATCGCGCCCAGCGCAACCATATTTGTCAACCTCATTACGCTCGTCTTTAGTTTCTGTCCTCATTTCTTGCAGAGAGGAACGCTGCCATGTGCAGACCAAGTTATTTTCGAACAGACAGGCCGTCTGGCCTTGGCACGCGCCCCGCGCGCTGGCTGTCTTTGTTTGTGTTGCTGGCCCTGATGCTGATCACCGCCGGCTGCACGATTCAACCACTTGTAGCCGGCGAGAGCGGCATGCAGCCTCTCTTACCAAGCACCGAACCGGTGATTGCGGTCGCGCCCAGCGCCGCCCTTTCTGGCGAAAGTGTGGCGGTGGCCGGGGCCGGTTGGCGGCCCGGCGAAGTCGTCTACATCAACCTGGAAGGCCAACTCGATGGCGTTGGGTTGGATGCGACGTTGGTGATGACGACGACGGATGAGACGGGCCGTTTCATGACTGGCTTTGTGGCGCCCCTGGACATCTTCTGGCTTGGTGCGACCGATGTGGCGGTGGTCGCTCATTCGGTCGACAAGACTCGCTCCGCAGCGGCGCCCTTTGCCTTTGCGGCGACCACGGCTACAGGGACACCGACGCCGCTCGCCGTGACCAGCACGCCTTCGCCCACCGTCAGGGCAAGCGTGCCCACGCCTGTGCCGCCGCCAGGGTTCGCAACGGCGCGCGTGACCAGTGCGGGGCTGAATCTGCGTAGCGGGCCTTCGACCCGCTACCCGGTGCTGCAAGTGCTGGTACGCGGCGCCCTGTTGACGGTGCTCGGGCAGGACGTGACTGGCTACTGGCTATACGTACAGACCAGCGCGGGGACGTTGGGCTGGGTAGCGTGGGTGTACACGGACTTCAGGGGTTCACCGCCGATTGTCAACCCGGTCAACCCGCCGCCGACGCCAAACTATCGACCGACCCCCATGCCCACAGCGGTCGCTGGGACCTGGCTTGGCGAGTATTATGCGAATCGCAATCTCGCCGGCTATCCCACCCTGGTGCGTCAGGACCCCGTGATCGACTTCAACTGGGGCTACGGCTCACCGGCGCCGGCGCTTCCGGTCGACAATTTCTCGGTGCGCTGGACGCGTGCGTCGTACTTTGAAGAAGGCACGCACCGCTTTTTTGCGCGTAGTGACGATGGCGTGCGCATCTGGGTGGATGGCCGCCTGGTGATCGATCAATGGCACCTGATGACGCCGCAGACCTATAGCGGCGACATCTGGCTGAGTGCCGGCGTGCATGAAGTGGTGGTGGACTACTTCGAGGCCACCGGGTTGGCCTTTATCACGGTCTGGTGGGAGCGTGTGCAGCCCTCGCCCAGCTTCCCTGACTGGAAGGGCGACTATTTCGCCAATCGTCATCTGCAGGGTAGTCCCGGTTTTGTGCGCAACGACGTTGCCATCGACTTCGATTGGGGCTACGGGTCGCCGGCGCCGGGGATTCCCAGCGAGAATTTCTCGGTGCGCTGGACGCGCACGGTCGACTTCTCCAGCGGTGACTATCGCCTGCGTGCACGTGCCGACGACGGCATCCGCGTCTTTGTGGATGGCAACCGCGTCATCGACGCGTGGTTTGATAGCAGTGGCAACGTTACCCACGAAGCCGATGTATATCTGAGCGGCAATCATCTGCTGACGGTTGAATACTATCAGCATACGGGTCGCTCCTTTGTGCAGTTTTGGTGGGATCGTCGCCACAATCCCACGGCGACGCCCACGGAGCGCCCTAACCCCTTTGCCGACGCCAATCCATCTTCCGGGCCAGTTGGCACGCGTGTGACGCTGAACTTCGGCGCCTTCCCACGCGACACAACCGTGAATCTCTATCTCGGCGGTTATGTGCGCGCCGCCGCCGCCAGCGACGCCGCAATCTACGCCTCAACCATCACCGACCGCCATGGCGCCGGCAGCTTCCAGTTCAATATGCCGGCCACTTGGGCAGACGGCGCACCGATCAAGCCTGGCAAGGTGGCATTGTTGGTGTCAACGACGGACTTCGGCGTCTCGGCCAGCGCGGACTTCGACGTCCGGCGTCCGCAGCCAATCGTTGCGCCCAATCCCTATGTTGAGGTCAACCCCGGTTCGGGCGGATCGGGCACACAGATTACGGTGCAGGGCGGCGGATTCCCGGCCAATCGCGCGCTCAATGTCTACTTGGGCAGTGTGGTACGCGCTGCTGGCGAGGATGCGGAGACCCCGCGGCCGATTGTCACGACGCGCAGCGATGGCAATGGCAACTTCTGGGCGACTTTCCCGATGCCCGACCAATGGTCTGATGGCCGTACAATCAACGCCGGCAAGATTCTGGTGCTGGTCGCCACGGACGATGATGCGTTCGAGGCAAGCGACACCTTCGATTACTTTATCGACGCCCCCAATCCGTCGGTCAGCCTGAGTCCGTCGGCCGGTGGCACCGGCACCGTCGTCACCGTTCAGGGCCGCAGCTATCCGGCACACGCCGTGGTCAATGTCTATCTGGCCCCACTGGACGCCGGTGTTGGCGCCGGCGAGCTACAGAGTTTCGCATCGGGCCAGACGGACAGCCGTGGACGCGTGACGATCGCCTTTGCCATGCCGGCAACGTGGCCCGATGGGTCCCCAGTTGCCCAGGACAAGATCGTTGTGACGTTGGCGAGGCCCGACTTCAGCGTGTCGGCCAGCGCGGTGTTCAGCAACTGGACACCGGGGCCAGCTTGGACGCCTACGCCAACCCCGACGGCGACCACCACGCCACCGGCGCCGCCAACGCCCCAACGCAATCCTTCGGCGAGCGTCAACCCGCGCACCGGTGGCGGTGGCACCGCCGTCAACGTGACGGGCGGCGGCTTCCCAGCCAACACGACCGTTTATGCGCATCTGGCCCGTCTGAACGCCAACAGTGGCAGCGACGGCGAGTATGCCAACTATGCGGTTGCCGTGACGACTGGGAGCGGCGACTATAGCATGGTGTTCGGCATGCCGACGGTCTGGCCAAACGGCAAGTCGATTTCGACCGGAAAACTCGTGATCCTGGTTGCCACGGAGGACTTCAGCTTGCAGGCCGCGGTGACCTTCAACTATCGCGGTGTGACAAGCGCCGATACCGTGCCGCTCCCGACGCTGATCCCCGTGGCAACGCCAGAAGAGTTGCCACCGACGGCGATGCCCGCGCCGGTCACGGCGACCTTGACGCCGGAGGCGGCAATCGCGACACCCGAGCCGACGCTCACGCCAAGGCCGCCGCTGGTGACGCCGACGAATCCTGCGGATTCGGGACAGGAACCAATCGCAACGCCTGAACCGCCGCCGCCAACGCCGGAACCGCCGCCGCCAACGCCTGAACCGCCTCCGGCAGCGACGGCTGAACCACCGGCAGCGACGGCTGAACCACCGGCAGAGCTGCCAGAGCCGCCGACACCAACACCTACACCCACACCTACACCGACGGCAACGCTTGAACTCCCGCTGGCGCCACCGGATGGAGCGCCCCCGGCCGATCTGGCGCCTGCGCTGCCCGCCGGCTAAGTGATGTTTTCCATGACCCACCCATGATGCACAAGCAACTGCGCCCCGGCCATTGGCCGGGGCGCAGCCAATCTTCCACAAGACTTCCCGCAAACATTCACACTTTTTTCACAGCTTCCCGTCACAATGAGCGTAAGTCGTGAGCATGCAACCAAGTCAAGTGACTCACGACCCTCGCCTAGAACTTGTGCCATAGGAGGCAACGTATGTTTCGTGAAAGATTTGTTTGGATCGGTTTGGCAGCCCTGCTCGTCATCGGCCTGGTCTTCGCCGGCGGCGGGCGCGCCCAACAGGGCGCCTGGATGGAAGGGTACACGGTGGGGAGACTGACCGCCGCGGCCGGCGTCAATGCCGCGGTAGCGCCGGTGGCCCCGGTGGCCCCGCTTGCTCCGTACGCGGCGGGCTACCCGATGGGCTACCCACACCAAGGGCCGGGATTCGGTGGTTTCCTGTTCCTGTTGTTTGGTGCCGGCGCGCTTCTCTTTGTCTTTAGCCGCTTTGCCCACCTGGCGCGCTGGCGTGCCTGGGCGATGCAGCAGGACTGGTCGCAGGGTGGCGCGCCGGGGGAATGGCGCGGGGGACCGCCGCCTTGGATGCGCGAACGCATGCACGGTGGCTGCGGTCATCACCACCAGGCGCCCAACCAGCAGCCCGAACAGGCGCCGGTGCAGCAGCCGAATCAAACCGCGGCGCCGCAGACGGAACCTGAGGTCAAACCAGCCGCTGATCGCTAAGCGCGGGTCGTTCAAGGGGGGAGATAGACCACGGTCTATCTCCCTTTTCCTTTGCCAATTGCCTGTTTCGCAGGCTCATGATACAACCAGACCTATGAATGAACTGATTCTCGTGGTGGACGACGAAGTGCGCATCGTC
>Ga0105047_10004603_pt1 | contig 23935 bp, 18 predicted proteins | sample MAT04_FD_78384 | JGI IMG/M metagenome (GOLD analysis project Ga0105047, IMG submission 78384) | Freshwater microbial communities from Lake Fryxell liftoff mats and glacier meltwater in Antarctica - MAT-04 (megahit assembly) | ecosystem: Environmental > Aquatic > Freshwater > Ice > Liftoff... | reverse complement strand
TTTTACTTCATTTAATAATAAAAATATGAGTCGATAATAATATAATAAAAAATACAAAAAATGTAAATTATAACATATTATTAATCATAATTTATATATAATTGTAATACAATTAAATAAAGTATAAATGTTGTAATATTTTGATGATTTAATGGGTATAGCTATTTCTGCCGAAGTAAAACAGTAAGACGTTTTTGACTGGAAGTTGCAAATTGTATCGTTATGCTCTATTTATGTGATCTGACCTTTTGAATGATTTTGTTATTTTGTCTTAGAATCTGTTATCTATATTTCAGCATTTTTTTGTAATTTTGCGTCCAATTTTGAAAATTTAGTATGGCCGTTGTATATCTGACCAGAGTTGAGAAATTTAATGCAGCACACAAATTGTGGATCAATACCTGGTCTGAGGAGGAGAATATTGCTTATTTTGGAAAATGTGCCAACAAAAACTGGCATGGGCATAATTATACATTATTTGTTACTGTAAAAGGTACTCCTGATCCTGTAGTAGGTTTTGTTCATGATGCAAAAAAGCTTAGTAAAATCATACGTGAAGTGATCACAGATAAACTTGATCATTCAAATCTAAATCTGGATGTTGATTTTATACCGCCCGGAGTTATGCCTACCACAGAAAATATGGCTATAATTATCTGGGAGCAACTGGAGCCACACATTCACGGTTGTAAGTTGCATTGTATAAAATTGCAAGAAACTGATACTATATTTGCTGAATATTACGGCGAAAAATAAAAAAATGGCATACCAAAAAAATGATTCCTATGACCCTAAGGTGACAGAAGCCATCAGGTCGAAATATGAAGATATTCTGGACCTTTTGGGGGAGGATAAAAGTAGGGATGGATTGGAAAAAACACCTGAGCGTGCTTCAAAGGCAATGCAATTTCTTACCCAGGGTTATGGTCAAAATGCCGAAGAGATTTTAAAGTCCGCGCTTTTCAAAGAGGATTACAATGAAATGGTCGTGGTAAAGGATATCGAAGTATATTCTCTTTGTGAACATCATTTATTGCCTTTTTATGGCAAAGCACATGTGGCATATATTCCAAACGGATATGTTGTAGGACTTAGTAAGATTCCTAGAGTAATAGATGTATTTTCTCGACGGCTGCAGGTACAGGAACGTCTGACGCATGAGATTCTTCACGCCATTGATGATGCATTAAAGCCGCTTGGAGTGGCAGTGGTCATTGAAGCGGTCCACATGTGCATGATGATGCGTGGTGTTCAGAAGCAAAATTCTTCGACGACTACATCAGCATTTACAGGCGACTTTAGAAATATGGAAACCAGAAATGAATTTTTAAGTCTGATATCAGCAAAACTCAAATAAATAGTATATGAAAGCATTTGTTTTTCCTGGGCAGGGAGCACAATTTGTAGGCATGGGTCTCGACCTTTTTCAATCCAATGAGACTGCGAGAAATATATTTCTTTTAGCCGACGAAGTATTGGGATTTGAGTTGTCAAAGATAATGTTTTATGGTACTGCGCAAGAACTCAAACAAACAAAAGTAACCCAACCGGCGCTTTTTGTTCATGCTATAGCAACTTTAAAGGCCAAAGCTACCTATTTGCCCGATGCAGTAGCAGGTCATTCATTGGGTGAATTTTCTGCTTTGGTGGCAAATGGAGCGCTGAGTTTTGAAGATGGATTAAAACTCGTGTATACCCGAGCCATGGCTATGCAATCTGCATGCGAAGCAGTTCCTGGTACTATGGCTGCTATTTTGGGTCTTGAAAATAGTGTAGTGGAACAGGTTTGTGCTGATATAGACGATGTGGTGGTAGCTGCCAATTACAATTGCCCGGGTCAGTTGGTGATTTCGGGGTCATTGACCGGAGTCAGCAAAGGAATGGAAAAGTTGCTGGAAGCCGGCGCAAAAAGGGCCATCCAACTTGAAGTAGGAGGAGCTTTTCATAGCCCGTTGATGGAACCGGCAAAAAAGGAGTTGGCAAAAGCCATTTTGGATACACCTTTTTCTACGCCTTTATGTCCTGTGTATCAAAATGTGACCGCAATGCCCGAATCTGATGGCGAAAAGATTAAATCCAACTTGGTAGAGCAATTGACTGCCGCCGTTAAATGGACCCAGACCATAGAAAAAATGTTTGCTGACGGCATTACTACATTTGTAGAGGTAGGTGGCAGTGGAAAAGTGCTTTCAGGACTGATCAAAAAAGTAGATAGAAGTATTGAAACTGAAACCTTGTAATACATGGAGATAAAAGCTGGAAATTTATTGGTAGCCGAACCCTTTATGCTTGACCCGAACTTTAAACGTGCGGTAATTCTGATATGTGAACATGGCGACCACGGTACTACTGGTTTTATATTGAATAAGTCACTGGAGATAAAGATTCATGAGTTGATAGCCGATTTTCCAGAGTCAAATGCGCCTGTTCACGTAGGAGGACCTGTGGCTGTAGATAGCGTACATTACCTGCATAATGTTGGAGATTTACTCGAAAATAGCCTTGAAATAAGTCCTGGAGTGTATTGGGGAGGAGATTTTGAAAAGTTGAAATTTCTCATGGAGAATGGGGTCATAAAGGATAACAACATCAAATTTTTTGTGGGGTACAGTGGATGGACGGAAGGACAATTAGAAGAAGAAATGAAAGAACTTACTTGGCTGGTGGATGATATGGATGCCAATTATTTATTTAGAATCAAACCATTTGTATTGTGGCAGACTGTCCTCCACAACAAAGGCAATACTTATACGGTTATAGCACAGATGCCGGACTCTGTAAGCCTCAATTAAAAGTAAATATATCTGCATGCATCAGATTTGCTAACTATGTGTGGTTAACTTTTTATTTAACAAGTCATACGTCAAATTATTATTTTATCCGTATTTTTTAAAAATACAAATCAACGAAATTAAATGTACTACGTTAGAGATATATCAGTAAAATACGGGGAAAGAAGCCTTTTGGATGAAATAAGTTTTATGATAAGTCCCAGGGAACGAATCGGTCTTATCGGAAGAAATGGAGCAGGAAAATCCACTTTATTAAAAATTATTGCCGGGCAAGCGAGACCAGACGAAGGTGCCTTGGAGTTTCCTACCAAAACAACCGTAGGTTATTTAAGACAAGAATTTGAACTCAACGAAACACAAACTGTGTTGGATGAGACGATGTCCTGTCATGAAGAAGCACTGGAATTGCAAAAGCAACTGGATGAAATCAATGCTGAGTTAATGACGCGGGAAGATTATGAAAGTGCTTCTTACAGCAAAATGCTCGAAGAATTGGCTGGACTTACGGGAAGGCTGGAACATTTTGATTTGTCTGCTCTTGAAGTAGAAACTATCAAAATCTTAAAAGGACTGGGATTTTCAGATAAGGATTTTGGCAGGAGGGTATCGGAATTTAGTGGTGGCTGGAAAATGCGAATTGAACTTTCCAAGTTATTACTTCGGAAACCGGATTTACTAATGCTGGACGAACCTACCAATCACCTAGATATAGAGTCTATCATTTGGCTCGAAAATTATCTGATAGAATATCCCGGCACAGTGATCGTAATTTCGCATGATATTCAGTTTCTTGAAAATGTTTGTAACCGCATTATTGAAGTGGAGTTGGGTGGTATCGTGGACTACAAACTAAAATATAGCAAGTTTCTTGAAGAAAAAGAAAAGCAAAAAACCATACAAATTGCTGCCTTTGAAAACCAACAAAAAGACATAGCCCAAAAAGAAAAGACCATCAATCGATTTATGGCTAAAGCTACAAAAACTAAAATGGCACAAAGCATGCAGAAACAGCTCGATAAAGTAGAACGCATCGAAGTACCTGCAGAAATCACTAAAGCCATGACCATCCGTTTTGCAGAAGTGCCCAGATCCGGTAGGGATGTAGTCAGGACAGTGGATGTCTCTAAGTCCTTTGACAATAAGACAGTTTTTAAAGATATTAATCTTACAATAGAGCGTGGTGACAGAGTGGCTTTTGTGGGGCAAAATGGTCAGGGTAAAACCACCATGGCAAAAATCATTTCTGGTTTACTGCCAGCTACTTCAGGTAGGGTAGAAGAAGGTTCTAATATGCACCTTTCTTACTATGCCCAGAATCAGTCAGAACTGCTGGATTTAAAAAGTACTGTCATGCAGATAATGGAAGACAAAGCACCTGAAGAAATGCGATCCCGAGTGAGGAACATTCTGGGTTCATTCCTTTTTTCAGGAGATGATGCTGAAAAAAAGGTATCCGTTCTTTCCGGCGGGGAACGAGCAAGATTGGCCATGGCATCGTTAATCATGAGGCCATGCAATTTTCTTATTCTGGATGAACCTACCAATCACCTGGACATTTACAGCAAAGAAATACTTAAAAATGCGCTGAAAGATTACAGTGGAACTTTGCTGGTCATATCGCATGACAGAGATTTTTTATCTGATCTGACCAATAAAGTCATTGAGTTTAAGGATGGAAGTACAAAAGAGTATCTGGGCGACATTGAGTATTTTTTAAGCAAAAAAAAGATGGATAATATGCGCTCTGTAGAGTTGCAAAAGTCTGAACCTACAGATAAATCTGCCACTAATATTACAACGGATTCGAAAAAAATGGATACCGAAGATGTACGAAAAGTAAAAAAGCAAATCAGTATTGCCGAGCGGGAAATAGCTAAACTGGAAAGTGAAATTGGATTGCTTGAGCTCAAACTTTCAGATCCTAACTTTTACACTGACCCTCATTTTACTGAAGTAAACAAAAAATATAAAACGTTGCAGGATATTCTCGAAACGAAAATGCTAGAATGGGAAACCCTGTCTTTTGAAATTGAAGGAATGTAGTTTTTAATTCGCCTGGACTTTCTTTAGAAAATGTTCCTTACCGATGGATACAGTTTTATACTACTTCTATTACAGAGTGTCCGAGATGGTTCTTTTGTATACGGATCTGCGTGGATATTCTTTCTTTAAGGCTGTCCACATGTGAGATGACTCCAATGGTCCTGCTGGTTTCAGATTGCAATTTTTCCAAAGTTTCAAGCGCTGTTTCCAATGTTTCAGCATCGAGCGTACCAAAACCTTCGTCTATAAAAAGGCATTCAAGTTTTACATTTTTGGATGCCATATCCGCCAGGCTTAGGGCAAGCGCCAGACTCACTATAAATGATTCTCCACCGGATAGCGTCTTTACACTTCTGGTAATACTTCCCTGATATAAATCTGATACTGTGAGGTCGGATTCTATATCTGCATAAGCAAGAAGATACCTGTCGGAAAGTTTTGATAATCTTTTATTTGCTAAGGTTATGAGATGTTTTAAACTAAGGTTTTGAGCATATTTAGCATATTTATTACCCGACGAATCGCCTATAAGTCTTTCAAGTACGAACCATTTTGACGCATCGATCTCTTTGGAATGAAGGATAGCTAAAGATTGAGCAATATTTTTTTTATATTGTTCATCTGTACTTAGTTCATTTTCTAATGCTCCATTTTGATGTATGTAATAATCCTTCTCTTTATTTAATGCATTGATAAGTTCCCGAAGTTCGGCAATCTGTATTTCTGCCGTTATTGGAATTACAATTTCTGAAAGTTCATTTTCAAGGTTAATAATGGTAGTTTTGTTTTCAATTTCCAACTGAATTAGGGATTCTTTTGTGCTTAATATTTTTTTAAATAAAGAATCTTCTAAAATATCCTGGAAAGATTCTGAAATATCATTATATCCTAGCGCTTTCAGTTTTGGAAGTATCTTCAAGCTTCTTTCAGATATGGACAATTCTAATGATACTATGCTTTTTGAAAGATTCAAAGCTGAAAATTTCCATTCTTTGCCCGTTTCTCTTTCTAATATATAGGCGTTTAACAACTGTTCAGCATCAGCATTTATATTTTTACCGCTGTACATGTCATTTCGATCTCTATTTACTTCCAGATATTGTGCGGCAATCATAGATAAATCCTGAAGTATTTCCGTGATTTCACTTAAAAATTTTAATGAAATAATAGATTCCTGCGCTTCTGTATAAGATTTTAAGGTTGATTTTGCCATTTCCATTTCATTGGCAATATCATTGCTATCCAAGGATATGACTCCGCCAATGCGCCATTTATTTTCAATTTCATGTACAGCTGAATTCTTGTTTTTGACTTGACCGGAGAGTATCTCTATTTTCGATGCAGCAACTGAAATCGCATTGATTATAGTATTTTGTTTGTTTTTAATAATATTGTAATTCTCCGTTTTTTGAAAAATTTCGAGTTCCACTTGACCGAGTAGAATTAAATTTTTTTCATGGGCATATGGATGGTCTGTAGACCCGCACAACCCACATGGTTCACCATCTTTCAGGTTTTTTCTATGTTCTTCCAAGCTGGCAAATTGCATTTGTGTTTCTTTCTTTTTGACAAGTGCCACAACTTCCTTTTCCAAAATTTCAATTTCTTTGGACAATTTAATGGAAGTTTGAACATATTCCTTTTGCAGAACAGAAGAATTTTCAATGTCAAGCGATATATTAGTCAACTCACTTAGTACTGTTTCTCTGCTTAAAGCATCATTAATTTTTTGATGTAAAACCAATAATAATTCCTGATATTTATCAATGTTGACTTTTAATTCTTGGTCTGAAAGTGTCGTTGAGTGGCTTTGCAATACTAAACATTCACGCTCTGCATATGTCAATTGCTCTGCTAAATTTTTAAAATCTTTAATTGATTTGGCATACATACTAATGGAATTATCTAAAAGTGCAGTCAGTTTATTTCTGATTTTAGAACCATTTTCTTTTAAGTTTTCCAAAGTTTTATCCAAGTTAGTGATGTGTTGCTCAAATTTTTTGGTTTCGGATATGAAATTAGTATCATTCAATGCACATCTTACAAATGCTGACATTTTATCTAAAGCTTCCTGTAAACTCACCTCATGCCATTTGATCTTTTCGTGCAGCGCTGTAAGTTCATTCCTGGATTCTTTTAGCCTTTTTTCTTCACTGATTTGGAGGGTAAGTTCACTTCTGTAAACATCTAGTGACTGGTGCTTTTGGAGTATAATTTCCTGTAGACGAAATTCATCTTTTTTAATTTCAATTGTTTTGCGTTCAATATTTAATTGTTCAAGTCTGACCAGGATTTGACTTCTTTTTTCCAATAGATTAAGTATTAGTATTTTTTCATCCAAGGAGTTTTTTACGCTCAACATCCTGTTTTTATTGGATATGATGGTTTCTTTTTTTTCATTTACATCATCTTCATTTAATGTGGGAATGGCAATAATTTGTTGTTTTAACGCTTGTATTTCTTCCCTTTTTACCTTAGCTTTCTCAAAAGCTGCTTTACCTAAAGTTCTGTATATTTGACTGCCGGTGATATCTTCCAGAAGTTTTGCTCTTTCTTTTTCGTCAGATTTCAGGAACTTGGCAAATTCCCCCTGAGATAAAAGTATTGATCTGATAAACTGTTCATAATTAAGGCCAATGATGCGTTCGTTGGCTGCCGGAACATCACTGTTTTTGAGATCCAAATATTTACCTTCGGGTAAAGCAGCAATGGTCATTTCATAAGGTTTGAGATTTCCAGTTCTTGTTTTGGCTATTTTCCAGGTGGATCTGTACATTTGTCCGTTGCTTTGATATTCCACTTCTGCGTACGCTTCCTCTGAAAATTGGGTCATTACCGAACCAATCTTTTCTATTTCAGTATTGGTTATTTTACTGTCAAAACGAGGGATTCTGCTGAACAATGCCAATGTGATCACATCAAGTATGGTCGATTTTCCTGCACCTGTGGGGCCTGTGATGGCAAATAGACCTGATACGGAAAGAGGTGGAATAGTGAAATTTAGAGTATGTTCTCCTTTTAAAGAATGAATATTTTTAAAATGAAGTCTAAGTATTTTCATGTGCTATTTTTCAATCATTAAGTTCCTCCATCAGAGATACATATATATCGGTTAGTTCTGTTATATCCTTTTCATTCAGATTGTTTTCAGCTAATTTTTGCCTGAAAATATCCAATGGTGTCAAATCCTGGATTGTTCTGGTGTCATTTTGTATACTATTCATAGCATCCGGGGTATTATCAAAAACGATTCTGTTTTTTAATATTTTAAATTCTTCAGATTTGATCGACTCTATCATATCTTCCATCGCCTGGATTTTTAAAACATCAAATTGGGTTTCTTTTATTTCGATTTCTACAAAAGCTTTGAGCGGATATTTGTTGTGATATTCCATCAGCATATTTTTTGCAGCGGATAAGTCACCTGTGATCTTTAATATTTCTCTGGACTTTGGAATTGCAACAGGAGTGATGGATTTGATTTTATTTGCTTCTATTTCGATCTCTATGACCATCTTATCATAATCACGCTCCGAAAAATCCAGAAACACAGGTGAACCGCTATATCTGATATGATTATTTGACCCTATTTTCTGAGGCTTATGTATATGGCCAAGAGCCATATAATTTATATTGGGATGTATGATTTTGGCATCCAGCCCTTCAAGATTTCCTACATGTATTTCCCTTTCACTATCTGAAGTGATTGATCCTTTCATGTACAGATGACCCATTGCAATGATGGGTACTGAGCATCCAAATTTTTCTATCACCATCATCACGAGATCATCATAATGTTGTTTGATCGCATCATTTATTATGGTAGATTTATCATACATTTCTGATGCCTGTAAGGATTGTCTGAGATCTTTGTCTCTAAGAAAAGGCACTGCGAGAACTATGCAGTCTGGCTTTTCATCTTTTCCATATATAGGTATGATTTCTTCTTGTGTATGTTCTCTTGCGCCGCCTAATACCGTAATGTCGAGTACATCCAGTAGTGCTGATGGTGCATCCAGCAGACTGATCGAATCATGATTGCCTCCCGTTATGATTATTTTTACATTCGTTTTTGAAAGCCTGTATAAAGTGTGGTAATAGAGTTTTGTATCACTGTTGGAAGGATTGGCCAGATCAAAGATATCGCCTGAGACCAAAAGCAGATCTATCTGTTTGTCTATGATGTGCTTTACAAGCCAATCGAAAAATATACTGATATCATCGTGCAAGCTTTGCCTGTGCAGCACTTTACCAATATGCCAATCCGCTGTGTGTAAAATCTTCATAAATTATTGATGTAAAATATTTTATCTTCTGCTATGGCAAAGGTATCTGAATTTTTCTCAATTTTTATCAGTGATTTTCCCGTAAAATATCCGAAAGCAGGCAAAAGCCCACGGTTTGGTCCAAAATAGAAACAGGGCAACGTGATAGTCTGTCGTGCTTTTCCTGTTAGTTTGATTCCAGGATGGATGTGGCCGGCCAAATTATATAAGCCATCTTTGATTTCATCCTGTGGTTCATGGGTAAGCCAAAGTTTTCCTATGACCATTTCTTCATAAATCTTCAAATTCAATTCCTGATAAGCCATTGTTGGCATGATGTCATGATTTCCGATCACGAGATGAAACTCAGTATTGAAGTATCGTGCAATCATTGTTTTAAATTGGTCAAAAGAATTATTTTTTATTGAATGAAAGAGATCTCCCAAAAATATGACATGTGATGGTTCTAGTTTTTTGATCAATGATTCCAGACGTTCCTGTGTTTTATTTGCTGCGTGATGTGGTATAGCTATTCCGGATTTTCGGAAATGCTCCACTTTGCCCATATGAACATCTGCCATCAAAAGGATTTTTTCTGTTTCTATCCATACTGCTTTTTCAGGAAGCAATAACACATCTTGCCCTGCTATTTTGGTTTTCAATACGCCAATATATTTTTCGCTAAAAGAAACAATACTTAAAGGTAAGTGTAATTTTGGTTAAAAAGATAAAAGAAGCAGAAGTGTTTCGATATGATACTTAACTTCATATTTGCTGATAAATTTGTACACAAGACAAGTACTTTCATTTTATATTTTCATTTTCCTATCAACTTGGCGATCAATTCATATTCATACCCTTTGCTCAAGGCGTAATCACAAAGTTTTTTTAACCTATCGTACTGGTTTTTAAATTGGGTTGTTCGCTCTTTCTTAGATAAAAGTTGCTTGAGTGTATTCAGATACTCCTGTTCGTCAATTTCACTCATCGCAGCTTTGATGGAGTAAGAAGATATATCTCTTATTTTTAGCTCCTGTTTTATTTTGTTTCGTCCCCATTGTTTCATTCTGAATTTTCCCCTTGCGAAGGTACGTGCAAATCTTTCTTCATCTAGAAAATTATTGGAAATCAGATCTGAAATGATTTCTTCAACCAAATCCCCATAAATCGCATGTTCTATTAGTTTGTACCGGACTTCCCTGTGACATCTTTCCTGAAAGACACAGTATTTCTGTATATTAATTACGGCTTCTTCTTTAGTCCAATATTGTTTTTTATTATCTGAAAAATCATCTTTTGACATAATGAAAAATGGCAGACCGGGTAAGATCTGCCAATAATTAAGGGTGTTAATAAGAATCTATTACAAATATATATTCAATTATTGAGTTTGTCAAATGTTTACAATAATTTTAATTTATTTTTGAAAATATTTATCAAATCTTCATTTGGGTCATGATGATAAGTATGCCATCCTGCTGACATGCCTCCCTTTACATTGGCTTCGATATCATCGATAAATAAGGTTTCGGTTGGATTTAGTCTGGCGTCCTGATGTACAAATTTGAAGATATCTTTGTTGGGCTTACACATTCCTATCAGATGAGAATAATAAGTTCTGGTAAAGAATCGATGATCAAAATCAATGATGTCATGATTTGATTTAAGGTCGTTGTACACCCAATTGAGGTGTAATGCATTGGTATTGCTTAGTAAGTATAATGCATATTTTTTTTTAAGTTCTTTAAGAAAAGCAAATTTATCAGGATCCCATCCGATCAGCATTGCATTCCAGGCTAGGATAATTTCTTCTGCTTGTGGTGTTGTAGTGGCATTATTCCATCGCTGATTATGCCATATGAATGATTCTGTATTTATATGCCCGGTTTCAAAGTCAAAGAGTACTTTTTTTGCATCATTAGGTAAATGATCAGGTTCAAATCTTACATTCAATAATTGGGAAAGTGCATCGTAGGTTCGCTGATAATCTATATCCAGCAAAACACCGCCGAAGTCAAAAATTATATTTTTAATGGTTTGCTCCATGGTTAAAATTTCTGGTACTCAACACTAAAAAATGTGGCAAAAGATCAATTCGTTCAAAAAGACTTCAAGGCAAGGCTGAAAGAATAAAATGGCTTGTCGGTTGAAATTTGACAACAAAAAAACCGATTCACAAATGAATGAACCGCAATACAACCAATATTGATTTTAACAAATGGAGTTTTCTTCCTTTGGCAACAATGAACAAATATTTTAAAACTCATTATCAAATTCTTCATTCTTAAGTTTTTGTTTTTGCAAGATATATCGCTCGGTGGTTGGTCTGATGGTTTTATATTGCGCACAATTGATGAGTTCTTCAAATCCTGGCGGTGGTGGTGGGAAATTAGCTTTCCAGTCGTATCCGCATTGGTTGTCTTTTTCCAGTTTTTTGAAAAATAATTCAGAAATGGGTCTTGCCATGATGTAACCTTGTCCTTCACCCAACGTCAAAAATCTTATCCATTTATCATCACCTCCTGTCCAGGTACCTGTGATAAGGGTAGGTGTCACGCCCATGAACCAGCCATCCGCATAATCATTGGTAGTGCCCGTCTTACCTCCGATTTTCGTTTTGATACTCAAGCTGAATTTCCCCCCGACATTGTTTTTAAGCATTTCTACCATTACTGCATTATACAGCGGATTGATGGCCGATTTTCGGATGGGTATCCCCTGATAGATAACTTTGCCGTTTTTATTTTCTATCCTAGACACAAATACAGGTTGCACATAAGTCCCGTTATTGCCAAAAGCTGAATATGCCCCGGTCATTTCCATCAATGTCAGATCTACTGCCCCCAAACAAATAGATGGTAGATTTGGCACAGCCAGACGACCGTTTTCAAGTCTCAGATTTTTGTCAATACCGAGATGATGGAGCAGGTCTCTGACCGGAGCTACGGTACCCATTTCTTTTAGAAGCTTTACGGTAATACTGTTTTTAGAATACAGGAGTCCATGAAAGAGATTGTATTTGTTGCCCGTAAATTCTTCTGTAGCATTGGCAGGAGACCATTCTTCTATCAGGTCAAAACCAGGATCTCCAGGTGAAATGGTGTACTGGATATCATCAAACTCCTGACAGGGAAGAATATTGGCGACCGCCATCGCTTGTGTATAAACAAATGGTTTCATAGTCGAGCCCACTGATCTACGCATGGTAGCGTGATCGTACTTAAAGTATTTGTGATTCACTCCTCCTACCCATGCTTTTACATTGCCGGAAGATGGTTCTACGGCCAGAAAACCTGCCTGCAGATGCATTTTATGATATCTGACGGAATCAAAAGGTGTCATTTCCACCACTTTTTCTCCACCGGCTTTATAGTCAAAGACCTTCATTTTTACTTTTGTGGAAAATTCTTTCTGGTAGGCCTGCTGTAATTCTTTATATTTGGAAATAAAATTTGACCATATATCGCTGTTGATTAATCTGTGATATTTATCCTGATAGACGATATCCAGATTTCCACGGTTTGTGGCATTTCTCCAGGAGGTTTGATTATTGCTGATGGAATCCAGCGATCTTATCACATTATCTGATAAAGGCAGTCCAGGAAATTTTTCATCCACTACAGCAAGTAGGTTGCCCAAAAATCTTGTTCTGAGTGCAAGATATCTTTCTGAACCTTTGTTCTGGCTTTCCAATATATCAGCCCTGATTTTTTTTTGATTGTCATCCGCTTCAAATGTCCATGGATTCCTGTTCTTCCATACTTTCCAGTAACGATCCTGATTCCATTTCATATGTTCCCAAACGGCTTCTTCTGCATATTTTTGATAGGTCAGATCAATGGTGGTATAAATTTTTAGTCCATCAGTATATACATTATATTCTGTGCCGTCTGGTTTTTTAATACTCTTTTTTGTAAACAAGTCCTTCAGATATTTGGTAAGTTCTGCTCTGAAATATGGGGCAGGACCTTCACTTTGTGTTTTTCTTGAAAATGCGGACATGTCAATTTCTTTCATAGCAAGCGTATCATAAGCGCTTTTATCCAGATATTTCTCACTGTACAGAAGGGAAAGTACCACATTTCTCCTTTGTTTACATTTTTCGGGAAACCTTTTAGGATTATACAAACTTGGGTTTTTCAACATACCTATAAGTACGGCAGCTTCTTCTATGGCCAACGAATCCTGATTTTTGTTAAAATATATTTGTGCAGCGGCCTCAATCCCATGCGCCCCATTTATAAATTCAAATTTATTGAGATACATCATCATGATCTCTTCTTTTGTATAACTTTTTTCCAGTTTTACTGCTGTGACCCATTCTTTTAGTTTGGAATTGATCAAAGCAATAAATTTCATAAGGCCTGACTTTCCTTTGGTATCAGGTCTTTTATAAAGCAATTTGGCCAATTGTTGGGTAATCGTACTTCCTCCGCCTGCGTCTTCTTGACGAAGGATAATTGTTTTAAAACCCACTCTGAACAATGCGCGTAGATCGATACCGCTATGGCTATAAAAACGGTCATCTTCCGTGACCAACAGCGCATTTTTAATGTGTCCTGACAGTTGATTGTATTCAATTGCGACTCTATCTTCAATATAATATCTGCCAAAGGGTACTCCTTTTACATCATAAATAATGGATGCGAGATCATATTTTGGATTTTCAAGGTCATCAAAGGAGGGAAGGTCAGAATAGCTGATTGTAACAAAAATGATGATTAAGAAAGAAACAACACTCAATGCCATAACTCTCAACCACTTATTAAAGCGGTCGAAAGGATGAGATTCTGGCGTGGAATGGTTTGTTTCTATCATTTGATGTCAATCATTTAATTCTACGATTTTTTCAAGCGACATATCCTTATGATGTGCTTTATATCTACCTTTTCCAAATTTTGTTCCATTAAATTGGGTAGTCTTTTTTAATGATTCTTTTAATTCGATAGGAAGACGATTGAATTCCTGACATTTTACCGAACAAGTATGTTCGTACTTTTGACCGCATGAAGAACACTGGATAAAAAGTATATGACACGCATCATTGGCACAGTTGACGTGTGTATCAGAAGGATCGCCGCACTGGTGACATTTGGCTATTATATCGTCGGATATTTTTTCACCCAATCTTTCATCAAAGACAAAATTTTTGCCAACAAATTTATTTTCAATACCCAATTTATAGGCTCTTCGGGTATACTCTATGATACCACCTTCTACCTGATAGACATTCTTGAATCCTTTGTGTTTGAAGTATGCACTGGCTTTTTCACATCGAATACCGCCGGTACAGTACATGACAATATTTTTTTCTTTTTTGTTTTCAAGCATTTTTTCTACGACAGGCAAGGCTTCTCTAAAAGTCTCCACATCGGGCAAAATGGCATTTTTAAAATAACCCACTTCACTTTCATAGTGGTTGCGCATATCTATTATTATGGTATCAGGATCCTCTGAAAGCATATTGAACTCTTCTGCTTTAAGATGAATACCCCTATTGGTCACATCAAAGGTTTTATCATCCAGACCATCTGCTACTATTTTATGCCGCACCTTGATGATGAGTTTAAAAAATGACTTACCATCATCTTCTATGGCGAAGTTAAGTCTGATTCCCTGCAAGAAAGTAATGGTTTGCACAGCAGTTTTAAATGCTTCGATCTGGGATTCGGGAACAGAAATTTGAGCATTGATACCTTCAAAAGAGACATAAATCCTGCCTAAAACTTCAATCTCTGAAAGCAGGATGTACAAATGGTCTCTAAAAAGTTGAGGATTGCCAAGGTGATAATATTGATAAAAAGAGAGCGTAACTCTGGGCGTTTTGTCTGCCAATATTTTTTCTTTCAGAATATTGGTGTCGATTCTATTGTGTAAGGATTTCATGATCAGTGATTTAGTCGCTTTTGCAGGAAGCGGTTCATTACTTAATTAAACTATGACAAAGGTACAAAAAATCATGTATGTATCAAAAATGAATAGGCAGAGTTTTTTATCCAAGCTTTATTAGCTGCATGTATCCTAATGCATTTGAACGTTCAGAGTAAGAACCAAATTTTGGAAAAGTCTTACATATAAGGATGTAATATTTTTTAGGCGTTAAAAGTCAACGATCCAAATTCAACTTTAAAATATTATTTTTAACCCAGCCATTCCATTGATGCCCACACTTGGATAACCATACCAACGTTCAAACTTATTGTCCAGCAGATTTATACCCTTGACAAAAATCCCTATTTTTTCAGTGATATTGTATGCTGCTGTAAGATTTAGGTCAAACAATACATTAGATTGAGTGACGAGATTTTCTTTATTGATAAATGATACACTATTTCCAAAATACAGATCACAACGTGTAGTCAGTTTTTCATCCAGAAATGTTACATTTGCATAAACGTTGGCTTCCAGATTGGGCATGTGCCAGGCATTAGATAATTTTTCTAGACTAAAAATATTTTGAGTAAGCCAACCTCCAAATGTGATGTTTTCTTGGATCGCAAAATCAAGATTACCACTCACGAAAACTATCCCAATATCGTCATACAGCATATTAAAATATCTGAGATCAGCGCTGCTGTTGAGCAAAAACATTTGTTGTCTGACATCTTTATATCCTGCTTTTATCTGGTAAGTAAGGAACGAGAACTGACCTTTTATGCCGCCATAAAATTCCTTAAACACAGAGTTATACAATGAGTCAGGATTTGTATTTAAATATGGGTTTCTATCTGTTACATTTTGGAAGGTATTGCTATAATAATCCTGTTGAATGCCTGCAAAAACCTGTAAACTTGGACCTGCAACTCCGTAAGATAGAAGGATGTCAGGAAATACAGAAGATTGACCATCACTGCTATACAGTAAGTTGGCTCCCGCATGTATGATAAGATTTTTGATTCTTGTTTTTAATATAGGTTTGAAGGTGGCAGAAGAAAGGCTGGCTTCATTTTTTCCATTAAAAGCAGTGTATTCATATTTACCATTAAAAGCTAGTATGGTACTTTTTTTAAATAATTTTTCAACTTTTGCAGAAATAGAGATGCTGTTTTCACGTGTATCTTCATTACTTATCATCAGATTTCTGAGCGAAAGATTCAGGTCATAGTTGATCTTAAATCGGGTAGGTTCGGCATTGGTTACGCCAGCTGATATGCTATAATTGTTAAGCGTGCGGACAGAATTTTCTTCACTATACAAACTGTCAACATTAAGGTCTGTATGATAAAAATATCTTTTTTTTGATCCTCCATTCACTACTCCATACAATTTCATATTTTCTTTTATCATATAGCTACCGTATAAGTCCATACCTACATTTCTATATTTCTGAAATGGATTTTTTGACGAATTATCCAATGATTCGAAATTAGTTAGAAATCCTGCTTCATAACTATCTTTTTTTGCCAAGTGATATCCAGCCATTACTTCCGGATTTTTTCTCAGCCCGTATCCAGCATAAATGAATCCTTTATTCACTTTAAATGGACTGTCGGCATTCATTGCCAGTGGTTTGATCTGCGGATCAGGATATTTAAGTTCTATGGGTACTATAGAAATATCGTATTTATATTGCGGATTAAATTCCTTTTGAACAGGAAGAACTGATTTGATTTGGATCTTCTTTGCATCTTCCAGATTTGCTTCAAAAGTTTTAATGACTTCGACTTGATTGAGCTGTATTTTTGTGGAATCAACCTGAGCCGCTACCTGAATATTTATGAGGATTATTGTACTGAATATTATTGCCTTCATGGTATGATTTATTTTAACTTTAAGAAATTACTTACCGCCACTGTTTTGAAACTCAAGCTGTGTGGTATTCGGTGATTTTATTCTGTTTTTTTGTTGTTCCAGTGTTTCTACTTTTTTGAGTTTATCTTTTGCTGCGGTTTGTAAATCAGCATCATCCGGAAAGTTTTCGATCACAGCTTCTAATGCTGCACGGGCATTAAACAGATCTTTCCTGTCCACATAGATATCAGACATTAGCAGCAGGCTTTTTGCTATCCAATACGGGTAAGAAGTATTTTTGTCATTTGCGTCGTTACATTGGTCTTCTGCTTTTGTTGGGTTCGCTTGTTTATAAAATATTTCTGCCATCAGGTATCGAGATTCAGCCGCCTGATTATTATTGACTTTTTCAGCCGCTTTCGTAAAGGAAGATTTTGCATTTTCGAGGTCATTGTCTCTGTAATATATTTTGCCAAGATAATAGAATGCAACCGCTTTCTCCTCTTCATCAGCTTTCTTATGATTTCCTACGATAGTTCCATATTTTTTAACACCTTCGTCGTTTGAAATTCTGAATGCACTTCGGAGCGCTCCCAAGGCTGCTTTAAATTTTTCATCATCATCTGTAATATTGCTAAAGTATAAGTCATAATACATGTATGCCTTATCAAAAGTTTGTGTGTAATTGTAGGATATTAATGCTGCTTTTTTTACCGATTGTACATAAAACTCAGAATTACCCATCTTTGCCAATTTCTCATAATCATCCAAAGCAGGTCCATATTTCTTTAACAGACTGTATGATTCTGCTCTGTAATATATGGCTTTTACTTTGCTGCCACCATTGGGATATTTATCCAGATAATTATTAAAACCTGATACTGCCTTTTCATATTCTCCTTCGTTGTATCTCAGAGCGCCGACCATGTAAGCCAGTGAATCTGCTGCGGAATCCGTAATTTTGTACCCCGGAATACTACTTAGAAATGCCACATATTCATCAGATTGCCCAAGGTCATTTATATAAATTTCCTGTAGTCCTAATAGTGCACTTTCTGCTTCTTTTGAAGATGGATTATTTTGAAATATCGCTTTATAATGGCTGATGGCTGCCTTCATGTCCCCTTTATTGTAAGCGATTAATCCTAGTTTTAAATAAGCCGCATTTTTTAAAGGGCTGTTTTTATACTTTGAAGTCAATTCTGTAAATGAAGCATAGGCATTGTCTACATTTTCCAACTCAAAATAAGTATCCCCCAACTGCATCAATGCATCATCTGCAAATTCTGAATTGGGGTATTGAGTCTTCACATCCCTCAGCGTAAGTATTTTTTCATATGGTTCGCCCATCAATCCTTCTATCATTCCTTTCTGATACATAGCATATACAAATCCGCCTTGTTTTTTGCGTATTACCTCATCATAGAAACCCAGTGCATCCTTGTATTTATTGGCTTTAAAAAGACAATCCCCTGTTCTTAATAGTGCATCCGGCCATATTTTATCCGTTAAGTCTTTGTTCTTTATCCTGACACTGTTGATATTTAAGCCCACCAATGCGTTTTTGAAACTTTTCTCAGCATTTCTGAAATCTTTCAACATAAGATAATTGTATCCTTGTGTGTAATGACCTACCAAAGGGGATGATTCGTCAGGCAAACCTTCCAAACCGTTGGATATGTCAAAATACTCATCGAATGTTTTGATGGACTTGGTGTATTCACTTTTTTCATTTTGGATTTGAGCGGTCCAAAATTTAGACTGAGCGGCTATTATATTGCTGAGATTATATTTTAGTGCTTTGGATAGATTTTTTAATGCATCCTCTGTTTGTCCGACATTATATTGCTGCATGCCATATTTTAAACATACGGACTGATAAGTTATTTTAAGTTCATCAGCTATTGAAGGTAGATTTTCCATGATCTGGATGGCAGCCGGATAATCAGACATATTTGTCAGCAAGTCATGAATAATTTTATTTGCATCCTTATAGTAAGTTGATTTTTTCTCTATTTTTATGAGCGTATTGATGGCTTCGCGCTCAAAACCTGATTGTGCCGACAATTTTCCATAATTAAAAGTGGCTTCTTCCTGCATACTTTTTTCAAAACTCATCTGACTTACCTTTTTAAATGCAGCCCGAGCTGATACCAGATCTCCAGTTCTATAGTAACAATCAGCCAGATAATAATTGACCAGCTGGCCAAGTTTACTGTCCAGTAGATTCAACTCTACTAAACTCTTGATAGCAGCTTTATAGTATTTAAGTTGATACTGCGTAAAGCCTAACTGGAAAAACTCTTCAATGGTAAGTTTTTCTGTATTAGCTTCATAAAATTCCAGGTGTGGTAAGGCTTTTTCATATGCTTTTATCTTGAAATAGGATTGACCTATGAGCTGTCTGATTTCTTTGCGGTTTCTGAGATTACCGTCCTTGAGGGAAGCCTCCCCATATACGATGACTTTATCCGAATTATTCTGAGCAAAATATATCTGTGTGATGTAGTAAGGTACAAATGATTTGTAGCCATCGTTATTTTTTACTTTTTCAAAACTGGAAATGGCACCAGTAAAGTTTCCTGTAAAATAATCACAAAGCCCATAATAATAATTGGAAGGGTAGTAGTAAATATTCTGAATATCTTTGATTCTTGCTAGTACTGATTTACCTTCTTTAAATTCTTTGAGAACAAAGTGGGCATAACCTTTTTTAAAACTTGCTTCTGACATATCAAACTCCGGAAGATTTTCCAGATCTGCCATATTATACATGTCTATGGACTTCTTAAACCACTTTTTGTTGTAATAATAGCTACCCAATTCCAAAATGGCAGGCGTAGTGGAAGGGTCAGGATATTTTTCAGTGATGAATGTAATTAACTCGTTTTCACCGCTGGTCAGGTCAAGTCTGAGGGAAGAAATGGCTTTCATAGCAGCGGCATCATCCTGGAGATTGGTAAAATCATCTTCTGTTGCAGGATGGACCTGATGCATAAATTTTTCCTGAGAAAATCCTGCAGGGCCATACAGGCTGGATTCAAAAAATGATCTGCCTTGTTTGTATAGTTCAATTCGGTCGATACTTATACTATTTTCCTGTCCGTTCATGACAGAAAGTGAAAACACTAAAATAATGATACTAATTAAAAATCTCATAATGCTGAAGTTGTCCTTTTAAGTATAAAAGTTGATGGATATTTTATTCAAAAGAAATTAATTTGAAAAAATAGATTTTAAAACATTGAAAATGTGTCAATTAAAATCATAAAATTTTGCAATTAAATTTCCCTTGCAAATTAAACGCAAAAATAACTAAAATATTGGTAAGAAGTATATAATGAGCGGTATACAGATTAAAATTTTATTAAATACGAAATCTTTAGACGAAAATATAAGATAAGGGATTTTGTTTTTGAATCTAAATGTTTATCACGGTGATTATATTGCATGTTGTAAAAAAAAATGATATTGACTTTGGTTCAGGTTAAATATCCGTTAAAATATAAAATGTGGTCATGCATATTCTTTCTCCTTGTTCTTGATTCTTTCGTATTTTTTCACTACGAAAATGAGTAGGTATCACTTCCCTAATCAATTATCGATGGCTAATACTAAGGGTAAAGTAAAAGGTGTGATATCAGGATGATAAACCATCTATCATTGCAGTAAACTAATGTAACCTATTCATTGGCAATAATAAATTATTTTACAGAAGTTGGTTGATTTATAGTGGGTTCTGGTAGTATAATTAATCAAAAATACTATGCATTTAAACAATATGTGCCATAAAATCATTACACTTGCAGAATGATTTTGAATAGAGAGAGATTATCGATGTTTTTGGCTTGCATCATATATGCGGCTTCGGTGTTCGTATCGCCTAAGGTAAATATTCATCAGGAACAAACCAAAACCATTCAGCAAATCAGCAAATCAGATTCATGGTCTGTATCTGGCTTTACTAAAAATGAATTAAATCTTCTTTCAGCATGCCATCAGGTAAGCGACATATTGACATTTTTGCCAAATATTATTGCGGCTCGTACCATTTATTTATCTACAGATCAGACGCGACTTAAATCATCAGCTTTTTACAGTATTATTACGGTAATTCAAACTGGCTTAAGATCACTTATCTTTCCACACCATACTTTTTGGTAGTTATTTATGTATATTTTCCTTTGTTTTCATTCTTTCAAATCTGTATCAACTGTTGAATATACAAAGCATTAATTCAGATGGTATTTAGACATATGTTTTGTAATCATGTTGTTTATCTCACTTTGCAGAATGAATATTATCATACTGGTTATCAGTAAATTAATCACACTCTTTTTTTAAATAATTAATATAAAATATCAGCTATAATGGCTTCAATAATTATAAATATAGTTTTAGTTCTCATAATTATCATTCCTATGGCTTACTTTATGGTGGGCAGAAAGGGAAACAAAAATGTCATCAACGAATTTAAGTTAACAGCACGGGAGTCTGGTGTAAATCCGGATAAAACAATGACGTGGCAAAATGGTATATTCGGTATTGACAATGCTCAAAGCAAACTTTGTTACATAGCCCGTTTGCACAATAATGATCTACATGTAGTAGACCTTAAGGAAGTCAAACACTGTGAAGTAAACAAAGTCTACCAAACAGAGTCGGTTCATAGTCAGGATATAAGCATGCTTAAATCGGTTTCTATCAATATGAAGACAATACACAAATCAGAAATTATCATACCAATATACAACGCTTCTAAAAATCTTCAGATAGGAGACGATCTTTTAGATGCCAACGACATGGTAAAAATGATCAATGCCAAAATACTAACTTTCACCTAATAGTGAAGGCTGACAAACAATACAATAATGTCACTTGCATGGTGCGTTTTTTAAGAATAAACTATCTATGCAAGTGATATTTTTAGTTGATATTAAGACACCATTTAAGTTATTGCTTAGTTTGGGGTAAATGTACTCGCCGGAGATAATATCCTTCCTTACAAGGGGAGTAATTCTTTTTTTTTGGCTATTTTTTAAAAAATACAAAATTTGTGAAAAATTCTTATCCTGTTATTTTGTTCTTCTTTTTTATCATCTGGATAAAAACATCTATTTACCTATTTTCTTGTTTATAAACTTTTGGTTGTATTTTTTTAAATCAAAGATTAAAGATGGAGTATTATTCAACCATCAAATAAAATATATCTAATATGATTGTATGGGCTTTGTTTTTGTGTATGATTACTGTATTTCTGGCTATGGATCTTGGTATTTTTAACCGTGAAGCACACGAAATTTCATATAAAGAAGCTACCAAGTGGACGATAGCCTGGTCGACATTGGGCGTTTTATTTTCAGGGATGATCTATCTCATTTATTCCAATCAATGGATTGAAATCTCTGCAAACACCAAATCACCGTTTGAAGCGGCTATACAATATTTGACAGGTTATATCATAGAGTTAACCCTAAGTATTGACAATATCTTTGTCATAGCGATTATATTTAAATCATTCAGGATACCATTAAAATATCAACACAGGGTTTTGTTTTGGGGCATTTTGGGTGCCTTGATTTTTCGTGGTCTGATGATCGTTTTTGGTGTGTTGCTGATTCAGCAATTTACTTGGACTACTTATGTTTTTGGAGGATTTCTGATATTTACGGCCATCAAAATGGCTATTTCAGATGAAGAAAGTGAATTTGACCCCAAAAAATCCATGATTTATAAATTGGTAAGAAAGATGATGCCTGTAACAAGTAGGATAGACGGTCAAAAATTTTTCATCCGCAAAAAAGGTATGGCTATAGCCACGCCCCTATTTTTAGCCCTGATTCTGATTGAATTTACCGATGTCTTATTTGCACTGGATAGTATTCCTGCTATACTTGGTATAACCACAGATCCTTTTCTAGTATTTTCATCTAATATTTTTGCCATATTAGGACTCAGATCCATGTACTTTTTCATAGCCAACATGCTGGACTCATTCCACTATCTGAAGCATAGTCTGACGGTCATCCTTATCTACGTTGGTGTCAAGCTCATTTTGTCCAATCATTATCATCTGTCTATTGGCTTATCATTGGGTGTCATTCTGGTATCTATTCTGGTAGGAATTGTATTATCGATCAGATATAAAAAGGAACATGTAAGTGAAATAAATGATCAAAGCCAATAAAACTGTCTAACTTTTTCAGTAACCCACATGTAAACTCAAAATAGATTGATTTGTGAATATATACAAAATTTCGAAAAGAATAAATAATAAATTAAAATTTTTCGGAGTGTAAACTTTTAAAGTATCGGATAGATATAGTTCCCAAAATTTTCTTACCAATTGTATTAAATAGCTGTAATAAAATGAACTTTAAAAGTATTGCTGAACTAATAATTGACCTAACAAAAGCAGACTTGTAACTAAGGAACATTCTTATTAAGGAAAACTTGGCGAAGGATATAATGATGAAATGGAAAAATTGCATCACAACAATGCAATGTTATTAAATGATATTATTGACAAAATTGGGTACCCGTCAGGTAACAAAGTAGGTACAGAAGCCTGCGAAGCAGCATGGTTGGTGATACAGCACTCGATAGGACAACCCGACTTTATGAAAAAGTGTGAAGGACTATTAAAATCTGCAGTCAGTGAAAAAAATGCAAATCCCAAAAATTTAGCTTATTTATCTGACAGAATTGCTGTGCTTGAAGGTAGACTGCAACTATATGGAACCCAATTTGATTGGGACGAAAAAGGGGCATTGAATCCAAATCACTATGAGGACTTAGCCAAAGTAAATCAATGAAGAAAATCCATCAAACTGAATACGCTTGAAGAACAGACAGTAATTATAAGAAAACGGGCACAAAACGAAAAAATCTAAACCCACCGACAGACTTTGAAAAAAGAAAGCGAGAAATGGATGAATGGCGACAAAAAATAGGTTTGATTTACTGAACAAAAAACTAAATTGTAGCCCGTAGGAAGAGCGACTGTTTTTTCTAAAAGAAAAATCTAAGCAAAAGAATTTGCTTTGAAAGGAGTGAACCAGCCAAAACATTGGCTGGCATGAATATGTTGGATCGATTCACCGG
>Ga0105047_10004602_pt1 | contig 23936 bp, 22 predicted proteins | sample MAT04_FD_78384 | JGI IMG/M metagenome (GOLD analysis project Ga0105047, IMG submission 78384) | Freshwater microbial communities from Lake Fryxell liftoff mats and glacier meltwater in Antarctica - MAT-04 (megahit assembly) | ecosystem: Environmental > Aquatic > Freshwater > Ice > Liftoff... | reverse complement strand
CCGCCCTGGCCGTCCGATGATGCGCAAGTGCAGGCCGATCGACAACATGCGGGGCTGACCGGCGCCCTCAAGGATCAGCCGATCGAACGCGTCGATGCAGTAGCGCGCGAAATCGTCGCCAAACACGAATCCACCATGGTTGTAAAAGCGCATGTCATTGCTGTCGAACGCATAAGGCAAGACCACGTGCACACGCCCGTCGGACTCGACGGTATAGGGCAGGTCGTCGTTGTACGCGTTCGAGTCATACAGGAATCCTCCATGTTCGACCAGCAAGCGCCGCGTCGCAACGGACGGCGCACTTCGGGTATGCCAGCCGACAGGCGGTGATCCGGCAGCGGCGCCGATGGCGTCGACGGCGCGAATAATCTGGCAGCGCTCAGTCGCCTCGTCCATGTAGACCTGTCGTTCCCAACGCCAGCCGTGGCAGGCGACCTCGTGACCGTCAGCGATCGCCTCTTGCGCCAACCACGGAGAAACCGCCAGTGCGCGACCATTGGCGTTCAAGGTCGCCTTCACGCCATAAGCCTGCAGCAGCGCGCGAATGCGGGGCCAACCGGCACGGGTGCCGTATTCGTAGTGGCTTTCCATGCACAGGTCGCGCACGCCCTCGACGCGCTCCACCGCCTCGTAGATGAACTCGTTGCTCTCGTCGCCCATGCCGATGGACAGCTCTGCGCCCTCCTCGACATTGACGACCAGGGACACTGCCAGTGACTTGCCGCCGGGCCAGCGGATCGCGGGCATGGCATTGCGGTATCCCGCAAAGTCGCGACCATGGTCCGGCAAGGGCTGTTCGATCATGGGCCGTGCTCAGGAACGGGATCTGGCGCCAGTGCGCACCGCATCCATGAAGCGGCGCGTCTTGTCACTGTCCCAGCGAACCAGGTCCTCGGTCTCCGGCGCATCGCGCATCAGCGAGGTCGAGACGATGGCGCCGTCCGCAACCGCCAGCGTCTGCACCACGTTCCCGATCGTGACCCCGCCACCGACCAGAATCGGTCGTTGAATACCAACCTCCTTGGCCTTGCGCACCCGTTGCAGTGATTCCTCGAAACTGGCCCCCGTAAGGATCAACGCGTCCGCGCCCAGCCGCACTGCCGCCTGCGCAGCCTCTTCCGGCGGCACGTCGATCATCGGCACGCTGGTACGGTCGAATACATCGGCAAACAACCCGATGTCGTCGCGCTGCATTGCATGCCGATAACCGCGTGCTTCCACCGCCAGGCCCGACTTCGGTCCCTCCATCGTCATCGCCGCGCCGACAAAGACCTTGAGTCGCACATAACTGGCACCACAGGCCAGTGCCACGGCCAGCGGCGCAACGGCATCATGGGCCTGAATGATGATGCCCAGGTCCAGTGCCGGATAGGTCCTGCGCAGCAGGCCCCCGAGCGCTGCCATGAGCGCGATCGTCGAGGCACTGGCCGGACCGTTCTGGCGCGTCTGGTCCTGCAACATCAGGGACGGAACACCGGCCTGGGCAAAAACGGCCGCGTTGGCGAGAACGTAGTCCTCCAGATACGCGGTCGAGGTGTGGCGCGCCACCGCCAGGTCTGGCAGGTGTAGCGCAGCGATGATGCGCCGGTCCACGGTGCTTTGGGGTTTGTCGGCAAGGTTCTTGTCGGTCATGGTGAGTCGTGGCGCAGGGCCCGCAGTTCGGAAAAACGTTGATCGGTATCTGGCAGAGCGCACAGGCGCGCAAGCCTCTGCCACCGCGCGAGCACCTCCTGCGGTGTGGCAGACAGCAGGCGCATCGGCCCGAACGACTCCACGGCGATGGAGGCCGACGCGGTGCCGCACAGCGCAGCGCACAGGGGGTCACCGGTTGCAACCAGTCCGGCCAGAAAGCCGCCGCAGAAAGCGTCACCGGCACCGGTCGGATCAACCAGATCCACCGCAAGCGCCGGCACGGAAATGCCCGCCGGGTACACGCTACTGGCAACCATGGCACCTGCGGCCGCGAGTTTGACCAGGGCCACCGGTACCCCGGCCGCACGCAGCCCAGCAAGTCCACTGGCCAAGCCCGTGCCGGGGGCGAGCAGCCGCAGTTCCTTCTCGCTGGGCAGAAACGCGTCGAGCAGCGGTAACAAGCGGGGCAGCACATCGCGCATCGCGCCGGCATGCGAGCCAGGGTCCAGCGTGATCCTGCGCCCGGGTGCGTGTATCGCCTGCGCCAATGCCAACTGCGCCCGTGGCGCGCCTGGAGCCATGTGCACTCCAACGGCGTGGAGATACGAGGACGGCACATCGCCCGCACAGACCGGGTGACGACGCCGAAAACCAGCGAAATCGGCCCCTTCGGCGCCGCTGCTGCGTAACTGGGCCTCGAATGCGCCAGACTGGGCCGGACTCAGGCGTCCCTGCGGCGGCAAACCCGCCGCCACGAACGCGTCGGAAGATGCGTACAGATGATCGGCCCGGCTGCCGTCGCTGCGATAGAAAAACCATTCGGATCGATCAACCGATTCAGGCCGAACCGCCACGCCGGCGATGTCGATACCGGCATTGCGCAAGGCTTCGAACCAGCGCGCCGGGTAGTTCCGCGGCACCAGCGCAACCAACCCGACCCGGTCGCACCACAGGCGCGCGCCAGCCGCCGCATAGACGCCGTTACCGCCCAGCGCCTCACGATGCACCGTGCCGTCGGCCGTAACCACGTTATCGATGATCATGCCGCCGCAGGCAAACAACTTCACCATGAACAGTCACCGGACCGACGCGGTCTCGCGCTGGTTGCCGCCGCGCAGTGCCGGCCAGCGACCGACTCACGCGGGCGCAAACGCACCGGGATACCCCAGCCCGAGCGCATCGCGTGCCTGCGCGAAGTGGTAGGCAAACACATGCAGCGCAACGCTGGACACCAAGGCCACCAGTTCCGCGCGCACGGCCGGCAACCGCACCGTATGGTCGACCCGCGCCGTGATGTCCGGGACGTCGTCACCGAGCAGTGCCACCGTACGGCCGCCGAGCGACGCACTGACCAGAGCCGTATCGAGCGCTCGTTCACGGCTGGCCGGATCGGTTGCCACCATCACCAGGGGATCCCCCGCCTTTTGCGAGCGGTAATGGTGGTATTCCTCCAGTTGCAATGCCACCGCGTGGATCGGCGACAGTTCCTTGATCTTCGCGGCACCAAAGGCTGCGGCGGCATGATTGGGACCCACCCCGGCGAACATCATCCAGCGAGCGGATGCCCATTGCGTGGCGATCGCACGCATCTGTGCATCCACCTGCGGCACCAGTGCATCGACCACGGACGGGATCTCGTCGAGTGCAGCGTCGATCGCCCGGGCCACCCCGGAATCGCCAGCCACATGCCGCGCCAGCCGGATCAGCAGCGCCATCGTTGCCGTGCTCGACTGCGTCGGCCAGCCCTTGCGCGATGCCATGACCAGCAACGCTGCATCGCTTTCGGTCAATATGGGGCTGCCTTCGGTGTTCGACACCCCGATCGTGAAAGCGCCGCGCCGGCGTGCCGCGCGCACGGCCGCCATCACCGCCGGCGTGTTGCCACCGGAGCTGATGCCAACCACCAGGGTCTGCGCGTGGGCGACGGCCGCCCCGTAACAGGCATAGTCGTGCGCCTGGACTGCATGCAGCGGCATGCCGGTGCAGGACTGCCACGCGTGCGCGACACCCGCGCCGACATGCCAGGAGTCGCCGCAACCGGCCACCACCACCTCGCGGATGCCACGCGCACGCAGCTGGTGTCCGATCCGTTCCATGGCTTCTGCCTGAGTTGCCAGCGTAGCCGACATGGCCCGACCCTGGGCCATCATCTCGTCGCGGGTGCGCGCGACCCGGGCCAGTCGGGCACCGTCGCCGGCGACGTCGCGCGAAGGCTCGGACACAAGCGCCCGCAGGCGCACTGAATAGTCGGTCATTGTCTGAAATCAGCCAGGTTGCGGATGGGAGCATTATTCAACGGCCGAGCCGGTCGAGTCCGACCGTGCGGGCGATCACCAGCATCACGAGGAAGGACAGGATGATCTCCAGCGACGAAATCGCGGCGATCACGGGGGAACTGTCGAACTGAACCAGGTAATACAGCTCGACCGGCAACGGCCGGCCCCGCACGTCGGAGGTGAACAGTGCGACCGTCACATTGTCGAACGCTTCGATGAAAGTGAACGCAGCGGCGGCCAGCATGGCGGGCGCCAGCTGCGGCATGGTGACACGGGCAAACGTCTCCAGGGGCCCCGCACCCAGGTTGGCACTGGCCTCGTCGAGACGCGGATCGAGTCCGGCCAGGCGGGCCATCGTGATCCTTATCACAAAGGGCAGGCAAAACACCGACAGACTGAGAACCAGCATCGTGTTGGACGCGCGGAATGCGACATAGGCGCCGAAGAACAGGCTGGCGATACCGATCACCATGCCCGGCATCATCTGCGGCGACAGCAGAAACGCGTTGAGTGTCGCCTTGCCTGGAAAACGGCCGCGCACACTGGCAAAGGCCGCCGGAACACCGATCAGCAGGCAGATCAGCATGACCAGCGCCGCGGTGCGCAGGCTCACAACGACCGAATCCATCAGCTGGCGGTTCTCCAGCACCGCCTGGTACCAGCGCAAGGTAAAGCCTGAAGGCGGAAACGAAATATAGGCGCGCGGCTCGAACGAGATCGCAATCACGATCAGGCTCGGGGCCACCAGCAGCAGCAGCGTGAACGCGGTCACGGCAACCAGCGCTGCCATGCCGAGCCGATCGATCCAGGCCATCGAGCGCCTTTTGCGGGTCATGGCCGCGCCTCGCTCCAGCGTGTCAGGCGACCACCCACACTGACGATCAGGAAGACGAACAGGAAACAGGTGCCCAGCAGCAGCGTTGCCAGCACCGCACCGCGTGTCCAGTCGAGCACCACGATGGTTTGCTCGTAGACCTGCACCGCCAGGGTCGAATAACTACCACCACCGAGCAGCTGGGGAACTATGAAGTTGGTGTAGGAGACGGCAAACACCAGCGCCAGTCCGGCGATGATGGCCGGCATGCTCATCGGCACCGTCACCTTGAAGAAGGTGCGGGTTCGGCTGGCGCCCAGATTCAGCGATGCCTCCTCGAGCCGTTTGTCGCGCTCGGCCAATACCGCCAGCAGCGGCAGGATCATGAAAGGCAGGTGAATCTGCGTCATGCCGATCAGCACCGCCAGGTCCGTGTTGAGCAGACGCAGCGGCTCGTCGATGATGCCGGTGGACAGCAAGGCCTGGTTGACGATACCGCGCCGCCCGCCCAGGATCACCAGCCAGGCGTAGGCCCGCACCAGCGCGCTGGTGAGCAGTGGCGAGATGATCGCCACCAGCACCACGGTGCGCCAGATGCCCCGCAACTCGCCGTAGACATACGCCAACGGATACGCCAGGAACAGCGTCAACACGGTCGAGACCACGGCAACCCAGAAGCTGCGCCACATCAGTCGCCATACCAGCGAATCGTTGAGCGCCGCGATCATCGGCTGCAACGTGAAGCTGCCGTCCACAATGCGACCCCGCTCGATATTGACGAATCCGAACAACAGCAGGGTGCCGATCGGAAGCACCATGAAGATGAACAGGTACAGCACAGCCGGCAACGCCGGAGCGAGCCCACCGCTGGTCAGCGGATGACGCCAGCGACCCACGGCGCGAAGCAGGGTTGTCTCAGTGGCCATCGTGACGTGCGCCGGGCAATACGATGGCGGCCTGGGGGTCGACGATCACGGCGCGAACCGCGGTGCGCGCGGGAATCGTTCCGCGTCCGTAGTCGCGGGGCACCACCGCGCGCAGCGGTTCCTTCCAGCCACAGTCGATCTCGTATTCGACGGTCGGCCCCAGTGCCGTCGCAAAGCCGATACTGCCGGGCCAGCCGGGTCCGTCACCGGTTTCGATGGCGATGTTCTCTGGTCGCACCACCAATGTGGCGTCTCCATCGGCGACACCGGAGCGCACGGGTTGGGAACCGGCGAATACCCCTCCCTCGGACCGACCCGCGATCAGGTTGGCCCGTCCGATGAAACTGGCGACATACGGCGTCTGGGGCCGATCGTAGATCTCCAGGGGCGGGCCGAACTGCTCGATCGCACCCGAGCGCATCACCGCCACGTTGTCCGACAGCGTCATCGCCTCCAGTTGATCATGCGTAACAAAGATCGAGGTGATGCCAACCCGTTCGATCAGCTTGCGCAACTCGATCTGCATGGTCATGCGCAGTTGGGCGTCCAGTGCGTTGAAGGGTTCGTCGAGCAACAACACCGTGGGCTCGAGGACCAGCGCACGCGCGATCGCCACCCGTTGCTGCTGCCCACCGGACAATTGCGCGGGATGACGCGCACCGTAAGGCCCCAGATCGACCAGTTCCAGCGCCTGCGCGACCCGCCGCGCGATTTCCGAGCTGGGTCGGCGCCGGACCTTGAGCCCGTAAGCGATGTTGTCGGCCACCGTCAGGTGCGGAAACAAGGCGTAGTTCTGGAACACGTAACCGACCTGGCGTTGATTGGGCGCCAGATCGGAAATATCCTGCCCATCCACCAGCACGCGGCCCGCGTCCGGCTGGACAAAACCGGCGATCGATCGCAGCAGCGTAGTTTTGCCGCAACCCGAAGGTCCCAGCAGCGTCAGCACGGTCCCTCTCGGCACACCCAGGCTGCAGCCCGCGAGTACCTGCAACTTGCCAAAACTCTTCGAGACCCGATCGATGACGAGAAAATCCATGGTGTTCTGGTTCTGCAGGTTCAATGCGGCGACGATCAGACGGTCGCGCCCAGGCCCAACGCGGCCGGGCCCATGCCGGTGGTTGCCAACGCGCCCGTGTGCAGCGCGGCACGCGCAGCATCGAGGAACGACACTCCTTGAGCCAGCATGGCCGCCAGCGCCCCCACCGTTGCATCCCCGGCCCCGGTCGTATCGACGACCCGAGTCTGGGGTGCGGCCAATCGCACCAGCGCAACATCATGGGCGGACACCGCCACCGCGCCCTGCGATCCCCGCTTCTGCACGACGTTGACCCCGAGGGCCGCCAGGGCCTGGGCCGCCGCATCGTCGCCGAGTTCCGGCCAGAGCGAGCGGGTTTCCTCTCGACTCGGCGCAAATACCTGCAGCTGGTTCACGAGTCTCAGCAACCCGTCCCTGTCGCGTTCGACGAAGGCATCGCTGGTGTCAGCCACGACCGGCAATGCGTGTTGCCGCGACCAGCGCAGCAGCGCCGCCAGGGCGGATGCCGCCATCGGGCAGGCGACCACTCCGTCGCAAGCGGCTGCCGCAGCGCCGGACGGCGCCGGGGCCATTGCAATCGTACGCTCCCACCAACCGGCCTCATGATGATGGGGCGATTCCCGTCCGCCAGCAGCATCGTAGTTCAGACGGCTCGTGCGTGTGGCCCCCGGACGCTGCTGAACGCCCGACACGTCAATTCCGAGCCGCGCCAGCGACTCGAGCCACTGCCGCGGAAAATCCTCCCCCACGGCCGCCGAGATGACCGCCTGCGCGCCTGCGTGACGCGCACCCAGGGCGGCATACAAAGCTGCACCACCCGGCACCTGCACGGGTTGGGCTCCCGGCAGCTGCACTGTATCCATCGAGAGATAACCGACAACCAGCACGCGCCGCGCAACTGTCATGCACCGGTTCCCAGCAGCGAGCGGCGCGTGAGCATCCGGCTGACCTGGAACCGCGTGGTGTCAGACTTCAGATGGACCCGTGTGTCCGGATCCAGGCCGCAACGGCGTGCAAATGACTGTGCCAGCAACTGGAGCGGGATTGCCGTCACCACGGGCGCGGCGACTGCGCTGTCCAGCGGCAGGCTGACGCGGTGTGATGCATGGGGCACGGGGCTGGCGGCAGTGTCGATGGCCAGCGTCTCGACGCCCAGTTCACGCAGCGCGCGGCAGGCGTCGTCGGCATAACGCGCCAGCGCCGCTTGCATGGCCACGACCACGACCAGATCGGTGGCCGGCATCGACCAGTACTGGCTGTGGGCAAATTCCTCCAGGTCTGCGCTCCAGGCGGGAATGCGGGTCAATTCGACCAGTTTGGCGGCGCCATAGCCCACCGTGCCGCGGTCGGCGCCTGCCGACAACAGCCGCACACCCGTCGGCAACCGCAGCCGCTCTACAGTGGCGCCGGCGCCATCGATCGCGGCCTGCATCGCAGCGCGAAAGCCCTGCGGCAACGACAGCGACGGGGCCCCGCCCGCCCCGCTGGCCAATGCCATCAATGCCAGCACCGTCGCACAATAGCTGGCGGTGCCACACAAAAAAGGCGCCATGTCCTCGAGTTCCAGCGACAGTCGTGCGACGGCGACCTGGCCCAGGCGCCCTCCTTGCGCACTGTTGACCAGCGCAACCAGAGGAACCCCGGCCGCAGCCACGGCCTGCGCCGCCTCGACGGTGCGATCGACGTTGCCGGACATGGATACGGCGATGACCCGGTCGTTCGGACCCAGACGCTGCGCCTCCAGTACCAGGTCGAGCGCGCCAATGGCACGCCAGTCCAGGCCCAGCGCCGCCGCGTGGGTCTGGCTGGCCATGGCGGCAAAGTAGCCGTCGCCACATCCGGTGACAAACAAGCGTCCCCCAGGCCCTGGCCGCAGACGATCCGCGCCAACCGCGATGAATTGCGCCGAACGCGCCAGCATCGCGTCGAACACCGCGGGTTGGCGCGCAATATCGCGCGCCAGCGGTGACTCGCTCATGCTGGCCGAGTGCACGCTTTCAACTCGCAAACAATCGGTCGAACTGCTCGACTATCTTGCCGCGCACCGGAGCGATTTTCGACCAGTCGACCGACTGCAGGCGCAACACTTCCGCTGCCGTGGACGGCGTGTAGGGCCGCGCCGCCTCCGGAATGGCGATCCCCTTGATCGTGGGTCCGAAGAAATACGGCGCGTTCACAGCCATCGTCTGGTACTCGACCGACAAAAGTTCGTTCATCCACTCGTTGACCAGTCCGGCGTGGCGGGTCTTGGCGATCGGCGACATGAAGGAAATGATGGCCACTGGTCCCGGATCCGGCTGCACGAAGCGGATCGGCAGTCCTTTTTGCGCCGCTCCAGCCGCGTCGTTGTTCCACAAGGGCGCAACAGCGATCTCCTCGCGCTCGAGCATCTGGAGCAGCTGCGTCGGCGAACGGCCCACCTGCGGCTTGAGTTCCAGCAACTTGGCCCAGCCGGGCTCGAGGTTGTCTTCCGAGCCGCCATACACCTTCGCAGCAATCGCCAGCGCACCCAGGCCCAGGTTGGATGACGCGCGGGGAATACCGACCTTGCCGCGGTACTCCGGCTTCCACAGATCGGTCCAGGCCTTGGGTGGCGTCTTGACCATCTTCTCGTTGTAGGCAATTCCGATCAGCGAGTAACTGACCGGCACGCCATAACCCTGGCTCTTCTGGATGAACTCGGGAAACACGTTGGCGTAGTTCGACAACCCCTTCGGATCGACCTTCTGGATATAGGAGTCGCGTATGCCGATCAGATGTGGCGGTTCGCCGTTGGGCATGGCGTCGTACGGCGAGAACCCCTGGGCAGCCTTGATCTGGGCCACGACGTCCTGGCTTTCGCTGGGGACCAGCCGGATGCGCAAACCGGGATGGCGCGCCTCCATGCGGCGCGCCAACCACTGGTGGGGCTCCTGCAAGGCACCGGCGAAACTGACGATCACAAGCTCGCGCGCCTCCTGGGCACGCGCCAGCATCGGCGCCATGGCGCCCAGTGCGGCGCCAGCTGCGCCCTGCATGAAACGGCGGCGGATGAGTGTGTTTTGCATGGGATGGTTCCTGTGATCGGTATTTACATTGCGAAGGTGCGGTCGAACCGCTCGACCAACTGGCCACGTACCGGCACGATGCGCGTCCAGTCGATTGTCTGCAGCGCCAACACCTCCTCGGGGCTGGACGGCGTAAAGGCGCGGGCCTCTGCTGGAACGGTGACACCGCGCACGGTAGGCCCGAAGTAGTAAGGCGCACCGGCAGCGCGCGCCTGATAGGCCGGGCTCAGAATGCCGTCGAGCCATTCGTCGACCAGCCCGGGATGGCGCGACTTGGCAATGCCGGAGAAGAACGAGATGATCGCGATGGCCCCGGGCTTGGGTTTGATGAACGCGATCGGCAGGCCCTTGCTCGCCGCCGCTGCAGTATTGTTGTTCCACAGTGGCGCCAGCGCGATTTCCTCGCGCTCCAGCATCTGTGTCAGGCTGGCAGGCGAGCGCGCCGCCTTGGCGTCGAGCGCCTTGAGCCGATCCCAACCGACATCGAGATCTGTTTCCGAACCTCCATGGGTCTTGGCCGCGATCGCCAGGGTTGCAAGCCCTAGATTGGACGAGGTGCGGGCGATACCGATCTTGCCCTTGAACTCGGGTCGCCACAGGTCGGCCCAGCTTTGAGGCGGGTTCTTCACCATCGACGTGTTGTAGGCAATACCGACCAGTGAGTAGGTGGCGGGAACACCGTAGCCCTGGCTTTTCTTGAGCAGCTCCGGATAGACGGCATCCAGATTCCGCAGGCCGGTCGCATTGCGCCGCGCCAGGTAGGCCTCGTTAATGCCGATCAGGTGTGGCGGCTCGTCATTGGGGGCCGCGTCGTACGGCGAATACCCCTGGGCAGCCTTGATCTGGGCCACCATATCCTGGCTGTCGGAGGGCACCAGGCGGATCTTCAGATTGGGATTGCGGGCCTCGATCTGGTCGGCAAGCCAGCGGTGCGGCTCGGACAATCGCCCGGGGTAGGTGATCACCACCAGTTCACGGGCTTCCTGTGCCCGGACCACCGTTGGCAATGCAATGGCACTTGCCGCCGAACCCGCCGCCCAACGAACCCATTGACGCCGTGAAAAAGATACCATCGTGCCCTCGCTCAATTAAATGAACACACAGACCTAATTTGATAGGATACTAACATTTTAATTCGGTCTTCAACTCAATTTGTGATTGGAAATCTGCGCGGTCTAACCCATTTTTCCTAGTTCCACCGCACCAAACCGGCACATAGTCCTGCTTACTAGCTGAAACGCAGCAACAGTCGTGCCAAGTAGGCACCTTACTCAGCCAAAATGTTAGTTTGATACCACCACTGAGACAGACTGGCACCATATTCACCTCGCTCCCGGGTGGATGGCGGCTTATGCCAGCCGAACCGACGCAGGCGGTCATGGCGTCTGGAGACTTTGGCGCAGACAGTCTTGCAGGGGCGGCCAGGGATTGATGCCGGCCGAGCCGATCGCTCCGGCAGCAGCTGCTTCGATATGGTGCGTGTCGCACCGGGCTGGATAACTTGCCGCAGTAACGACTCTGGCGGCAAAAGCCGTGCGTAGCCGCGCAAACCGGCAAGGCACTGCGGTGGCTCGTCAACGGATACCGTTTTCGGTCACCAGGCCCTGAAAGGCATCGACCTTGGCAAACAGGGCCGGGCGCAGCCGGTTGAACTTGCTTTCGTCGAACACCAGGTAACTCTTGCGCGCGATGGCGATCGCCTGTCGCTTGACGATCGCCTCGTGCATGTAGGAGCAGGTCACACCGCGCGCAATGTCCACGCCTCCGGCTGAAATGAAGGCCTTGTGAACACCGAACCGGGACAGGTCGTCACCACTGCCGCCGAATGCGCCGTCGACATTGGAGAACGACATCGACTCCGGATGAAACTGGCCACCCAGCATGATCATCCGCGCCCTGGGCTTCTTGGCCAGCCAGTTGGCCACATTGAGTGAGTAACAGATCACGGTGAGCGGCATGTCCGGCGGTATCAACCGCGCCAGATTGTCCAGGGTCGTTCCGCAGTCGATGAAGATGGTGTCGTCGGGCTGCACCAGTGCCACGGCATGTTCCGCTGCCAATGACTTGGCTTCGGCGTTGCTTCCTTCTGCCTGCGGCTGGTCGTAGTGCCCGTTGCCCTCGGCACCACCACCGGCCCGCAGGATATAGCCGCCATAGTACGAGAAGCGTGCCGGGTGCTTGGCCAGCATACGGCGCACCGTCATTTCGGACACACTGAGAAGTGCCACGACCTCGCGCAGGCGCAACACACCCTTGTGCGCCAGATGCTGGTCTATCAGCGCCAATCGGTCAGCCAAGCGCTTGGAGGTGGTCATACGCTCACAAAATTGGAAAATGATGGAGAATCTGCTTGAATTCTCTCAGATTCGCGATCAAGACCAGTCGCTCCGACCCCCTCGCCGGCTCGACCATCCGTTGCGACCATGGACGATTTCCACAATTCGAACGGATATGGCTAAGACACTGGTGTGCGGTGGACATGTGTTGCAAGGCTTCCAGGAGGACGACACTCCGATCCTGCACAACGACGCTGCGGTATTGGTCGAGGAAGACCGTGTGCTCGCCGTCGGTCCGGCAGAGGATCTCCAACGCGCGCATCCGGATGCGCACAGGGTCGGCGGCGCGGGTTACGCCGTCGTGCCCGGATTTGTCAACGCCCACCACCATGTGGGCTTGACGCCGCTGCAATTGGGCTCGGCCGACCATCCACTGGAGCTCTGGTTCGCCAGCCGACTCGCGCTGCGCGACGTCGATCTGTATACGGACACGCTGTACTCCGCGTTCGAGATGATCGCCAGCGGCGTGACCACGGTGCAGCACTTGCACAGCCGCTCACCCGGGGGTCCGGCCGACATGCTGGCAGCCGCAGGCCGCGTGATCGACGCCTACCGTGCGATCGGCATGCGGGTCTCGTATTCGATGGCGATACGCGACCAGAACAGGCTGGTCTACGAAGCCGACCAGGATTTCGTGGCCCGGCTGCCGGCAGACCTGCGACCGGCGATGGTTGCATATTTCCAACGCTTCACGACGCCCTTGTCCGATCAGGTGGCGGTCTTTGAAGAACTGATGCGAACGCTCGCGGACGAGCCGCTGGTGCGGGCACAACTCGCCCCATCGAATCTGCACTGGTTGTCCGACCTCGCACTGGAAACGACGGCCGAACTATCACAGCGCCATGGTGTTCCCATGCACATGCACCTGCTGGAGACTCCCTATCAGAAGATGTACGCGCAGCGCCGCACTGGCGGCTCGGCCATGGCGCATATCCATGCCGTCGGGCTCGCCGGACCCAGACTGACGATCGGCCACGGCGTCTGGATGGGTGAGGACGATATCGCCCTGTGCGCGCATACGGGCACCATGCTGTGTCACAACTGCAGTTCCAACTTCCGGCTCAAGAGCGGCATTGCGCCGCTCAATCGTTTCACGGCGGCCGGAATCCCGGTGGCGATCGGAATCGACGAGGCGGGCATCAACGACGACCGCGACATGTTGCAGGAAATGCGCATGGTGCTGCGGGCACATCGTGAGCCCGGTATCGACGCGCCGCACCCGAGCCCTGCCGCCGTGCTGCGCATGGCTACCGAACATGGCGCCCGCACCACCCCGTTCGCCGATCGCATCGGCCGCCTGGTCCCGGGCCTGTGCGCAGACCTGGTGCTGCTGGACTGGGGCGCGGTCACCTACCCCTACCAGAGTCCGGACCTGCCGTTCGTTGACGTGCTGGTGCAGCGCGCGCGTTCCGGTGCCGTGCACAGCGTGATGGTGGGGGGACGCTGGATCTACCGGGAACGCCGATTCACCACCATCGACCGCGATGCCGTCCTGTCGGAGATCGCGCAACGCCTGGCGCTGCCGCTGAACGCGTCGGAGCAGGCGCGCCGACAACTGGCTCACGACGTGATGCCGCATGTGCGGCGCTTCTATGCGGGTTACCTCGACGGACTGGGGGAGGCCAGCCATTACCGTCCCAACGCGCGTCAGTAACGGCGTTCGGCCGGCATAGATCGATCGAGGGTTCCCGCCGGCGTCTGGAACAGCGTGTGTTGAGCAGCCGAGCTGCGCCGCAATCCCCGGGTACGATGCGTCCCTTCACCCCAGAACGCACCATGCGCGACCACGACAACTACCTGCCATCCGTCAAACATCAGTATGAGGCCCTGCCGTATCCGGCGCGGGATCCCGCCGACGAAAAGCAGCGGCTGGTGCAGACCTGGCTGGATGATCTGCCGATGATCAACCACTATTGTTTTGCCGGCCGGCAGTCGTTTCGCCGGGGCTTTCGCGTGCTGGTAGCCGGTGGCGGCACCGGCGACGCCACGCTGTATCTGGCCGAGCAACTCAAGGGGCATGGCGCCCAGGTGGTCCATCTGGACCTGAGCACGGCCAGCACCGCGATCGCCCGCGAGCGCGCGCGGGTGCGCGCTCTGGACAACATCGCATGGATCGAGGATTCGCTGCTCAACCTGCCCAGCCTTGCGCTGGAGCCGTTCGACTACATCAATTGCAGCGGCGTGTTGCACCACCTGGCCGATCCGGACGCGGGGCTGCGGGCGTTGCGCGCCGTGCTCAAGCCCGAGGGCGCCATGGGCCTGATGGTGTACGCACGCGCCGGCCGAACCGGCGTGTACCAGATGCAGGAACTGCTGCGCATGGTCCATGTCGACGACGCCGACCTGCCACGCCAGATCGCCAGCACGCGCCAGATCCTGACCTCGTTGCCATCGAGCAACTGGTTTCGCCGCGGCGAAGACCTGTACCAGGACCACCGCGAGAGCGACGCCGGCCTGGTCGACCTGTTGCTGCACTCGCAGGACCGCGCCTACTCGGTCGACGAGCTGTTTGACTGGCTGGAGCGGGACGCACACGGCAACGGCCACGGTCTGCACCTGGCGTTCACGGATGTGCAGCGCGGCCGCTCGCCCTACTTGCCCCACCTGGTAATGGGCGCCAAGCCGCCCACCATGATGGCTGCCTGGCGCAAGCTGCCGCGCCGCCAGCAATATGCGATGGCCGAATTGCTGGGTGGCAGCATCACCATGCATGTGTTGTACGCGACCGCGGGTCCGGCCTGTACCGCGTCGTACGGCGACCCGCAGACCATTCCGTTCTTCTTTCACGAACCGCTCGACGGCGAAACCGCGGCCCGCGTGTTCTCCAGCAACCGTGGCCAACCGTTCCTGCTGCAGCATCAGCATTCGGGCCTGGTGGTTACGGTCAATCCGGGCCGTTATGGTCCGCAGATCCTGCGCCTGATCGACGGTCAGCGCAGCTTTGGCGACATCTTCGCGCAGTTCCGCCGTGACTGGCACGGCAAGGCAGCAGCGCCGGACGATGCGGCGCTGTTCGCCGACTTCGCGGAGAGTTACGACACCTTGAACGCCATCGACCGCCTGTTGCTACGCCATCCAATGGCACAGGGGTGACACGGCCGGTCGCTGCCGCACAGGCGTGCAGAAAAGCGCGTGGTACAACACGGGCATCACCGCCATGAGCCAGAACCCATTTGCCCATCTACCGCATCTGCGCGACCGGCTCACGCCGTGCGACGTCTCCGAGTTGCGCATGACGCCTCAGCGGCTGGCCGTGTGGGACCAGCGTGCCCGGGAAGCCGGTCATCCCGAGACCTGGCGGCTGCCCGATCAGGAGCGCGAGGCCACGCGCCACGCCATGCTGGGACAACACGATCACGGAAATGACCTATGGGTTTTCGCCTACGGGTCACTGATGTGGGATCCCGGCATTCATTTCGCGGAGGTCCGCCTGGCACGTGTCGAGGGCTATCAGAGACGATTCGGATACCGCATCTCGGCAGGACGCGGGTCGCCGGAGTGTCCGGCGCTGATGTTGACACTCGCGCCGCAACCGGGCCAATGTACCGGTCTCGTCTTTCGCGTACCAGCCGCGCTGGTCGATGCGGAAACCGCCATCCTGTGGCGGCGCGAGATGATCCGCGGCGGCTACGCGCCGCTCTGGCAGACCGTGGCAACACCCCAGGGGGACGTCCCGGCTCTGGTTTTTGCGGCCAATTGCGCGCATCCGGAGTATGTCGGTGAGCTGCCCATGGACGAAACTGCGACCGTGGTGGCGACCGCCTGCGGGCCACTGGGCTCGAACCGGGCCTACCTGGAAAGGCTGGCCGCCCAACTGGCGGCACTGGGGATCGAAGACGCCTACGTGGGGCGATTGCTCGCGCAGGTCCAGGCACGCGACGCAAGCCCAAGCGAGCAGTAGCTGCCTGCGCGTCAGCTCGTTTCATGCCTGACCAGCCTGAACGACGCCGACCCGCAGCGCGCCGAAGCAAAGGGTTCGGCCGATCTGCCGTTTGCAGGGTCGATCAAGGGCTGCGCTTGCGCGCCGGCGCGCGCGCGGCGCCCGTGACCCGTGGCGGCAGCCCGGTGTGCTGGGTCAGCAGACGGCCTTTGGCCGGTTGCACGGCCCTGGTGACTGCCACCGTCGAATTCTTGCGCCGCGCGCTGGTGTAGTTGCCATCGGTCAGCGGCTGGAAGGTCGGGATCAGATGGTGCTTGCCATTGCCGATCAGGTCGGCGCGACCCATGGCCTTGAGAGCGTCGCGCAGCAGCGGCCAGTTGTTGGCATCGTGGTAGCGCAGGAATGCCTTGTGCAGGCGGCGGCGCTTGTCGCCGCGAACAATGTCGACCGGTTCGCTGTCGCGCCCGACCCGGCGCAGCGGGTTGCGTCCGCTGTGGTACATCGCCGTGGCGGTGGCCATCGGGCTGGGGTAGAACGTCTGGACCTGGTCAGCGCGAAAACCATTGCGCTTGAGCCAGACGGCCAGGTGCATCATGTCTTCGTCGCTGGTACCCGGATGGGCGGCGATGAAATACGGGATCAGGTACTGCTTCTTGCCGGCTTCGAGCGAGTACTTCTCGAACATCTGCTTGAACTTGTCGTACGAGCCGATGCCGGGCTTCATCATCTTGGTGAGTGGCCCCTGCTCGGTGTGCTCGGGCGCTATCTTCAGGTAACCGCCCACATGATGGGTCACCAGTTCCTTGACGTATTCGGGCGATTGCACCGCCAGGTCGTAACGCAGGCCCGAGCCGATCAGGATCTTCTTGATGCCCTTGAGGCTGCGCGCGCGCCGGTACATCTGGATCAGCGCCGCGTGGCTGGTGTTCAGATTGCTGCAGATGCCCGGGAACACGCAGCTCGGCTTGCGGCAGGCCGCTTCGATCTCCGGGCTCTTGCAGCCGATGCGGTACATGTTGGCGGTCGGGCCGCCCAGGTCGGAGATGGTACCGGTGAAACCCTTGACGGTGTCGCGGATCGCCTCGACCTCCCTGATGACCGAATCTTCCGAGCGGCTCTGGATGATGCGGCCCTCGTGCTCGGTGATCGAGCAGAAGGTGCAGCCGCCAAAACAACCACGCATGATGTTGACCGAGAAACGAATCATCTCCCAGGCGGGGATCTTGGTGCTGCCGTCGTGGCCGCCGTTCTCGTCGGCATACCGCGGATGCGGCGCGCGTGCATACGGCAGGTCGAACACATGGTCCATCTCGGCCGTGGTCAGCGGAATCGGCGGCGGGTTGATCCATACGTCGCGCGCGATCGCGCCTTCGCCATGGGCCTGCACCAGCGCGCGGGCATTGCCCGGATTGGTCTCCAGATGCAACACCCGGCTCGCATGGGCGTACAGCACTGGGTCGGCGCGCACCTGCTCGTAGCTGGGCAGGCGGATCACCGAACGCTCGCGCGGCGGCACTTTCAATTTGCCCTTGAGCGCCGGGTTGGGCACGAAAGTCAGCGGCTGGATGGCGGGATGGACGCCGGCAACCGCGCCGGCGCCGGCGCCGGCAGTGGCAGGATCGGACGCGCTCGCCTGGGGAGCCTGCCCGTCTTCCCGCGTGCAGCTGGCGCCTTGCTCGGCCGCCTGCTCGGAGGTCGTCTGGTACGGATTGACCTGCGCCTCGATGCGTCCCGGCTGGTCGACACTGGTCGAGTCGATCTCGAACCAGCCCTTGCCGCTGGCATCGTCCGGGCGGCGCACGAATGCCGTGCCGCGCACATCGGTGATCGATTGCACCGGCTCGCGTGCGGCAATACGGTGCGCGACCTCGACCAGCGCGCGTTCGGCATTGCCATAGAGCAGCAGATCGCACTTGGCATCCACGACGATGGAGCGGCGCACCTTGTCGGACCAGTAGTCGTAATGGGCGATCCGGCGCAGGCTGCCTTCGATGCCGCCGAGCACGAGGGGTACGTCCTTGTAGGCCTCGCGGCAGCGCTGGCTATAGACAATGGCGGCCCGATCCGGCCGCTTGCCGCCAACATCGCCCGGGGTGTAGGCGTCATCGCTGCGGATCTTGCGATCCGCCGTGTAGCGGTTGATCATCGAATCCATGTTGCCGGCGGTGACGCCCCAGAACAGGTTCGGTTTGCCCAAAGCCTTGAATGCGTCGGCACTGTGCCAGTCGGGCTGCGCGATGATGCCGACCCGAAAACCCTGAGCCTCCAGCGTGCGACCGATCACCGCCATGCCGAAACTGGGATGGTCCACATAGGCGTCGCCGGTGACCAGGATGATGTCGCAGCTGTCCCAGCCCAGCTGATCCATTTCGGGGCGGCTCATCGGCAGGAACCGGGGCGTGCCAAACCGTGCCGCCCAGTACTTGCGGTAACTGGTCAGCGGTTTCGCGGCGCGCGCGAACAGGGAAACGTCGACAGGAGCGTTCATGAAAGCCGTTTTGGGAAGCGCATCAGTGTACGGGTTTGCCCTATTCCAGCGTCGATGAGAGGGCAAACACTGAGCCGGATCTGCGCGGCTCCAGCCTAGAATCGGATTTTAGTTTCAACCCGGTCCCGGGCGATCCTCGGGCCTCACTCAAGGGATACCACATGAAGAAACTTATCCTGGCGCTGGCCATGGGCGCCCTGGCCGTTACCGCCTCGGCCCAAAACAAGGAACTCAAGGTCGCGATCGACCCGACCTACGAACCCTTCACCTTCAAGACCGCCGACGGCAAGCCGACCGGCTTCGACGTGGACATCGCAAGCGCCGTCTGCGAGAACCTCAAGCGCAAGTGCGTGTTCGTCGAGCAGGTGTGGGACAGCATGATCCCCGGCCTGCAGGCCAAGAAATACGACGTCATCATCAGCTCGATGTCGATCACCGCCGATCGCCAGAAAGTCGTCGATTTCACCGACAAGTACTACAACACGCCGAGCAAGATCATCATCAAGAACGACATCAAGTTCGATGGCGTTGCCTCACTCAAAGGCAAGAAGATCGGCGTGCTCAAGGGCAGCACCCAGGAAAAATACGCCAATGGCGAACTCAAGAAGGTCGGCGTGACCGTCACCCCCTACGAGGCACAGGATCAGGTCTACCTCGACATCAAATCCGGCCGGCTCGACGGCACCGTGGCCGATGTGCTCGAAGTCACTGGCGGGTTCCTGAGCAAGCCTGAAGGCAAGGACTACGTGCTGGTCGGCCCCGAGTTGTTCATTCCGAAGTATTTTGGTACCGGCGCCGGTTTTGCGATCCGCAAGGGCCTGCCGGAGCTGAAGAAGGAACTCAACGACGCGATCAAGGCGATCCGCGCCAACGGCACCTACAAGAAGATCAACGACAAGTATTTCAAGATCGACGTCTACGGCGGCTGATTCCCGCCTGTGTCGCTGGGCCGGCGACCCGCGCGGCTGCCGCACTGAGTCCTTCCCGAACCGCGAGCGGTCTTGTCCGACTACTACTGGTCCATTCTCAACGGCGCACTGCTGACGGTCGGCGTGTCGCTGGCAGCGCTCGCGGTGTCCATCGCGCTCGGCCTGTTAGGTGCCGCGGCCAAGCTATCGGGCAACCAGCCCCTGGTCGCACTCGCCACGGTCTACACCACCATCATCCGCGGCATTCCCGAGCTGGTGTTGATGCTGCTGGTGTTCTACGGTGGCAGCATCGGCATCAACAACCTGCTGGAGATGTCGGGCACCGGCATCACGCTGGATATCGAACCCTTCAGCGCCGGCGTGCTGACACTGGGTTTCATCTATGGCGCCTACATGACCGAGACCTTCCGCGGCGCCATCTTGTCGATTCCGCGCGGACAGTTCGAGGCCGCGGCCGCTTTCGGCATGGGTCCGGTGCAGGCCTTCCTGCGGATCACTTTGCCCCAGATGGTTCGTTATGCGTTGCCGGGATTCACCAACAACTGGCTGGTTCTGATCAAGGCGACCGCGCTGATCAGCTTGATCGGCCTGCAGGAGATGACTTACCTGGCCAAGCAGGCCAGCGCGGCGACCCGTTCGCCGTTCGCCTTCTTCCTGTTCACCGCAGCCTTGTTCCTGCTCTACACCTGGGTTTCTCTGAGAGCGCTGCGCTGGCTGCACGCGCGCTACAGCCTGGGTACCCAGCGGGCGGAGCTCTAGATGGATTGGGAAGTCATCTTCCGTCCCGAAAGCCTGGCCCTGTATGGCGAAGGCCTCATGACCACGCTGTGGCTGCTGGTATCTTCGCTGGTGATAGGCGGCATCTTGGCGGTGTTGTTCGCGCTGGCACTGACCGGCCCCTGGAAGTGGCTGCAGCGCATCGTCGGCGCCTACACCTTCGTGATCCGCGGCACGCCGCTGCTGATCCAGATCTACATGATTTATTACGGCCTGGGCCAGCTCGAATGGATACAGGCGCGCTGGGACGATGTCTGGCCCTGGACCCATTTCAAGGATCCGGCCTTCTGCGCGCTGCTCGCGTTCAGCCTGAACACGGCCGGCTACACCGCGGAGATGCTGGCCGGCGCGATCCGCGAAACGCATGCCGGCGAGATCGAGTCGGCCCAGGCCTTCGGCATGAGCCGCTTGCAGGTCATGCTGCGCATCGTGCTGCCCAGCGCCATGCGCCGCACCTTGCCGCCCTACAGCAACGAGGTAGTGATGATGCTGCACAGCACCAGCCTGGCCAGCGCGGTGCCGGGCATGCTCGATGTGACGGCCGCCGCCAGCCGCATCTACTCCGATTTCTACCTGCCGTTCGAGGCCTACCTGGCCGCGGCAGCGATCTACCTGTGCGCGACGTTCTGCCTGATCGCGCTGTTCAAGCTGGCCGAGCGCCATTTTCTGGCCCATCTGGCGCCGCGCCGGCACTGAACCGGCGACCCGGATCGAAACAACCCCATGCGCCGCATCGATCATCTGCTCGAACACCAGAGTCTGGGACGCCAGACCCAGGTGACCAGTCTGCATTTCGGCAGTCCGGGCGCCGGCCCGAAGGCTTATATCCAGGCCAGCCTGCATGCCGAGGAATTGCCGGGCATGCTGGCCGCCTACCATCTGCGCACTCTGCTCGCGGCAGCTGAGACCGGGGGGCAAATGCGCGGCGAGGTGGTGCTGGTGCCAGTGGCCAACCCGATCGGCCTGGCGCAGCGGCTCGACCACAAGTCGATGGGGCGGTTCGATCTGGGCAGCTCGGAGAACTTCAACCGCAACTACCCCGACCTGGCGGCGGTGGTATTCGACACCGTCAAGGGCCGGCTGACGGGCGATGCCAATGCCAATATCGCCGACGTGCGCGCCGCCGTCGCCACTTACCTGGCGCACTGGAAGCCCGCCAACGCGCTGCACAGCCTGCGCAAGACCCTGGTCCAGCTGGCGTTTGATGCCGATCTCGTGCTCGACCTGCATTGCGATTGCGAAGCGGTGCTGCACCTTTACGCCGAAACACCCTGCTGGCCGCGGCTCGAACCCTTGGCTCGGCTGCTGGGCGCACGGGCAGTGCTGCTGGCGGAACATGCCGGCGGCATGTCGTTTGACGAGTGTTTCTCCGGCCTGTGGTGGAAACTGGCCGAGCGGCTGCGCGCCGATCCGGTGCTGGCCGCCCTGCCGCTGCCCCAGGCGTGCGCCAGCGCCACGGTCGAGTTGCGCGGCGAAACACAGCTCGAGCACCGACTGGCCCAGTCCGACGCCGCAGCGATCTTCGGGTTCCTGCAACGCGCTGGCGTCATCGCCGGCGCGCCGCCGGCGTTGCCCGAGCCGGAGTGCAGCGCGACGCCACTGGCCGGCGCCCAGACCGTGAAGGCGCCGGTGGCCGGCATGCTGGTGTTCGCAGCGCAGCCGGGTGACACGATGGCTGTCGGCGACCCGGTGGTCGAGATCATCGATCCGATCGCCAATACGGCACATATCGTGCGCGCCGAAGTGGCCGGCGTGATGTATGCCCGCACCGACGACCGGTATGCCTTGCCTGGCGACGACCTGGCCAATATTGCCGGCAGCGTTCCATTCCGCACCGGAAACCTGCTGGGCGCCTGAGGCGCGCCGACCCTACCGCGACATACCGACCCCGCCATGAACAACAAGACCCTCAAACTGCAGGCCATCGACATCCACAAGCGGTTCGGCACCAACGAGGTCCTCAAGGGTGTGTCGCTCGAAGCCCATGGCGGTGACGTCATCAGCATCATCGGCAGTTCAGGCTCGGGCAAGAGCACCTTTCTGCGCTGCATCAACCTGCTGGAAAAGCCCAACCAGGGCCGTATCATCGTCGCCGGCGAAGAGCTCAAGCTCGTGCCTGGCAAGACCGGCGAGTTGCATGCGCCTGAAGCGAAACAGCTGCAGCGCCTGCGCACCAAGCTGGCCATGGTGTTCCAGCATTTCAACCTGTGGGCGCACCTCACGGTGCTGCAGAACATCATCGAGGCGCCGGTCCACGTCATGAAAGTACCGCGCGAAGAGGCTGTTGCCAGAGCGCGCAAGTACCTGGCGCTGGTCGACCTGCCGAACATGGAAGACCGTTATCCGGCCCACATGAGCGGCGGCCAGCAGCAACGCGTGGCGATCGCCCGCTCGCTGGCGATGGAACCCGAGGTGATGCTGTTCGACGAGCCCACCAGCGCGCTCGACCCGGAACTGGTGACCGAGGTGCTCAAGGTCATGCGCACGCTGGCCGAGGAAGGACGCACCATGGTGGTTGTGACCCACGAGATGGGCTTTGCCCGCGAGGTGGCCAACCACCTGATCTTCCTGCACCAGGGCCGTATCGAGGAGCAAGGGGTACCCGCCGAGGTCCTGGCCAAGCCCAAGAGCGAACGGCTGGCGCAGTTCCTCTCGGGCAGCCTCAAGTAGAACCGCGCGGGTCTGCCACGCCCCGGCTCCCGCAGCCATGACGACGACGCCCGCCGCGGCACCTGCCGTGCTCGACGCCCTGCACCACTGGGCGCCAATCGTCTGGCTGCGCGTCAATCCCTATGCCTACCCGACACTGGAGACGCTGCATATTCTCGGCCTGGCACTGGTGTTCGGCACGCTCTGGGTGGTCGACCTGGCCATCCTGGGCTGGCTGCAGGGACTCGAGGTGCGCCAGCTCGCGCGCCGCGTCCTGCCGTGGACGCTTATCGGATTTCTGCTCGCCGCGATGACCGGCCTGACGATGTTCGCAACCAACGTGGGGGATTTGATTGCCAACCCGGCGTTCGTGCTCAAAATGGGACTGTTGTTCGCGGCTGGCACGAATGCGGCGGTTTTGCATGCGCGTGGGGCCATCGACCCTTTGCTGCGAACGACACGGCTGCAGGCCGGACTGTCGATCCTGATCTGGATCAGCGTGATCACCTGCGGACGCTGGATTGCCTACCTCTGACTGGAGAACCACCATGCAACGTCGCCACTTCGTATGGGCCGGATCGGCCTTTGCCCTCGCCATCGGGAACCGGACCGCGCTGGCCCACCACGGGTGGTCCAGCTTCGACGAATCGAAACCCTTGTTCCTCACCGGCAAGGTGAAAGCCGTCAAATGGCAGAACCCGCATGCGGAAATCGTCGTCACCGTGGCCGCTGACGCGGCCTTGCCTGCGAATCTGGCGCAGCGCGCCACACCGGCGCAGACCAGCAACGTCGACGGCCCCAGGGTACTGGCAGCGACCCGACTGCCCCAGCGGCGCGGCGACTGGACGATCGAGTTGTCGCCGATGACCCGCATCAATTCCTGGAAAGTGCCAGAGCCCAAGATTGGCGACGCCGTCTCGGCCGTGGCCTACACCTTCCCCGAGGAGAAGGGCGACATGTTCGCGCGGGTGGAGTACCTGATCATCGGCGAGCGGCTCTACGGGTTGCGCTCGAACCCGGCCTGATACCCCGAGACTGCCGGGCCGCCCCAAAAATGCCTCTTGCGACTACTGGGCGAGCCTGCCGTGACGCAGCGCCGGGCCACTCAGCCTGCAAGCGGCAGCTGACCACTCGATTTCCGCT
>Ga0105047_10004601_pt1 | contig 23936 bp, 25 predicted proteins | sample MAT04_FD_78384 | JGI IMG/M metagenome (GOLD analysis project Ga0105047, IMG submission 78384) | Freshwater microbial communities from Lake Fryxell liftoff mats and glacier meltwater in Antarctica - MAT-04 (megahit assembly) | ecosystem: Environmental > Aquatic > Freshwater > Ice > Liftoff... | reverse complement strand
CCGATACGGTGGGGCCGAAACGCGGGTCTCCGGCGGCTTTGGCATTTACATTGAAGCACGCCGAAGCGCTGTCGGATCGGCTGCTGAAGCGGAAGATCAGGAACCGCTAGACCATTTTGTTTCAGGTCGAATCGACCTGAATCCAAAAAAATGGTCCAGAATCAATCTGGAGCGAAATCTGAGCCTTGATGGACTGCGCCCATCAAGACCGATTTCGCTCTAGGTTCAGCCGAACTCGGCTTCCAGATCGGCCAGGCGCGCGGCCTGGTCTTCGGCGATCAGGGCGTTGAGCAGGGGGTCGATGTCGCCCTCGAGGATCTGCGGCAGGCTGTGCAGGGTCAGGCCGATGCGGTGGTCGGTGACGCGGCCTTGCGGGAAATTATAGGTGCGGATGCGCTCGGAGCGGTCGCCCGAGCCGACCTGCGACTTGCGGGCGTCCGAGCGGGCGTTGTCCTTCATCTGGCGCTGCATGTCGTACAGGCGGACGCGCAGGTTCTTCATCGCCTTGTCGCGGTTCACATGCTGCGACTTCTCCGACGAGGTCACCACGATGCCGGACGGAAAGTGAGTGATGCGGACGGCGGAATCGGTCTTGTTGACGTGCTGGCCTCCCGAGCCGGAAGCGCGGAAGGTGTCGATGCGAATGTCCTTGTCCTGGATGTCGATCTCGACGTCCTCGACCTCGGGCAGGACGGCGACGGTGGCGGCCGAGGTGTGGATGCGCCCTTGCGCCTCGGTTGAGGGCACGCGTTGCACCCGGTGGACGCCGCTTTCGAACTTGAGTCGACCGAACACGCCGTCGCCCGTGACGGTGGCGATGATCTCCTTGTAGCCGCCGGCGTCGCCCTCGGTGGCCGAGTCCAGTTCGACCTTCCAGCCGCGGGTGGAGGCGTAGCGGGAATACATGCGGAACAGGTCACCCGCGAACAGGGCGGCCTCGTCGCCGCCGGTGCCGGCGCGGACCTCGAGCACGGCCGAGGCGTTCTCATCGGCGTCGCGCGGGGCCAGCAGCAGGGCCACGTCGCGCTCCATGTCGGGCAGGGTGTCCTTGAGGGTCTGCAGCTCGTCGGCGGCCATGTCGGCCATTTCGGGATCGGCGGCCATCGCTTCCAGATCGGCCATCTCGGCGCGGACCCTGGCCAGCGCCATGACCGCGTCGGCGACGGGCCTCATCTCCGCGTGTTCCCTGGACAGGCGCACGATCTCCTGACCGTCGCTGGCCGCGCCCATCCGCGCCTCCACCTGGTGGAAGCGGTCGAGCACCTGATCGAGCCGGGCCTGGGGCAGTCGCAAGGGCGGGAGTTCCTGAAGGCGGGAAAGGGCCGCGAGGCTTACCCCAACGCCGGGCCGCCTGTCGATGCGGCCGAGACCTGCGTCATCACGGACCGATGAAAAGATCGTCAGGCGACGCGGCAGCGCGCAACCTTGGCCGCTCGCCCACATTGCCTTTGCGGGCCGCGCCGAGGCGGCGGCGGATACCGGGACTGAATGGAAACCTTTCTGCTGTTCTTCGTGGTCGGCGTGGTGGCGCAGTCGGTCGATGGTGCCCTCGGCATGGCCTATGGCGTGATCTCGTCGTCAGTGCTGCTGGCCTTCGGCGTGCCGCCCGCCATGGCCTCGGCCAGCGTGCACGGAGCCGAGGTTTTCACCACCGCCGCCTCGGCCGGGAGCCACATCGCGCACCGCAACGTGGACTGGCGGCTGCTGGTCCCGCTGGCGATTGCCGGGATGATCGGAGGCTGTATCGGGGCCTATGTGCTGTCGGGGATCGATGGTGACGTCATCAAGCCGTTCGTCATCGCCTATCTGGCCGCCATGGGGGTCTATATCCTGTGGCGCGCGGGCCGTGACATCGAGCCGCGCCGTATCCGGTCGTGGATCGTCGCGCCTCTGGGCCTGATCGGCGGCTTCCTCGACGCCATCGGTGGGGGTGGCTGGGGGCCGACGGTGTCCTCGACCCTGGTCGGGGCAGGACAGGAGCCGCGCCGCGCCATCGGAACGGTCAACACGGCCGAGTTCTTTCTGACGGTGGCCATCAGCGCGACCTTCGTCTGGGCGCTGATGTCGGGTCACTGGGCCGACGCCGGGGCGCTGGAGCACCATGCCTCGGCCGTCGGCGGCCTGGTCGTCGGTGGGCTGGTGGCGGCACCGTTCGCGGGGGTGATCACCAAACACGTGCCGCGGCGCATCCTGACCTATGCGGTGGGTGGACTTTTGCTGATCGTGGCGGGGTTTCAGGGGCTGCAGCTGGCGGGCGTGTTCGCCTGAAACGAAAAGGGCGGGACCGGCTCGCGCCGGCCCCGCCCATCCAGTCGCGAGAGCGAAGGCTCTAGTTCGGCCGGCCCGAGGCAGACGCAGCGGCGGCCTGACGCGAGGCCTCGGCCTGGTCGGCGTCCCACCGCGCCTGTTCAGCGGGGGTGCGCAGGGTGACGACCAACGGGTTCGGGGTCAGGTCCTTCATGGCACCCGAAGAGGCGTCGACCACGCCGCCGATGATGCCGCCAAAGACGACATTGCCGGCCAGGCCGGCGGCACCGCCGCCCGAGATGCCGCTCTTGATGTCGTGGGTCTGGCTCGCATAGCCGTCCATCGAGACGGTGGCGCGAAACTCGTCCTTGCGCGGCATGCGGAAGGTGCAGGGCGTGGCGTCGCACTGGAAGCCGTTCGAGGTCGAGACGCGGGCACCGGGCGGCGTGCTCTGGACGGAGAACTCCTGGCTTGAGCCGCGGGTGATGGTGGCGCAGGCCGGAAGCGACAGCGCAACGCCGACGAGCGTGAGCGCGCGCAAGCCGAAGCGCGCGGAACGGGTGGAAATCATGAAAGCCCCCAAAAGCATACTAGTCCGCTACCGGCGGACCCGGGGGCCGGTTTGGCACCCCCAAACTTGGTCGTCAATCACCATGGCGTGATCAATTATCTCAACCGGGCCGGGTATCCGCGAAACTGGGCCGGGACTCGATCGCCGGGTGCAGGGCGACGAGGTGCGGCCGGCCCGAGCGCCAGTCGAAGCCGGGGTGGCGAAATCCGATCCAGGCCACGGCCACCCCGGCGGTGATGACGCCCATGTCCAGATCGTCCGGGTTCGGATGGGCCGCTTCGAGGGCATCGAGGGCGCGGCCCATGTTTTCGGTCCAGCGGGCGATCCACGACGGCGAGCGTTCGTTTTCGGGACGGCGCAGTTCCAGCAACAGCTTGACCCCCATCTCGAGCGCGGCGTTGGCCTGGGTCTCGATGCGGCGGACCTGCAGCCGTTCGGGACCGTCTGGCGGCAGCAACAAGGGCCCCGAACCCAGCCCGTCAAGGTATTCGCAGATCACCGGACTGTCGCTGATCGGCAGACCGTCTTCGGCGATCAGGGTCGGGACCTGGACGATCGGGTTGGAGGCCAGCAGTTCGGGCGCGTTGGCGTAGGGGTCGACGGCGATCTCCTCGATCCGCTCGGTCAGGCCCTTTTCGCGGGCGACGATCCGGCATTTGCGGGCAAAGGGCGACGGGGCGGTGATGTAGAGTTTCATCGGAATCAACGGCGCTCCAGCGAGACGCCCTCTGGCGCGGACAGGGCATTGAGGCGGGCGCGGGCGGCGGCGTCGCCCAAGGCGTAGGACTCCATGAAGTCGGTGGTCGCGCGGACGATCAGGTCGAAATCGGGCTGGTCGGCGTTGCGCACCAGATGGTGGTCCCCGCCCCCGAACACCAGCAGCATCTTGTCGCCGGGCGCGGCGCGGTCGAACGGACTGCGGTGGGCGCGCCAATCGGTGACGTAACCCTCGACCAGATCGGTGTCGCCGGTGATCATCAGTGTCGGCGTCTGAAGTGCGGCATAGGTGTCGGGGCCGATCACGCCCGCCAGGTCGCCGGCGGACGAGAAGGCGACGACCGCCTTTACGTCGGGGTCGCCCAGCGGGCCGGCCACGGTTACGGCTCCGGCCTCGATCAGCGACATCAGCGAGCCGAAAGAATGGCCGGCGGCGATCAGCGGCTTGCCGGGACGGGTCGCGCGCAGGAAGCCGCGCACTACGGCCAGATCGACGATACGGGTGGAGAAAGCGGCCTGCCCGTCATAGCTGGCGCGCTGGGGATGGCGCTGGGAATCGACGTGCAGCGGGGCGACCACGGTGAAACCGCCATCGACCCACTGCGACAGGATACGGCGATAGCTGGCGGGGCTGCCGCCGAAGCCGTGGCTGAAGATCACGACGCCGCGTTCAACGGCGGCCTGCCAGACGCTGACGTCGATCGTGCGTCCGTCCGGGGCCGGAAGTTCGACATGGGTCGCGGCGGCGGCGAACGGGTTGGACACGGCGACGGCAGCGGGCGCTGCCTGGGCCAGAACAGGCGCGGCCGGGGCGACCAGGATCGACAGGGCGAGCAGAAAGCTCGCGAGAGAAAGGCGGACGGACATGCAGGCTCCGGTCATGGGTATTGTGGGTGGTGTGAAGGACGCGCAGCAAGTGCACGGCTTCCTCGCTAACCACATAGACCACGTTATAGCTCGGATGAATTATAGCCTCGCGCATTCCCGCGATTCGTCCCGCCCGGTGGGAGTGGGGATAGACTGACAGTTTTTCCATGCTCGATTGGACAAGAGAGTTAATGCGCTTCGCACCGGAGGGACTGCGTTGGCGGATGTAGTCGAGCAAGAGCCCGAGGTCGCGCCGCGCCTGGCGATTCCAGCTGATAGCCAGCATCAAGTTTCGGGCTTGGCCTTGCCGTCGATTATGTCGCGCATTTCGGCCATGACCTGGTCATGCGGGATGGGCGGTCGAGGATCATCCAGTGCTTCCTGGACCTTGGCCCGGAACCAGACGTCGTACGCTTCTGCCTCTTCGGTTGAAGCGAACTCGGATTCGATGGGGGACAGGGCGGGCGTCGGCGGATAATGCGCTCTCATGGCTGGTCCCGCAACCGATTGCTACCCTGCCGCGATAAGGCGGTCTGTCTCAACCGCCCTTGCAGCGTCCAGTTCAGCAGCCTTTTGTTCGACCAGATGGACGATCTCGTCGATCATGCCGTCGTTATGCTGTTTGTGGGCCATCTTGCCGTTCAGATAGACCATGCCCGAGCCTGCGCCACCGCCGGTGAAGCCAACGTCCGTGTACAGAGCTTCGCCCGGCCCGTTGACGACACAGCCGATGATCGACAGCGACATCGGCGTGGTAACATGGGCCAGTTTCTCTTCCAGGATGCCGACGGTCTCGATGACGTTGAAACCCTGACGCGCGCAGGACGGGCAGGCAATAATGTTGACGCCGCGGTGGCGCAGGCCCAGCGACTTGAGGATGTCGAAACCGACCTTGATCTCTTCCACCGGGTCGGCGGCCAGAGAAACGCGGATGGTGTCGCCGATTCCGGCCCATAGCAGGTTACCCATCCCTATCGCGGACTTGACGGTGCCCGAGCGCAGCGGACCCGCCTCGGTGACGCCGAGGTGCAGGGGGCAGTCGATGGCCTCGGCCAGCTGCTGATAGGCGGCGACGGTCAGGAAGGGATCGGACGCCTTCACCGAAATCTTGAACTCGTGGAAGTCGTGGTCCTGAAGGATGCGGGCGTGGTTCAGCGCGCTCTCGACCATGGCCTCGGGGCAGGGTTCGCCGTATTTCTCGAGCAGTTCGCGCTCCAGCGAGCCGGCGTTGACGCCGATCCGCATCGCGCAGCCGTGGTCCTTGGCGGCCTGGATGACCTCGCGGACGCGGTCGGCAGAGCCGATGTTGCCCGGGTTGATCCTCAGGCAGGCGGCGCCCGCCTGGGCGGCCTCGATGCCGCGCTTGTAGTGAAAATGGATGTCGGCGACGAGCGGGACCTTCGCCTCGCGGGCGATGGTGCGGAAGGCGGCGGTCGAGTCCTCGTCAGGGCAGGAGACGCGGACGATATCGGCCCCGGCCTCTTCGAGCTGGCGGATCTGGTCGATCGTCGCGGCCGCGTCCGAGGTCGGCGTATTGGTCATCGACTGGACGGTGATCGGCGCATCGCCGCCCACGGGCACCGAGCCGACCATGATCTGGCGACATTTGCGGCGCTCGATATGGCGCCACGGACGGATATGCGAATGGTCAGCGCTCATGGTGTCGCAACATAGGCCTTCGATTGCGGCATGGCCACGACACGCGAGGTCGCAATCCGCGCCCCGTGCGTGGGAAGGAGACGGCTCTGGTCAGCCGCCGGCCGTGGTGGTCATGGCGGACTGGATGGTCGCGGCGCGTTCCTGGGCCTCGATCTGGGCGGCCTGGGTGCGGGCGGCGACCTCGACGGCGGCCTGACGCGCCAGCGTCTGGGCCCGGACGTTGAGCTGGGCGAGCGGCGTCTGTTCGGCCGTCAGCGAGCCGCCGTGCTCGCCGTTCAGATAGACGTCGAAGTCCGCGAAGTCCGAGGACGCATCGACCACGGCGGCCAGACCGACCGGCGCACGCCAGGCGTCACCCGCGGCCAGCTGCCGCGCGAACAGAACCTGGCCGTCGGCCATCCGGACCACCAGGCTGGCGGCCTTGCGGGCCTGGATCACGACCTGGGAAGCGCTGGCCGAGGCCCCATAGATCGCCCCACGTGGATTGAAGGCGCGTTGAACCGGCGAGGCGGCCGCAGCGGCGAGGGCCGCGGGGGATGTCGGGTCGACGCCGGTCAGCTCGGCCTCGAGACCGGGCGTGACGTAAAGAGCTGGAATGGTTTGGTCGGGCGGTGCCGGCTGCGGCGCGGACAGCCGCAAGGACTGACCCGGCACGGCCCCGAGGGTCCAGCTTTCGGGGATGGCGGCGATGTCGGACGGCTGGGGTGCGCGCATCAGGCTGACGCGTTGGAAGACGTTCCAGCCGACCACGGCCACAACCAGGGCCAGGCCGGCGGCGATCAGGCGAGGCGAATAGCGGCGAACGTCCTCGAAGGCGACGCCGACCGGGGCCTGAAGCGGCACCGAGGGGTCGGGGGTCTCGCGCTTGAAACGTTCGACCGCGAGCTGTTCGTCAAGGCCCAGAGCGTCGGCATAAGCGCGGACATAACCGGTTGAGAAGACGCGGTTGGGCAGGGTCGAGAAGTCGTTCTGTTCCAGGGCGGTCAGGTAGCGGGCGGGCACGCGCGTCACACTGGACAGCTCGGCCAGGGAACGGCCCGACTGCTCCCGGGCGATCCGCAGGCCTTCGCCGAGCGTCGGGGCATCCGTGATGGACGGCACCACATCCTTCCAATCGGGATGAGTCCGGAACTCTTCGGACAGGTTGCCCGTATCCAGCGCCATTAAGCTACACCCCACACGCGGCGCGCACCGGGAGTCCCCGTGCGTCGCCCTACTCGAACCTGGCGGCTGTATCATATCGGGATGACAGTTCGGGCCTGCCCCCGCAGACCGCCCGGTTCCGGCTTGTGGATAACTCATTTGAGCTGACCAATCAACGATTTGTTAGGCGTACCGGCCAATGTCGGCGCGGGACGATCAGATCGAGACGTTCAACTTCCGGGCCAGGGACTCCAGCTCGCCCCGGACCGATCCAGCGGAGGAGCCGAGAAGATTGGCCATGCCCCGGCGCGCGGCGGTCAGATCCGCCGACAGGATCATCCGCTTGACCGGTCCGACGCCCCCGGCGGGGGCCGACAGACGGGTGTAGCCCAGCGTCAGCAGGGCGAAGGCCTCCAGCGGCTTGCCGGCCAGTTCGCCGCAGACCGAGACGGGCGTGCCGGTGTCGGCGCATTTCCTCTGGATTTCGGCCAGGGCGCGCAGGGCGGGCGGCGACAGCGGGTCGTAGCGTTCGGACACCAGCGGGTTCGTCCGGTCGGCGGCGAACATGTACTGAAACAGGTCATTGGTGCCGATCGAGACGAAATCCGTCAGCGGCAGCAGGGCGTCGAGGTGCCACAGCAGGCTGGGGCATTCGATCATGGCGCCGACGCGCAGCAGGGCCGGCAGGGCGCGGCCCCGGCGTTTGGCCCAGGCGCATTCAACGTCGACCAGGTCGCGCGCGGCGCGGAACTCATCGACCGTGGCGATCATGGGGAACATGACACGCAGCTCGCGCCCCGCGGCGGCGGTCAGAAGGGCCCGGAGCTGAAGCCGCAGCAGGCCTGGACGATCGAGGCCGAGGCGGATGGCGCGTCGTCCCAGCGCCGGGTTCTCTTCCCGCGCGGTCTCCAGATAGGGCAGGACCTTGTCACCGCCGATGTCGAGGGTGCGGAAGGTGACGGGCCGATCGCCGGCTGTGTCCAGCACCAGTTTGTAAAGCGCCGTCTGGCTGTTGAGCCGCGGCAGCTCCTCGGACACCATGAACTGGAATTCGGTGCGGAACAGGCCGATGCCCTCGGCCCCGGTGGCGTCGAGATTTTCCAGATCCACCGCCAGACCGGCGTTGGTCAGGACGGTGATCCGGGTTCCGTCCAGGGTGACGGCGGGGACGTCGCGCAGTTTGGCGAACTCGGCCTGACGGGCGCTGCGGACCAGCATCCGCGACTGGACGGCGGCCAGCATATCGGGCCGGGGCCGCAGATAGGTCTCGCCGGTCTCGCCGTCGACGATGACCAGATCGCCCTCGGACAGGCGGTCGCGCAGGCCCATCAGGCGGCCGACGCAGGGAATCTGCAACGCCCGGGCGACGATGGCGGCGTGGCTGGCGGCCGATCCCTCCTCGAGCAGCAGCCCCCTCAGCTTGTGGCGTGGATATTCCAGCAGGTCGGCGGGCCCCAGGTTACGGGCCACCAGAATGGCGTCGTCGGGCAGGTCGCGCTCGCCCGGCTTGTCGCCGGCGAGAAAGCGCAGTAGCCGATTGGCCAGGTCTTCGAAGTCGTGCAGCCGCTCCTTGATGTAGGGGTCCCGGGCCTGGGCGAAGCGGGCGCGGTGCTCGTTGCGAACCCGGTCGACGGCGGCCTCGGCGGTCAGGCCGGTGCGGACGGCCTCTTCCAGCGACCGGTTCCAGCCGCGGTCGTCGGCGAACATCCGGTAAGTTTCCAGCACCTCGAACGGCAGTCCCGCCAGCTTGCCCTGACCACCGTCGAGAATGGAATCGATATTGGCCTTGAGCCCGATCAGCGCCTCCCGCAGGCGGATTTCCTCGACCTGCTGGTTCTCGGCCAGCAGGTTTTCCGGGGGCACCGGGGCCTCGTGCAGGATGACGTGGCCATAGGCCAGGCCCTCGGCGAAACGCTGGCCTTTGAGCGTTTCCGGGCGGTGGGGGGCCACCTCGATATCGCGCAGCTCGTCCTGGGCCAGCAGCTCGCCCGAGGCCACGGTCTCGGCCAGGACCATGGCGATGGTCTGGATGTCCTCGACTTCCTCGTCGTCATAGCGTCGCTCGGAGCGGTTCTGGACGACCAGCACGCCGATGGCCCGGCCACCGCGCAGCAGGGGCGCGCCGAGGAAGGCGTGGTAGGGATCTTCTCCCGTTTCCGGGCGGTAGGCGAAGCTGGGGTGGGACGGGGCGTCCGACAGGCTGATGGGTGCGGCGGTACGGGCGACCTCGCCGACCAGGCCCTCGCCGGGCTTGAGCCGGGTGGTGTGCACGGCCGCGGGGTTCAGGCCCTGCGTCGCGAACAGCTCCAGCTCGCCCGAGGCCCGACGCAGATAGATGGAGCAGACCTCGGCGACCATCGACTGGGCGATGGTGCGCACGACCATGTCCAGCCGCTCCTGCGCCGGAGCCGCGCCGGCCATGGCCTCGCGGATCTGGCGAAGGAGGTTGCGCGGCCCCCTCGTCGTCAATCCGCCCACCGGCATGGCCCCTCCAATGTTCCGACGCCGCAGATGGGCGTCGTCAGCGCCTAATCCTAGACCGCTTCCAATCCATATGCCGAATGAAGCGCACGAACCGCCAGTTCGGCATACGCAGCATCTATCAAGACGCTGATCTTGATCTCGGACGTCGAGATGGCCTGGAACTTGACGCCCTTGTCGGCCAAGGCCCGGAACATGGTCTGGGCCACGCCCGCGTGGCTGCGCATGCCGACGCCGACAACCGAGACCTTGGCCACATCCTCATCGACGCGCAGTTCCTCGAAGCCGATGTCGGCCTGGGCGTCCCGCATAAGTTCGGCGGCGCGGGCGGCGTCCCGGCGGCCGGTGGTGAAGGTCAGGTTGACCGCCCCCTCGCTGCGGGCCTGGCTCTGGACGATCATGTCGACGTTGACGTTGGCCTCGGCCAGCCGGGTGAAGACGTCGGCGGGGGCCTCGACCCGGTCCGACAGGCCCAGCAGGGTAATACGGGCTTCGTCGCGGCTCATGGTGACGCCGGACACGATGCGTTTTTCCACGATTTCCTCCTCGTCGCAGATCAGGGTGCCGGCATTGACGGGCAGGGCACCGTTTTCGTCGGGTTCGATGAAGCTGGATAGCACACGCAGCGGCACCTGTTTGGCCATGGCCAGTTCGACCGAGCGGGTCTGCAGCACCCTGGCCCCCAGAGAGGCCATCTCCAGCATTTCCTCGTAGGAGATCTTCTCAAGGCGGCGGGCACGGCTCTCGATACGGGGGTCGGTGGTGTAGACGCCATCGACGTCGGTGTAGATGTCGCACGGGCAGTTCAGGGCGGCTGCCACAGCCACGGCGGAGGTATCGGAGCCACCCCGCCCAAGGGTGGTGATGCGGCCTGAGCGGCTGACGCCCTGGAAGCCGGGCACGACGGCGATCTCGCCCAGGTCCATGGCGGCGCCCAGAACCTCGCCGGGCACTTCGTCGATACGGGCGCGGCCGTGGGCGTCGTCGGTCAGGATCGGGATCTGCCAGCCCATCCAGGTCCGGGCGTTCAGGCCCATGTTGCGCAGGGTCAGGGCCAGCAGACCGGCGGTGACCTGTTCGCCCGAGGCGAGGACCACGTCGTACTCATCGTCTGAAAGCTCGACACCCGGGCCCGCGCGACCGGCACCGTCGGTCCAGGCCACCAGCTCATTGGTCTTGCCGGCCATGGCCGAGACGACGACCGCGACCTGTTTGCCGGCGGCGGCCTCGGCGGCGACGATGCGGGCGGCACGGCGGATGCGTTCCAGGTCGCCCATGGACGTGCCGCCGAACTTCATCACCAGTCGCGTCGTGTCTCGCCGCGTTTGCTCTGGCCGCGTCATCGTGGCGGATCGCTCCATCTTGCGTGGAAGGCCGTGCGGGTTCATCCCTCGGCCCATGGCCGCTTCTAACGACACGGTATCGGCGCGCAAACCCCAAAGCCGCGCCGATTCCGGCGATCAGGCCGCCGGGCCGTCGATCGATCCCGCCGATGTGGCGCGCTTTTCCGCCCAGGCGGCGGAATGGTGGGATGCGCGCGGGCCATTCGCACCGCTGCACAAATTCAATCCGGCCCGGCTGGCCTTTATCCGTGACCGGGCGGCCGAGCGGTTCGGGCGGGATCCCAGGACGCGCGCGCCGTTCGCGGGCCTGACCTTGCTGGACATCGGCTGCGGCGGCGGACTGGTCGCCGAGCCGATGCGGCGGATGGGGTTCGACGTCACCGCCGTGGACGCCTCGGCCGAAAACATCGGCACGGCCCGTGCCCATGCCGACCAGCAGGGGCTGGATATCCTTTATCGCGCGGCCACCGTCGAACAGATGGAGGCTGAGGGTGCCGGGCCGTTCGACGTGGTCCTGACCATGGAGGTGATCGAGCATGTTGCTGATCCAGAGGCCTTCATCCGCGCCTGTTCGCGGCTGATGAAGCCGGGCGGAATGATGATCGTGGCGACCTTGAACCGGACCTTGAAGTCGCTGGCGCTGGGCAAGGTCGCGGCGGAATATGTGCTGCGCTGGGTCCCGGCGGGCACGCACGACTGGAACCAGTTCCTGAAACCGGACGAGATCCGGTCGATGCTGTCGCAAGAGCCGGTCGCGGTCAGCGGACCTTACGGCCTCGTCTATGATGCGTTCAACGATCGCTGGCGCGACAGCGACGACGCCGATATCAACTATATGATGATTGCCTCGCGGGATTGAGCCCCGGGGCAGGGAGTTGCGAATGATCACCATCCTGTTTGCCGGCCTGTTGGCCACCGCTGCCGCTCCCGCCCCGCCCCTCATGACCCAGCAAGCGGCGACCGCCAGACGCGGCGTCGCGGGCCTCTGCATCCGCTGGAACCAGCGCCGCCCCTCGCGCGTGGCCGAGGCCATCATTGTCCGCTCGACCGGCAACACGACGTTGGACCGGAGCATCTCGAACGCGATTCCGGAAATGGACTGGCCCGTCGGCGTGGACGACTACCGCGGCCAGTGGGTCGGCATCTGGATGGCTGTCGGCGGCGCGGAAGGCCCGGTCGCGACCGATCCCCTGCCCGACTGCTCGAGCCAGAGGGACCGCAGCTGGGCACCCGCGCCCGCTACGCCAGCGGCCTGATCATATAGCGGGAGTCCGCGCCATAGCCGGCCAATTTGGCTTTGATGGCGGGACTGTCGACCACCACGAAGCCGCGCCTTTCCCAGAAGGGCGCGGCGTAGTTGACCGCGACAAGGGCCAGAGCCGGCCAGCCCTCCGCGCGAGCCTGATCGAACAGCCGCTCGATGATGATTTGCGACCAGCCGCCGCCCCGGACGTCGGGGTGCAGGGCCAGATCGTGCAGATAAAGAACCGTGGCGTCCGCCGGGATCGCCTCGATCAGGGTGTTCAGGGCTGGTGCCGCCTCGGCCTGCCAGGGATAGGCCACCAGATATCCGCGCGGCGCGCCGCCAGCGTCCGCCAGGACGAAACAGCCGGACGGGTTCAACCCCAGCCGGTTCTCGAAACAGGCCCGGCCCTCGAAATGATCGGGGAAGCCGATGACGGCGATGTCGGCGACGGCGTCCAGATCGGCCGTCGTCATCATGCGCCAGCCAAGGTCCGTGCCGCTCAGAGGGGGCAGCGGGTGTTGAGCGGGACCGCCCTGAAATTCCATTCCATGCTCCGCGCCTGCCCGTCGATCTCACCCTCGATCCCGGCCTTGAGGGCGTCGCCGTCGCGTTCATAGATGACGCGGGTCGGAAAGTCGTTTTCGGGGTTGGCGAACACCGCTCGACCTGGTCCGCTCTCGGCGAGAACGAAGACCGTGGGCGGCGCGCCACCGGGCTGGGCGATATAGGCGAAGCCCTGCGGCGACAGGCCGATATGCGAGACCTCGAACGAGACTCGATCGCGCTGGACCGTGACGGCATGGCCGACGCTGAGGCCGCCGCGTGGATCGCTCCAGGTCTCCGACACCTCGCGGCCGCTGGAACAGTCCAGCCAGTAGCCGGCCATCCAGGACAGGTCCGGCGAAGGCGCGGACGCCGTCTGGATCAGGGCGGCGGCGAGAATGGCGGTCAGCATGGAAGTCCCCTCGGGCTCGGCGGCGAAGCGTGAACCCTAATGCGGCGACAGCGGTCCCTGCTTGTAGGATTGCGACGCGATGCGACGGGCCAGTTCGACCTGGTCGCGCGCCCATTGCGTCGCCGTGCAGCCCAGGAAGCGGCGGAAGTCCCGCGCCATCTGGGGCTGGTCGAAATAGCCAGCCCGCAGGCCGGCTTCCAGCCAGCCGGTCGTCTCAGGCCCGCCCTCAGCGACGGCGTCAAAGACCCGGCGGAACCGCAGGATCGAGCGCAGCATGCGCGGCGAGACGCCGACGCGGTCCCGGAACAGGCGTTGCAGGGCGCGCTGCCCGGCGAGACCACGATGCGGCCCGGATTGTCCGGTTTCGGCGGCCACGATCTCGGCCCTCAACTCCGGGTCGATGGACCAGTGGTCGCGGCGCTGACCCTCCAGCCAGTCCGCCATCACGTCGGCTTGCCCTTCCGGGTCGCCCGGCGGTGCCGACAGGCCGACCATCCGCTCCACGACGTCGAGCCGCCGATCGGTCGCCTCGACCAGCGGAATGCCCAGCCAGTCGCGGGCACCGTCGGGCTCGAAGCGAATGGCGACCAGTTCCACGGGACCCACCGGCCGGATCGCCAGCGGGCGCGTCATCTGGCCGGCGAAGAGGCGCGGCGGCTGCAACCGTAACACCCCGTCCTCACCCTGCTCTTCATAGGGACTGCCAATGTCGAGGATCAGCTCGGAGCAGCCGTCGGGCGCGATCCGCTGCAGGGTGCGGCTCGGTCTGGGCGCGGCGTAGGTCCAGATCTTGCGGACCCATGGGCGCAGGGACTCGGGCGGTGCGAACTCTGCGTAGCGCTCGTCCGACCCTTCCGGCACCTCAGTTCAGCTTGGCAGGATCGGGTGGCAGCGGCGGCAGGGGGGCGCAGGGGACGCCGTCGTCCTTGAGCTTTTTCACGTCGGCGGGGGTGGCCTCGCCGTAGATTTCGCGCTTTTCGGCGCGGCCCTCGTGGATGTCGCGGGCCTCTCGGGCGAAGGCGTCGCCGACATAGTCAAAATTCTGCTCGACATGGCTGCGCACCTCGCGGGCGGCCTGCATCATCATGGTGTGCATCTTTGCCAGATCGGGCTGCGAGGGGGCCGTTTTCGTTCCCGAGACGGCGGGAGCCATGATCTGTTTGGACACCGCGCGCGAGCCGCAGAGGGGGCATTCGACCAGGCCCCGCTCGACCTGGTCGTCATAGTCGGTCGAGGTGCCGAACCAGGCCTCGAAGCCGTGTTCGTGCTCGCATCTGAGGGCGTAGCGGATCATGCGGGAACCGGAGTCGGGCCCACGAAATCGCGATCGTGGGTCAGTTGGGGGATGGCGGCGCGGGCGCGGTCGACCGCGTCAAAATCCAGAGTCGCGAACAACACGCCGGGCTCGTCATGGTCCAGCTTCGCCGCCAGCTCGCCCCACGGCGCGACCACGGTCGAGCGGCCCCAGGTGCGACGGCCGTCCTCGTGCGTCCCGGCCTGGGCGGGGGCGAGGATCCAGCAGCCCGTCTCGATGGCGCGGGCGCGCAGCATCGTTTCCCAATGCGCCTCACCGGTCGGCACGGTGAAGGCTGCGGGCACGGCGATCATGACGGCCCCGGCCCGGGCGAGGGCGCGATAGAGCTGCGGGAAGCGGATATCGTAGCAGATGGTCAGGCCCAGCTTGCCCCATGGCGTCTCGGCCACGACGGCCTGTTCCCCCGGCCGAATCGCGGCGCTTTCGCGCCAGCGTTCGCCGGTCGGCAGGTCGACGTCGAAGACATGCAGCTTGTCATAGCGGGCAGCGATCTCGCCCTGGTCATCGATCAGCAGGGAACGGTTGGCGGCGCGGTCGTCGCCCTCATGGCCCGACCGGACGATGGCCGAGCCGATCAGCAGCCAGACGCCCAGTTCTCGGGCCAGAGCGCGCAGGTTGCCGACCGCCTCGTCCCGCTCCTGGGTGGTCAGGACGGATTCGCGCCGATCGCGGTCCTTGATCAGGAAATTGGTCGCTTCCGGCGTCAGGATCAGTTTGGCCCCACCGGCCGCCGCGTCCCGGATCAGGGGTTCGGCATGGGCGAACGCCGACGCGGGGTCCGCGGGCGTTCGGGTCTGGATCAGGGCGATCGGAAGCGTGGTCATCAAGCCCCGAGCAATGGGTCCAGCGCACCCTTGCGGTCAAGGGCGTGCAGATCGTCGGAGCCGCCGATGTGTTTCGCACCGATGAAGATCTGCGGGTAGGTCATCCGACCGCCGGACTTCTGAATCATCTCCTGCTTCCCGGCCGGATCTTTGGAGGCGACGATCTCGGCATAGTTCACGCCCTTGCGATCCAGCAGGTCCAAGGCTGCATGGCAGTAGGGGCAGCCGGGTTTGGTGTAGATGACGACGTCGGCCAAGGGGCGGTTCTCCTGAAAGCGGTTACAGCCTACATAGGCAGTTCCCGGACGGTTCGCACCCGGGCGACGACCGCGAGGTCGACGGCGCGTGCGCCGGCCTCGAGCAGGGCGCGGGCGCAGGACTCGGCAGTGGCTCCCGTGGTCAGGACGTCATCGACCAGAAGGATGCGGCGGCCCTTGATGCGGCGGCACCCCTCCGCCGTGACGGTGAAGGCCTTGCCGACGTTCAGGCGGCGGCCGCGGGCGGACTTGCCGCCCTGTGACGTGGTGTGGGTCTGCCGCACCAGGGCGTCCGGCAGATAGTCGAGACCGGCCTGACGAGCGAGGGGGCGGGCGATCTCGGCGGCCTGGTTGAAGCGCCGCGACAGCAGCCGGAAACGGTGCAGCGGCACGGGGGCGACGGCGTCGGCCTCGGCCAGCAGCGGCGCGGCGGACCGGCTGACCCAGCGGGCGAACAGGGGGGCGAATGGCTGATGATCGCCGTGCTTGAACCTGAGGATCAGTCCGCGCGACGCCTCGTCATAGATGCAGGCCGCCCGCGCCCGGTCGAAGGCGTAAGGTTGGGCGACGCAGGCGGCGCAGCGGGGCGCGGCGAAGGCCCCGCCGTCCATCTCGAATCCCGCACCACAGCCGTCGCAGACCGGGTCCTCAAGGAAGACCACGCGGCTCCAGGCGTCGGGCGTCAGTCCGGCGGAGGCCGTGGCTTCCGGGCTGTCATACGCCAGCGGCGGCAGCAGCAGGTCCGTCAGGCCGCGCCCCAGTGAGCGCGCGCCGCGCGTGATCTGCAGCCCGCCCGCTTTCAATCGGCCGCGCCAGCCCCCATTCTGCAGGCTCATGAACGCCTCCTCTGGTCCTCCGCCCATCTTCGACGTTCCGCGCCGCACGGCAAGGCTTGCGCGCAGCGAAACGACAATCGCCCGCGCCGACTTCCTGCACGCGCGGGCCGCCGACAACGCCGTGGGCAGTCTGGAGGCCCTGCTGCGTGACTGGCTGAACGTGCTGGACCTGTCGGCCCATCCCGGTGCCTTCGCCGAGGCTCTGAAGGGCAGCGCGGCCGAGGGACGGGTCGGTCCGGTGGTCGCGGCTGGCGATATTGCGGCCCGGGCGGGACCGGGAAATGTGCCGCTGGGAGTCGCCGACGAGTCGCAGGATCTGATTGTCTCCCTGATGAGCCTGCACTGGGCCAATGACCTGCCCGGGGCCCTGACCCAGATCCGGCGGGCGCTGAAGCCGGACGGCCTGTTTCTGGGGACTTTGCTGGGCGCGGGGACGCTGAGGGAGCTGCGAACGGTGCTGACCGAGGCCGAGCTGGAGGCGCGGGGCGGGGCCCAGGCGCGGGTGTCGCCCTTTGCTGATGGTTTCGACGGCGCGGCCCTGCTGCAACGCGCCGGCCTTGCCCTGCCGGTGGCGGACGTGGACCGGGTGACGGTGCGTTATCCCGACCTGTTGGCGCTGGTGCGTGACCTGAGGGCGATGGGCGAGACCAATGTGCTGGCCGGGCCACTGCGGCCCCTGACGCGCGGCATCGCAGGCAGGGCGGCCGAACTTTACGTCGAGCGGTTCGGCGAGGCGGACGGGCGCATTCCGGCGACCTTCGAGATCGTGCATCTGGCGGGCTGGGCTCCGCACGAAAGCCAGCAGAAGCCCCTGCCCCGCGGATCGGCGAAGATGCGGCTGGCGGATGCGCTTGGCGTGAAGGAGCAGACGGGCGAAGACTAAGCGTCAGCCGCCCATGGCCGCCCGCAGCCTGTCCATGGCACCGTTGAAGACGCCGCTGCCCGTTGCGCCGAAGGCCTGCAGGGCGCCCAGGATGACGAGGAACATCAGGGCCAGGATCATGCCGTATTCAATCGCTGTGGCACCGCTCTCGTCACGCCCAAAGCGGGAAAGGAAGAGTCGCAGCATGGGCCCCTCCTTCTCGGCGGCTAGAGCAGGTCGCGCAGCCAGGCGACCAGGGGTTCGTCGGCCGGAGGCATCGGATAGTCGGCCATCTGGTTCGGCCGCACCCATTTCAGCGCCGCGTGCTCGCGGTTCTGAACCACCCCCGACCAGCGTCGGCAAAGGTAGAGTGGCATCAACAGGTGAAATGATTCGTAAGCATGGCTGGTAAACACGAACGGCGAGAGACAGGCCTCGGTCACATCGATCCCGAGTTCTTCGTCCAGTTCCCGGACCAGAGCCGCCTCGGGTCGTTCGCCGGGTTCGACCTTGCCACCCGGAAATTCCCACAGACCGGCCAGTTGCTTGCCCTCGGGCCGCTGGGCGATCAGCACGCGACCGTCGACGTCGATCAGGGCGACGGCGACGACGAGGACGGTGGGCGTAGTCATGGCTGGCGGCCCTCAAGGAAGGCCGTGAGATCACGCCCCTGGTAGCTGACGGCCAGAATATGAACGGTCCCGTCCGCGACGAAGAATTTGACGGCCGCGCGCCGTCGTACAGTGAGGCCTCGTACGCGGTCATCGCGGGGATCCAGTAGCTGGCCGATGAATGGAAACCAGCACAGCCCTTCGCAGGCCCGTTTGATCTCGAGAAGGAACCGCTCGGCGGCTACCGGGCGATCTGCGGCTATGAAATCGAACAATTCGTCGAGGTCGCTGATGGCTTGCGGTCGATAGACCAGATCAAGCGGCGCGGGCGACGGCACGCTTCATTCGCTGCTCGAGTCTTGACCAGACCGATTCATGACTCACGGCCGCGGTCGGGTCATCCAGCACGACCTGCACCTGGACGCGGAGCTCAGCCAGCGCGTCCTCGGCAAGACGACCCTGCGCCAGTTCATCGAACTGTTGATCCGTCAAGAAGGCGTCCGGGCCTGTCTGATCTTTGCTCGTCATGCTCGAGACCTTACCACGATCAGCTACGATAATCGCCGTTGATCTCGATGTAGCGTTTGGTCAAATCGCAGGTCCAGACGGTCGCCGAGGCGCGGCCCGCGCCAACGTCGACGGTGATGTCGATCTCGGCGTTCTTCATATAGGCGCTCATTTTCGCCTCGTCGTAGGTTGGCGACGGGGCGCCGTCGACGGCGGCGATATGGGGGCCGAAGCGTATGCCGAGACGGTCGCGGTCGACCGGCTCTTCGGTCTTGCCCACGGCCATGACGACGCGGCCCCAATTAGCGTCCTCGCCGGCGAGGGCGGTCTTGACCAGCGGACTGTCGGCGATCGACTTGGCCAGCTTGCGAGCCGACGCGGGCGAGGCCGCGCCGTCAACGGTGACGCGGACAAATTTGGTCGCGCCCTCACCGTCGCGGACCAGCTGGTGGGCCAGATCCAGCATGACCTTGTCCAGCGCGGCCGAGAAGTCCTTCAGCCGGCGGTCGCCGACCCGGCCGATGGGCGGAGCGCCGCTCGCGCCCGTGGCGAACACCAGGCAGGTGTCATTGGTTGAGGTGTCGCCGTCGACGGTGACGCTGTTGAAGGTGGTGCGGACGTGCAGGCCCAGAAGGGCGCGCAGCACCGGCGGGGCGATGGCCGCGTCGGTGACGATAAAACCCAGCATGGTGGCCATGTCCGGGGCGATCATCCCCGAACCCTTGGCGATCCCCGCGATGCGAACGGTATGCCCGTCGATCCGGCATTCGGCGAACGACCCCTTGGGGAAGGTATCGGTGGTCATGATGCCCTGACCCGCGCGTGCCCACTGGGCGGTCGGGTGGAAGTCTGCATCCAGCGCCGCCTCGATATCTTTGAGGCGAGCGGTGATCTTCCGATCGTCCAGTACCACGCCGATCACACCGGTCGACGCCAGCATGACGTCGCGCTGACGGCAGCCGAAGCGTTTGGCGGTCTCGGAGGCCGTGCGGCGGGCCGCGTCGGCCCCGGCCTTGCCGCTGAAGGCGTTGGCGCAACCGGCGTTGACCACCAGGGCGCGGACGTCTGACCCCCCCTCGTGCGCGCCCAGTTGTCGCCTGCACCAGTCCACGGGTGCCGAGCCGATCTTGTGCCGGGTGAAGACCCCGGCGCAGGTGGTGCCGCGGGCGAAGCGGAACACCACCAGATCGTCGCGTTCGTGCTTGTAGAAGCCGGCGCGGGCGGTGGCGATCTCGACCCCGCCGATCGGCGGAATGGTCGGAAAGGGCACGGCCAGAGGCGAGATCTCGAGGCCGGGCTTGCCGGGCGCGGCGGGCGTCGCCGGTTTCGGCACCGGCGTGGTGGCGCGCTTCAGGGCTGTGGCCAGGGGGTCCAGCGCTTTTTCCAGCGCCTGTTCAAGTTTCTGGCCGGTCGATGGGCGGCCGGCTTCGGGCGGACGCCTCATGAGCTCTTCGCTGGGGCGGGCGCGATCGCCGCAGCGGGGGCGGCTTTTGCCGGCGCGGCGGCCGCCGGACGCGGGGCCGAGGCGGGTTCCTGCGGCTGTGCGGCGTCGCCTTCCAGCAGAACGTCGACCCTGGCCTTGCCGCGCAGCTGCTCCAAAAGCTGGCGCACGCCTTCATAGGTCAGGTAGCGCACGATCTGGGGCCGGGCCTGCTCCAGCGTCGGCGGCGTCTCGCGGCGGCGGTCCTCGACCCGCAGGACGGCCCACCCGCCCTCGGTCTGGAACGGCCCGACGGTCGAGCCGGCAGGCTTGTCACGCAGGGCGTTGGCATAGGCCTCGGGCATGACGTCGAGGGTGCGATAGCCCAGATCGCCGCCGGAATAGCGGGTGGCGTCGTCGATCGAGCTTTCCGCGGCCACGGCCTCGAAGGCCGAGCCCTGGGCCAGGATACCGATGACGGCGTCGGCCTCGGGCCGGCTGCGCGACAGGATCAGGCGCACGCGGACCTCTTCGGACGTCTGCGCCAGCCGCACCTGCTCCTGATAGATGGTCTCGACCGCACGGTCGGAGATCGTGCCGTTGACGACCGTCTCGACCAGCATGTCACCGAGGATGCGTTCGCGGGTCGCCTCGAGGCGGCGCTGCGCCAGGGCGGAGTTGTCCAGACCGCGGCGGTCGGCCTCGGCAGCCAGCAGCTTTTGATCGATGACCTCGTCCAGCACGCGGCGGAACAGGTCGGAGGTGACGTCCAGCGGCTCGCCCTCGCCGACCAGCCCTTGCGCCACGGCCTCGCGTTTGACGTCAGAGGCCCAGATGGTCTGATCCTGGACCCTGGCCACGGGGCGGTCGCCGGGCTCGGGCGGACGGTCCGTAGCGGCCCCCTGTCCGCAGGCCGCCACGCCGAGTGTCAGGGCCAGACAGGTGGCGATCAGGACGGGGGCGAAGGGGGTGGAAAGCCTCATCGGGGGCACGCTCCGTCACGGGGCGGGAAAGGCCCTCGCGTTGACAGGGATAAGGCCGGTGCTTAAGTCCCGCCTGCGCTCAAGTCGAGGGGTTTTCGAACGTTCGCGCGGCCCTCGGGCGCGCCTGTGACAGGCGCACCGGGCCGACGACGCCGGGGACCTCGAGGCAAGGTCGTCGCCGCTCCTTCGGGACCTTTCAGTACCAGAGCCCCTGTCGCTCGCCCGCCTTCGGATTATCCATGCTCGGCATCGCCAAGAAATTTTTCGGCTCCTCCAATGACCGCAAGGTCAAGGACTTTACGAACCGGGTCCAGAAGATCAACGCGCTTGAGCCGAAATATGCGGTGCTCAGCGACGATGAGCTGCGGATGATGACTGACGCCTTCCGCGACCGGCTGGCGGCGGGCGAGACGCTGGACAAGGTCATGAACGAGGCCTTCGCGGTCTCCCGCGAGGCCTCCAAGCGGGTGCTGGGCCAGCGTCAGTACGACGTCCAGCTGGCGGGCGGGATGATCCTGCATGACGGCGGCATCGCCGAGATGCGCACGGGCGAGGGCAAGACCCTGGTCGCCGTTGCCGCCGTGTATCTGAATGCCCTCGACGGCAAGGGCGTGCACGTCATCACCGTCAATGACTATCTGGCGCGACGCGACGCTGAATGGATGGGCCGGGTCTATCGCTTCCTCGGCATGGAGGTCGGGGTCATCGTCAACGGCCTGTCATCGGGCCAGCGTCAGGCGGCCTATGCAGCCGACATCACCTACGGCACCAATAACGAATTCGGCTTCGACTATCTGCGCGACAACCTGGTCTATGATCGCAAGGAGATGGTGCAGCGCCCGCACCATTTCGCCATCGTCGACGAGGTCGATTCGATCCTGATCGACGAGGCGCGCACGCCGCTGATCATCTCGGGTCCAACCGAGGACCGGTCGGACCTGTACCTGATCGTCGACGGCATCATCAAGGACCTGATCCAGGACAAGACCACCTTCGACCTCGACGAGAAGCAGCGTCAGGCGCTGCTGACCGAGGAAGGCTCCGAGAAAATCGAACAGATCATGGAGGACCGCGAGCTGTTCGCCGCGGACACCACGGGTCTGTACGACGCCGCCAACATCACTCTGGTTCACCATATCAACCAGGCCCTGCGCGCCAACACTCTGTATCAAAAGGACAAAGACTACATCATCAAGGCCGGCGAGGTCATGCTGATCGACGAGTTCACGGGCCGGATGATGACCGGTCGTCGCCTGTCCGAGGGTCTGCACCAGGCCATCGAGGCCAAGGAGGGCGTGAAGATCATGCCCGAGAACCAGACCCTGGCCTCGGTCACGATCCAGAACTATTTCCGTCTCTATGAAAAGCTGTCGGGCATGACCGGTACGGCCGCGACCGAGGCGCAGGAGTTCGGCGACATCTATCAGATGGACGTGCTGGAAGTGCCGACCAACCGCCCGGTCATGCGGATTGATCACGACGACGAGATCTTCCGCACCGGGGCCGAGAAGAATCTGGCCATCGCCGGACTGATCGCCCAGTGCCACCTGCGCGGCCAGCCCATCCTGGTCGGCACGGTGTCGATCGAAAAATCCGAGACCCTGTCCGAACTGCTGCGGACCTATGAGCACAAGATCGAGACCGGTCGCACCCTGAAGAAGGAGTTCGACGGCAAGGACAAGGAGGCGGCCAAGATCGGCGACGTCGCCTTCGACATAACATACGAGGTGCAGCTAAAAGGCATTCCGCACAGCGTGCTGAACGCTCGCCAGCACGAGCAGGAGGCCTATATCGTCGCCGACGCCGGCCTGCCCGGGGTGGTGACCATCGCCACCAACATGGCCGGTCGCGGCACAGACATCCAGCTGGGCGGCAACCTGGAAATGCGGCTGCAGAAGTGGCGTCAGGAAAACCGCAACATGGCCGTCGAGGTCACGCCCGAGATGGAGGCCGAGGAAGAAACCCGCCTTAAGGCCGATATCGCAGTGCAGAAGCAGATCTCGCTGGCCGCCGGCGGCCTGTTCGTGCTCGGCACCGAACGTCACGAGAGCCGCCGCATCGATAACCAGCTGCGCGGCCGGACCGGCCGTCAGGGCGACCCGGGCACGTCGAAATTCTTCCTGTCCTGCGAGGACGACCTGCTGCGCATCTTCGCCGGCGACCGTCTGGACAGCATCATGCGCAGCTTCGGCGTGGCCGAGGGCGAGGCCATCAGCCACCCGTGGCTGAACCGCGCGGTCGAGACCGCGCAGAAGCGCGTCGAGACCCGCAACTACGACATCCGCAAGAACCTGCTGAAATACGACGACGTCGTGAACGACCAGCGCAAGGCCGTGTTCGAACAGCGCCAGGAGTTCATGGACTCGACGGACCTGTCGGAACTGGTCGGCGAGTTCCGCAACGACGTGATCTCGGACCTGATCGAAAAACATATGCCGCCCAAGGCCTATGCCGAGCAATGGGACATGGACGGCCTGGACGAGAAGGTGCGTTCGACCCTGGGTCTGGAACTGCCGCTTCACGACTGGGCGGCCGAGGAAGGCGTGTCCAACGAAGAGATCGAGGAGCGGGTCTTGGCCGCCGCCGACGCGCGCGCGGCCGAACGGCTGGAGCAGATCGGCGCCGACCAGACGCGCGGTCTTGAAAAGCAGTTCCTGCCTCAGATGATCGACATGCAGTGGCGCGAGCACCTGGTCCATCTGGACCATTTGCGCGGCGTCATCGGCTTGCGTGGCTACGGCCAGCGCGATCCCCTGAACGAGTACAAGACGGAGGCCTTCAACCTGTTTGAGACGCTGCTGTACGAGCTGCGGCACAACGTGACCCGATGGCTGATGACGGTCGAGTTCCGCTTCGACCAGCCGGCCCCGATGGAGATGCCCGAGTTCCAGGAGATCCACCTGAACCCCGGCACCGGCGAGAACGAGATGTCCAATCCGCTGGCCCAGAATCCGGAAGGCCAGCTGACCGGCGACGACCGCGCCCGCCTGCCGGTCGATGTGCTGCCGGTCGGCTGGGAGCGGACGCCCCGCAACGCCGAATGCCCGTGCGGTTCGGGCCGCAAGTTCAAACACTGCCACGGGTCGCTCATT